>Ga0209599_10000229_pt1 | contig 39616 bp, 35 predicted proteins | sample Shrwel_input2_FT_FD_187534 | JGI IMG/M metagenome (GOLD analysis project Ga0209599, IMG submission 187534) | Subsurface microbial communities from deep shales in Ohio, USA - Utica-3 well 1 S input2 FT (SPAdes) (version 2) ...
TTGATATATCTTCTTCTGAAAGTAATCAAGTACCAAAAGCGACTGCTGTCGGGTGGGCACAAAGAATATGTGGGTTAACTGCTATACATCCCGATGTAGCGAGGGCGTCCGGCATACCCAGCATCCGCGAACACTATGAGGGTGGGTTGCGTCGCAATAAATCCAAAATGCGAAGGTCTAGAAAAAGTAATAAATCCAAAAAGAGAAGGTCTGGAAAAACGAATCGTCGTCGTTAAATTTTTATTTGTATAAAACAACCATATACCTTGATGGGTTATTGTATAGTTGTTTAGCGGTATTTTGCCAAGTTTTAAATGTTTCTTGATGTATATCAGATGAGAATATTAAGCATTGATGTTGGTATTAAAAATTTAGCATTCTGCCTATTAGAAAATGAGAAAATCGCAAAATGGGATGTCATAAATCTTGCCGCTCAAGACGCAAGTGATGGTTGTGGATGTTGTGTGGTCGATAAAAATGTGAAATGTAGCAATTTGGCGAAATTTATGAAAAACGGGAGCCATTATTGTTTAAAGCATGCAAAAAAACAGCCGTTTCAAATCCCGACGCCCGAACTAAAAAAGGCATTCATCAATAAACAAAAGCTCCAAAAACTTTATGAAATGGCTGACAAATATGGCATTCAATATACAAACACAATGAAAAAGAATGACATTATACATGAACTAAACGAATACACCACAAACATGTGTTTTGACATGATTCATAGTGTCGGTGCTGCTGAAATAGATTTAGTCACTATCGGCAAGAATATTAAAAAACATTTTGACCAGATCTTTAGCGGGGGAGAAGTCTTTGATTATGTTATCATTGAAAATCAAATTAGCCCGATTGCAAATCGCATGAAAACGATTCAAGGAATGATTGCGCAGTATTTTATTATGACGGGATCGTGTCAGAAGATTGAATTTGTTTCGTCTGTGAACAAATTAAAAGATATTTCTCCCGCTGACAAAAGCGTGAAATTAACATACGGCGATCGGAAAAAGTTGGGAATATCCACATGTTTAGAAATCATAAAAGATACGAATTCTTATTCCGAATGGTGTGCCTATTTTACGAGCCACAAGAAAAAGGACGATTTAGCTGACTCATTTTTGCAAGGCAGATGGTTCAAAAATCAATTAGTGTAAAGAGTAAAAATGTACGGACAATTGTGCAATAATATATATATCTTCGCGTAAGACTTAAAATTATATGTTCTAATTAATTTAGTAATAGAATGGACGGACCAGAGATGATTGATATTTCCAGTTTCGATTTAAATGAATCCGGTAGTAGCCGTAGATCAGGCTTGAAATCTAGTAATTTTGGAGGAGGTATTGAATTGTTAATGAATGACAAAATTAAGGAAGGCTCTGGCAGTAAACTATCTAGCGATATTGATATTGATGATTTGACCAATCTAGAAAACGAATTAAACGATTTGGCGGAAGATGCTGACACGATTAATTTAGGAGGTTCAAATACATACCAAGCCAAGTCGGATTTATTTGGTGGCGGGGGAGACAAGCACTCGGTTAAATTTAATATGCCATCGGGTTCGGGTGCTGCATCCATCGGACAGGCGACTGCAAATACGGACGGAGGGAACGCAAAGACGTGGGACGGATATGGAAAGTTTAATGACATTCCAGTGAATCCGGACATGACAAATGCACCCTCTCAACCACAAATGTCCAAGGAAGAGTTGTTGAGAGAGAAATTCAAGTTTTTGAGAAAGTTGGAGGCATTGGAAAAGAAGGGTGTTGAGCTTTCCAAAAAATACAATATGGACTCGCCTCTACTTGAGATGCAGGGCGAATATGAGACGATTATGGAAGAAAAGGCAAAGCAAAACTCGGTCAAGTTCCAAGGCAACATGTTGATGGCTTGTATCAATGGCATTGAATTTTTGAATAACCGATTTGATCCCTTTGATATTAAATTGGACGGATGGGGCGAACAAATCAACGAAAACGTCTCGGATTATGATGACGTATTCGGCGAGTTGTACGAGAAATACAAGTCCAAGGCATCCATGGCTCCTGAATTGAAGCTTTTGTTCCAATTGGGTGGAAGCGCGATGATGGTTCACATGACCAATACCATGTTCAAGTCCGCCATGCCAGGTATGGATGACATCATGCGTCAAAACCCCGACTTGATGCGTCAGTTCCAAAGCGCCGCGGTGAATTCCATGGGCCAGAGCAATCCTGGGTTCTCGGGATTCATGAGCGGATTAATGAATCCTGAGCCTGAACCGCAGATGGGACGCGGTCCTCCTCCGCCCATGGCGACACAAGGACCCAATTCCATGCCTCAAACTCGTGAGCGTCCAGGTAATAATGCCAGTAGCTATGCGCGAAACAATTTTGCAAACGACGGAATCAATATTCGCGAGAATATCGTTGAGGCAGAGAGAAGTTCAAGACGCCAACAACAGCAACAATCCGCAGGTGGTCGTCCTGAAATGAAGGGGCCGAGCGATATTAGCGACATTTTGTCTGGACTCAAAACCAAGACGATTAATATTCAGGAGGCGCCTGCTACTGCACCCGCATCCGTTTCCGGCTCCGCTTCTAACCAAAATGAAAGCAGCACCATTAGTATTTCTGACATGAAGGAGCTTCAGGGAGATGGTGCAATGCCAAAGAAGAGTCGTCGTCGTCCTACGTCAAATAAAAATACGATTAGTTTAGACATTTAAGAAAAAAATGAAGTTTTTGATATATTTTATGACAATATATATCAAAATGTTTGGTGCAAATAATAACAATAACAACGTCAACACCAATAATAACAACAACAAAAAAATGGGAGTCATGGCCTCTGTATACCCAACAACAAAACCTAGTTATACGTTGTCTTACGAGAATAGGTTTATCCAAAACCCTATTGGAAATCCTGGACTAACTGGAGGGTGGATGAATATAAAACCTGAGACGTCAAAGCATACCAAGTCGGCGTAATAAGCTTGCGGGATGTGGGGTGTGGGGTACGTGTGTGGGATGTGGGCCTCGGCGGAGGCTATTTACTACCAGATTGCGTAAAGTTGGCGGTGGACGGCTTAATAATATATTGAGCCATGCTTGAATTATTGCAACAAATCTGTAATATGTCCGACATGTAATTACAATAACGCGAATTCTCATTTGATTGAGTCATGCATTTTATATATGCAATCTCTCGATACTTACAATCCATAAATGCTACATTTGCACATTCATATTTTATTGTGTTTTTTAAATAAGTCTCATACATGGAGACTGAATCGGACATAATAATAATATATATATATTTTTTTATATATATTATAAACGTATAGCGTAATTGGTATATAATTTAACGACGAGTTTTTCTTCGTCTGTTGATTTTTCGTTTCATGGTTCGTCTCTTACGAGCAGTTTTTCGTGGTCGTCTTGCACCAGTTCGTCGACCTCCCTTCATTTTGCGCGTTTTTCTGTATCGGCGTCTTCTACCACCCGCTTTTTCTTCGCCGCCTGCACCTGCTGCTGCCGCTGCTGCCCTAAGACCTGGTGCCTCACCACGCATTCTGTCAATTGCTCCCTCGCCCATTGGTTCCCATCTATTATCAGCAATAGCCTTTACCTGTACACTGATTGGTGGTTCCACATCGGACACCCTAATGTTAAGCTCATTTGTAGCCATCAATTTGTTTACGTTCAAAGGATTCTCGCCGTTATTAATTCGCGCAATAACATCAATGCAGCGTGCCAATATAAAATTCAATGCAGCAATCTGTGGGCGCACATCTCTTTCTATTTGTTCATCTACTATATACTTCCATAATTTTGCAACATCCGCGCGAATATTGGTAAATTTACCTGCATTTGCGTATTTAGATATTGCATACTGAAGATATCCGTTATACTTTGCTACGATACGTTTAATATCAGCATTTAAATTCATTTTATAAGCATTTGTTGCTAATGCTTTGAGTGCTTGTAAAGAGCCCACCGCTTCAACACCGCTTAAAAACGAATGGTCGACCATATCAGGCTGAACTACACCATTAGCATCGGCTTGACTTAATATATTATTTAGAAACCATACACGATATTCTTCATTATCGGCTAGACTCTTATAGTCGTTTTGTTGGTCCGTCCATTCAGTATTTTCAAGCGTTCTTGCAGCCCTAGAAATTAGTCTACCAGCATCGCCAAGACCAGCAGCGTCCTCTATATCACTACTATCAAAATTAACCATGGGAGACTTACCATATATAAGGTCATAGTAGACGGATAACATATCTTTGATAGCATTTATGACATCATTAGTATTAGATAAATCTGCAACTAAATCAGGGTCCGATTTGATATCTTCATAACTAATGCTAGAGTTTTCTGTTATTTCTCTTGCTTTTTTTAATAGTATTAGATATAATACCTGTTGCATACGTGCGAATATTGCCTTAGGAGACGACTCACCTGTTAATACTTCACGTATCTCTTCAACTAGAGGCGAATATTCAATTTGCACGCCGATAGTAGTTATAAGACTACCAGTCAATATGGCGAATTCACGTGCACCTACAACAAAGTCCTTGGCGCGAGGCGCAATAGTTTGCACAATTTGATGAACCGCTGCACTATATTCGTTAAACACTTGTGTTGCCGCATCCGATGTTAAATCAGCAGAATTTAATAATTCCTCACTACGTCTTTGAGTATCTGTTATTGTGCCGACAAGATACTCGTATATTGCATTATTAATAGGAACACTGAGAATAGCACGTGCAAACCCAGATTGTCGTAATGCCATTATATTATTTATATATATAACGGATATAAATTATTAATTTACGTTTGAATTAATAATTTTGACTTGCGCTAAATAAACTATTTTATTTCTTTACGCGCCTAGAATTAGATTTATGCTTCGCACGCTTGTGTTTGCGAGTTTTTGGTCCGCGACATTTTTTATTGGCACATCGTCTAGTAGAACCACTCTTTTTGCCACCATATCGTCGTCTAGTGGGTTCGCTACGAATGGGTCTGGCTTCTGCAAGAGGCACTTCTGACGCAACCGGCAAAGGCGCCTTTGATATATTTTGCTCCTTAGGAACATAATCCGTACCACGAGAATCAGCCCATGCTTCTTGTATGTTATCCCATACTCTTGAGCATTGCATTCGCGCCTTTTGCGCGGTGGAAATTGACTTGCCAGGATACAAATCTAAATCCATAACAACGTAATACGAATTTTTTGATTCAATCTTATTGGGCTTCTTCAAGTAATATGCCAAGGCCTTTTTAATACTCTCCTCATCATTCGCGCTACTTAATCCTGAACCTTTCGGCAGATTCAATTTCTTATCACGCGCAAGCTTTTCAATATAATCCTTGATTAAATCAATGCGAAGTTCGTTTGTTTTGCACGCATCTAGAGGGGTTCTGCCATCTATCGCTTTTATAGTAAGATCTCCGCCAAACTCCACCAACATTCGCGCAATATATCCATCTCCATTACGGCATGCAAAGTGTAAAGGTGTCGCCTCGTATTTATCGCCTATATTTGGATTGGCTCCCTTGTCCAACAAGAACTTAACCATCTCTTTATTTCCGGCCTTCACTGCAATATGAAGTGGAGTTTCGCCTTGTTCCGCTGATTCTGGATTTGTTCGCGAATTCACAAGAATGCTTACCTGATTTGCAGGCAATCTGTCTAGGATGTTTTCAATCTCAGGCAGGGAATCGTTTTCGACCGCATCAAATAAGAACTGCGTTAAACTATATTGTTCTTGTAAATTTTCCTTGAGTGTTTTATTTTCAACCAAATCAAATGGCGTCTGGCCGTTGTTATTTTTCAAGGTAGGATTGGCTCCGCATTGCAGCAATAATAAGGCAATATCTTTGTTCCCAAGTTGGCATGCTATATGCAGAGGCGTGTCGCCAGTTGTTAAATCTACTAGATTTACGCTACGAAAGGTTTGCAATAGTTCTTGTAGGTCTTGTGTCCGATTGTTTTTGACAAATTCAAACATCTTTTTCACGTTTGCCAAATGGAGTTCCAACTTGGCTTTCAGTGCCGGGTCGTTGCACACTTCTATTGGGGTTTTGCCAAGGACATTTTTTATAGTAAGGTCCGCGCCGTTTAACACTAACACTGACGCAATTGTGGCATATCCATTTTGGCATGCAATATGAAGCGCAGTATCGCCAACAACATTTTGTTTATTAATGGTTCCCTGCGCTCCCATTTCTAACAACGTCTTGACTACACCAAGACTTTTATTCTGGCATGCAATCATTAACATGGTATTGCCGTTGGCACCCGTTTTATTGATAAGCGATGTGTCGTCGTTGAGCAGAGATTTGATTTGAGTTGTGTCATTTGTTTCTATAGCGCGCATCAAATCATCCTCTGGACCGCCACCCATTTGAAATAGATATGGTCCATAAGACCGGTCAGTATCAGGTAATTGTTTCTTATTGTAAAATTGAGGCAACTTTTCAGATAGATTCTTATCGTAAATGTTATAAAGAGCGTCAAGCGATTTGGGTCTTTTTTTTGCTTTAGATTTAGTATTTAATTTAATAATCTCTGGATAAGGACTCTCGTCATTTATTACAAAATCTCCTATGGGAGCATCTCCTATAGGGTTATTAAATTTACATGAAGCTAAAAATATCATATAGTATAAATAAGATGGTAAGCGCGTTAAATCAAATACATACTCGGGAGGCTTCTGCCTACTACTATCTTCCACACCAGTATCTGCTCTACCATGTTTTTTACATATTGCCTGATACGTTGGTTGTTGTTTTTTATCAGAATTGTCATATAATATAAATGCACATTTTTCAAAATTTCTCAACAAATCCAGTTGATTTTGAGCCTCATAGTTTTCAAGTGATGGAATATTCGCAATAGTAAATCCATCTACATTTTGTATGCGCGGGTTGCCATCATTGCCTATCCCTTCCTTCATTTCATACTCATCTGTTAAAACATTGTAAGTCTTGTTGTCAAGTTCTTTTACGATTACGCCTTTATTTATTACCTTTTTAAATTCATTCATTTCGGCAATTCTAACTCTTTCATCTGTGGTTGTTTCTACTTGCACTCTTTGATTCAGTGTAAATGATGGAGGAACTTCGGGCGCAGGGTTGGATTGCATTAATATAAATTTTGTCTTACATATTACCTCACACCGAAGTATGTTTAGTTCGTCTGAATCGTCGCCAAAGTCAATAAATACAGCATATATTTGTTCTAGCATGTCGTTTATAATGGCTTCTTTTATACCCGTCATAGAATTGATAATTTCAATAATTGCTTTTTGCAATGTCATCTCATTTTTGGGTCGTTCTTCAAAAACACCCCACAATTTTATCTGATCTGTTGCGTCTGAACTTACGGAATCATCATATAAGTATTTTCTAACACTAGTTGGAGTCCAAAATCCCCCCAATTTAGCGGATTCTATAAGCGCGTTTGAAAATTGACGACGAATTCGCGAATTAATATCGGTTGGTAGAGGGGGTGGTTTGGGTACGGCATTAATAATGTCAATATTAATGAATTTTTTGATATCTGGTGGTAAAGCGTTAAAAAAGGATTGGAATTTTTCTTGAGCCTTTTGCACGGCCGCCTTTTTGTCAGCTCGTGTTTGTTTTGCCTTTGCATATCCAGCTAATCTTCTTTGCTCTTTATCTACAAGTGCTTTGCGCGCTAATGTTAAATTAGCTAGTCGTTGTTCTTTGATCGCACGTTGTTTCTCATTATCGTCATCTTTTATTAATGTAATCAATGCTTCATCTTTGTTTATTTTTGCTTCTTCTTGAGCTTCTTCTTGCTCTAATTCTTCATTCTCTTGGTCTATTTTTACATCTTGTTGCGTTGCTGTTTCTAGTTCTTTATTTGCAGCTTCCACGTTTTGTAGTAGTCGCGTAGCCTCAGCTTCCGCCTCTGCAATTTTAGCCTTTTCATCCGCATCTACCAATGCTTTTGCGTCTGCCTCGGCTTTTACCCTTGCGTCCGCCACTGCATTTGCCTTCTCTACCTCAGCTACCCTCGCATTAGCCGCAACCGAGCTGGGCTCCACATTAACATAGTTTGGCGTTTCATCAAGTAATGGCTGGTAAGCTTTATTAGCCATTTGTCTTTCTAACAATTTTGCAAGCTCCCAAGGCGACACCTTTTTCATAATCTGATCCGCAGTTAATCTAGGCTTTGTATTTTGAGCGACATTTGAGAGAACACTTTTAATAGCCTTGTTAATTTTTGAACTCATCTCCAATGCGTCGCCTCTTTGTAATGCAACAGGAATCTCGCTACGCTCCTTTTTAGCCTGTTCTTCAAATATGGCGATATTAGATGTCTTTGGAATGATTACTCCATATGATGTATATGTGGGAGCCTGCAATTGAAATCGGGTGCTAGTATCAATGTAAATATTGGGGCGCGTATCAATCTGCCAATCGCCAATTATCCAGTCATGTGCATAAATGGTATAAGGTGCGCCTTCAATATAGATGACATTATCTGATTTGAATAAAGTATCTAATGTTATTTGGATATTATTATCGGTAATACCCTCTTCCTTTGCGGTTGCCAAATCTGGTATTTGCTGCGGGGATTCATTCATAGTGCGTAGCAACAAGTTATTGAATTCGTATCGGTTAAAAAATTGAGTGTATATTTCTTTACGTTCAGCCGGAGTCTCTCCGCCTCCATACTGATCTTGCTGGTTATAAGTATTGTTGTATGGTTGATATTCATTTGGCATTTGGTATCTATTTTGAGCATTGTATGGATTATTGTTGTATCGTTGGTATCCATTCGGCAATTGGTATCTATTTTGAGCAAGGCTTGGTGATTGCGCTACAGGCGGAGGTAGCGGTTGAGGGTTATTAACTATCGATTGTTTTAATTTAATTCTCGGATCAAACCAGACCTGTGAACTAGTAGTATTCGGAATTGTCATTTGCGGTTTATACAACAAATTACGCTTTCCAGGTATTCTAGTATTCAACAATATAGTTAATGTATTCGTTAGATTTGATTGGTCGCTTTGGTCGCTTGGCTGGCTTTCACTCTTTTCAATTAGTTTGCCATTTAGATTCAACAACATGATTGCAATATCATACAAGTCCTTAACGGATGATTCTACCTTGGTTTTGTCTGGATTTGCACCACCCTTCTGTTTTTTGGAACGCCTACCTCCGAGTTTCTCTCCACCATCCTCCATGTATATTGGGACGTAATTCACTTCACTAGTTTCTACTGAAAAATTCCTATCTACAGCACCATCATCTTTACACATATCTATCAAATCAGTCTTGGGCGTTGGTTGGTCGGGTGGGAAAAGAATCTCAATTTTTTGAAATATATCACCGGCTTCGTTCGTGTATCTCTCATCATGTCCAGTTGTTTCTTCATATTTCTGATATAATGCTCCAACATCAGAATACTGGTCAAGTCTGGCAGGTATATATTTTCCAGAGAACGAGAACACTCCAATAATACCATATATTTCATTATACTCTGCTTGTCCAATCCAATCATTTAGTTCATTAGCTAATGCATCGAGATCCTTATCGCCATTCAGCGCGAGTGTTAATTTAGCACTTTCTGCTTGAGAACCCGGATTTGGTTTGTAGAGAGTATCTATTACTTCTATATCGCCATTGTTTTTACGAATCTCAATAAAATGGCCATTTTTTGGGTCTTTGTCTGCCTTTAGTGTATGCAAAATCATACCTATCAAATTGTTGCCTGATTGAAACTGGTCAATAATCAATTTGCAATATTCTTCAGTTGTATATTTTTTATCACCAACATTATTTATTTCAAATGTAGGATATCCCACTATATTCAGCGCATTTCTAATAATAACTGGCGAATAGTTGCCCGAATTCTCACAACCATCTGCATCCACTCTAAAAATTATAGTTCCGACATCATTAACTAGTATAAAACGCCTGTTTATCCGGCATATTTTATATAAATCAATTTCATTTGTTCTATTATAGTCTTCCAATAAACTCTTTAGCTCCTCATTATATTGTTTGAAGGATGTAATTGGCGACGCTTCGTCAAGTGCAAGGTGCTCGTTGTATATGTCATTTGTTATCGCCTTATTTCGTATATTTTTAGGCGGACATGCTGTTTTTGTCCAAGCTTTATGAAACAGGTTATGAAGCGCATGATGACCACATAATGCACCAGATTGTTCTTCTGTCTGCCAAGCATTGTCTGGCTCTATCGGGTGTTCAACGGCTGGTCGCGCAGCCTTATAATATTCCTCCCATTTTTGCTTATTGTTGCACATATCCTCCAAGCCATTAGATGTTGCTACTGGTTGAGGTTGTTCGTCAACGGCATCTGTTTCATCATCTGCATCCTTCTCCTCTTCAACACCATTGTCGGCTACATCATCTTTGTCATCAGGCGCCCAATTAATATCTGGCATTTTTTTAATATCATTCAAGGTAGAGATTACGAGAGAATTAACCACATCAACGTTCTTTCCAATTCCTTCAGGCGCTTGTCTTAATGTATCTATTATGACTACCGCGGTTGCAAAATTTAAAGCGGTATCCACCTTTTTTGAACTGGCCACGATCTGTTCATATATCGGATTATATGTTTTATATAGCGAAGTATCGCGAGTCATGTCTTCTTTATATTGTTTTGCAGACGCGTCCAATTTTGATTTAATGGCTTCAATCTGTTCGAGCGCGCCTTGCGCTCCTGCAATTGAATTCTTTTTGGACCACTCATATACTTTTATCGCCCATAAACTTGCAGATTTTGCGACTTCAATTGCTTGGTCGTTGTTCATGGGAGTTATTCTACCATAGTATACGTCTGTAGCCTTTTGCGTAACCCTTTGCGCAATTTTGTTGAAAAACGTTTGTTCATTGGGTAAAAGTTGTTCATTTGCCTTACATGAAATATCTATATCTGCATCGTTGCATGTATCAAAATCTTTTATTTTTACTAATTTGGATGGGTCCAATGATGGATCCGGTGTTGTATTATTAATATTAAGTGCCATACTTATAATACCTTAAGAAGAAGTTTTTTCGTTATAATACACATATTATTTACCATCTATATTATTCATATTATCCTTTTCTAATTCAAAATCATACAAGGCTTGTCTTTGAGCCTTTACGTTTTTTTCCTGTTTTGCCTTTTCTAATATTCGCTCAGCATTTTTGATTTCTTCGTCTGAAACAAAACCATTGCCATTTGTATCAAGCGCTTTGTCTAAAATGCGATATTTGTGCGGTACTATGCAAAATTTGCTTTCTTCGTTAAACAAGTGGTCAGATAATACAACAAACACTGCAGTAATGACCAAGGCCGTATAGATATCACGAGTACCCATCCAGGCCATTGCAAACACTAAAATTTGTTTAGTAACAGACAATTTGAAATATTGTTCTGCAGATTTGCTAAATTGAATAGAAATAAATTTTGAACCAATGTTCAACATAATCATAACGACTCCGGCGAAGAACTTGCTTTGGTTTAAATACATAACATGGTCATGTAAATATGAAAATATACCAAATGATGACGATTGTTCACCACCAGTAGTAGGTTGCGATGCATTGTTTGGGGGAGGCGAGGGTACAGATACATTTTGTTGTTTCTTTGCCATTGAGATTTATTATTATAATAAACGAAGATTATTATTATGCCCAACTAAATGTTTTTTGGAGAGTATCCACATATTCTGTCGCTTGTTTTTGTAGTTTATCGACGTACAGGCGTACTTCTCTCTTTTTGGGATTATACATGCCACGTATAGTAGGCGTAAACTCCTCTTTAACATCAAACACACTAAAATAAATGATTATCAATATCATGAATATAAGTGCCGCCAATATATACTTGTTCTTACACTTCATGCTTCTTATATAGATACAATATTTTATTACAAACGCAAAATGTTGTATCCTTTCACTTGAAAATTACTCTATCGAGTAAGTGTATTAGACGTATCTGGCGGACCTTGACTTATTGTAGTAAGTTCTGCTGATTTCGCATCTTTAACTTCATCGTCCTCCTCTTCTTCCTCTTCTTCATCGTCTTCTTCTTTTTCAATTTCGGCAGGACTACTAAATGCTTCTGCACCATAAGGTGTATTGGAAGTTGGCTTGGGTCTTTCAATTTTGCTTGCATTTTCACCAGTAAAGCCTTCTTTATAATCGTTAATGTTATACAATGTAGTTATAATTATGGTAGCGATGATGCCTGCATATTTATTAAACAATGTTAGTCCTATGACAGATAATACTAAAATACTTCTACCCAATAACGTGTATAATAAAAAGTCGATATTTTTGCCACAAAAAAACATGGTAGCTGCAACTAAAGCAATAGATACAAAAATCGAATAATTTTGCTTCATGTCTATATTTATACTGCCGATTTTATTTCAGCAGGATTTGATAATTTATTATCTTAATTTTTAATAAGAAGAATGTCTTTAGCAATGAGTGCGGCTCCCTATGATGATAATGAAAATAATAATTCAAATTCCGCCATTAATAATAAAAGAACTACATCACATAACAGAACACAAAAAAGGTTTCCGGATCAATTAATAGATACAGATAAAATAAACAATGTTCTACAATCGATTCATAATACCTCGTCCGAAGGGTCAGAGGATTCGAGTGGTCTAGCAGATTTTAATCCGCCAAGTCCTCCAATTTCATCTGGTGTTCAACGGACGACGGATGTTAAGCCCAGCCCCATTCAAAATACGGAAGCCATGCAAACTTTAGGTAGAACACCGGCTCCGGCAGAAGAATACAACACTGAGAAATTAGACTTGAATAACTTTAGTACAAATTATGGAAGTAAAATTACGAATGAAGAATACTATAAGAAGTTTGTTCCAAATTATCCAAAGCAACAAGCTGAAAATGAAAGAATAAATCGGCAGTATTATAATCAATATCCAGCACCAGCCTATGGAGGAGGCGCACCTGATAATAACGTGTTAATTGAGAAAATAAATTATATGATACACCTGCTTGAGGAAAACCAAGACGAACGAGTCGGGTCCGTAACAGAAGAAGTCATATTGTACTCCTTTTTAGGAATATTCATTATTTTCATGGCAGATTCCTTTTCTAGAATCGGCAAATACAAACGCTAATATCGTGTTAGCCTGAGTAAAAATATAAATGAGCAAATTATGCGTAATTTGCTTATTTGTTTGTTCATTTTGTTTTCTACAATATAATATATATATGGGTATAACTACACCCACAACAACAACAAAGGCAAATATCACACGAAGTAATAGCTCCATGAGCGGAAAAAGTACTATCCGTCAGAAGGGAACCCTCAAAATACCTAATAGGCAACGTAGTGAATCTATGGAGCAAGGTAATGAAGCGATGGATAAATCGGGACCATATGGATTTATTGTACATGATTGTAATAAAGTAGAATTTGGATTTGGAAATTTCACCCCCGAAGAAAACCTATACATGGACTTTGAAAACGCTCGACCTGGATTGTCATCAACGCGGAATGCGTGTTTTATATTAAAAATTGCTTTAACAAATGAATCATGCACCGCTACATATAAGTTTTTGAATGATAGAACTACTGACTATGATAAAATAATGGCCCCTAAATATCCTAAAATGACAACGCAATATAACGCGGCAAGGGAAAATTTAGAAAGTCTCTTATATAATCCTACGCTAACTTTAGATGAATATAACGTCGCCAAGACGATTGAAAAAATAATAAAATTCAAGTTGATTCAACCAAACGAGGTAAGTTATTTTTTTGTAAGCATAGACGCACCAAAGCCAAGGATTGGATTTGAGGGATGGCATCAAGATAATTTAAATATTATTGTAGTTGGTAGTAAAATAGTTGGTAATTCGCCAGAAGAGATGAAAGAGATGCGTTATCATCTTAGTGAATTGGGTATAACACATAAGAATAGTCAACCAATTAATAGCGATTTTGTTTTAATAGAATATTTAAATGACGGAGTATCTACCACCGTGCAAATTAATGGTAATGTCAATACAAGCAACCCTGATAATATTGCTAGATTTAACACTATACCTGGGTCTGTTATATTAATTGAAAACCCTGGGCGAAAGCATACGGGACCATATATGTGTAAATCTAATTCAGTAGACCGGGCCGAAGGAAATAAATCACTACAAATAATTATGGATGAGAAATTGGAAAGAACATTATATAGAACACAATTAACAAAAATTAACGATGATCAGTTCTCTAAGGTAAGCGAATTTATGCCTGATGCTGCTCCCGTGAATATTAATGTTAATGTTAAAGATATCATACCTTTTAATGAAATACAGATGACGGAGTATTGCACTTGCAAGAGATCGGATTACGCTGAATATGGCGGTAAAAGAAATAAACGAAAAGTAAATAAAACACGAAGAAAAAATAAAAGAAGGCGTTCAAAGCGAACACAAGGAAAACGACGTTTTAAATAGGCTTATGTACCCAGAATCAAAACACGTTCAGGCTGAAACACGCTATATGCAAAATTATAGAAAAAATACGCAGTGGATGATGTGAAATTAGGAGGTGCCGACTTTTTTATTTCATCTATGAGTTTCTTATTGTGAGAGATTTCTTCAATAAGTAAATACTCGTATTTAGGTTTTATAGCGTGAAGCGCCAACCCAAACCCTTGTATGAAGAGAGCCTTGTCGTCCGTCGCGCATATACTGGCAATGCAACTAATACATTCGTGTCCGTCAATTTTTACACACGTTTTCTTGAAGACATAGGCCATCTGAATATTATTGCCCCCATCTCCATGTGTGGTATCCATCAAAAAATAAATATAATAATTTTCGGTTTTAATCAACTCTAAAATATTGGAAAGTTCAGGTGTTATAGTTATATCAAAATGTTGTCTCATATTTGCTTTTAGGAAATCCAAAAGGAAACGAATGTTTTGTTTATTGCATTCTACGAGAGAATATCCAGGTTGCAATGTGCCAGGTTTCACCCAATTTCCAATAAAAAAACCATATGTAGAATAAACACACATCGGCACGATTCCTGTTAAATCGCCTTCTCTCTTGAACAAGTCAACGTGGAGTTTTTTATTCATATGACGCTGGTTGTAATAGTGCGTTTGGATTACTTGTGGAGCAGTGCCTTTTTTTCGGTGGGCCTTATCTATGCACAAATAATCAACATAATATGCGTAAAATACGGCCTCTTTGCTCCCATTTAGAATCTTTATATGTAGCGGTCTGGCTGTTATGACACCGATGATTTTATCATTGGGAATCAATTCATTTGTTTTCAAGTCCTGAATAAGCTGTTTTTCATTGTAAAATGTAAAGAATGACGGATGATTATGGCCGTGAAAATAGGGAACAATATTCTCTTTCTTGGGTAAATAAACATTGTCGCCGTTGCGTAAAAAGTGCACCTGAATAAAGTTGACAAATTGTGTCAGCTTGGGCGTCCCATTAACGTTATTAAAAAACAGGGTCTCTATATTTGTTAGATTGGTATACCGATTTTTTTCCGGAAGTTCCTTGTTTATAATTCCGCATGGAAATAAGTAATAATAAAAATCATATACGTGAAATACTGGCTGGTAATACCAAAAGCCATAAGAGAGACGGACATATATATAAACCAGTAATACTAATAATAGTATTCCTAATATGATGTATGTATAATATTCGTGCATTTATTAGATGGTTATACAAATATATGTTTAGATTAAAAATTGTTAATTTTAGTAATAAATATAATAAAGAATAAAAGTATAAATATACTATAATGATTCTAACGGAAGATAAAATAATAGATTATGTAGAATCACAAGGTGGAGTATTAAATACACGTAGAACATTAAATATTAATACCATCAATTTTGAGACATGTAAGGAAAATACAATGGTATGTTTGACTGGATATAATCATATTATTTCAGATTTTTTTAATGTTATAATAAATAAATTTGTAAACCCAGTTATATTAATTATAATAGAGTCTGATGAAGTACACTTAAACCCGTCATGGTTAAACAATCCAAAGTTGAAGCATTGTTTTACATGGAACAAACCATTTCATCATCCAAAGTTGTCAGGATTACCAATAGGATTAAATTATAATAGGCAATATAATATGTTGAATACATGGCTAACCACAGAAAAAGAGAAGGAACCCATACACAATAAAAAATTATTATGTATGAATTGTTCGTTGCATACAAATTATATCCGCAGTGAATTAATTAATAAGGTAAGAACCGAATGGAATGATTTTTGCACAATACTTGATTTTATACCACATTTAAGTTCTCATTATATACCATCGCATATTGAAGGACAAATTAGAATAGATGTTACAAATCCATTATGTTATGATGAATGGAAAAAATATAAATTTGTACTATCTCCGCCAGGTGCAGGTATTGATTGTCATAGAACATGGGAAGCCGTGCATGCAGGATGTATTCCAATAGTATTGTCTTCAAATTTAAATGAATTATATATTGATTTGCCAATAGTAGTAGTTAAAAGTTGGGATGAAATTACACGTGATTTTTTAGAAAAAAAATACGAAGAATATCAACAAAATAAAGAAAATAACATATATAATTATGATAAATTAACTCTTGAATATTGGACAAATAAAATAATAAATATAAATGAAAATAAGCCCAAGATTCATTTTATCACATATGCAAATGAAGTATTTGAATTAGCCAAAGAACGATTATTGAAAGAAGCCAGAGAATTTGGTGAATTTGCAACAATAAAGGGGTATGTGCCAGCAGATTTGCCCCAAATTTTTAGAGAAAAATATAAAGAAATTTTAAACCAATCGCGTGGTGGAGGATATTGGATATGGCGCCCGTTGATAATATATGATACATTAAAGAATATGAATGAAAACGATTATTTAATTTATTTAGATGCTGGTTGCAAATTAAACATTCATGGAAAAACAAGATTTCATGAATATATAGATTTATTAAATAAAAGTGATTACGGGATATTGTCGTTTCAAATGTCAGGAAATACTGGCCCAGGTACACTAGAAATAGAGAAAAAATGGACAATAAAAGAAATATTTGAACATTTTAATGTAGATATGAATAGCAATATTGCAAACAGCGGTCAATATTTAGGTGGTGTTTTAGTAATGAAAAAAAGTGAACATTTATATAATTATATGAAAGCATATCTTTCAACTATTCTTACAAAATCACAACTATGCACAGATATATATAATAATAATAATCAAATAAGCGAATTTAATGAAAATAGACATGAGCAAAGTATTAGTAGTATATTAAGAAAACAGATGGGATCTGTAGTAATAGATGGCGATGAATCATGGATGCCTCCATTTGGTGAAGGAGAATCCTTGAAATATCCATTCTGGGCAACACGTTCTAGGCAATAATTCCTATGTTATAAATTTAGATGTCCTCTCATAAACTAAATGAAATTATTTTTCTCATTTAGTTTATTTATTAACCAATAAGTCCAAGTAGCCTATCTGCAATCAGTTTCACTACTGGCACAGATACAGCATTTCCAGCAAGTTTGTATAGGCTCGCATCAGATAACTTGGGCAAAGTATAAGATTCGGGAAACCCTTGAAAATTAAAGCATTCGCGCGGTGTCAACTTTCTAACGCCTTTATTGTCCAATACTAAAGGTACGTTATGACCTCCGGTTCCCATGTTAGCAGTTAATGTAGGGCACTCATTGCTTTTATTCTCTCTTACATATACTCGTCGATATTGGTATATCGTATTTTGTTTGACAACATCTTTCTTTACTAAATCCCACGTGGATGATTTATCCGTGTAGTAATATTTGTCAGGAATGTTCTCTTCTAGCAATGATTCTATTTGTTTTTTTTCTACTTTATTAAAATCAAGTGAGAACTTGGCGTATATGTCTTCTGATTTCATGCATACGATGTATATTCTCTCTCTGTGTTGTGGGATGCCAGTAATTTCCGCGGTATTTTGAACTTTACATTGAATCAAGTATCCGCGGTTTGTCAGCTGGGTTTTTATTGTCTCAAACGTTTTTTTGTTATCATGTGAAATCAGATTTTTTACATTTTCAAGAACAATAAATTTCGGCTTGTGATAATCAACTATTTCCAAAATTTTCCAAAATACGTTGGATCTGCTGTCATTAAAGCCTTCTTGCTTTCCAGCAATACTAAATGGTTGGCATGGAAATCCGCCTGTTAATATGTCGTGCGCAGGTATATCGGCGACTTTGATGTCATTTAGATCTTGTAGCGTTAAAGGATGTTTGAAATTTGCATCATATGCGCGTTTAGAACCTTCAACCATGTCGTTCGCAAAAACACATTCCACCTTACCAGTGCTCTCAAATGCAGAAGTGAATGCACCCGTTCCAGCAAACAAGTCTATCATTTTTAGTTTTGCGGGCATTGTGGGTTGTGGGGTTATATGTGGGCTGTGGGGCCCGGGCGACTCCGCATCATGAATGAGTTTAATTAATTCTTGTCTATTTTTAGATTTACATTTTGTAATTTGTAATTCCGCGCATCTAATCAATAAATCTGTTTTGCACGCATTATCGTAATCCATCTGAGAGAATATATAGTAGTATGTTTAATTATATATTTTCATTATTCTTTTATTAGATTAAAACTCATCTGTTTTATCTATTTGTATATGTATAATTATGAATATGGAAGACATTTGTAAAATATGCCACGAAGATTCGACCAGCCACTCCTTTTCCAAACTATGCGAAATCGGGGGCGTTTCAATATTTTATACCAAACCGGCAGACGCAACCAAATATACCGATAAGGAAGGAATTCTTGCTCATTATGACAATATGTTGAAGCATAATGGCGACAAGCCGTGGACATGGATTTTTGATAGCGATGGATTTGGAATGAAACACGCGCTGGAAATCAACACAGGTATTGGGATTGCAAAACTTATTACCTCAAAATATTCCAAAAATCTGCAAAAAATTGTCGTGAAAAATCCAACTTGGCATATTAAATTAATGTATACATGTGTCTCCCCTTTTCTCTCTACAAAGGTAAATTCAATGGTAGAATTCAAGTACGATTCTGTCTTTTAGAGAGAAAAAGAGTGCAATTCGGTGGTCTCAATTCCAAAAAATGAAATATTCGGTCATCCCGTCTAATAATTCTCGTTCCTTTTTAACTTTCGGCGTCGCGACCGGTTGATGTATGCATTTTAATATATCTTTACACAAGGATTCACACTCGATAACGGCTTGTGTTTTATTACATACACTCTGGTTCTCTTTTTTATGTGATTCATTCTTGTCCATGACAATATATGTATTGAGTATATATTTATAAAATATTATTATAACGATTGTTATACTATTGAGGCTTTACAAATATATATAGATATTGGTATTCATAACCAACTTTCAATAAATCAATTTTTCCTTGAAGAAGAAATCCAGCTTCTTGTGCCATTACGATGATTGCCTTGTGCGGTTCCATATAAAATATGTGTTTATTCTTGCGCGTCTTGTCGCCATCCTTTTCCTTAAATTTCTCGGTAAAAGTAGCGACATTTTTATCTGCATCCAAATTGAAGTTGGCTACATATTCCATGTTATTAAACATGACTTTTGATTGAGTAATGCGCTCCTTTGCATATCTTTGTGGTGATACTAAAAACAGCGGGTTTGCGGGCGGAAGAATGGGATCAAACATATCTCTCTCGACAACATGCACAACCAAAAATCCTCCAGGCATGAGCCATTTCATAGTATTGTTGAAGAACGCCATCTTATCTTTGAAATAATATATGCTAAAGTACAAACAAAGAATATGAGTGTATGATCCCGGCATAAACAAAGAGGAGTCCATAACATTGCCTTCAACAAAATTAAACTGGGGATAATTTTCTGACGCCTTTTTCACCATGGCTGCAGAAGAATCCACACCAGTCGACTTTATACCTTGAGCTTCAAGTAATGCAACATGATGACCGGTTCCACTGCCAATATCCAACACAATACTTTCGCTTGTTGGTTTAGTCGCATTAATAATTTCACCAATCTCATAATTGTCCTTTGCTTGATTGAATACCAGCTGGTCATAGAGACCTGCATAAAAATCATCATAAATCTCAGGGCCTTCCTTCAACGTAAAAACATCTTGTTGTATAAACCCTTCTTGATTGAAAGATTTATTTCTATTCGTTATCGTGTTAAATGTAGCTACAACTATCAACAATATTAATACTAATATTAAAATAATTGCCCACCCAGATAAATCATTAAAGCTGGATGCTATAGAATGTTCTTTCATATATATGTTATAGTCATATTTTTTTTGTATGAATTATATTTAATGAATACCGATTCTGAAATAAATGATATACGCGAACAGAGAGATTTTAAAGGTATTACATTTTCAGGATTTAAAAAATCAGAAGTAAGAAAAGAATTACTAAATAGTTTAACTAATTCAAGATTAGAACCCTCCTGTTATTGGAGCGCAGAATTAATATGTGCTGGCCATTTTGCAGACCTCTGGGAAATCATATTTTTTTTTTATAGTAAACATATCCATCTAGGAAGTCCAATATTAGCGACTTACTTGGAAATGCGCATAAAAAACTTTAAAGAGATCATTTCGGGAGGCTATGCTGGTAAGGAGTTGAACATGAGAAATAATGAAAAACTGAGAAAATTATTATGCGAGGTCATTTGTATATTGTGTGAAGTAGAGAGAAAACACTCATTTGAAGAAATAAAAATATATCAAGAGGATTTTGATATCACGCATCTTACGGACAAGTTAAAGGCGCCAAATGTTTTATATGCGCAGAGCGTATTTCAACCAGAAGACCCAAAAGAATTATACATTGCTGTTAATGAATTGTCATATAATTTATCTAAAGAGGGGCGAAATACGATTCATGCGTGCTATTGGCTGGAATGGATAATGGAATTTAAAAATGTTTGCAAAAGCAAGCGCGAAAAATGCGCATGTGAACGTAGAAGCTGGGCGCCAGTAGAGAGCAAGGACCAACTAGACATCGTTTGGCTCGTTTGGGATATTTTCATGAAAGAGGCCGATAATAGAAAAAATCCGCTTATTAAAAAAATAATTAATAGCCTAATGACCTTGTTTACATTGAAATTTTCAGCAAGCACTTATAAAAAACGCAAGTTTATTATGTATTTTATTATTTCGTTGCTGGTTGACAATCCCAAAATGGGCAATGAGTTGATTAAGGATACTACAAAGGAGAAGGTTTCGCTTGTGGTAAATAAAGTACATTTGGTTTATAAGCAAATTAAAAAGAATGAACAACGCCCTGCGACGGATTACCTGTTTCATAATGTAAATAATAGCAATCTAGAAAAGACGATTGAAAAATTGGACAAAATGAATGACTTTGCAGAGACGTTTATTCCACGTCTCTAGATTTAGATTTTATATTTTAAAAAGATTAAGTTAATACGTGAATAATAATTATTGATGTATTTTTTACCATTTTAAATCTTCATAGATATATATGATATTTATTGCCCATAGAGGTAACATGAACGGACCCGACCCAAAAAATGAAAATAAGACTGAATATCTACTTAATGCAATTTCAATGGGATTTTTCATAGAAACAGATTTGTGGATGATAGAAGATAAATTATATTTAGGTCATGATAATCCTCAATATGAAATAACAACAAATTTTTTATTAGAGATAAAAGAAAAATTATTCTGTCATTGCAAAAATATACGTGCATTACATTTTATAATCAATAATTACCCAGATATAGAATGTTTCTATCATAATGAAGATGAGTGTGTATTAACATCTAAAAATCATATATGGAATTATCCGGGTTCAGAATTAACAGATACATCTATATGCGTTATGCCAGAAAGAGTGAATCAAACACCTATAAATTGTTTTGGAGTGTGCACAGATTACCCTGTAAAATATAAAAATTCTAGTGTATAAATTATTTTTGTAGTAATTTTGTAGTAATTTTGTAGTAATTTTGTAGTAATTTTGTAGTAATTTTGTAGTATTTTTAGCATTTTATAGTGTTTTGTAATATTTTGTAGTATTATTTTAGTATTATTTTAGTATTATTATATAACATGAAATATACTTCATATTTATTTGATTTAGATGGGGTTTTAGTAAATACAGATGAAATACAATATAAAACCACATCGGATGCTATATTGCACATATTGAACTATAATATTTCGTGTGATTGTAAAATTGAATCAGTTTTTAGATCAACTATTACAACTTTAGAAAAATTACATTTTTTGTCAACTTATTTAGCATTAAGTGAAGATATAATTCATATTATATATGAAAAAAAAAAAGAATTAGCAAATTCTTATTTTTCAAAATTAAAAGTTGATAATGAAAAAATAGAATTAATGACTTATTTAAAAAATAATAAATGCAAAATTGCTGTAGTAACAAACTCCAATAAAAACTCAGCCCAAATAGTTTTAAAAAATATCGGAATATATGAGTTCATTGACGTAATTATTGCCAATGAGGACGTAATAAATAAAAAACCAGATCCAGAACCATACTTAACAGCAATTGAAAAGATCGAGAGTTCTAAGGAAGAATGTGTAATATTTGAAGATTCTGAAATTGGATTGATATCTGCAAGAGCAACCGGGTGCTATTTTTATCACGTTAAGTCTTATTTAGAAGTAAATACTAAATTAGTCCAATCATTAAATATGTAAACTATAATAATTAGCTATTAAGTAAAGCGTAATAGTAAGTATTTTGAAAATGCATCGTGTCTAGTTGATTGAATTTTATACATAAAATATTTAAACTATAACTAGTTTAAATATTCTATAATTATATACATACATATATTAATAATGCAAGTTATAATTTCTATGGCAGGATTAGGAAGTAGATTTTCTGAAAGAGGATTTGTTACTCCAAAGCATTTAATTAAGGTTGACAAAAAAACATTGATTGAGTTGGCAATTGAAAGTTTAGATATAGAGGGCGACTATATATTTATATTAAGAAAAACGGAAAATATAGAAGAAAATGAAGGTCTTAAAACCTTATTAAGAAAACTTAAACCTGATTGCAAAATTATAGAGATTGATTATGTAACTGATGGGCCTGCTTCAAGCTGTTATCTAGCAAAGGATTTTTTAAATATTGAAAACGAATTAATTATAACTAATTGTGACCAAATACTTGAATGGAATTCAAATCGATTTTTATTGGAAACGCGAACTAATTATTTTGATTGCTCTGTATTAACATATATTTCAGATAATCCCAAAAATAGTTTTATAAAATCCGATGAAAATAATGTAGCTATTGAAATTAAAGAAAAGGAAGCAATAAGCAATGTTGCTCTAGTTGGAGTTCACTATTTTAAAAAGGCATTGCATTTTTTGGATTCATATGAAGAAATATATAAAAATAATATAAGGACTAAAAATGAATTTTATGTGTCGGCTGTTTGTAATAATTTGATAAAAACGAATAAAGTCGGGCATGTGCTTTTATGTGATAATGAAAAATATCATTCAACAGGCACACCGGATTGTTATTTCAAATATCTGAGATATATTGATAAAATGAACATAAAAATGTATAAATTAGAAGATATGTTTCGTGGATGGTTTATAGGAGATTTTGAGCCGTCGGTATTAAAAAATACTGGATTTGAAATTGGATATTTATTGCATAAAAAAGGTGAAATTTGGCAAACGCATTACCATAATAATTTGATCGAAGTTAATTTAATGGTAGAAGGCAGAATGATATTAAATGATTTAGAAATTAACAAAAATGAAATATTTGTAATTGACAAAAAAGTTATTGCGTGTCCCATATTTTTAGAAGATTGTCGCATACTTTGCATTAAAATACCACATATGGTAGGAGATAAAATAATAATATAATAATTATTTGTATTTTACACATTTGGACATTATGCCAATGTGCATTACAACTGACGATTTGTTCAATATGATACCATAAATGAGTATCAAACATATTTTATTTGCTAAATAATTAAGCAAATAAAAACGGCATTTTAAAATATCCAATAGTGTAAAAGAAATAACTGGAAAATATAGCATTACATGTACTGGTATTATAGCACGAACCCTAATTATTGTCAAACTTTAATAAATTATTTTTAGTTGCGTAAAAATAAAACTAAATAAATATTATTAAATAATATAACATGGATAGAACCCATTGTGTTATTTGTGATGATAATACGTTTATACATGTTGCAAATTTATATAATACTATAAATATTGTAAGTACTACAGAATTACATGACAATGAAATAAAGGATTTGCAATTTATGGGATGTTTAAATTGCGGATGTGTTCAATTAAAAAATTTATTTTTACAAAGCGAGATATATTCTCAACCATTGCAAGTATTTGATGGACCTGCTATTCGGAAACATCATGATTTATTTTGCGATTTTATTATAAATAATATTAATTATGAAGAAGAATTATTTGAAATAGGCGGTGCTTATGGGAATTTAGCTAAACGAATTATTAAAAATTATTCGGAATATAATTCAAATATAAGATACAAAATATTAGAATATAATGCAAATCATTATCCATTAATTGACAACGTAGAATATATAACTGGTGATTGTGAAGTATACAATTATGATGGTATAAACACAATTATTATGTCTCATGTTTTTGAGCATTTATATCGTCCTAGAGATTTTTTAAAAAAAATAAGTAATACAGCTGTTCAGAATATATTAATTTCTATTCCAGATATGGATAATTTGACGTTGACCGGTGATTTAAATAATCTAAATATTTTACATACATTTTATATTAATACACCATATATTGTTTATTTATTTAATCAATATGGTTTTAATTTAAAAAAAACGGAAAATTATTATAGTAATTCAAACTTTTACTATTTTAAAAAAGAAGCGGTTTTAAACGTGGTTTCTTATAAAAATTTAGAATTACCAACACAGCAAAAGATATTTTACGAAGAAAGCATAAAAAATATTAAAAAAATAAATATAAATAAACCATTTTATATATGTCCTTCAGGATTTTATGGTCAATTTATATATTTTCATTTAAATGACGAAACAAAAGAAAATTTGTTGGGTTTTTTAGATGGCGATAAATTTAAAATAAATAAACGTTTAGGTGGAACAAAATTGCACATTTTTGAAAAAAATATAATTGCAGACAAAAATGAAATTAATGTTTTGATATCTTCTTCAAAACATACAAATGAAATAAGGGATGAATTATTATCATATAATAAAAATATTACATTTATTACACTTGACGAATAGATATATCTTGAAGATTTAACTTGACAGAAAAAATGCTAAATAAAAACTATCAAACTCGAATAATTATATATTTTGTTCGTATAATATATAATATGAAACATGGAACAACGAGAAAACGTTCTAACCAACGTGGCCGGCGCACACGCGCTCGTGGAGGAAAAGCCCCATCTGCTTCTTCGTTATCTGCGTTTGAGAGCGATATTGCGTGTAAATTTTTAGAAATGTTAAACACAATTAAAGTATATCATTGGAAAACGCATAGCTATGCGACGCACAAGGCGACGGATGAATTGTATGCCAGTTTAGGTGCCAACATTGACAAGTTCGTCGAGGTTCTGCTTGGTAAAGCACAAAATCGCATCAAACTACGGACAAAGCATATACCAGTGAAAGATATGAATAGCCCGCAAGAATTCAAGAGAGAAATTGATTCGTACAAGAGTTATTTAGTCAATTTAAGCAATAACAAGGCGCTTGGAGCGGGAGGAATGACGAATAGCGATTTGTTGAATATTCGCGATGAGATTTTAGCAGATTTAAATCAATTCCTTTACTTGTTCACTTTCAAATAAAAAGTGGATATGGTTGAAATACATATATAATCAAAATTTAATATATGCATTTTATTTATAATGTTGCCCTCACCGAACAAAGATTCATTTCCAGAATTACTAACAAATACCCCAAGCTTAGATTCTGATTCAAGTGGCGAAGGCATATTTTCTTCGTGGTGGGTATGGATATTCATTATTCTATTATTAGCATATCTAGGATTCAATATTTTCAATTATTTAGCAAAAGGCGCAGAAACCACTAATGATGTTCTCTCGCCGTTTTGGGCATATATAATGCCGTTCTTTAATTACGGGCCAACAAGTATTAGCTCAGTGGAAACAGATGAGGATAATGTAGATGGCGAGGATAAAGAGGTCGATGACCAACAAGATGGTGGAAACAAACCAATCTCGGCGGAAAATGCAACACCCAACCCAGCTTCCGTGTCAAAAATGAGCCCAGATTCAGTTCATAACCAAAATGCACCTGATAACGCACAAAACACAGCATTGAACCGCGCATTGAATATATCGAAACAACATGAGTTATCCAAGCAAGAATACGTTGCAAATGATTCATATGATAGCACGCAACAAGGCAAGGCGGGTTGGTGTTATATTGGAAGCGAGCAAGGGTATCGCAGTTGCAGTCAAGTAGGTGAGGCGGATACTTGTATGTCAGGCAATATTTTCCCGACACAAGATGTCTGCGTTAATCCTAGCCTGCGCGCATAAATTTGTAGCCCACTGGAAATTTATTTCCGCTATTTGTCATAATATATCGACGTCTAGGATAATATGTTGGCAACCCGCTACTATAACATAGAGGTATAATCGGTCCAGGCACATCAGATGCCGAGCTTGGATTACAATTATCATTTGCTTGTGTAATAGATAAAATTTCCCCGGTACAAATATTTTCTGCAATATTACAAATTAAATTACCTCCGTCAGGAATGATGATACGAGGTGTGGGCTCTGGGGGTGGGTTAATATAAGGCAATACTGGAACAAGTTTAGGATTAATTGGGTTGTTGTCAGGTAATTCAAAAGACGGGTCTTCATTTATATATATAGGCGGGCCGGTAGGAGTTACATAAATCGGACATATCTGTACAAATGTAGTAGTTACGCCTGGTCGTGGTACAATATTTTGTGTATTTGGGTTGATGGGCAATTTGTTAGGAATCGTTGGTTCTACGAAAGTTGGGCACGTAATAGGTCCCACGGCAGGAGCTCCATTATCTAAATAAATGGTCCTATAATTCACCCGCTTTAAACTTTGAGTATTTGGCATAGTAGCATTCACAGATTGGGACGCCCACGTTGTATTACGATTCGTCCACATCCCTTTGGCAATTTGCGAATAACGTTGTTGTTTAGTAATATTGCTACTATTCTTTTTATACTGAAGAACGTTTCCCTTACTTAACATGGCAATAGTACCTGCCTCTACTGGAGTTATTGTATCTACGGGTAATGTTGAACATACTCCTCCGACACGACTCCAAACACGTGGTGGTTTAGGAGGTTGGCCATTAAATGCAAAGCATGCCATTATATATATTGGTTTATTTTCTTTGCACCAATAATCAATATAAAATCATATTTTTATTAAAAAATATGATAAAACGAATACAAAATACTGAAACACGGCGATAAAATTACGGGTTGAACATGTCTTGGTTTCCGAAAAAGTACCAACGCAAAGACAAGTAGTCGGGCTTGTTCATCTCTAAATCACTTGCAGAACTATCCAATAACTTACGATTCGGTCCGCGGTTAAAAAGGGCTAAAATTTGGGATCCATTCAAGGCATAGTTAAAATACCACAAATTAGAGACATACCCAGAAAATCCACCATTTGCGCAAAGCCAGACGTCTCCGTAGTTTTGTTTGGGTACACCCGCTAGCACAACACTTTGAGTAATAACACCATTAATATAAACATCCATAGTCGTATTTTGGCATCTAATAACAACATTTACCCACTTATTCAATGGAATATCAGGTATAGTTACCTCTTGATTCATATCATTGAAAGTATTCATAACTATTGCAAGAGCATTTGTGTTGGGAGCAATATACAATCCTGGCGCGTTATTGGGGAAAACCTTGCCGTTTTGTGCAATCTGCGATGGATCGTCGCCCTTGTGGAAAATATGTTTATAAATACCCGAGTTATATGTCAAATCATCTATATAAATCCAAGTCGACCAAGTAAATTCAATACCATCTTGTTCATTTTGCGAACGTCCAATTGTTTTAGAACCTTTTATTGCTGGATCTTGGCTAAATACTTTTAATTGCTTGCCTTCTTGCATTCCATCAATAAACCGAGGCGAGTTATTTGGTCCAAGAATCCAACTAAGTAAACTAATTCCTAAACGTAGGAGAATAATGAATATAAAAAAAGTTAATAATAAGAATGCAACTTGTGCCACTAAACTATTTGATTCTAAGAAATCTTTGGTAGCATAGGGAGAAGAAAGAATTGAAAACTTATTATAATTTGAGTTGTCTCCGTTAAACATGTCCATAATCTATATATATATACAATTAGATATTTTATGGAAATCTAAATTTATAATGTAAATTGTGCCTTTTCTTGATTATCTGTTAATAATGCAACTTTCACTTTATATTTACCAAACAAGTTAGAAAACAATCCACCACCATATCCTTTCATATAAGTATCCCATGCCATTTGCGGGTTGGATGCAGTGTTCCAATATTGCAATTTGCTAGTCCAGCCATTAAAGCCTCCATTCGGGGTTAAATAAATATTTGCGGTGGGTGTTATCTTTGCAGTTCCAGGGAGAATACCTGTGCGGACAAGCTTACCATCTATATAGACATCAAGCGTTCGCCCATATACACTAAAGAACAAGTTCACCCACTTTTGAATAGGAACGTTAACTATCTCTAAATAATGAACCATGCCTTGAGAATTAGTAGACGCGTTGGTATAGCAGGTAAGCGCAATAGTTAAGTTATTTTCTTTGCCACCGAGCACTACAAATGGGCATGGTTGTAGGCTAGATAAATCTTGCGGATTGTTGATATTGGTTCCAATACTAGTTTCAGTCGAAGTACCAGCACCGCTGGCAGTCGTCATGGACTCTGACGCAATTGCTGTACCAGATCTACCCATAATGATTTTTTGTTCGCCATAACGATAATTCCAATCATTAATGTAGAACCACATAGAGTATGTGAAATTGCTAGAGTTCATACTATTCTCGCCCGAACTACTTGGGTTAATCATTGTCATGACATTACCAGCAGTTATTTGTGAATTCAACATATCTCGCTCCTTTGTGATATAAGTGAAAATAAAATACAATAAAACTAGTATTACAAGTATCCATAAAATTGTTTGCCACTCCATATATAATATATATCTTCATAAAAAAAATATTTATTATATAATTATAGTATTTCATAATTATATTACATAATTACTCAAATTACACCATTATATTCTATTGCACATTTTTACTGATAAGATCTGCATTTGATTCTGCAAACGAAAGCATTGGTGGCGTTTTATCCTTTACAGAATTATATAACGCTAATATACTATTTGAATCTAATACATGGTTATAATATACAACGTTGCATATTGCTCCATTTATTCCATTTGGTGAGCCAATTATCATCGCGTCAAGTTCCATATATGGAACAATATTTTTTGCAGATTTCACAAGTTTTCCATTGTAAAATATATCTAAAACTCCTCCGTTATAATTAACAAGAATATGATTCCATTTTTGCAATAACACATTTTCTAATTTGTAGATAATAACATCTCCATTTTCGTCCTTGTCCATATTGGAACGCGCTATCATATCATCAGTAAGGTCTTTTATTTTGGCAGTAATAATCATGGTATTATTGCTCGCCTTGTACAATATGGCTGGTTTTCCCCCATAACTAAATACGGGTGTATATTTATCAAATGCAGCGCTTGTGCTTGGAGGCAACGCATCAAGATACAACCATAATGAAAGGGCATAATTATATTCATACACTGGATTGGTCGCGGCTGGATCAATATCATTCAATGGTACGTATGACGCGATCGTATATGGCTGTTTTAAAATGACTGATTCATTCACTAATATTTTTCCGCCTTGATATGTCGCAATTACCCATTGCATACCCATCGGCAGAAGATAATAAATCGCAATCAAGAGAATGCTAATTACAAGTAATATGACTTCCGGCAACTTGGTCTTTTCCTTTTCCTTATAAATTTGAGCTACTATTACATCAAGTATACCTGCAAGGATACATGGGATATATAAAATGGTATTTACTAATAATCTAAACCAAGGCCAAGACTGCAAAATGGGGCTTCTAACCAATACTTTATACATCAACGTAAGAAGGGTTGAAATAATCAATACATTCAATATAATAGATAAGGTAGGTGATGTGCTCGACGTGTTGAAAATCATAAAAACCAGGAACATTGTGAAAATTATGCTACAACTTACACCAATTGCGAGTTGAAATAGATTAATAACATATGTTGGTGTGGGGGGTACATAGGAATATACGTCAGATTTTGAAAATGCAAGCACATAATAAAGTACGATTGCAAATAAAAAACAGCCAATAACAAGAGATGTTATAGTGACCGGTCCAAAATAATCACTTGATAAATTCAACAAGTCATAATAATACATGACAAATACTAATGAGAGAAATAAAACCATGATGGATAGATATTTTATTCGTATTGCCGTTAACATATTATTTGTCAGAAACTTCAATGGATTATATTTATACGTTATTCCAATGAGACCAACCAATGCCAAAATAGATATAAGGTCGGTTGCATTGCGTGCGGAGAATATATTTGTTTTAGTTTGATTATTGTTTTGGTCATCAATATTAACTTGGTTATTTACAATATCAACCATGCTTAATTATATATATATCAAGAATAGAATATAAATTTTATTGTAATACTAGCAAGATGTCATTCACATATTTTCCATGGCTGTTTTTTTACCATGACATTCGCGACACAAAGCAACTAAATTTCCGACATCATTTCCGCCGCCATATTCTAATCGTTTTATATGGTCTACTTCAAACCAAGCAGTTAACTGATTCTCGCAGTCTCCGCATTTCCAATTTTGTTGGGATGCGACAAATTTTTTCTTGGTTTCACTTACAGAACGCTTGGTAGCCTTTTTGCCCGACTGAAGGATTCGTTGCTCGTTCAAGTTGTTGGACTCCATAAAAGATGACATGAACGCGCCAGTTCGTGTGCCTCCTTCTCCCCCTCCACTGCCTCCAGATTGGTCATTCATAGTAAAATCCAAAATTGGATTAATCATATTCATTGACGTCTTATTTATTGGCATATATTTCACCATATTATTTGCATGCATTAACATATTTTTGCATTGTGCTGGGTTGCGTTTCAAAAGCAAGTAAACGCCGACTCCTAAAACTCCATAAAAGGCCATTTGATAATATTTTTTACCTGCCATGAACATTTTAGTATATTTACCATCATGATATGTATTATATATTAAAAATCCTGTTACTAATATCAATACTAATTCTATCCGCATATATAGATAATTACGAAAAGAAAATCGTAATTATATTACCACATGCAAGCAAAATAACATTACGCTATAAATGTAATGTTTGTACTCTTATCATATTTGCTCATCAATCCGGTTCCAGCAATGTGTCCCCACATGGGAAGAAATATTTCGGTCGCTTTTCCTAGATATACTGACGAGAAACAATACAAACTTCTTGAACATATGATTACATCGCAATTACACAAAAATGTCAAATCCATATCAGAATCATTATTACGAATCCTTTGATATGGTAAGCTTACCTCTCCAATTGGCGACGAAACTATCACGACATTATGCTCTGGATATTTTGCCTTGGCGTGATTTATAAAATCTTGTACTCTATTTTCGGCAATCGGCGCCTGACAATCATGTGTATTATAATGACGTCCCCACCCACCCACAGCAATGCCATGTCTCTCAAAAAATAAGCGTTCGCTTTCCAAATCAATATTTATATTTCCTGAATTTAATCTATCTCGATAATATTCAGCCGATAACATACCATTATAATCATAACGCGTAGAAACATCGTCTAGACGCAAATGCACTCCAATTGTTTTCTTGAAGTCAATATCTGGGAATGTATATCCTTTATTTATTATCAACCCGTCTAATATATCTCTCATTTTAGAATAAAGATGCATCTTGAAATAGCTAACTAGGTCGCATTCTATTTTTTTACAGACCTTCATGTTGTTTCCTGGCCAATCTTGTTCACTATGTTCAACAAAAAATTCAGTCCATAAATGGTCATGAGATCCAAGTTCATCGCCTAACTCCTTATTGTATTTATGTATAAAGGTTGATATCATTTGCATAAAGATACTATCGCCGAATAATATACCAGCGCTATCGTGAATAAACCATTTATGGTAATGTGCATATATAATTTGCATAAGATACCAAGTAAAATTCGCCCCCATTCTATCTGGTCTGCTAATTAAAATAATAAACATGGCGAATCTATTTGTAATAATAAATGATTAAAAAATTATTTTTTTTACCGAATTATTTCTAAAATAAATTCCTTAAATCATGCACCAACTTGTCTATATTAATGATTTCGGTAGGAGTTCTATATAAATAATTTAGAATGAGATTGTTTATTTTTTCATTTTTATATCCAGCTTCCAAGAATGCAGAATAACATATTATAAAGCCCCATAAATCAATCAGTTGAAGAAATACATTTTTAAAGTATCCAATCGTATCAAATTGGCCATTTCGCGTGTATTCAAGCAAAATATCACTTAAATATGGGATAATGATAGAATCTTGAATATTTTGTTTGCCTGTTATATCTCCCCATATTGACGTAATAGTTTTAATATGTCCTTTACCTCGTTTTTTATTCCATTTTTCAATATATCCCCTTAAAAATCCACCGACCGAGTTATTGTCTAAATGAGTCGTCGTCTTTAAAAACGTAGAGTACATGTTTTTGAAAGTATTATTAAACAATATTATCGAAAATGGCAAATTATATTGTAGTGGTTTTCCCAGCAATACGTCTGGTATATTTTTTCCACTTGCGGAATACATTGACAATCCCCAATCAATTAGTCTTACATACTTAGTGCTGACGTCAACTACTATGTTTGCCTCTTTAATATCCGCATGATATACGTGGTATTTATTCATGGGCAATATCCCATTCACAAGTAGCTGAATCATACGCCCATTCAACTCCTTTATTCCATTTAGCGATAAACCAGAATAGATATAAGTGCCCAATTCAACCCCCCCATCTTGTAAATTTATACACGATACTTTATCAAGATTTTTATTTATATTTTTACCATTTATGTCCCGCTTTCTCAATACTTTGCATTTTGTATCAAAATTATCCAAGTCTTGCCTAGTTAATGGCGCAGGTTGACAAACATTTGCGCCTTCGATGATAAAATAATTCTTATAGTTGGGGATTTTTTGCAAAATGGGTAAATATTTGGTTATCTCCATATATTCGCGTTTAACGTATTTGTTCAACATCAATTTTGATATTGTATTTGATAGACGTTTGCGCGTACCACGGCATCTTAACGCAGGACGAAACACGCATCCATAACCTCCCGACCCAATTACTTTACCCCCGTGTTTATGGGTTTTTCTTCTACGACGGGATTGTTTATACTTTCTTGTTTTCATAACTATGTTATTATATTATTGTGATATAATAATACTTTTGAACTATATTTACTTGTCGTATAAATAATATATGGATGAACCAACTATACAAATAAACCCTAGGTATATTGCCTTCTCTCTCATGCGATAATATTCACTAAATTTGACCTCTTTCGGTTTATATGCCTCGTAATATTGAACGTAAAATTCACTTAAACTAATCTTACGTTTTTCTAATTTTTCGTTGATTTTATTGTGTATGAAATGCATCCACCGAACAAACGAATCTCGGGAATCTAAATAGGGAGAAACTGGATATTCATCTAATAATTTGCTAAAATCGGATGCATGCTTTTCTACAGGAATAAACAATGGCAAACTTTGTATGAAATCATAGTATTTTTTTTTCGTGACGGCATTTGGATACTTTGGATAATTCATTGAAATAGTATGCAAGAAAAACCAATAATGTGGCCCGAAAACTTTTGGGTCTAATGCCATTATAGTAAAATACATATAAAAACATTACAAGATAAACACATAATGCACAAAATGGTTGCCCATACTCTATGTAATAATTGTGGAAAACAGGGACATTCGTTTCATCAATGTAAATTACCTATAACAAGCTACGGAATTATATTATGTCGGCCAAGTAATAAAGGTGTCCAATTTTTAATGATTCGGCGGAAAGATAGTTTTGGATACATTGATTTTATACGTGGCAAATATTCCCCCTACAATATTGAACAATTACAACACACTATCAATGAAATGTCGGTCATCGAAAAAAAACAAATTATAAACGAGCCATTTAACAAATTATGGGCGATGATGTGGGGAAATACGTCGTCGGAGAATCAATTTCGCAGTGAAGAATCCATTTCTGTAAAAAAATTCGAGTTAATTACAAATGGCGTCTATATTAATAATGTGAAGTATACTTTGCGCGATTTAGTCGAGAAAAGCGACACGGCATGGACGGAAACTGAATGGGAATTTCCCAAGGGACGGCGCAATCCTCAGGAGAGAGATCTTGATTGCGGACTTCGCGAATTTGAAGAGGAAACCGGATATTCACAAGATAGCATCGCCATAGTTGAAAATATTTTACCATTTGAAGAGATATTTATTGGGTCAAATCACAAATCTTATAAGCATAAATATTTTTTGGCATATATGAGTGAATATAAGAATCAAGAAAAGGACGACATGGTTAATTTACAAAAATATCAAAAGTCTGAAGTATCCAAGCTAGAATGGAAAACATTTGAGGAGTGTTTAAAATCAATTCGTCCTTATAATTTAGAAAAAAAGAAAATTATTACAAATATCAATAACTTGCTACAACAATATAAATTATATTATTCTACGTAATATATAAGTATGGCTTATGAATTAAAACAGGAATATGAATTAAATCAATGCGACAACCCTGGAAATCAATATAGCAAAGAGTGTAATACTTTTTTGTTGAAAAAAGAGTTGACAGAATATAATTATTTGTCTGAGAATTCCGATGAAAATGAATCCTTATATCCATCCTTAGACGACCCCAACTTCATTATTAAAATTGCAGAGAAGAAAGAATTTAACGATACGAAATATGACGGGGACATATACCAAGATATACAAAAAAGAGCAGATATGTTAAGCGTCGCCGAATTTGAATTGGCTCCGCATCAGCTATTTGTTAAAAACTTTTTGTCGTCGCAAACACCTTATAATAGTTTGCTCCTGTATCATCAACTAGGCACGGGTAAAACGTGTAGCGCAATTGGTATTTGTGAAGAGATGCGCGCTTATTTAAAACAAGTTGGTATACAAAAGCGAATTATTATTGTCGCCTCACCCAACGTACAGGATAATTTTCGCCTGCAATTGTTTGACAAGAGAAAACTGAAACTGGTGGATGGATTATGGAATATTCGCGCGTGCACAGGGAATAATTTAATCAAGGAAATTAACCCCATGAATATGAAAAACCTGTCAAAGGAAAAGGTAATCAGTCAAATAGATGCCCTAATAAACACGTCCTATTTATTCTTGGGTTATGACGGGTTTGCGAATTACATTACAAAGATTTTGAATTTTAATAGTGAAAAGCCAAATCCAGCACAAGAAGTACGAAACCTGCGTGCGGAGTTTAATGGGCGATTAATAGTTATAGACGAAGTCCACAATGTACGAATTTCAGAAGATAATGAAAACAAAAAGGTTGCCTTGTATTTGATGAAATTAGTAAAGTCGGTTGAGAATTTACGTTTATTATTGCTTTCCGCTACACCCATGTACAATACATATCGCGAAATCATTTGGTTATTGAATCTAATGAATGCAAATGACCGCCGTGGACAAATTGATATTAAGAACGTATTTGACAAAATGGGAAATTTTAAACCAGGCGGTGAAGAGTTGCTGATACGAAAAGCGACAGGTTATGTATCCTATATACGCGGTGAAAATCCATACACATTTCCGTTTCGCGTATTTCCAAATATATTTAGCCCTGCGAATACTTTTATGGACAGCGCTTATCCAAAATATCAAATGAATGGGAAAATTATTTCCAAGGAAGGTGCAATTCGAATATTAAAGGAGCAAATATATACGACGAATATTGGATCATATCAATCATTGGTATATAAGGTAGTTATTGATGGGTTGCGCAAACGCAAGCCGGTCGCAGTAAATCAGTTTGGCGATTTACGTAAGATGCCGACATTTGAAAACATGGAGACGTTTGGGTATACTATGCTACAATTACCCATTGAATCCTTGATTATGGTATATCCCATGGACGGATTAGAAGAATCTGCTGAACGCGTCCAGCCAATTGAAAGATATTCAGATGGAACTGAAGAGGAAGTTATAATAGCCCCTGAGCCAGTAGCTACACTCGAACCCGTCATTATACCCGCTCCATCCGAAAATCTTGCAGTCGAAGAGGCGGATGATGAAGTTATTACTATCAAGGTGAAGCGTTGCCCAAATGGCACACGACGAAATCCAAAAACAAAGGAGTGTGAAAAAATCAAAAAGAAAATGCCAGCTCCCGAATATGTTCAAGATGAACAAGAAGAACCGGGTGAAGCTGGTCTATTTATCATGAATGCGGAACAAGTAGCACCAGAACCTATTGAAGAATTGAACATTAACTTTGCGAATTTAGAATTGGGACCACAAGTTGAGATTACACGTGTTCCGTCTAGTGAAAACTCTATTCCTGATGCGATTACCGAACAACTACCGGAGATGGATGTGGATATTACTGCAGAGCCTTCAAGTGAAAACTCTATTGCTAGCGCTGGTGGCGATCCATCACCGAATTCTACCGGCATGGACATGGGCGACAATGATTACATTAATTACCACGATTTAACTGGTAAAAAGGGGTTATCTAGAATCATGTCATTTGTTGATAAAACTTCTACTCCGCGTGAAAAGGGTTCATATGCGTATAAAACAGAAAAATATGGCAGGATATTTGCTCCCAATGAAATTGGCAAATATAGCAGTAAGATTAAGAATATCTGCGACATTATTTTAAAGTCTGAGGGCATAATACTCGTGTATTCTCAATACATAGACGCTGGATTAATACCATTTGCTCTTGCACTAGAAGAGCTTGGTTTTACACGAAATGGACGCGACTCTTTGTTTAAAACCCCGCCGACTTCGCCGATTGATGCAATAACTATGCAACCTAGAGATACTGCTGGTGGCAATTTTTCACCTGCAAAATACGCAATGATTACTGGCGACGATCGTCTTAGCCCAGATAATCAAGCAGAAGTAAATGCGATTACAAATGATAATAACAAGGACGGCACCAAAATCAAGGTTGTATTGATTTCTAGGGCTGGCTCAGAGGGCGTAGATTTCAAATTCATACGACAAGTGCACATTTTAGACCCTTGGTATACCATGAATCGTATAGAACAAATCATTGGGCGCGCTGTGCGCAGTTTTAGCCACAAAGATTTGCCGTTTGAAAAACGCAATGTAGAAATTTATTTACATGGTACGATATTGCCAGACAATAAAGAGGAGGCTGCCGATTTATATGTGTATCGTGTTGCAGAATACAAGGCGGTACAAATGGGACGTGTTGCGCGCATATTAAAAGAAACCGCAGTTGATTGTTTATTAAATAACGACCAAGTGAATTTTACTCAAGCAAACATGAATATTAATGTTCGTCAGGTATTGTCCGATGGACAGGTCATAGAGGATTTTCCAGTGGGTGATATGCCGTATAGTGCTACGTGCGATTATATGGAGACTTGTGAATTTAAATGCAAGCCTTTTAAAACTATAGAGCCTGATGATATTAACAATGACACATATAGTGAGTCTTTTATAACAATGAATAATGATAAATTAATACAAAAAGTCAAGGATTTGATGAAGGAAAAGTTTTTTTATAAGAAGAATGAACTTCTCTCTAAAATCAATACACCAAAGCCCTATCCATATGTGCAAATATATGCGGCGTTAACACAACTCATTGAAGACGGCAGCCAAGTTATTGTGGATAAATACGGCAGGAGTGGATATTTAGTAAATATTGACGAATATTATTTGTTTCAACCATCAGAGTTAAATAGCCAGAATTCGTCGGTATTTGATAGGTCTGTGCCTATTGATTACAAGCACAATATGATAAATTTCGAGTTGAGCGATGAAATTACTAAGAAGGAATCGCCTCAAACCGCACCTACACTTGTAGAGAGAGAATTACAATTATCGGTTGATATGGATAGAAAAACAGAAAAAGATGTCAAAACAAACGATCTAATTACCTTGTGTCAAGCGGAGTATGACCTTGCGCTAAGTTTTATCTCTCAAGAGAGAGTTCCACGAGGCGATGATAATTGGTACAAACATTGTGGTGTGGTGATGGGAAGACTTATGAAAGACTATCCCGACATAACATTAGAAGAGCTCAAGGGATATTTGTTAGACCACATATTGGATTTGTTGTTGTATGAGGACAAATTGCAATTGTTGAATTATATTACAAAACTACAAATAGTAGATGAAACATCATTTGAATACAAAATCAAGTCCTATTTTGATAAAAACATCATTAAAGGTGCTGGTATAACTGGTATTATTATGTATAACAAAGATGACCGAAAATTATTGATATTGAATCCAGATGATAATTGGGTAGATGCTGAACGCGAAGACCAAAAAGATTTGACAAACGCGATTAAAGAAAAATATACTATAAATCCGAGCCAATATAATCAATATATTGGTTTTATCGGATATGAGGCAACAAATAAATATCTTGTATTTAAAGTGAAGGATAATCTTGCAAAAAGAACACTAGGCGCGCGATGCGACCAGGCTACCAAGGCGAAAAATATAGTTATGTTAAATAAAATAGTTGGTCAGGATGATAAATACACCAAAGACAATATTAAGCCTTTAACTGATTCTAGTGTGTGCTGTCTACAAGAATTGCTAATGCGCCATTACAATAGTAGAGAGAAAAATGGTAAGATATGGTTTTTGGACCACACCTCCGCCAAGTTATACAAGTTTTAATTTGCGTCTTTTTGGATGTCTATTATACTTTACAAAAATAACATAAATATTGTCTTGCTAGAATACTATGACCACTGGTGATATTTTATTAATTATACTTATGTTTAGCGGAAGTATAGTATTTTGTTGTGTTGCAAATTACATGTGTTGCAGTGAGGATGACTTCACACCTCGACCGGCAGAACCATTGCAAAATAAAGAGACAACTAACATTGCTAAAGTGTAGTTGCAATACAATAAATATAAAAATATATTTTAGATTGGCTGTTGGTTATATAAAAAAAATGAAAATCAGTTAAAAGAATTGTCTATATAGTATATAATGATGGAAGCGCAACCTTCTAAATTAAAATTCAAAAAGAAGGATAATAAAAGGGAGCAAAAAATCAATTCCATTTATTCA
>Ga0209599_10000230_pt1 | contig 39580 bp, 30 predicted proteins | sample Shrwel_input2_FT_FD_187534 | JGI IMG/M metagenome (GOLD analysis project Ga0209599, IMG submission 187534) | Subsurface microbial communities from deep shales in Ohio, USA - Utica-3 well 1 S input2 FT (SPAdes) (version 2) ...
TTCCTGCCAGTCGCTGTCGATTTTGCTTCGAATCTTCTTTTTCTTCTTGGTGCCGTTCTTTAACTTTACAGTCTTGTAGGTCGTTTTACTAAATTTTGCTAATTTTTTGCCAATGTATTGGCGCCCAGAAGTTATGTTGGTAATGCAATATACAAAACCAACACAATCCTCGGGTAGTTCGTTAACTATAGAGCCTTTGTAGGTCCAAGTCAATTACTTTGCTGCCTTAGCTTCCTTGCGAGCATTCTTCTCAGCAGTGATTTCGTTGCGGCGAGCCTTAACTAGCTTGCCAACTTCGGCTAATGCTTTGCGTGAACGTGTACCAGCGGCGCTGTTACCTGCTACAAACTTTGCATCTTCTGCTAAGAATTCTTCGAATTGTGCTTTTAGTTGATCAATTGTTGTTGTCATTTTTCTTTTTCCTAGGTGGTTTTTTATATTTTTCTTGTAGCTTCTTATACTTTCCTGCTTCGCGATCGATAGTAAGTTGTTCTAAGAATGCAGCCCTGCAAGCCATTTTCAGTGCTCGCTCAATTTTTTCCATCTCGCTGATGTTCTTTCGGACACCAATCGATGATTCGCGACCAATTTTGTTTACGAACACAGTATGGTAGTTATGTAGATTAACTCTTGCCTCTACATATTTTGAATAAAGTTCTTTATAGCGTTCTAAATTCTTATTAATCGACATAATCTACGTTGTTGCTATAGGAGGTAAATCCATTTTCTTTAATAACTCGTAGCACATTGTTTACACGACCAACAAGTTCGTCCTTGTGGGAGATTAAGAAAATGTTCTTATTGCGTTCACGAGCCATCTTTTTAAGTACAGCCAGCGCATTTTCAACACCTGCTCCGTCCATACCTGCATCAACTAACTCATCGATGAACAATAAGTTAATAGTTTGATATAGTCCTTCCCAAACATCTCGGAAAGCAAAGCTCATAGAAAGAATTAAACGATTGCGTTCGCCACGACTCAAGTTATCAAAATCTAAATCTTGTCCAAGCTGTGTAATCATAACAGTAAGATCGTTTTGGAAAACAACTTGATGCGGAAGTCCTAACTTATCAATATAGTAGGTTAGACGCTTGTTCAAGTAGCTCAAGTTCTGATCGATAATCTTTTTGCGGATGAAACTATCCTTGTTGGTTAACAATTTATGTAAGAACTCTTGGTGCTCTTTCAATTTTGTTAGCTCATTGATAGTATCCCAGCTGATTGTTTGCAAGGCTGTGTTCTTTAAATCTTCAATTTGTTCAGCATACGGATTATTTTCTATAGCTTTTGCTTCCAAAGACTTTTCTAAACTAGCAAGATTGTTTTTATGACCCAGTGCTTCTGCTTCTGTTTCATAGAAAGTTGTAGGTTTGCGTACTTGTTCGCCTGTTCCTAGCTCTGCAACAATCTTAGCTAAGTCGCTATTAACCTTATCAAAGTAACTTTGTGCGTCCAATAGGTTATCTTCAGCAGTCTTTTGCATTTCGTTATGCTTATGATCGTGCAATTCTTGTTCACAAGCAGGGCATTTCTTATCTGCAAGTGCTTCAATCTCTTTAACATACTTGTTTAGTGTACGCTGTGCCTGTCCTACCGCACTTTCTAATGTAGCTTTTTGCTTGTTAAGGTTACGGATACGTAAATTTTCTTCGTCCCATGCCTTTAATGCAATGTGTAATTGTAACTCTGCTTCGATATCAACTGCTTCTAAGCTAACAATAGCCCGCCCTAAGTTTTCTAATTCAGTTTGTTGCTTGTTTTCCCACGCACTACTCTTGAGATGTAGGCTATCAATACTCTTCTGAACGTTTTCGTTAGCTGTCTTAATAGCAGTAATCTTTAATTCTTCGGCTGTGATATTATCTTTTGTTTCTTTGACAAGTAACTTTAATGCTTCTGCCTTCTCTGATAGTAACGTAATACCAAGCAATTGTTCAATAACTTCTCGTTGATCAGCAGCTCTCATACTAAGGAACGGCTCAGTATAAGTGTTTAAGGCAACTAGGTGCTTGAACATTGTGTGGGACATTTCAAGCATTTCTTCAATTGCCTTCTGTGTCTCGCGGCTATCGCCTTGGCTTTCGTCTTCACTTTCTGAAGATTTTAGTTGATTGTCGTTAACAAATAGCTTTAGGACGTTGGGTTTACGACCCCTTTCAATGCGATATTTGTTTCCGTTCTTTTCAAACTCAACATTAACTAACATAGCCTTGCCATTGATCTTGTTAATTAAGTTTTCTTTCTTAATATTAGTCAACGCTTGACCATACAATGCATAGGATAATGCATTGATCATAGTAGTTTTGCCTGTTCCGTTACGAGATCCAGTGTCGTCTCCGCCTAGATCTAAGTTACTACCTAGCACTAATGTTAGTGATTCTTTGTCAAAGTCCACAGCTTGAGTTTGATTACCCACGCTCATGAAGTTTTTTACAGTAATTGATTTCAGTTTAAACATTAAAGATTATTATATATTTCTAGTAAGGTGTTTTTATCAAACGAATCGGATTCAATATTGACAAGCTGTTCTGTAACAATCTGGTCAACACTTTCAAACTTGGCATCTGGATTATCGTCAACGGTGCCTTCTGCACCAGCTTTATCTTGAATTAAACTAATTTCACGAATATCGTAATCTGCAACAAACGTTTCTTTGATGAAGTTTGCTTCCTCGTAGCTGATGTCAATGTCAAGATGTACTTTTAAATGCATCTTGCTCTTCATAATCTCATCTTTCTTATCAATAAGATCAGAAAGTTTAACAGATCTATACTTAGGACAGTTAGGCCAATCTATATATTTTGGTTCTCCGCCCCAGTCCATAACCATCATACCACGCTTGTCGTCCCATGTGTCTGCAAAGTTATGCGGAAACGCATTGCCAATGTAATGAATTTTATCACGGGCCTGACGTTTATGGAAGTGTCCGCTGAACACATAGTCTTGATGCACAAAGTGATTAGCTTGTAATTCACCGTGATCTGGCATTTGTACCATAGCATTCATATAGAATAATGGTAATTCAAAGTGTCCGAACATATACCTGCTCTTGACTTTGCTAATATCTTTCCACTCGTCGCCTACAAGCCACGGAACAAGAGTAACATCATCGATTGTTGTTACACTTTCAACTACTGTAACACCTGGAATATGTCGTCCAAATGCAGAACTATGAATGTCACGCTTGTCTTTATAGAACAAATCGTGGTTGCCTGGAAACCAAAAGAACTGCTCGAAGGCAGCACCTAGTTTTTCCAGACAGCGTAAACTAGAATCTAAAGTGAATAAGTTTAAACTGTTTCGATTGTGTGACCAATCTCCAAGGAAGATGCAGGTTTCTGCACCTTCTCGTTTGGCTTCTTCAATAAACCAATCTACAAATTCTTCGCAATCTCTTAAATGTGCCGCACTGTTTGATTTTAAACCAAAATGTATATCAGTGAAACACGCTACCTTTTTAAACAAGGGCATTGTTATAGTTCTCCTGTTTAAAAGTGTAGCAGGCTGAGATAATAAAGTCAAGCCGTAGCTTCTTCATTATCTTCATCATCATTAACAAAATCGCTATCCTGGCTTTTTGGCATACGCATATTTTTGTAGATTTCGGCTTGTCTAGCAATCTCTTCTGCGTACTCTTGGCTGTTTTGTCGTGTCAAACTTGGAGTCAATCCGGCTTCTTCTAACAAATCGTCTCGAATGTTTTGACTTTTCTTCTCTAAATTTAAGATACGAGTGAAGCTATTGGTAACAGCCGCGGTGTAATATGCAAACGGGTTTTCTGATTTTGACTCGTCAAACTGTAATCCAATCTGGCTCAGCTGTAAAATAGCTTGTCCCTTCATTTCATCAACATAGGTGTAGCCTCGCCAGTTACTACGTTGTGCGTAACGCTCGGATAATTTAATAAACATCTTACCTAAATTTTCGGTAATGCGTCCGTGATCCTTACTGAAGTGTCCTGTATCAACAGGTCCTTTCCAATGACTTTTACCAACACAGATTAATTCACCTTCTTCGTTGTATTTCCAATGTTGATAAGGAGGAAAGTTTACTTTCTCGTGAGCATCAGCTGTAGTTTTAGTAGTTTTCTTTCGTCCTGGGGCAAGGGGAATATGATCAAAAGTCATAATACGAATGATAACATCCGTTTTAGCTACAGTAGTGTAATCTGGAGTACACTCTGCTAGTTTAATTTTCTTATCTCCGCTTAATCTTGCAGCCGCAAATGCCTGTAATCCTAATCGTTTAGCTTTATTTCTTTTTGCATCTGCTAATGTGCGAATGTTTACCTTGTCTAAACTTGATAAGATAATATCGTGTTGCTTATACTCTGGTTGGGTATAACTTGAAAACGAACATTTGCTTCGATGGATTTCTGCTAACAGGTCTCGGTTATTTAGATATTTTGTTTTTCTTGTTGTTACTATTCCGATGGACATTAAAATGGGTTCCTTTAAGGTTAGTATAACACAAACGTAGTATATGGTGTCAACCATATTAAGTTAGCATTTTATTTATAGGTTAAATAAGGTATAAAGGAAAAAAGTATGTCTGAAGATATCCTAGGAGAACCGAGTAATTTTGTAGGATCCACTACACCGGGCGGTGCCTACATTGGTTATAGAAATCCAAAACGTCCAACTAGCGGTGCTGGTGGCGGCCGCGGCGGCCAGGGCGGACCTACTGCTGACGAATTGTATGCGTATCAAGTTGGAGGAGGCCGCGGCGGCCAGGGCGGACCTACTGCTGACGAGCTCGCAGCCTACAGAGATACACAAGGGGTAAAACCAGGCGCTGAACCACCTGCAGAGCAACCAGCTACGCAGGTTAATATGATATCAATGAATGGATATAACGAAGGAGACAACCGAGTTAGAATTCGTGTTCCTAACGATTACCTAACAGGTACAACTGCTCCTAACGCACAATTTGGCGGCGTACTATTTCCTTATACTCCGTCTATTTCATTAGAAAATAAAGCAGAATATACATCATACGGGCCGATGCACAGTAACTACGCATTGAACTTTTATAAGAATAGTAGTATTCCTGACATTACAATTACAGGAAAGTTTACTGTACAAAATGATAATGATGCATTTATCTTTGTTTCGACTTCTCAATTGTTAGCATCTCTTACAAAAATGCGATGGGGCAGTGATAAAGATGCAGGTGCTCCTCCTCCTGTTTGTAGATTAGACGGGTATGGTGCATTCATGCTTAAAAATGTTCCAGTTGTTATTTCAAGTTTTAAACACGATTTACCAGACGGAGTAGATTTTTATACACTTAACTCCGCTTTATACGGAAACGTTAGTGTTCCGACTGTTGCAACATTTTCTGTAACTTGTAAGCCAACATACAGCAGAGCTGAAATACTTGGAATGTCAACATCTGGATTCATCGAAGACGCTTCATATCGAAATAAAGGATATCTATAATGGCTGAATATTCAAAATTAAGTCCTTATTACATCACAGATAGCAAGGACGGATATCTAGATGTAATGACATGGAGAGAAATTCCCAGTGAGTCTGACGATGTTACATTTACAATAACCAACAGCTATCAAAACAGGCCAGATTTACTAGCATATGATTTATACCAGGATGTAAATTTGTGGTGGGTCTTTTCTGCAAGGAATCCAAGTGTTATTAAAGATCCTATTTTTGATATGGTAGCAGGAACAAAAATATATCTTCCAAAACTTAGCTCAATGAAAAAGACACTAGGAATATAAGATGGCAGATAATAAACCTACAGTTGAGAATAAAACAGCCAAGCCTTCAAATACTACGCCTGAGAAAATAAAATCCAGCGGCGGTAAAAATGTTCTACACAACTATCGCTTGTTTAACTATATGTTTACTTTATCTGCATTAAAGAAAAATGCCGCAGGCGATCCTAGCAAGTATCAGCAAAGTGCAAATGAATTGGTTATCCTCCGAACAGGCGGCAAAGGCAGCAATGCTATAATGACACCGTCGGCCGGCGATTTAATATCAAGTTGGAAACCAACCACTGGCAAGGACAAAGAAATTGATAAAAAGATTCAAGATGAAAATAGCCAAAAATCTGCTAACTTTGTTAATAACACAAGTTTAACAAATTCTTTTAACGAAAAAAGCCCCGGCCGATTTGATATGTTTATTGACAACGTAGAAATTGAAAGCTATATGGGGTTTGGAGAATCAGGATCTGTAAGCCAGCCAACAAAGATTACATTTGATGTTTTTGAACCTTACAGTATTAATGGTTTCATTGAAGCATTACATGTATCTTGTGTAGGTGCAGGCTATCCTTCCTACAGCGGAGCATCTCTTATTCTAAAGATTGAATTTATGGGTTACCCTGACGGAGCAGACTTTACTTCTCCTGAGTCTGTAGGTCTTGCAGACAGGTATTTCCCTATTAAAATTACTGGTGTAGAAGTTGGAGTAGATGAACGAGGAACACGATACCGAGTTTCTGCAACTCCTTTTAACGAAGCTGGATTTGGTAACGCTAGCCAATTAAAGAAATCTATTAAAATGGCAGGAAAAACTGTTCAGGAAATTTTAAACAATTTAATGGACGGAATGAACAAACAGGTTATTGAAGAAGCCAAAGCAGCAAAGAAATCAAATCCGTCTTCGTACGACGAATATAAGATTAAATTTCCTGTATGGGATGACAAGCAAGGATGGATCGATGGCACAAATGACATTGCCAAAGCAGAAGTGTCTGAAATTTTAAAAGACAATAATCTTTATAAGTTTCCTGATCCTGGTAAGAATAGCAAACCGACTGCGAATCAGCCTAAAGGACAATCAAACCCAACTCCTGAACAAAATCAGAAACAACCTGAAACTTATAAATTAGAACCATCTAATCCAGTTGTTCAGTTTGCTGAAGGTAGAAACATTAATGAATGTATAACTTCTATTATTCGTGATAGTAAGTATATAAGAAAAATGATGGAGAAGTTAAGTTCACCATCAGAGTGGAAGTCAGTTGTCAAAGACAACATGATTGATTATTTCTTGATTAAGTTAGAAGTTACTAACAAAGAACAAATGGATGAAGATAAGTCTCGTCCGTATCAAATTTATACATATGTAGTTACACCTTATAAAATGTTATATACTCTTATTCCTGGATATGGAAGAGAGCAATTAGACATGTCAAACTTACAAAAAGTTTCTGTTAGGGATTACAACTATATCTACATGGGCCAGAATCTTGATATTACAAAGTTTACCTTGAACTTTAATAATTTATTCTTTGAAGCTATTCCTGCTGCACTTGGTAATAACAATACTCCTGGTTCAAGAGATGCCGCTGCCAAGTCAAACAGCAATGATCCTAAGTCTGCACCAGCTGATACTAAAAGAAGTACAAACTCAACGATGCTTCCTCAGGCTCCTATTCAAACGGATCCTAAATTAACAGGTAACCCAAAAGATAAGGGTAATCAACGACAAGACGATCCGTATGCTTCGTTATCTCTTGGTCTACATAATGCAATTGTAAATTCAAATGCTAGTATGATTCAAGGAGATATTGAAATACTAGGTGATCCTATATATCTAGTTACAGGCGGTATTGGAAATGCTAGTCCTAAACCTAGCAATACAGGAAGACAAAAAACAGACCAAGGCGAAGCTGCACACAATAACGGACAAGTTCTAATCACAATTAATTTTAGAAATCCAATTGATATAGATCCACTAGAACAAGGAGGCAGATTATCGTTTGATCCTAAACTAGTTCCGTTCAGCGGAGTGTATTCTGTTAACATGGTTAGGTCAACTTTTAAAGATGGATTTTTTAAACAGACTTTAAAAATTATTCGTGTTCCTGGACAAGCTGAGCCTAGTGAAAACCCATCTAATCAAGGTAAGTCTGCTCCGACTGATCCTACAAAGACACGCAGTCAATCTAGCGACAAATATGATACTGTTACCACTGATACTACTCCAGCCGTTCCGACGCCAGCTGATCCTGTTATTACAACAGACGTAGGAACGACTGGAGATAGAGCAAGCACATTTAACTTAGCAACACAGCTAGATAGAGGATTGCCAAGTCCTGGATTGCCAGGAGAATTGAGTAACTTTACTGCGGCTACTGGCGGGCTTGGAGGAACAGTTGGATTAACTCAAGTTAGCGGAGCAACTCCTAACCTAGCAGGATCGTCACGTCTTGCTACACAAATATATGGAGGTGTTATACCTGGTGGACAAAATCAATTTGCAGCCGGCATACCAATGTCTGCTAAAGCTGCTGCCGGTTTCCAACAGCAGGTGTTAAGCCCGGCTTCTCTAATTACACAAATAGGAAATACTGTTGCACAATCTTTTGGCATCAAAGGACCTGCAGGACAGTTGGTTAATCAAATTGTTAATATTGCAACAACAAAGATTAACAGATCCGGTGTAATTGGATCTGGCATAGGAGCCGGTGCTACAATTGCATTGGGATCTCTACAGACAAATAATTCTCCTGCAACTTATGCTGATTATCGAGCTCAACAACTTCCAACTCCATCTAATACTATTGCAACCTCAGGCATAGCAACAGGATTAGATCAAAATACATTGGCGGCAGTTGCTGGGTTAGGTGGAGGCTCTAACTTAGTGAATAATGCAGGCAGCAACGTATTGTCTGCAACAAAGGGTACTTTAACAGACCCAATGTCAGTTGCTGGACAATTTGGTATTAATGCTTCTCAATTATCTGGATTATCTCCTAATATTCAAAGTAAAATACTTGACCAAGTTTCTAATATTGCAAGCAACGTTCCGGCAAATACAAATCTTTCATCTGCCGCAGCTCAAGGTATTAATCTGCAATCGATGTCGCCTGCTGGTCTTGCCAACCTGCCTCCAACTGCTCCTTACTCAGTTGCACCTAGTCCTACACCAGACGTTGGATATCTGAATCAAGTTGCGGCCCAAGGCGGCGCGACAGCCCTTGCAAGAGCATATGGTGTTAATAACATTAGCGATGTTCCGCAAGATAGATTATCATCGCAAGTTACTAAAGAAGCATTGCAAGGATCTCCTACTTCGTTGCAAAATCCATTGGCAACATCTATTCCGTCTAACCCAATTGACTCGTTGGTTAGCGGAGCAAAATATCTTGCATCTAATGTTCAGCTATCTCAAATTAGCGGATTGTTTGGAACAAAAGAAGGGCAGGTGTTACAGGTATTAAATAGATATCCAGGAAGCCCAGTTAACGTAGTAGTTGGCAGCGGCCTTGGAAATTCTGTAACATCAAAGTTTGGAAGTAAAACAACAGGACAGAGTCCGCTTGATAAAATAATGATAAGGTAACACCACATGGCTGTTGAATCGAGAAGTCAAGGCAAACTGCCGTCAGCAGGTCCGTTCCTTGCTGAAATTACTAACCATTTAGATCCTTCTTACATGGGATCTTTAGAAGTTTCGTTAATTAAAAATTTACAAAACTCAACTGATAGTCAGGAAGATACTTATGTTGTTAGGTATCTTAGTCCTTTTTACGGTGTAACTTCTGTAAGATACGAAGGAAATAATAGCAGTAACTTTAACGATGTACAAAAAAGCTATGGCATGTGGATGATTCCACCCGACGTTGGTACAATTGTTATGGTCATTTTTATTGATGGTGATCCTAACCAGGGATATTGGATGGGCTGTGTTCCTGACCAGTTTCAAAATCACATGGTACCTGGCATCGCTGCAAGTCAACAAACTGCAATGACTCAGGAGCAAAAAAATAGATATGGAACAACATATCTACCTGTTGCCGAATTCTTAAAGAGTACACAAAATTTAAATGTACCTAACGTTGACAAAATTGCTAAACCTGTACACCCTTTTGCTGATAGATTAGTAGAACAAGGTTTACTCCTAGATACTACTCGCGGTGTAACATCGAGTAGTGCTCGCCGTGAAGTACCAAGCGGTGTATTTGGTATTAGTACTCCTGGCCCTCTAGATACAAGTCCGGGAGCTAAGACAGGAGCAATCGGCTATGAAACAAAAGTACAAGCACCAGTTAGTAGATTAGGTGGTAGTACTTTCGTTATGGACGATGGCGACATTAATGGACAAAATGAACTTGTTAGAATTCGTACACGAACAGGACATCAAATTTTATTACATAATAGTCAAGATTTAATTTACATTGGTAACAGCAAAGGGTCTGCTTGGCTCGAATTAACCAGTAATGGTAAGATTGATATATTTGCAATGGATAGTGTAAGCATTCATACAGAAGCTGACTTTAACTTCCGTGCTGATCGTGACGTTAACATTGAAGCAGGTCGCAATATTCATATGCGAGCCGTTAAAAATATGGAAACCAATATTGGTGGCTATCAATATCTTGCAGTTGATGATTATAGTAAAACTTCTGTTAGAAATAATTATGATCTAGCAATTGGCGATACCGCAAAGATCACCGCATTAAGCGATTTCCATCTAAATGTTGGAAAAGATATTATGGCATCTGCTGCCGCTAGTATGAATTTAATTGGCGGCGACGGTTTTAAGATCGGATCTGGTGGAGTGTTTAGTGTTGATGCTAACGGAAATGTAGTAATGGTTGGCGCTCAGATTCACTTAAATGGACCAGCCGCTGGCTCGCCAGCTGTACCTGAAAATGCAGAGCCGCCGGCTCTGTTGACAATTAACAGCTTACCTAACAGAGATATTAAATGGGGATGGGGACCTGATAAATTTTATAACACAGGTACAATTAAAACAATCATGCAACGTGTGCCAACACACGAGCCGTGGCCACAGCATGAAAATGCAAATCCTACACAATTTAGTTCTGCCGCAACTGATGTTACATTAAGTACTGCTCCTGGATCTGAAAGAGCAGCAGCCGGAGCTGAAATTAATCCAAATGCAGGAACGCAAGAAACTGCAAATCAGCCTGAAATACAACCAGGCACATGTTCTCCTGAGTTTGCTAAAGACATTAATTCTGCATCAGCTCAACCAGGGATCTCTGCAATTAAAGCTGCGTGTGCAAAATATGGTCTAACTAGCCCATATGCTATTGCGGCCCTATTAGGAATTGCAGGCGGAGAAACTAGATGGAAAACGGTTGAAGAAAATTTCAACTATACAGCACCTAGATTATTGCAAGTTTTTCCAAGTGTGTTCAAAGGCGATCAAGCACTGGCACAACAATATGCCGGAAACCCAAATAATAGTTTACCTGAATTCTTATACGGGGCGTCGACATCCAAAGGCCGCGGACTAGGTAACACACAACCGGGTGATGGCGGGAAATATATTGGGCGTGGTTACATTCAAATAACAGGACGAGGCAACTATCAAGCATATGCTGACTTAACTGGACATGATCTAATTAATAACCCTGCACTATTAAATACTCCTGCTATTGCTGCTGAAGTAAGTGTTAAGTATCTACTACGTAGATGCAAAGCAGATCAAAATAGTCCTGGGTATTTTGAAGCCGCCTGTGCTTCTGTTGGGTTTAACACTCCTGATATTAAAGCACGTAAAAAAGGTTACTACGAATGTTTCTTAGGGCAATTAAAAGGCAACGATGCGGCTAATGCTGGCACAAATGTTAAAACAGGTGGCGGAACCATCTTAACTGATAGTCAAGGAAACCCAGTGAAATCGGGCGGCTAAATACCATATGCCGTTCAAATCAATTGAAATCACTAATGCTAATCAGGTAGCTCAACAGCCTACTAAGGTAAGTCAATTCTACAAAGGATTTAGTAGTATTGACCCTGCAAACACGGGTTCTAAATTATATGATTTAGAACTTATTAAACAAGACATTTTAAATCAGTTCAGCACACGCAGAGGCGAACGAGTAATGAATCCTACCTTTGGTAGCATTATCTGGGATGTGTTAATGGAACCATTAACTCCTGAAATTAGTGATGCACTGAACAGGGATATCGTTGCAATATGCAATAGTGATCCTAGAGTTACTCCTACTCAAATTAACCTACGTGAGTATCCTACAGGTTATGTTATTGAAGTAACTCTTAAGCTAAAAGGAACTGATCAATCCAGTAACCTGATTATGACATTCGACCAGAAAGTTGGATTGCGTGTACAATAATATACCAGGTTTATACAAAAAATAAATACGGTATAGAAATAAAATTATGACAATTCCATCAACAAACACTAAGCTACTAGTCTCAGAAGATTGGACTAAAATATACCAATCTTTCCGTAATGCTGACTTTCAAAGTTACGATTTTGAAACAATTCGTAGAATTTTGATCTCGTATTTGCAGGAAAATTATCCTGAAGACTTTAACGATTTTATTGACAGCAGTGAATATGTTGCTCTTGTTGATCTAATTGCTTTCTTAGGACAGAACTTATCCTTCCGCATCGACTTAAATGCCCGTGAAAACTTTTTAGAGACTGCCCAACGTCGTGATAGTATTTTACGTTTAGCACAGCTTATTAGCTATGTTCCTAAGCGTAATATCCCTGCAAGCGGATTACTAAAAGTTACAGCAATTTCTACAACTGATTCTGTTACAGATTCTACAGGTGTTAACCTAGCCAACACAACTATTGCTTGGAATGACTCTACCAACGTAAACTGGTACGAGCAATTTATTAGTATTATGAATAGTGCTATGCCTGGCTCTACAGTGTTTGGTAAACCTACTGATGAGAATACTATCAATGGTATCCTTACCTCGCAGTATCAATTAAACAGTTCTAATTCTGATGTACCAATTTTTAGTTTCTTAAAAAATATTAACGGAACCTCAATGTCATTTGAAGTTGTTCCTGCTACATTTAGTGGTAAGTCATTTATCTACGAAAGTAATCCTGCGCCTGCATCTGCTGTAAGTATCTTATATCAAAACGATAATCAAGGTTCTGGAAGCGCCAACACAGGATTCTTTACGCTGTTCAAACAAGGAACAATTGGTACAACTACTTTTAGTATTACAAATCCAGTTCCAAATGAAATTATTGGTATCAATATTTCTAGTATTAATGATACTGATGTATGGTTATGGCAACTAAACACTGATGGTACATACCCTGCTACTCCGTGGACCAAGGTCCCTGCAATGGTCGGAAACAATGTTATCTACAATAGCTTGAACACAAATATTCGTAACATGTATAGTGTTACATCTCGAGACAGCGACCAAATTGATTTAAACTTCCCAGACGGTAGTTTTGGAAATTTACCAAAGGGTAATTTCCAGTTATTCTATCGCCAAAGCAACGGTTTAACATATTCTATCAAGCCAGAACAATTATCAGGAGTTGTTGTTAACATTCCTTATGTAAACAAAGGCGGCCAGAACCATGTATTAACTATGACTATGGGATTGCAATATACTGTAAGCAATAGTTCAGGCCCAGAATCTAATGTCAGCATACAACAGAAAGCACCTCAGGCTTATTATACACAAAACCGTATGGTAACAGGTGAGGATTATAATATTGCACCATTGACATTAACAAGCAATGTTTTAAAAGTTAAGAGTATTAACAGAGTTAGCTCGGGCATTAGCAAATATTTTGAATTAAGCGATGTAAGCTCTAAGTATAGCTCTACAAATATTTTTGCCACAGATGGTCTTCTTTATAAAAAAGAAGCAGAACAAAAATTTAATTTTACTTATAGTAGCAAGAATGATATTTTTGCAGTTATCAAAAAACAACTAGCACCTATTATTGCTTCTACTCCTACTAAACTTTTTTATCTTGACAAATACAGAGAAGATCCTTTTAAGGTTACTCTTAATAAGAATATTGACGGTACCATAAATTACGATACACCAACATATCAATGGAATTCTTCTAATTTAGTATCTGGCCAAAGTCGTGGGTATTTTTACTCCAAAGATCGTAGACTTGATGTTAATATTCCTCAGTCTGTGGGATCATATGTTAGTAATGTATTAAAATATGTTACAGCAGGTTCTTTAATTAAATTTGTTCCTCCAAAGACACTTAACGGCGATCCCCAATATTTTTTACCTAATGGTAAAATTGTTCCTGCAAAAACTAGCAAGACTGTTGATTATGTATGGTCAACTGTTCTTCAAGTAGTCGCTGATGGATCAAATGTTGGATTAGGAAATCTTAGTGACGGTACCGGTCCTATTATTCTAGGCAATCGTCCTGGCACAGGATCAATCCCTGTTGAAATTATTCCTACATTTATTAAAACACTTGAATATTCTTTTGAGAGTAATCTTGTAAATCTCTGTTTAACACAACGAAATTTTGGATTACGCTTTGATACAAACAAAAGAAGTTGGCAAGTAATCGAAGATGTTAACTTAAATTTAGTCAACCCATTTGATTTGTCTACACAAGGAGATACAACTAATCTTAATAAAGATTCAAGTTGGTTTGTAGCATTTACTTGGACAGGAACAGAATATAAAGTTAGATATCGTTTATCTAATTTCTTGTTTCAGAGTGTAAAACAAACAGGATTTTATGTTGATAATTCTAATGTAAATTTTGATTACACAACTAATACTGTTATTAAAGATAAAATCAATGTGTTGCCGATCAATACAATGCCCGGTGACAATCTGCCTTTGGGTATAGAATATACTTGGCAAATCGACGGCTCTGTAGTTGAGTTAGACGGATATATTGATCCTGCAAGAGTTGAAGTAAGTTTCTATGCACACCAAGATTCTGGTACTGTTGGACAACTTATTGATCCTGATTCGTTTAGCAATATTGTTGGAACATCTATAGCCGGCACATCTAATGGATATGTTATGTTTAAATTAGATGCAGACGGAATGGGATATAGTACAATTGGTAGTGATAAGTTTATTGTATTTGATACAGAAAATGATGCACGTTTAGCCGCTACTTCTAATATACTTGATACTGAATATCTATATTATTTTATATCAACTAATTCTGTAAAAAGTGTCAACACAACAAACGAATTTGTATACGAACCAAGCTATGTTGTATATAAAGGACGATCTGATTTAAGTTTCCACTATCTACATAATAGTGGAGAAGAAAAGAGGATTGATCCTAGTAAGAGTAATATCATTGATATATTTGTTCTAACATCCGACTATGATGCCACTTTTAGAAATTGGTTATTAACCGGAGCAGGAACACAACCAATTGCTCCAACTAGTCAAAGTTTAGAAAATAATTATTCTGAGGTTTTAGAACCTATTAAGAGTATTAGTGATGAAATGATTTTCCAGCCTGTAAAATACAAAGTATTATTTGGATCTTCGGCGCCAGCAAATCTAAGAGCAACCTTTAAAGCTGTTCAGAGTCCATCAAGTACCCTTAGCAGTAACGATATTAGATCTAAAATTTTAACAGCAATTAATAATTTCTTTGCACTAGAAAATTGGGACTTTGGACAAAGTTTTTATTTTAGTGAACTGACAACTTATGTAATGAATATGTTAACTCCTGATATAACAAATTTTGTTATTGTTCCAACTACAAATAATTTTGGAAGTCTTTATGAAGTTGCTTGTCAAAGCAATGAGATTTTCATCAGCGGCGCCCAGGCGTCTGATATTGTTGTAATTGATGCAATTACTGCTTCGCAGTTAGATACAAAACTAATTCCAACTAATGCCGGATAAAAGAAATGGCAAATAAAAAAATTAATTCAGTAAACCTACTACCAGAAATATTTAGAACTGATAGGAATTCAAAATTCTTATCAAGCACCATTGATCAATTAATACAGCCTGCAGAACTAGAAAGACTAGATGCTTATGTTGGATCAACACAAACTCCAACATACAAAACTGATGATGTTTATTTGCCAAATAAAAAGCCTTATGAATTATCGCCTGCATTAATTACTAACGACAGTCTTGATAATATTCAGTCAACACAGGGGTATGACGATCTAATTAATCAAATTTCTATCAACGGCGGAACTGTTGATAATCTTGATAGACTTTTTAGGTCTAATGTTTATTCTTACAATGCTCACGTTGATTGGGATAAACTTGTAAACTATCAAAATTATTACTGGTTACCATACGGTCCTTCTCTAATTGAAGTAATATCGGATGTAGAAACAGTAATTGATCAAGCAGTAGCAACAGTTGAAGTGCAGACACTAACTGGAACAACATCAACTGTGTTATCTAATGGAATGCTAATTAGCTTTACTGGAGTAAGTGTTCCTGAAGAATTTAGTAATAATAGAACTTTTTATGTTGAAGGTGTTGGTACATCTATCACATTAATTCCTTCTGACAGATTATTAGTATCTGAGAATTTTATTAATCCTTATATTGACGGATTTGATTCAAATAAATTTGACGAGTTGCCATTTGATAATGATAGCGAACTTCCTATCTCTGCAGAATATGTAACAATTAACAGAGCCAGTATTGACTTAAATCCGTGGACTCGGTATAACCGTTGGGTACACCAAGATGTTATTAAAAAGAGTGCTGAAGTTAACGGAGTAGTTGCAGCATATCCAACTTCTCAAAGAGCTCAACGTCCTATTATAGAGTTTAAAGCAAATATTCAATTATTCAACTTTGGTACACAAGGTATTGAGCCTATTGATTTATTTGATACACTTACCGAAGATGCATTTGGAACAATTGAAGGTTCTACCTCTACTGTATATGTTGATGGTATTGCCTTAGAACAAGGGCATAGAGTTATCTTTGCTTCTGATACTGATAATGATGTTCGAGGAAAAATTTATGAAATTAATTTTACTCAAGCAGGTTCGGTTAGAACTTTACATTTAATTCCTGCATATGATAGTAATCCTGCAGAAGGAAATACTGTTACGGTGTTGCTAGGAACAGCACACAATGGAACTGATTGGTGGTATCACTCAAACAAATGGCAGCTTGCACAACAACGTACCGCACTAAATCAAGCTCCTTTATTTGATCTATATGATATTGACGGAAATAGTTATTCTGATAAAGATTACTATCTAAGTAACTTTACTGGCAGTAAAATATTTTCTTATGTAGTAGGTGAAGGAACAAATGACAAATATCTAGGATTTCCTATTGCTTATAGGAATACAGATGCTATTGGCGGAATTATATTTTCTAATAACTTATTAACTGACCAAATTGTTATTTCTCAAATTGGTAGCCCTACGTACACTATATCATCAAATATTGCATATTGTAAAATAAATGATTCTTACGAGAATGCATGGACTTCTACTATTGAATATCCAATGCCTATCACCGACGAAGGATATTACGAAGAGCCACTGAGTTTAACTAACAATCCTTTAAACGGAAATATTTCTGAATTTACTATAAGTGAATTAAGTGAACATGTACAGACAATGGTTGACAGGGGTATTCCAGGATATCAATTATCTGACCTACAGTTAGGAAACCTACGAGACCTTCCTGACTATACTAATTACGGAATTAAATTAATTTCTAATGCAAACCCAATTTCGTTTGCACAGATGTTCATTGGCAAAAAAGAAAACAGTCTTATCGATGCTATTACAAAAGTTAGCGATCAATATGATTTATTCAAATTAACATTTTTAAATAGTGTCAACGGATTTGATAACCAACGTGACCCAGTTGGTGCTGTTGATCAAATTTTAACAACTCTTAACCAAAATAAAACAGGACAATTCCCTTATTACCTGTCTGATATGGTAGGATACGGTAACCCTGAAAAAACAAGGACATGGACAGTAACAAACATTAATAATGTTTCGTATCCACTTGACAGTGGATTTAACATGTCTGAGTTAAGTTTACGATCTGTTTTAGTTTATTTAAATGGCGAACAGTTAATACATGGAATTGATTACACCTTTGATTTTGCGTTATCGTCTGTGGAGATTCTTTCTCCTCTGGCAGTAAACGATGTATTAACAGTTAACGATTATACAAATACAGAAGGCGCATACATTCCTCCTACACCGAGTAAATTAGGTTTATATCCTAAATTTATTCCTGCCAAGTTTACTGATAGCACTTATGTAACTCCTACACTTGTTATTCAAGGACACGATGGTAGTATTATGGTTGCCTATAATGACTACAGAGATGATATTATTCTTGAGCTTGAAAAGCGTATCTATAATAATATTAAAGCAAGTTATAGATCAGAGTTATTAGATATTAATAGTGTTATCCCTGGCGCATTTAGAACAACAAATTATTCTCCAGCTGAACTTACTAAAATTGTTAGTAAAGATTTAGCAAAGTGGGCAACAAAATATAATATTGATTACACCACAAATAATTTATTTGACCAGTATCAATCAAAGACCTGGAATTTTGCAGGATCTGAAATTGTTACTCTTGGACTCTTAGTAAACGGATCGTGGAGATCTATTTACAAATATCTGTACGATACTGACCGTCCTCATACACATCCATGGGAAATGCTAGGATATAGTATTCAACCTGCGTGGTGGGAAACTACATACGGACCTGCTCCGTACCTGCCTTCAAATCAAATGTGGGATGATCTTGAAAACGGATTAGATGTTGACACAGGAAATATTTTACCAAATTATGTTAGATTTAATCTAAGTGTTGTATTGCCAGTAGATAGTAGCGGCAATCTTCGTAGTCCTGATGACATAATTTCTAATTCCTCCGACTCGGCTAAACGTCAGTTATGGGTAGCTGGCGACCAAGGTCCGGCTGAAGCATCATGGAGGCGTAGTAGCTACTGGCCATTTGTGGTTCAGAAATTATTAGCATTGACAATCCCTGCAACTTATGCTTCGTTAATGTATGATCCAAGTCGAGTACAGAAAAATAAATCCGACCAATGGACATACGGTATGGATGAAACATTTTTCCAATTAAAAAAGTTATCTGTACATGGAGAAAATAATTCGTTAACTAGCGGTTACAGTGTTTTTGTTTCCGAAGTTGGAACACAACGTTCATCAAAATATGTAACCGAACTTAGACAAGATTTACAATTTGCAAGTTATAATCTACTCTTCAAAGTTGGTGGATATGTTGATCAAGATACATTGCAAATTATTATTGATTCTTATGATCCGACTACTAGAGCCCCTGGTGCAATTTTGCCATCGAGGAATTATAAGTTACGATTAAATTCAGGAAATCCTGTTAAGTCAATTGCACTATCTGGACTTATTATTCAGAAGTTGAATGGAAAGTATATTGTTAAAGGATACGATAGAACTGATTCTTATTTTACATGTCTTACTCCTAACCGTAATCTAAACACAGCCGCTATTACAGTAGGCGGTGTTAGTGCAAAATACGTTAAATGGGAAAGTAGCGGAACTGGCGGAGCAACTGGTCTGTCGTTTGGGGATACTACAACTGCCTCTGCTTCGTCTGTAGGGAACTTCTACCAGAAAGGGCAGTATGTTTATTATGGAAATAATTTTTACAGATGTACTGTAGCCCATAAAGCTGGCGCAACATTTAATTCTTCGTATTTCCAAATACTTCAGTCTTTGCCTACTGTTGGCGGCGCGACAGTACAAATTGCAAGCAGTTTCAGTAATAAAGAAACATTTGTTCCTTACGGAACTTCTTATTCTAATATTCAAGAAGTATACGACTTGATTATTGGTTACGGACATTGGTTAGCTACTCAAGGATTCTCATTCACAGATTATAATACAGATCTTGAAACTGTATCTGACTGGAGCCATACAGGAAAAGAATTTTTATTCTGGACAACACAAAATTGGCAAGATGGTAGTATTATTACATTAAGCCCGTTTGCAAATCGTGTTGTCTTTACATCTAATGATTCTGTTGTAGACAATTTATTTGATAGTTATTATGAGTATAGCGTTTTAAAAGCAGACGGTACACCTTACGACCAAGAAGATCTTTCTATTAATAGAAATGATGGTGTCTGTACTATTTCTACATTGCCGTCTACTGCTGGAATTTATTTTATAAAATTAAATACGGTCCAAAAAGAACATGTAATTGTGTTTGATAACAAGACAATATTTGGCGATGTTATATATAATTTGGAAACAGGAAGCCGTCAACGTCGAGTTAGGTTTGTAGGATTTAGAACAGCAAACTGGAACGGTGATTACTTTAGTCCAGGGTTTGTTTATGATACTGCTATTGTAAAGAATTGGGAAAAGTATACTGATTATCTAGCAGGCGATAGTGTTGAGTTTGCCGGAAAATATTATTCTGCAATTAAGAACGTTGCAGGTTCTGCAACATTTGATTTTACAAAATGGACTATTCTATCTAAAAAGCCTGTTTCGGGATTATTGCCTAACTTTGATTATAAGATTAGACAGTTTGAAGATTTCTATAGTTTAGATAGCGACAACTTTGATGAAGGCCAACAGAAGATGTCTCAGCATCTTACTGGCTATACTCCACGTACATATCTAAATAATATCTTTACGGATCCTGTCGCACAATATAAATTCTACCAAGGATTTATTCGTGAAAAAGGAACCAAGAATGCGTTCAATAAATTATCAAAAGCTAGTCTACAAAACCTTAACGGTGCAGTTTCGTTCAACGAAGAATGGGCGTTCAGAGTAGGAGAGTTTGGATCATTTCCAACTTACCAAGAACTTGAAGTCCCTCTAGTTGAAGGAACTTTCTTAGAAAATCCACAAGTTATTAATTTTGTTGACAGCTTACCAGAAGCAAGTGCAAATGATTTAATTCATTATAGTCTTCCTTCTGATTTAACAATCACACCTACAGACTTTATTTCTTCTAGCACATTTGCTACTACTAACGAAGAGTCTATGTTATTAACACACTCTGGTTATGTAAGAATTGATGATGTTACTGCAACTGCTTATAACGAAAACAGTTTATTAGATATTGCAAACAGCAATAGTCTAACAGATGGCGATACCATTTGGCTTGGATTTAAACAAGACGGAAGTTGGGATGTCTATCGTTACACTTATTATCCAGTTGGTGTTGTGGGAGTATATGTAAGTGCTCCGTTGAGCACTATTACATTTACAACCAATTTACCACACGGTCTTCGAGTTGGTCAGTTAATAGGTATATCTCACTTTAATGATCAGGTAAACGGAATTTATTTTGTTAAGGGAGTTCCTAACTCTAAACAAATTACAGTATCCAGTACACTTGCAAGCATTGAAGATGCCGCATTACCTGCTCCTGGTCAATTATATGTATTTGCCAGTGCAAGAATAAGTAATTTTGATTCTCTACCATCTGATAAACAACTTCGACATCTGCCAAATGGTACTAAATTCTGGATTGATCCTTCTAATACTCAAGGATGGGAAGTATTCGAGAAGTCTAACAATTATACCTCTTCTCAAGAATTCGCACCTGTGAATTTAGGCAGACTTGGCCTAGGACAAAGTATTAGCAAACGTACTGGTAGTAATATAATTGTTTCTGGAACACCAACATATTTTAGATCGTCTCAGTACGGTGGTGTTTTTGTTTATGAACAAGGTATTGATGGGTCGTTAACAAACATTGGAAGATTCCGTCCATTTATTTCAGGAGTAACAGGCTACGGAAGCACAGTAGTTTACGATGATATTTCTTTTGGATCTTCACGATTTGGTCTAATTTTTGCAGGAGCACCGTTAGCATATTCATCAGAAGGTGCTTTGAAAGTTAGTGCAGTTGACGATATTCTTCTTGCACAAGGAACAAGCACTTGGATTTCTAACCCAACTCCTTCAATTGGCAGTTTTGGTAAGAGTGTATTTGTTGAAAGAAATACTTCAACGAAACAAGTTTTAATTGGCGCAGCCAATGCTGTATATGCATATACCGTTAGAGATTTAAACGGAACAATTTCTGTATCCTCTCCAACTACATTAACAGATAGCACAATAACATTAACACCTAGTAGTGAATGGGGCTATTCAATCAGCGGAGCAGAAGATGCATCTTATATTGCAGTAGGTGCACCTGGATATTCAACTGGATTAGGATTTGTTACTATCTTTAATAAATCTTTGACACGTACACAAACTTTAATTTCTCCTTTTGGTAACGATAGTAGATTTGGTGAAACAGTTGCAATGAGTCCATTAGGTGATTACTTGTTTGTTGGAGCACCGGATGTTGAAAACGAAGATGCATCTAATGGTAAGGTTGCTGTTTATATAAACACTACTGGAACATTTGTACTTGATCAGATTTTAGAAAATCCTGTTGCAACAGATGGCATGAAGTTTGGTAAGTCTATTAGTGTCAATGCAGACACAAATATATTAGCAATTTCTGCACTAGGAGTTAATCATACTTTCCCAACTACATTTGATAATGGAGAAACTACATTCGACGGCGGCATTACTGATTTTACAGGAACAGAAGCAAACTCTGGTGCAGTATACATTTTCAACAGATTGAACAAACGATTTGTACTTGGTCAGGAACTAACAGATCCTATTATTGCAGTTACTCCTGGAACTAATTATGGTGTAAGTGTTGTTATTGAAGATAACTTAGCATTGGTAGGAGCACCTGCAAATGATAATATAGCGGCACTAAGTGGTTTTTATAAATTTAATAGAATTGATAACACTTCATTTAGTTGGAACAGCATTCGTAAACAAACTCCATTAGTTGATGTTAGTACAGTTCAACGTATAACATTGATCAACACAGTTAAAGACGAAGTAGTCGAGTATCTAGATATCATAGATCCGTTAAAAGGAAAAGTAGCTGGCATTGCTGAACAAGAACTTTCATATAAGTTAGTCAGCGACCCTGCAATTTATTCTATTGGTGTTGCAGGTACTAATAATGATACAACTAAAAACTGGCTTGACGATCACGTGGGAGAACTATGGTGGGATTTAAGTACCGCTAAGTATCAGTGGTACGAACAGAGCGACCTTGAGTACCGTCGTAACAATTGGGGTAAGCTATTCCCAGGAGCAACTATCGATGTATACGAGTGGATTGGTACTTCGTTGCTTCCAACCGAATGGGCATCTCAAGCTGACACTCCAAAAGGATTAGCAAAAGGTATCAGTGGTCAGCCTAAGTTTGCTGATAACAGCGTTATTTCTGTTAAACAAGTTTACGACACCATTACAAATACATTTAGTAATGTTTATTACTATTGGGTAAAAAATAAAGTTACTGTTCCTAATGCAAAGAATCGTCGCATCAGCAGTTATGAGGTCGCTAGTATAATTGCTGACCCGTCTGCTTATGGATTATCATTTGCAGCGGCCATTGCTGAAAATGCAATTGCATTAACTAATATTGGAAACAAGTTAGTTGATGAAAATATTAGTTTAAATATTGCCCAAAATCTATCTACAGAATCTACAATTCCTCCACGCCATACTGAGTGGTTATTGTTGCAAGAAAATTCTGCATCAAGTATGCCTACACCGGCAATGGAGAAAAAACTTATTGATAGTTTATTAGGTCACGACAGTTTAGGTAACCTTGTACCCTCTCCGTTGTTATCTGAACGTACACGATATGGTATTGGCATTAGACCTCAACAAACATTGTTTAAGAATAGGTTAGAAGCATTAAGAAACATTGTTGAATTTTCTAATAACATTCTAATTTCTAATGTTGTTACTGGAAAATATAGTTTTGCTAATTTAAATGCACAGGAAGAAATTCCTATTAGAGAATCAAACAAGTATGACAGTATCGTTGAAGATAATAGCGAACTAGCAGGAGTTGATACAACTGGATTCCAGCAAGCTATAATTGAGTGCAGAGTAAATGCCAATGGCGAAGTGTCAAGTATTCACGTAGTAAATCCTGGATACGGTTATGGCATACTAAATCCAATTCGTAATATACTTGGAGATATTATTGGATATGAAGGCCCAACATTTGATGATGTAAGCTACACATATACAACTACATTTGATAATAACACAACTACATTCGACGGTGGCAACACTAAATTCTTTGAAGTTGATGCAACCAATACATACGGCAGAGATTTAAAAATTGCTACCATTGTTGATGACACTGGTAGTATTATTGATACACAGATTATTTCATCTGGCAAAGGATATATCAGTAACTTCAAATTTGTTGCCCGTCCGCAGACTATTATAGTTCTAAGTGATGATACCTATAATGGAAAATGGACACAATACGAATTTGATTATATTACATTAAGCTGGAATCGTGCCCACACACAAAGCTACAACACTCAGTTATACTGGGATTATGTAGACTGGGCAAGTTCTGATTACAATCCTTATAAGATTTATACCTATGTAATTGGAAGCCCTTATGAGTTAAACGAGCTAACACTTGAAGAAGGTCAGTACGTTAAAATTAATAACGGCGGTACAGGTTACTATGTAGTAGTTGAAAGAATCTCTCCAAATGTTTACGGAACATTTGGTAAAGGTTATAACTTGGTATACAGCCAAAACGGCACCATTCAAATCTCTAATGGTATATGGGACGTCTTAAACAGCGGCCTAGGATGGGATTATATCAACACATATGATTCAACATTGTTTGATCAAACACCAGACCTTGAACTTCAATATATTTTAAAAGCATTGAAAGATGACATATTCATTAACGAACTTAAAGTTAATTGGAATCTGTTATTCTTTAAGGCTGTTAAGTATGCGTTCACTGAACAGAAATTGCTTGATTGGGCATTTAAAACATCGTTCATTAATGTTACAAATAGTGCTGGTGAATTAAATCAACCACCTGTTTATAAATTACAAGACAGTTCTTTCTACGAGAATTATATCAACGAAGTTAAACCTTATCACACAAAGATAAGAAACTTTACAACTGAGCATTCTATCCTTGAAGAAAGTAATACACGTATTGATGATTTTGATTTCCCTGCATATTTTAATACAGTTACGAATTCGTTTAATGTTCCTACAGTTACAGATTCTGATGTTTTAAATAATCCTGTACGTCACAATTCTATTACTATGAAGTTTGATAGAATAACAACTGATAGTGAAGTTGGAACATTTAGTGCTGTTGATACATTTATTGCTGACGGTGCAACAGTTGAATATGTACTAAACTGGACACCAGATTTAGATATTTCTAAGTTTGAAATTAGAGTAGACGGAATCTTAGTATTTGGTAGTAATGTATATATTACACATTTTACTGACCTAGTTAACGGCTACCGTAAGAAGTTTGGTAAGATTGTATTTGTAGATATGCTTCCATCGGCAGGTTCTATTATCACTGTGCATTATCAGAAAGACAGCAGTATATTAAACGCCGCAGAACGTATTTTAAATTACTATTCTGCAACTCCTGGAATGTTTGGAGTTGATTTAGCTCAACTAATGTCTGGAGTAGAAGTTAATACACAAATTGGTGGACAATACGAAGGTATTGAATTTAATAACCCGTTTGGTGGAGTATACGTCGATAGTTTAGTAAATGGCGGCACATGGGCTAACGGATTACCTGTTGGTGCATTAGGACTGAACCCTGAAGATTTAGTAATCGATGGAGAATACAGTTTTATAACACCGTTCTCTAGTCCTGCACCGGAAGAAGTTGTTCCAGGAGCAGTCGCAGAAAGTTTAGGAATTAGTGTATATACTAAAGGACCATCTGGAGCACCGATTGTTTTAAATGGAACATTTGATACTGTTGTATCATCTGGTGTTCAGACATTTGTATTACCTGAAAATCCTTCTACAGTTGATGCAATAACTGTTATTTGCAACGGTATTATTTTAGATTATGTTAATAGTGGAAATCCTTCTTCAACTCAATTCTCTATTGATTGGAGCACACGAGAATTATATATTCCACCTCAATCAATAGTAGGTAAAGTTAGCTATACTATTGTTGAAGTAGGCGGCGGCTCGGGCAATACATTTGGATATGTTGACCATGGATCTTTCTTTGCACAAACTGCATCGACAGTTAGAATTGAAAGTTTGGCAGAATACGGAATCATTCAAGATGCATTTGTAACAATGAACGGATCTTACGTTCCTCGCACAACATCGACTTCTACATTTGGATTTATGTTATACAATGATGTGCAAGATGACAGAGCATTTGTTAAAATTTATAATGTACCTGCAGGAAATAATTTCCTACAGGCATGGTTCTTTGCAGAATCACATGAATATTTTAACGAAATTCGTCAACAGAATGTAAATGTCACAGGAGCTACAACTACAATTAGTTTAGATTTCCCTCCAGCTGACATTGGACCAGTATCTGTACAAACAGTAGTTGAATTAACAGATTCTCAAGGTACTCGAAGACTTCTACCGCCTAGCGTTAACTATCATACAGTTGACAATGTAGCGGAGTCTACCTTTACTATTTCTGTGCCAACGACAACACCTGTGACATTTAATACATCAACAGTTAGTGTTTATAAGAACGGTGTACAAATAGGTAGGACAGAGTATAATTGCGTATCTCAAACAGTTGTTATTAATACTGCAACTACTTCTTTAGCAGTTGGAGATAAAATTGCAATTGAAACAACAGGTACAAACTACTATTATGATTTCACAGTAAATGGTGATACATTAATACTATCTCCGGGTGTAGTAACAGAAAGTTCTCAGTTAGAAATTGTTACCTATACAGATCACGACAGTATGTTGATTCATACAGAACAATTTATTGGAGACTCCAACAGGAGATTTACAATTTCTCGTCCTGTACTAAATGACAAATATGTTTGGGTTACTTTATATAGGGCATCAAACGATACTTACGGGTTAGCAAATGGTGTTGATTTTAGTATTTTAGAAGATAATGCTACAATACAAATATCCGATTCGTGGACTATTGATTCAACTGACATTGTTGAAATCATGAGTATGCAAGCACCAGATCCTTTTAATAACATTATGGGTTACAAAATCTTTAGTGATATTTTAGGTGGAACAACATTTACACGACTAAGTGTTAATAATACAACATACCTAACACAACCATTAAGTTTTACTGATACTGAAATTCATGTTGCCGATACTTCTGTTTTAACACAGCCTAATGTTATAGAAAACATTCCAGGTGTTGTTTTTATTGACGGCGAACGCATTGAATTCCGCGAAGCAACCACTAGTACACTACGTCAATTGAGTAGAGCTACTATGGGAACAGGCCCAGCATGGTATCTACGTGCAGGAACAAAAGTAGTTGATCAAGGTGTTAACCAAATCATCGAAAGTCCTGAAGCAGTTTATATTCAGAATACCTTTACTAATACATTGACAAATATCTATGTTATTAGTACTGCAAGCCAAGTTATTACAGATCCTAATAATGGCGATTTATTGCAGAGCGATGGAATTACATTGAATACAACAATCCCAGGCATTGCTCGTGTTGATCAAATTGATGTATACTATGGTGGACGTAAACTAAGAAAAGATGGTATGTACCAACATGACACTACAGTAACGTATGATAGTATTCCTATTGAAAATATTGTTGGTACTGTACCAACAGTAAGTTCGTTGCCGTCTGATGTATCAATTGGAAATGCTTATTTGGTAACTGCTACCAATCAAGTTTGGGTCTACACAAAATTCAGAACTGCTTCTACTTCTACAGCAGCCGGATATGTATTCTCTGGAGTAACATATATAGAACCTGAATTTAAAGTTGAGTCGGCTCAGACTTTAAAGTTAAATACTGCAACGGTTATGTTGGAGAACAATGTTCAACTAGCTATTGTTAGAAAAGAAACTTCGACCAATGCTGTTTGGAATAATACTATTACAAACACAACTACTATATCGATACTAGATAGCAATACTCCAGTTGCACTATTCTTGAAATCGGGTCCTGCAGAGTTGCCGGACGATAGCTATCGTGGTGGAGATCCAAGATTAACAAACGAAAATAACGAACCGTTGTTAGTAACAGTTCAAGAATTGTTGCCGAATGTAATCAACACAGCAACATACCTAACAGGATATTATTAAAATGCCAAACATTAATTCATTACCGTCAATTACCGCACCCTCGTCTGGTACTTATATTATTGTATCAGATAACGGGTTTGCAAGGAGACTTCCTTATACACAGATAACTGATTCTTTTAACAATACTGTTATTGGAGATAATAGAACCGACCAGCCTTTATTTTCTACAAGTTCCGTATCGTTTAATAATATCACATTGGTTGATAACAGTACTTCTACGTTCCAATTAAGACACGGTTTCACTTCATTTGCTAAAAGCCACATGGCTGGCCCGCTTTTGAAGTTTGATAGCCTTGGACAAGTTAGGTTTGTAGGATACGATGGTGTAAATCAACCGTCGGATACCACATTCCCTTCTTTTCAGTTAGGAACATTTGCATTTGAAGATTTTGCCGGGGTGTCTGGCAGAACAAATAATGGCGGAGCTGGATGGCAAATTTCAGTACAGCCATCAGGAACGCAGATGTCTGATCAAAGCCGCCAGCGAATGATATTTGGAGGATTTCCATCCGGTCCTAATATCTCCGGCCCTGAGCCATTGCCTCCACTTGGTCTGCTTAGATTTGGATCTGGAATAGATGGAGCATTTCCTACATTGGTAACATCTACCGGCACAAATATGCAACCAGGATTTGGTAAAACTCTTATTGAATTTATAAATTCAAGTGTTGGTATATTTGGTGTTACATCTTCTGATACTTCGCCAGAAAATGATACAGTAACTGGTACAAACTTTATTTCAATCTACACAGGTCGTACTAGTGCAATTGGATCTCGACACACTCCAATAAAGAATAATGATAGCCTTGGCGGTATTGTATTCAATGGCGCTGCATCTACCGGCACAACTAGCACAAGTAATTATGGGCATGTTAGAGTTGGAGCAATTGTTGCAAATGCAATAGAAGACTTTGGCCCAGGTAACGATGCTATTAATTTAGTATTTCAAACCAACAACGTATCTGCTTCACCTAATAAGACAAAACTACTGTTATCTGAACCAACAAACAATTATACAAGTAATAATCATTCTTTTAAAACAGTAAATCAAACTAGTGTTCTAGATATAAGTGATTCATTAATTAGCATGTTTGCTGGTGAATTTCAGTTCCATTCAACCGGTACTATGGTATTTCCGGACAGCACCGTGCAAACTACTGCATACAATGGAAATGCTCCTAGATCAGTTGCTGTACCTGGGTATTCAAATGCACCCGGCTCAGTGGGGGATGTTGCGTGGGACGAGGCGTATGTTTACATATGTGTTGCTCCAAATACATGGAGAAGGTCGGTTGCTAGTGGTTTTTAATCTGTATAAATATGAACATGGAACATACGAAAATGAATAGTCAACCTTTTAACCCTAACGATAATAGTGCTGTATCTGTACGCGGCCACATCAAAATCTACAATCCCGAAACAGGGGAAGTTTTTATTGATAAGCCCAACGCTATTCATTATGAAAACTTTAGTTTGTCAATGGCTAGAAGTTTAAGCCATCAAGGCGAAGGATTTATTTCAGAAATGTGCTTTGGTAATGGCGGCACACGAGTTGACGATACTGGTATCATCACATACCTTACACCTAATACAATTGAAACTGGCTCTAGTTTATATAACCAAACTTATGTAAAAAATATTGATGCTAATAATCCTGACACTATAGCTCCTACTAGGAATTACATGGAAGTTAGGCATGTTGCAGGTGCATACTATTCAGATATTTTAGTTAGTTGTTTGTTAGATTTTGGCGAACCGTCGGGGCAACAAGCATTTGATAATTCTACAAATTCTGATGGGACTTACGTATTTGATGAATTGGGACTAAGGGCATACAGTCCAGATGGTCCCGGAACTGGGCTATTACTAACACACGTTATATTCCATCCTGTGCAAAAGTCATTGAATAGAATGATTCAAGTTGACTATACTGTACGAGTACAAAGTCTAAGCGGAGTATAAACATGTCTTACATCATTTATGCCAGCAGCGGAACCGTATTAACTACTATTCCTACAGGAAAAACAAATACAGCAACTACTAGTCTTACTTTAATTGGTCGAGATATTTCAAACTACGGTCGATATATTAATCAGAACTTAGTTTACATGTTGAGTAATTTTGCAAACTCAGCACCTGCTAATAATCCAATTACAGGGCAGTTATGGTACGATACAGACCTTAACAAATTAAAAGTTTATGATAGTGAATACAGCACAGTTGGCGCAGCCAAAGTTTCAGATTTACAACCAGTGGGACAAGAACCTGGAGAATTCTGGTACGATTCTACTCAAGGAGTTTTAAAATTTTTAAATTCCGATGGACAGTACATTGAGTTAGTACCTGCTAGTGACGTCATTAAAAAAGATCAGTTGCAATCGATTGTTGCAGATAGCACTAGTTTTTCAGATTTCCAAACACGTATTGCTGATCTATAAGAAGAAATAACCATGCCATATATTTTAAAGAAAACAGACGGAACTACACTAACAACGGTACAAGATGCATCGATTGATAGCTCAACTGGATTAACCTTTGTAGGTAGAAACTATTCAGGATACGGTCAGCCTGTTGAAGAAAACTTTGTTAAGCTTCTTGAAAATTTTTCAAATACTTCGCAACCATCTAAACCTGTTCAAGGACAATTATGGTTTGATAAAACTTCATCTGTTAGACGTCTACTAGTTTGTTATGATGGAACAAATTTTAGAGATGTGTCAAACGTTCCGTATGGCACAACTGAACCTGCCAATCCACAAACTGGTGATCTATGGTGGGACTCTTTTAACAGTCAAATTAAAGTTTATAATTCTGTTGATAACTCTTGGACAGCAAGTCAACCATATGGTGGCGCAAGTAGTTCTTGGGATTTTGGACGAGTTGAAGATTCAAATTCAAATAACCAAAATGCAATTAAAGGTCTATCTGGCAACACAGTAATGCTAATGATTTCTAATACAAGGTATGTTCCTAATTCAGTTACAGGACTTGATATTAGATTCCCTAATGTTAAAACAGGTATTACTTTTCCTAATGCCGATCCAGTTACCGGTAGTTCGGCAGCGTCTACTTCTACTGGATATATTCTTTGGGGAACAGCGGCAGAATCTTTGATTACTCAAAAGATAGACTTACAACCTACCAATGATACAGGTCTGCATTACATTCCGTTTGCTACAGCTACAACTGGTCAAAATAACTTATACACCACAAGTACATTTAGTTTTAACCCTACTACCAATGTTTTAAATGTTACTGCGGCTAGTGCCTTATATGCTGACATTGCAGAACGTTACGAAGCAGATGCAGTCTACGAACCCGGCACCGTTTTAATGATTGGCGGCGAAAAAGAAGTTACTATTGCCTGCTTTAGTGCTACGACAGCGGTAGCAGGTATTGTGTCTACAAAACCCGCTTATATGATGAATTCTGAGGCAGGATCCGACGAAACTCACCCCTATATTGCCTTAAAAGGCCGAGTTCCTTGCAAGATTTGTGGCCCTGTTAAGAAAGGCGACCTACTAGTTGCTAGCGGATACAAACACGGCTACGCTACCAAGAAGCAAGATCACGACAGTTCGGATGCTGTAATAGGAAAAGCCCTACAAGATTTTGCAGGGCCTTTTGGAGTTATTGAAGTTAAAGTTTAAACCGCCATTGGTGCTTTGATAGCATCGTGGCTTTCATATCCTACTAATTCAATATCGTCCATTTCAAAATCTGTAATAACTCCTACATCAGGATTCAACTGTAAAGTTGGTAACGGTAGGGGTTTTCTTTTGAGTTGTTCTTTAACTTGCTCAACATGGTTACTATAGATATGGGCATCGCCAATTGAAATAATTAAGTCGCCTACTTCTAAGTTACATACCTGTGCAAGCAAGTGTGTGAATAATGCATATGATGCAATATTAAATGGAATACCAAGGAACATATCTGCAGAACGTTGATACATCTGACAACTTAGTTTTCCGTTGTTGACATAGAATTGTGCCATCATGTGGCAAGGCGGCAACGCCATTAGATCAATTTCACCAGGATTCCATGCTGTAATAATATGTCTGCGGCTGTATGGATCTTCTTTTAATCCTGCAATTAACTCTAGCAATTGATCGTGATTTTGTAGAACAACTTTGTTAATACGTATTAATGGTTTGCGCCATCTACGCCATTGTACCCCGTACACTCTGCCAAGATCAGATGCGTTACGTTGATGACGACGATTAATCCAGTAGTCAGCTGTAACGTTATCGGTCCAAATAGTTCTCTTGCTAGTATCTCGGGTTCCGTGCAAAATCTCAGCAAGGCGTCTTTCGTCTCCGCTTCCTTCGATGAACCACAACAATTCACTTACCACGGCCTTCCATGCTAATTTTTTTGTAGTAACAGCGGGAAATCCTTCTGTAAGATCGAATCGCATTTGCAATCCAAAAATACTTTTGGTGCCAACACCTGTTCGGTCCGGCCGATCATCGCCGTTATCTAAAATGTTCTTCAATGCGTCTAGATAAACTTTTTCTGGATGTGTCATAGATTATATTCTTTTATAGTATATTTTACTGGTTCAGTAAATGTAACATGTTCTTTTACTTTTGTAAAGTGATTTTTTACATAGGTTAAATCAAAGAACTTATCGCAGGTGTACTCTGCATCAATTTCTGTTACATAAAATCGATCAATAATATCAAGGTATTGCTCATAAATGGCACTTCCGCCTATGATGAATATTTCTTTATCGGGATATTCTACAGAACAGTAATCTAATGCACTACCACAATCGTCAAAAGTGTGATCGCCTAGTTCTCTCTTTCTGCTTATCACTACATTAATTCTATTAGGTAAAGATTTGCCCAAGCTATCGTATGTAGTTGATCCCATAATGACAACTTGGTTAGTAGTCATTTGTTTAAACCAATTCATATCGCCCTTAAGGCGAGGCCAGGGCATCTGACCATTAAATCCGATGCCCTGGTTTTTCTCTACTGCTACTAAACAGTTAATCATTCAACGTCGGCTACAACTTCTTTCTTTTTGCTCTTCGGCGGATCGATTGCATCTGCTTGTTTACGCAAAACCTGAGCTTGCTTAAACAATGCATCTGCTTTACTACGCATTTGGGCAGGAGAAAGATCATCTGCTGGGATATCTTCTACAATTGGAGCAGGCTCCAATGTTGGATCAACAGTTTTCTTAGTACGCGGATTTGGATTGATACCATCCGTAACAGCAAGTTCATCAATTGTAACACCTTTTTGCTCGGCAATAATAGTGTTCAATTCACTTAACAATACAGATTGATTAGACGATGGAGTCATCAACACACCATTAGTTGGAACCTTCTTAAGGTGTCCGCCATTGTGTAATGCGTGTAACATAACATTTCCATCTGGGAAGCGACGAACAGCAAGGATGTCTGCAAGTTCGTTTGCTTGTTGTCCACTGGTTTCCTGAATTAAATTCATTAAAGAATCGTGCCACGAATCAGGAAGTCCGTTTGTTCCAATTACAAGAGCACTACCTGAATCGCCTGGTAGCGTTCTGTAAGCAACGGCAATTTTAGCGCCGTTGTTTTTCATTTTTCCTATATGTTTCATTATAGGTTCCTTATTCTGCTGTTGGTGCAGGTTGCTCAGCAGAAGTTTGTGCTGGTGCTACAGCAGTTAAGAATGTATTCAAACGATCGAATACACTTCCGACAGCAGTTGCTTCGGCGGCGCCAAATGCTCCACGGCGTACAGCAGTATCAATGATAGCACGGATGTTTTGCAAATCTGCAATGTTTAATTCTGGTTGTGCTGGTGCTTGTTCTCCGCCAACGTCTTGGCTCGGTACTTGCGCTTGTTCAATATTTTCCATTTAAAAAGTTCCTTTTTATTTTTTATGAATGTAAGGGCAACCTAAAGTTAGCATTGTGATTTCTCGAGAATCTTCAATACCAATTTCAATTACTTCGACCATCTTTTTATTTTGGTCAAGAGCAATTGTCTTTTTAATTGCGTACCTACTATTTAAGTGGTAGTTAATCCAGTGGTCTAATAATTTGATATCAACTAAATCCACTTGTAATTTAGAAAAATGCTCGGGAATAAAGCTCAGTTTTCTGAGCTTTAAAATTCCCAATGGGTTTACTTCACCTCTACTTAGAGCCATACTTATTCTTTATAGTAAGCAGTTTGTCCAAACGGTGCAACAATACTATCGTTGCCATGCACAATAAACAGGCTTTCGCAGTAGTTTTCGTCGCCCCAGCTACCACAAGGATAACCGTCTGTAAACATAATGAAGCGTTTTGGCTCGATGCCCTGATCCTTCATAAATTCATAGTTTACGTCAAAGTCAGTACCACCACCGCCTTTGCATTCGTAATCCATAATTTCATCGGCGGTGTCACCAGTAAATTGTTTGTAGCCGTATACACTGGTATCAAACGTCCACAAGTCCAATTTAAAATCAACGTATTCGTCCATAATGCCTTTGACTTCGCTCAAGAAGTCTTTTGCCATTTTGTCTGAAATACTACCAGACATGTCAATTGCTACAGACACATCGATAGTTTCTTCATTCATCATACCCGGCAAGATAGCACCGCAATGCTGACTCTTACGGTTAGGACGCTGGAAACTAAAGTTACTCTTAATGATGCTCTGGATGTTCATACGCAACATTTGGCGCCAGTCCATCTTAGGCTCAGTGAACTGTTGGATCATACGTGCAACACCTGCAGGAACTTTGCCTGCACCTGCGGCTTGGGCGGCCGCAACCATTGCTTCTTTAATCTCGTCTTTAATTGCTTTCTTTTCTTCAGCAGTTAACTTTGGACGCTTGCCCTTGCCTTCTTTGTCGCCGTCTTCGCCGTCTTCGTTTTCGCCATCGCCTTCGCCGTCAAGGTGCTCGTCTAACAATTCCCCAAGTGCGCTGATATCGATCTTGTCTGCTTTTTCATACAAGTCATCATAAATTTCTTCGTAGCTCTTACCACGATATTTGTTATCCTGATAGATTTTAATCCAATCTGGCACTTCACCGATGCGTTCATCTTTACAGATTTGGTTAACAGCATAGTCAGCGGCAATGTTAGACAATGTAGGATCGCGGAAGTCGCGTCGGCCCATATGGTCAAACACATTATGAAGAACTTCGTGTGCAAAGCCAAACTCTGCCTGCTTAGGAGTGAGCTTGTTTACAAAGTCGTTATTGTAATAGAAGTGACGACCGTCTGTTGCAAGTGTGCCACACCACTCCGTCGCATCAACAAGTTTCAAACGAGTTGCAAGATTACCGAAGAATGGATGACGCAACAGCAAACCAATACGTGCTGTAATTAGTTTTTCAACAATTTTATTCTTTTCAGCGGCTGTAAAATCACGCTTTTGAATAGTATTCTTTTTGGATGAGGATGTAGTTGCCATTGTATGTCCTGTTTAGTGTATGTACTTATTATACACTCAAAATAGAAAAAGAGCAAGTAGAAAAGGCCCTTGCGGGCCTTTTTTATTCCATTGCCTGGATAATAAACTTACCATATTTGTCATGGAAACGGTCAAAGTTCTTCAACTTAGACGCATCAAACGGCAGGTGATAGTTAGTCAACGCAACCTTTGCACCCATAACAACCAGCTCGGTTGGGAAATTATCCATCATAAAGCCAAAGAAATTGTCTGCCATGGCATCCCAATCTTTAACTTTCTTCTCATGAGCAGTTTGGAGCTCGTAACACATAGACACAGTAAGTGAATACATCGCAGAGATTTCTTTGATATTGCACTTTTCTACTTTGCCAGACAGAATGTCTTCTGGTTTAGGCATCTGTTTAGCAACCTTACGGTGAGCCATGAACTTAACAGCAAGGCCTTCACCAATTGCACCTGCAACCAAATCAGTCAAAGTACCTTCTGGCAAGTCGTCGTCTTCCAACAACTCGGAAACAAACGACCAGCTACGTGGAGTAGCAAAGGCACGCGAGCTAGACTTTGGATCAAAGTCGTACAAGTCTTGTTTGGCAAAGCCAACATAACCAACAACTTGTTCGTGAACCTTGTTCTTAACAGCCCATTCTTGCCAGTCTTCGAAGTCCGACTTCAGTTCCAAGTGAACAAAACGGTTAGCCAACGGAGCAGGCATACGATAAGTAACACCTTTGTCCGATTCACGATTACCTGCGGCAACAATACTAACACCTTTTGGCAGTACATAAGTACCAACACGGCGGTTAAGCACCAACTGGAAAGCCGCCGCTTGGGTAGCAGGAGCCGCAGAGTTCAATTCATCCAAGAACAGGATAGCAGTAGACTCTGGATCAGTGGGCAATTCTGCAGGAGGAGCCCAAGTCATTGTATTTTCGGTGGAGTTGTAATAAGGAATACCCTTAATATCGGTGGGTTCCCAAAGGCTCAATCGAACGTCAATAACGTCACGACCTTGTTCGTCGCCAATTTGTTTAACAATATCGGACTTGCCGATACCGGGAGGACCCCACATAAACACGGGTCGTTGAATTTTGACACACTTACGAATAGAACGTTTAGCTTCGTTAGGAGTGACTGTGCGATTTGAAGAAATTTGCTCTGCCATTTTACGCTTTCAAAAATGAGTTGGATTAAACTACTGAGTGCAGTGTGCTTCAGTATGTATTAATTATATACTCATTTAGCGTCTTTGTCAAGCGATTTTGCTTTTGCAGTGGAGAATTTTGCTATGTTGCCGGAAAACAACACTAATTGTACAGCCATTTTTTCGTTAAAAACGAACACATCCTTCTTTTTTACGTACCAAGGACAAGTTATAAAACGGTCTAACCGGAGAATTAGTTGATTTGTATATTCAACTTCCTCTTCAAAACGGACACGATGCGCTTTAATATATGCAGTTAAACGGGCAAACCCTTCGTCAGTTAACTTAAGACCGCCCGGGTCTCTTTTTCTAGGATTTTGCCACCATACAGGGATAAGTTTTCTAATGGATTTTTCGTCAGTAGGTAAACCTGCTTGTTCAGCAACATACCTTGTTAGTTCAGTCTTCAGATCCATCGGCTATTTTTTCGCCTGTTGTTAATTTAAAAACGGAGAAGTCTTGAGTGTTAAACATTTTGTTTAATTTTTCAGCAAGATTATGGGCATGTCCAGCGTTACTAAAACTAACCTTCTTATACTTTGGGCCTAATTGCTGTGCAACTATGCTACTTGTTTTGAGGTTAATTGGCTTATCTTGATAAAATACAGCCCAAATGGCATCTGCTTCTAAAACTTGTTCTGTTTTATAAGTCTTTTTATTTGTAATCTCTAAAAGTACAGTTGGCTTTGGTCTGCTCATTATATATACGGTCTCCGAAAAGTGCGTATATATTTACCAAATTTATCAATTTAGAACTCGCCGCCGTTCATTTTAATAACTATATCTTCAGAAACACCAGCAGATTGATTCTCACCTGCAATACGAGTCATAACAACACTAAGGCTATTCTGCAAGTCAGTTACTTCTTTGATAGTTAAGGTAATGTTCTTTTGATTAGTTTTAATTGCTATTCTAGCTTTGTCTAGAAAGTCTTCGATTGGAAAGGTATTAAGATTCTTCATTTTTGTTTAATTTATTTAATACTACTTTCATTTCCTGAGCTGTTTTAAACGGCCCTTGGTACAGATTTCGTTCAAGAGTAATTAGTTTAGGACAGAAACTCTTTAACCATCCTTTCTGGAACTTAATAACATAGTACCCGGCACAATATCTACTCTTACTTTTAAGATTCTTTGTATAAAGAGGCAACCTATCCTTTACATTATATACAGGATTGTATGGCTGTGTTCTGCATGGAAAGTCATGTACTGAATATTCAGATGTTTGGGTAGTTGTTTTCTTAAAACTTTCTTCAAACAGTTCAATCCCTAACTGTGCCTTAACTTCATTGAGATTTTTAAAGCCTAGTTCTTTACCGTTTTTGTGAAAGATATACCCTTTTTTGTTTTTAGTTAATCCGCCTATCTTTTGATGATTATCGGTAACTAGCCATTCTTTATTTGGGACTAATACTTTAGCTGTGTTCATGCTACATACCTCGCATTAAGTGGTTCGGCATAACTTGTAACTTGCTCGCTGATCTTTTGTAGATCAAACTCTGCACAGAATTTAAGCAGGCGTATGCCAACCTGCGGAATATTCTTGTCTGCTGTAGTAGCATTATTAATGCATTCCTTAATAAGAGCCTTAATCTCAGACGGTTGTGCTGTAAGGTCACACAGTATTACATTGCGGTTGTAGTCATCTAGTACTCTGTGTTCGACACCTTCATGGTCGGTCCAACGCTGGAGCATCATGTTGTTCCAATTGTAGCCTTTGGATTCTCTATCGGCAAAGGCTTCACGGAGACCAACCTTATTCTTTGTGCCTTTCTCACGTACTCCCGGATAAGCAGAGAAGATGTTGTCGGAGGTGTCGCCACGCATACACTTCTCAAAGAGTAACCATGTTGGGTCCGGCTCGGGCTTTGGCAGATTAGTTTTCTTATCAATGACACGCTTACCTTTTTCATCAAAGTACCCTTCGTGTGTGGTTGTAATCTGCATTACACCATTGTACTGTTTTACGTTAGGAGCAATTAATTGTGCGAAATCTCCATCTGTTGAAATGATAATATGGTTATCATTTGGATGTGCCTGGATGAAGCCGGCGATTAAATCGTCTGCTTCTAATTGTGGATGTTGTAGAACAGTACAGTTAGTCTTGTTAATAACAAAGTCTTTGAACTGATCAAAAGTTTCCCAAAATACTCGATCTTCTTCTGCTTCACGAGGGCTCTGTGCCGCACGAGCTTCTGTACGCTGACGCTTATATGGCTCGTAATGATCTTTACGCCAGCTACGACCTTCAAGGCAGAAAATAATATGGTCGCCTTTAAAGTCTTTCCATGCCTTTCGAACACTACCTAGTACAGTAGCTAAACTCATTCCTACTTTATCTTCTAGACTACCACGAACAACGTGTCTAGCACGGAAGAATGTATTTGCTGTATCTACTAGTATATATGTTTTGTTCATTAAGAAACCTCAGTTCTACCACCACCCAAATTGTTTACATTGATATAGCCTGCTCCTCGCCTGCTCATATCAACACCTTCTTCGTTACCTAAGTTACGACAGAGCTCACTGAACCATTGATCAACAATAGATTCATCAGTCTCGCCTGAGTAACCGGCAGCTCTTAATTGTAACACAAAGTATTCGTTCCAGTCAAGCTCAAAAAATCCATTACGGATATTGTCTTTATTAACGTGTGTTTCCAAAACAGCAATCCACGGTTCTCTGTTTTCAGTAGCACGTTCTTTTGGAGTTAATTTAGAAATGCGTTCTGCTTCTTTGGCCTCCGCAGTTTCCTGTACAGCTCTTACGGTATCCTCTTGAATTTTATCAAGTCCTAACATTTTTCTAATAAACTGTTTCATTATCTTCCTTTTAGATTCCACACTATGAATTCATTTTTGTCTAACCAATAGTCTACTGGAATAGGATCTCCAGGGCCGGTTAACCAATTTTGAGCGTAATATGCTCGTTTGCCCCATAAAGGCTTTCCACTTAAAAAACATTTTCTTGGAAGCCAACATAGTTTTAACTCCCATCCTTTGGCTCTACGCAACCCCCAAGTATCAGATGGGGGTGATTGAGTCACTTCGTCACTCATTTTGCTTAATGCCATTTTACGCTTTGACAGAAATCCTGTCATTTAAGT
>Ga0209599_10000231_pt1 | contig 39563 bp, 52 predicted proteins | sample Shrwel_input2_FT_FD_187534 | JGI IMG/M metagenome (GOLD analysis project Ga0209599, IMG submission 187534) | Subsurface microbial communities from deep shales in Ohio, USA - Utica-3 well 1 S input2 FT (SPAdes) (version 2) ...
TAATAGCAGTTCGCATTGCTTGTCTAATTGTGGCACCTGAGTGGTATGCACCTAGTGCAAGTTCTCCACCAGTACCCATTGCATAGATTCCTGTATCGGTACGTAGTACCGAGTAATCTTCAGCAATGTAGTAAATCTTATTATCTAAACCAATGAGGAATGAGAATCCATCATCTTTTTCTAAAGTAGTCCCAGTTGTATCGTGGGCTTTTTTTATTTCTGGAATAACCTTGCTAACCATAAAGCGGTATCCGTCAGTTCCATCGTATGAAGGTAGGTTCCATCCATATTGGACAACATCACAAAGTCTCGCATTTCCTGCACCAGCAATTACATAGTCACCGTCTTCGGTGATTTTCTTAACATCCCCATGGATGTAGGGTCTTTCATTAGCAGTAACTTGACTGTCTGCTGCAAATACAAAACCATTGTCGTATTGTACGGCAATAATTGTTGTCATTGCTATCCGCCAAGTTGAGAAAGAATTCCAGCCAAGTCAACTGGCGGTTGCCCCCCAGCAGGACCTGCAGGCGGAACTTGTTCCTCGGTCGGAGGAGTTGGTTCTTCTGCTGGGGCAGCAGCCTGACCCATAGACTGTGCAACCAGTTCTTCTGGTGACATCTGCGCAGGTGCTTGTGGTGCTTGAGGAGTTGGCTCTGGTTTTGGTTTTTCAAATACCTTGACAACTGCTTCTTCGATTGCATTACCTTTACGGCGAAGGTCGATAACCTTTGCAATCTGCTCCACAATACCTGAAGGGTCTTGTCCTTGCATAGCCATCTGTGGGATTGCTTGTGCTAAAGACGCTAGCGATGCTGATAGTGAATCACGCATTCGCTCTATATCAATGCGCTCTTGTTCACCTGAAACATTCATGCTCCATGGTAACTCTCGCATGATAAAATCACGGGATACTAGATTGGCTTGTAAAGCCTGTAGTGAGAAGATAAGTGCACGTGATGGGTCAAGTCCAGCCATAAGGCCATAACGAACCTGAATCGTGTAGTCACCAGCAATGTCTTTTGCTGAGTCATACTTAAATTCATACGGTGCACCATTGAAAGTTCCGCGTTGCTTCTTCTCGCCTGGGAATAATTTCTCATCCATCTCAAAGCAAAGAGCAATAACTTCTTCAAGTGATTCACCGATAATCATTTGCATAGCCTTGATTTGAGAATCAAAGCCACCCATAAGTGCCTGAACACCAGAACCAGTAATAACGCTGGCATCCATGTTTCCTGAGCGACCTTCTGGGTAGCGAGAACCCATGCGCATTTCTGTTTCTAGAATCTGCTGTTCGGTAAATGCACCGGTAGGTAGTTCTAGACCTACACGGCGTACACCTGCAGGGTTGTTAGTACGAAGGATTGCATCAGGACCGAATGCAAATTCTTGCAAATCTTGGGGAACGACAAGTGGAGCCTGTACAGATTTTTCTGCTGCTTCCATTGCCAGAAGGGAAAAGCGTGCTCGTGCAATCTGCACCCATAGCACGTCATCAAATTGACCACGTGGGTCATCTACGTCAATACCTGGTCTACGAGGTACAACAACGGATAGTTTGCCTAAAGGATTCTTTGCTTTACGCAACACCAGCGAGTCACGCTGTGGCAGGAACATGACGATTTGGTCTTTATCCTGATAGTGCATGACATCTAGTTCGGTGTTTAGGTCTTGGTTTTGATAACCAAGTTTGCCTACGATACGTGATTCATATTCAGGGAAATCTACAATAAGTTCCCGAATAGTCTTCAAGTAACGCTTTGTGTATGATACGCACTTTCCATAGCGGTTGTACTCCGGGTAAGCACCCATTGGGTTTTCTATACGGATACGTGGCATACGAGCCTCAAAGTCAGGCTCTACAACAATGGGCATGTAGGCATAAGTAAATGCCCAGTCCGCGCCAGTGTACATCTGAGTTTGTAACCCAGAATTCTGAACGTAGTTATTAGCAATCATGCTTCGCTTGTCCGAAGCCTTGCGAGCAGAATCGCTTGTGCTATTAACTGTGGAGCAGTTAAACGATGGAAGTGGGGCTAGGGTTTCTGCTAGGTCTCGAGCAACAACGTCAACAAAGTTGGCAATCATTGGCTTAGAGATTCCCTCAGGGAACATGTCTGGAGCCACGGATTCCATGTTGCCACGACGAACCATAGTGATATCGCGCATGCGTTGGTCACGTGAAGAGTAGCGTTCCTGTAAGGACACTACCTTGTTAGTGATTTGTTCGATAGTTAACATTGTAACCCTAAATGTAGATTATAGATTGTTCTGCAGCAAGTTCGTCTAAGTCAAAGACCATACGTTGCTCTTCATTGCGACGTGTCGCGTACCTGTTGTAGGTATGGTAGATACGGCTTCCTGATTGTTGTACAAGTTCTTTCGCTCGCAACTCACAGAACCATAGTGCCATAACGCAGTCGGTCTTATTCTTGGTGTCTGGCTTCCAAGTAATTAACTGATTAACCAGAGCCTTGATGTGTTCATTAGTATTATCTGGTAGTTCAATCAGATTATCGTTTTGATGCTTACCCTCACGGATAGAGCCAAACAATCCAGACATACCAGCAACGCCAAAGTTTGTGTCCCACTTGTTCTTACCAGTAAATTGCTCACTGAATCGGACACCCCGATTGGCAAGCCACATGCGGAGGTCTTCATCCAGCGCGAAGGCTTTTTGGAACGCATTAATTTCAATACGTATTTCCATCGGGTTATACTTAGTAACCCATTCTTCAATGAGGTTACGAATCTTTGACGGCGTAGGTTCTGTCATGTTAAACACATCCAGTACCATACGTTGGCCTGTTTGCCGTTCTACGGCATAGGCTACCATAGCAGAGTTACCTACCATGGCTGGGTCAAATCCTAATATGGTTACCCATTGTCCATCTCGTGGATGTCCTGGAGTACCGGGCTTGATAGTACCAGGCTTACGCATGCGGTTGATGCACGCGTTAACAGAGATGAGCGGAAAGATTGCGTCTTCTTCCACATCTTGCTGCTGGTATACAAGAGCCCAAGTAGAAGGGTTAACTTCACTGCGGCGGTGGAACAGCCGCTTGCCATCCCACTTCGGGTAGTATCCATCTTTATCCTGTACTAAAAGTTCTGCATCGTATTGGGGGTCTGCCCCATCCCATACACGGTCCGAGTGAGGCCAGAGGGTTACCCAGTCTTGTGGCTTGTCTGCATACTCCAGAACCGCTGGCATAGCCAGATAGGTGAATGGGGACTTATCGCCAGACCAGTTATCTGGGTTACGAATCTCTTTGTATAGGTCAATAGAGGATACACGGGTTCCTGCAATAACCAGGGTACCGGTAGCACCCACACGGGTGATAACCATCTTCTGTAGCCAGTTAAGTTGCTTTTCCCATTCATGGGCGTTGGTAGTGGTGATAACGTCATCTAGGATGATGAGGTCCGCGCGAGTACCGTAAATCTGTTGACCCATACCAATAGCCTGTACGGTAGGGTCTTTCTCGCCAGAGTCGCGCTCTAGGTAGATTCTATCCTGAGTCCACTGGTCTGCGGTGGCTTGGTAGCCTCCAGCAGGTCCGTATACAGATTGTAACTTAGCCCATGCTGGCTCGGTAAGTCTTTGTTTAATGGAGAACAAGAACTCCTTGGCGCGAGCCTGAGTCTGGGATACCACAACAATACGGATATTTGGGTCCATTGCAATGCGGTAGGCGGCATAGCCTACAGTTAGGACTGTGGACTTGGCGTGTTCTGGGGGTACGTTAATAAGCAAGCGGCGACGATTGCCTGGCTCATAGGTCATAGACTCATGAATCCAAGATGGGTCTTTGCCCTCTAGAACGTCAATCCAAGACTGATGGTGGGGGAATACCTCAGAGTTTAGGAACTCCTTGGAGAACGTGGCGTAGTCGATATTCTTGCCAGAGGCTAGGGTTTCGCCGAACAGTTTATTTGACTCGGTCCGCGCGGCCTCTAGACGCGAGGCAAACTTCCCATCCCGGAGCCATGTCTTTAGGGCTGGCAGTTTACGGCCCGTTAATCCTAGGGCGGTATGTTCGTCAATACCAGAGGCTACAGAGGCTAGGAACGCAGCCTGGTCCTGTTCGCGCCTTACTGTGAAGTGATGGTTCTCGCCACTCTTCGCAGACATAATAAACCTCGTAAAAACTAGACAATAAAAAACACATATAAAGCATCGCGCCAGGCGATGCGTTTTAACTACATTCTGTGTCCCGCCAGGGGACACTAATAATATAAAACCATACACTTATACTAACCCCATTATGGTATACCCCGTAACGCATTGTTATCAAATATTTATTATGTGACTTACGTCACAGGTAAAAAACCCTTATAGTACAACACATCCCCCCCAATAACAGCACAAAAAATTATGAGAGAGTCATGGTGGGGTGTGTGGGGCAGGACTTTAGGACTGGGGGTCATGTTGTTCGTTGGTGTCTGTCCTTGTGTCCTTGTGTCGGCTATTGCCGACGTACCCCGTACCCCGTTGAGACGGGGATACCTGACTTTATTAAGTCGCATTTATTTCTAATGGTGACTGTCTGCATGGTGTCTGCATGGGTTGAATCGGTGGCAGGTGGCAGGGGTTGAGATTGGTTTCACGTGAAACATTGAACCCTGACGGTACCGTCAGAATCCCTAACAATTCGGGGTTATTGGTTCGACTTGCGTATCTCTCGAACTTGTGCCTACAATGGGTTATTGCTTGAATCGCAACGACTGGATTCAGCGCAACCGTAATTTGAAAATTGAAGAGCGAGTATCTGCCTAGTGGTTATTCCCTACCCAAAAAGATTTTTTGGTTATGGGATTTCCACTAGGAGGAAAAATGCAAAATCTATTCGTTAACGCGGTTGAGTCATGCAAGATTGCGAACTCACTAACAACCGAACTAGCCGAACTAGACACCCGACGCGAACAAGTCGCGACCGATACCGTTAGCGCGGTTGAAGTGGCTTGCGCCGAATCCTACGCATGGTTCATCTCGGTGAATCGTAAGCATGGTTCAAAGTCTGAACTACATCGCGCAAGTGGCGTAAGTGAAAAGACAATCGGGCGTTGGTTGGCAAGCGGACACGTTGCCTTAGTAACCGAAGGCAAGGTATCGGCGGTTGAAGTCAATTCGGCAATTAGCAATTACAACATGAAAACAACCGAGGTCGAAAAGGTTAAGTCGGTAACCGATTGGCGCGAATTGCTAAAGGCTTACAAGGCAACCCATAAAGCGGGCAAGGCTAAAGCGAAAGCAACCGAACCAACCGAGGAATCCGAACCAACCGAAAAGCCTGTAAAGGTTCAGGGTTGGGAATCATTAGCCGACCAACTAGCCGACATGATTATGTCGGGCAAGGTTGAGTTAATGACGGTCGCAGAATACCTAACCGAAAAGGTAATGGAAAAGGAACTAGCGACAATCTAGGCAGATACAGAAAAGTACCCCTCGAGAAATCGGGGGGTATTTTTTTTGCCCAGGAGAACTGACGGTACCGTCAGACTGACTGGCTTACTGTTGTGCTGTTGTTGTACTGCTGTTATTTTGCTGTTGTATTGCTGTTGTTTTACTGGTGTGCGACTTGACTTGAGAATAGCCTGACTATCTGGTAGGCTTGACGTAGTCAAGGTGATAATCACCCTGACCCTGACGGTAACGTCAGGATTACGAAAGGATAGCCGATGGCTAAAGGTAACGGGATACGAGGTATTCGTGGGCATAACGTACCCACCCATAGGGTGATACGTAGTGCCTCCTATGTACAGGTACGAGGCAAGCCTCGACACCCACAACGCAAGACAACTGCAACCCCAATACGGGTGACGTACACTCGTGATGCTATCGAACGGGCATTGGCAATCATGACGGTACCGTCAGAACGGAGTGCGTAATGATTACTAATGACATTGAAGTGCTGGCTTACTACGAAACTATTGACGGGTCAGGTGCCATGCTAAGTCAGATGTTCACCTACGACTGTCATAGATGCGACTACTCTCACGCTAGGGGTAGCCGTCTACTATCTGAAATTGCTAGGCAGATTGCCGAGCATGTACTAACGCAAGAACATCAGGAGAAATGATGCGCACTACATGGAAAGAAATGGTTGCCTTCCTTACGGATTGGCGTGACTACCTAAACGGACTCACACCTGCAAGCCATGCAGAGTTGGGCTGGTCAGGTACTGATAGCGATACCCCTATTTATGATGAGTTGCTAGAGATGGCTAAGCATTATGGCTGGGCATACCCAGGCAAGGTGTATGACAATGAGTGAAGAACCAACATGGCAAGATGAAGAAATTTCTTGGCACGCTATTGACCTTTATGAATTGGGTTACATAAATACTGCTGAAGAATGGGGTAAGTTTCAGGGAATGCTATGCGATACCGTTCAAAGATACTTGGAGGACAGCAATGGCTAAGGCACACATGACCGCTCTCTACTGGTATCAGACTGAACTTGATAAACTAATCAAGGTCGGCTATGCTAGTGGTGAAGCACACAAGATACTCATGGACAGGCTTGCCAACATGGATAGTATCGAGTGGATGGAACCAAATAACCTGACAGTACTGTCAGAACAGGAGGCACTCTGATGAGTGAGATAGATACAATGTCACTAGACATTGAGACAGATGAACGACAAGTAGTATGTTGTTATGGTACATGTACTAACACCATAGACATGGACAATGATACATACGCACTTGATAGTGCAGAAGATGCGTACTGTGAGGCTCACATCTTCGTATGTAACTGGTGTGACTGCACATTCCCAGACACCGAGGTGCACGATAACTTCGGTGGTTACTGTGTCCCATGTGGCAACAGAATGTCTACATGTGACAGATGTGGTAGGACTGAACACGAGAATGACATGTACAATATTAGCAGTGATGATTGGTGTCACAGTTGTTACGAGGATTACTCTGAGCATTGCAGTCGTTGCGATTACAGTTATGACCCTAGACAGGGCAGGTGCTGTGGTGGTACTCATGATGTTCATGACTATGGTTACAAGCCTTATCCTCAATTCCATTGGGTAGAGAATGACCCTGATGCTGACCGCCATGTTTACATGGGGTTTGAGTTAGAGGTTGAGTCTAATGGTGATGACTATGATGGTCCGGAATTGGTGGAGTCATACTTAGGCGACCTTGCTTACTTCAAGGAAGACGGCTCACTTAGTGACGGCTTCGAGATAGTCACACACCCAATGACCCTTGCCTATGCACACAGCATGAACTGGGAATGGACTCAAGGGTTACTGGATAAGGGCTATCGCTCATGGGACAGGAGTACCTGTGGCTTACATGTTCACGTTGATAGACGTGGCTTCAATGGCAGGTTGCATCAGTACTCATTCACTCTGTTACTCATGCGCAACAAGGCTTTGTCTTACCTAATTGCAGGTAGACAAGGCAACTCGTATGCATCCTTTGACAAGAACGTACGCACAGAAATACCTAAGCATCTAAAGGGTCAAGACAACTGTGCTCAACGGTATTCTGCTGTCAATGTACTACCAACATCTACCCTTGAAGTGCGTATGTTCAGGGGTTCACTAAAGAAAGAACGCATACTTGCTGCACTTGAGTATGTGCATAGTGCCGTAGAGTATTCACGCGGTGCTAGGTCAGGTGTTGGTGCTGAGGAATACTTAACAGCACCTGCATTTATCCAATGGTTACGAGGCAACAAGGTCTTGTATCCAAACCTATTAAGTTACATCAATCAATCAGTCGAGTTCGGCTTTAGCGAGAAGTCTTATACTTCTCAGAATAGTGGAGAGTAATTATGTGTATGCTATGTGTATCCCTTCCAGGGTCACGACCAACACGCGAGCAGTTAGAGATTGCTTGCTACAACAACAACGATGGCTTCGGCTATGCAGTACATCACGGCGACCACATTGTGGCAGGTCGTGGTATGCGAGTAGACGTAACCATTGACAGGTTCTTTGCTGAGTTAGATAAGAATCCTAATGCTATCGGTATGTTCCATGCCCGTCTTACCACACATGGTACGACACACGTTGAGAACAATCACCCATTCAGGGTAGATGGTCGCAAAGACATTGTGTTAGGTCACAATGGTATGCTTCCAGTTACTATCAAACCTGGTGACAAACGCTCAGATACCCGTATCTTTGCTGAGGATTTGCTACCTAGCATGGGTGTCGGTGTGCTCGACGACCCTGCATACTTCAAGCAACTAGAGGACTGGGCTAGAGGTAGCAAGATTGCTATCCTCAACACATCACCTGACCTCAAGGACGACGTGTACATTCTCAACGAGAAGGACGGTCATTGGGCTGATGGTGTGTGGTGGTCTAACACCTCATACAAGTCACGCAGTTACTGGGCTACCAGTTACACTGGTGGGTACTACAATGGCTATGCATCTAAGGAGGATTATGACTTCTTCGAGAGAGACAAGCATCTACTGCTATCATCTGATGAATTGTTAGATGCTGACGGTACTGTCAGAACTATCTATGATGTGTGCTACCATTGCTACTCACAACTGCGAGAGGACGACTACAATGAGGGGGCTTGCATGTCATGCAATACATGTATAGACTGCAACGAACACATGGCACATTGCATGTGCTACACACCTAACAGTACTGTTAGAAGTAACGACTACTGGTGGAAGCAAGAACAACAACAACTAGAGAAATTGGATTGGTAACATGACCGAGACTATTAAGATTACATATGAGGTTGAGTATTTCTATCATGACATACTCAAGGAAATGCTAGACAGTGGACAGTACGGACTAGGACAGCATCCAATAACAGACGAGGCTATTGTATACAATGCACTAGATAAGTTTGTTAGCATGAGTGGTGGTATCCCTATGATTCCATCAGCCCTTGACCAAGCAGGTGTACTCACAGTGGAAGATGATAGGGGAGAACTTCTCTATCAATTCCCAGGGTACAATACCCTAGCACAGAGAGAGGACGACCATGATTCGCGAGTATTTCAATGAGGTTATGCTTGACGTAAGGTCAATCGCTGCCGAATCAAAGATAGATTTGTTTGAGTTCCGGTCGCGAGACGGTGGTAACCCTGCCTCCATGCCAGTCAGAAATCGCCAGAAGATGAGTGACTTGGTGCTTGAACTACCTGACTTTGAGAATGCATCATGCAAGGGCATTGGACATCAGGCTTTCTATGATGATGGACTAGAGGTTGAAGCACCGATAGACCAAGACGATACAATCTGGTCATCAAACAAACCGATACAACATGCATACCTCAGGCGTATGTGCCTGTCATGTCCAGTAGTACAAGAGTGCAGGGAGTGGGGCATAAAACGTGAGAGGTATGGGTTCTGGGGTGGTATGACTGCTACTGAACGTGAGTCAGAGCGCATCATGCGTGGCATCAGAGTCAATGAGATAGACTATCAAGTACACATAGGAAAGGTAGAAGTTAATATGGGAGGTGATGAAGATGAGCAATAGTTTACATGGGTCAGGCTGGCTGACCAGTGATAGAAGTGATGATTGGGATTGCCCTGAGTGTGGTGTCGAGGTCATTGACATAGACGTACCGGCAGATGATGATGGTACTACTGTTAGTTATTGTCCCGACTGTAACTATGAGAAGATAATTACAGACGAGCAACGCCTTGAGTGGGTAACTGACTATGATAGTGAGCAAGACTATGGAAGATAACAGTCCATTGTTCCTGCTCGACATGACCGATGAGTTCAGGGAGGAGGCTGGCATATGGTGGAATACACATGCACACCCTGCTCTTAAGATGTTAGTAGTATCTGCTGCATACTATGAGCATTTAGCGCACGATGTAGTACACGCTGACGATTACCTTAAGGAGGTAACGGATGAGATGGATTAACGCACTGTCTTATGCACTTAACCTTGTGTTGTTGATTGCTTTATCGAATGCAAAGACAACCATAAATCGTTACGAAAAAGTTATGAAGATGTTAGGAGTCAAGTGAGAACAAGGAAGAAGGAACTCGATGCTATCTCCGATGCACTGTCACGACCCGCCGAATCGGTGGATGAATTAGCCAAAGACGTATGGGACCTGATAGATTCATACCGTAGGGAAAGAGATGTGTACGTGGTAGGTGTTAACTACCAGGGGGTTGGACAATTTCTCTTTGGACCTTACGAGTCAGAGGCTATGGCTACCAAAGACTTTGAAGGTCGCGGTAACATACAAGCACTAAAGTCCGGTGACGTGGCAAGGGTATTCAAGGTGCTTGCACCTAGTAAAATCTTTGACGACACGCCGATACAAGGTGATTTATTTGACACACGTTAAAACAAAACATAGTATCATATATAGTACTATATAAGAAGCCCCTTAAGGGCTTCTAGTTATAGTAGTTCATTACTCTCCTAGTGATGGGTGGTGGGTATGTTCCTAGTGCATGCTCACCACCACAAGGCAGCACCAAGTGGTCAACAGATGATGAGGGGAAGCATCATCTGATTGTTCGGGTGCAATCCCTGTTGCTGCCACGCAAGTACAACAGAAAGGACACAAGATGTCTGTGAAAATAAATGGATATGATTTACCAAGTCATATCTCATACTCACAACTAACCACATGGTTAGATTGTGGTTGGAAGTACTACCTATCACGTATCGTTCAGTTAAAAGAGGATGGTTCTTGGTGGTTAGTAGGAGGTTCATCAGTTCATGAGGCTACTGAAGCCTTTGACCATGCTATGTACGAGGAGTTGGGCAAATGATTCAAGCAACAGAGCCAGCATTCCTGGACAAGGTGTGGAAAGATACGTGGGATAAGGTTAAGACCGCTCACAGTGCCTCTACGGGGCAGGAATCGGCACTCTGGCGTAAGGCAGGGCGTACCACTAAGGCTAACCCAGACGGGGAAGATGAGAAGTGGTGGCTAGAAGAGGGTCGCAAGATGCTGGACTCATGGGTTCAGTTCCGGACTGGTCAACTAGGCTGGAGTGTATGGACTACACCTGACGGTAAGCCTGCTATTGAAATCTCAATGACCCCTAGCATGGGTGATGTCCCAGTCCAAATGGGTATTGACCGTGTGATGGTGACACCAGATGGTGAGTTAGTTATTGTAGACTTAAAGACTGGTAAGTACACACCATCATCAGACTTACAGTTAGCACTGTATGCTGTGGGTATGGAGAAGACCTTTGGTATCCGACCAAAGTATGGTACTTACTGGATGGCACGTAGTGGTACAACATCACCACTGATTGACCTAGACTTCTACACTAAGAACATGATAGAGAAAATAGTTGGTGACTTCGACAGAGCACGTAAGTCTGCACTGTTCATGCCTAACTACAATCACTGCAAGATGTGTGGATTTAAGACAGAATGCGAATGGAACAAGGAAGGAAAGTAATGACTGAGAAAAACTATGTAGTCAATGTCAAGACAACCAAGGGTACTATCGTCACAGCACGTGGAGATAGTGCAGAGGAACTAATGAATAACATTGAGGCACTCATCAAGCAGGGTGCTGGAGATGTTATCGCCGTACTAGAGCAAGTGCTGACAGGTACGCCACCGGTACCTCCCAGTAACAGCGCAATCGATACAGTGGTTGCTTCGTTAGGTGGGACAGTAGTAAGTGAGACACCAACTACTGGCTTCGCACCAGTACCACCACCACCTAGTGCTGCAGCACCTACGTCAGCAGGTCAGGTATCATGTTCACATGGTCCAATGATTGGTCGTAAGGGTAACGGTGCTAAGGGTGAGTGGAAGGGTTACTTCTGTCCAACACCTAAGGGTACACCGGACCAGTGCCAACCGCAGTGGCTCACCAAGAAAGACCCTGCTTGGAACACACTATAATCTAATCACTACCTAGGAGATAACATGAAGACACTAATGAGAGCAGTAGGTCGCCCCGATATAGGGGGCGAGCCTATGCCACCAGTGTTTCGTGCATTTGATGATAACCAAATCATCTTCCGTAGGGCAGAGGTCAGCATGATTGCAGGTCAGCCAGGGGCAGGTAAATCTACACTTGCCCTTGCGCTGGCCCTGCGAATGCAGGCACCAACTCTGTACCTATCGGCAGATACCAATGCACACACTATGGCAATGAGATTGTACTCAATGATTACTGGTAATTCACAATCAGAATCAGAGAAGATAATCTCTGACAATCCAGAGCAAGCCAAGCAAGCACTAGCCCAAGCACGACACATCTACTGGTCATTCGATTCCAACCCTGGACTTGGTGACATTGATGATGAGGTAACAGCAATCGAAGAATTGCTAGGTGAATCACCTGCACTAATCATTGTTGATAACCTCATGGATGTGGCGATGGATGGTGGCGAGGAGTTCGGTGGTATGCGTTCTGCTATGAAGGAGTTGAAGTACCTTGCAAGAGATACCAATGCGGCTGTGCTTGTACTGCACCACACTAAAGAATCCTACAGCGCAGACCCATGCCCACCACGAAGCGCAGTACAGGGAATGGTTAATCAACTACCAGCACTCATCCTTACAGTCGGACAACACCAAGAAATGATGGCTGTTGCACCTGTAAAGAACCGTTATGGTAAGGCTGACCCATCCGGTAACACACCAGTGTGGCTGCGATTCAATCCTGAGTACATGTACTTGGCTGACCTAGAGGAAGCAAGATGAAAGGTGTAGATGGAATCTATGTTCGTGACAATCCCAATCCAAAACCAGAACTAACTTTAGAAGAACTATATCAAAAAGCATTAGATGATATAGTATTCTTAAGGTATGCCAATCGTGGATTGAAAGATGAGTTGGCAATTTCAAATGACATTAGACATAAGCAACATCTAAAAATATTGGAGTTAGGTGGTACACCATGAACCTGTGGTTGACGATACCTGTGGGTGAACGTCGTCAGTACTTAGATGACATCATCAAGGAGAGCAACATACCACCAGAGCGTATAGTTATTGTTAATACCTTTGACAATACACCTACACCACATGTACATAACATCTATGACCACGGTGAGATTAACATTCATCGTTGGTGGAATAGAGGTATTGAGTTTGCTAAGAGTGCTGGTGCTGATTACGTAGCAGTACTTAACGATGACTTAATCCTTAATGATGACCCATTGAATAAGATTGCTAGACTCATGGAAGAGAGTGGCGCAACACTTGGTTATCCAGTACCACACAGTGGAAAAATATCTGGCTATTGCTTTGTGCTTAACCTTGAGCATGGCATAATGCCAGATGAATCCTATCGCTGGTGGTATGGTGATGATGACCTATGGAATCAAGCCAAGAAACTTGGTGGTGTCATAGGTGCAGCAGCAAGCGTGGTACATTTACATGGTAATGAATTAACAAGTAACAGTCCTAAACTACTGGCACTAGCCAGTGAGGATAGGATAGTTCATATGAGTAGGGCTGGGCAGCAATGAGAAAGAAAAGAATCAAGTGTAACCAATGCCATGAGGAACAAGAGACAGCAACAATCTTTATCCACATAGTTGAATGCGATAGGAATGTAAGACACTACGCAAAGAAACTCATTGCCGAACTGGAACGAGAACTACGTGAGTAAGAGTAAACAAAAGGGTACGTCAGCAGAAACTGCTGTAGTTAACTGGCTTAACAGTAAGGGAAGAAAACATGTGGAACGACGAGCACTATCTGGCCTTCTTGACAGGGGCGATATTGCTGGTATTCCTGGTGTTGTTATCGAGGTAAAGAACCATCAGCGTATGGAACTTTCAGCATGGCTCAAAGAGTTAGACGTTGAGATGCATAACGACAAGGCAGATACCGGTGCAGTAGTACACAAGAAGAAAGGTACTACCGATGTAGGCATGTGGTACGCCACAATGCCAGTACATGGATGGTATAAACTGTTGGAGGAAGCAGGTTACTGATGGAGGAATTAATTACAGATGAAGAAATATGTAAGCAATTGCTTGAACTTGCTCAGACACAAGCACAAGTGCAGTATCTAACCATGAGCAATCAAAGCGTATTAGTTGATAAGGTTAATCAGTTAAAAGCGCAAATGGAAGCCGATTACCGAAATACTAGTCAGATGGTAAGAATTCATCAAGCCAGAGAAGAAGCATACCTAAAGGCAATTGTTGAGTTGGCAAAGGGTAAGTGGTCTGACTATGACTGAAAAGCACAGCATACTCGCAGTGCTTGAGCATTATGGTGGGTCAATCTATCGTGAGCGTAATGGATGGCAGAAACTTAAGTGTCCATTCCACGATGACTCACATGCATCAGCCACTGTGAACATAGAAGAGAACGCATTCAATTGCTTTGGATGTGGCATTAAAGGTGATACTTACAAAATCATTATGGAGAAGGAAGGAATAGAGTTTCGTGAAGCAGTCAAGGTCGCAGAAGGAATCACTGGGCAAAGCAGTTCTACACTACGCAAAGTACATAGCGCAGGCAGAGGGGTATCTAGCAAGTCGGGGAATCACCTTAGCAGACGCGCATACAGCCCACCTGGGCTTGGTCGTAGAGCCTCTACCAGGCCATGAACAATTCATTGGCAGGTTAGCAATCCCGTACATCACACCTACCGGTGTGGTGGACATTAGGTTCCGTTCTATCAATGGAGAAGAACCTAAGTACATGGGCATGTCAGGCAGTGAGACAAGGTTATACAACGTAGCAGCAATCGGTCAGGCAACTGACTTCATAGCAGTATGTGAAGGAGAGATAGATGCAATCACGCTCACGCAAAAGTGTGGCATCCCAGCCATCGGAGTTCCGGGAGCCAATTCGTGGAAGAGACACTACTCGAAACTCTTACAAGACTTCGAGCGTATCTATGTCTTTGCGGATGGCGACCAGCCAGGTTCGGATTTTGGTAAGAAACTGGCGAGAGAAGTTCAGGGAGTTATTGTAATCAACATGCCAGATGGGGAAGACGTTAACAGTATATTCAACAAACAAGGAACAGAGTTCTTTAGGGAGAAGGTAGCAGCATGAGTAAGATGAAAGATGAATGGTATGACGAGTACTTCGGCGAAGGATATGTTTACATCGCAGGAGATTGGGGCAGTGATAAGCCTACTTCAAAACTTCGGGATGAAGATAGAAAGCGCGAAGAGGCTAAACAACGACACCCTTCTTCAGGTAACTCTAAGTTTGCCAAAGAAGAGGTAGATGATTTCTGCTTGAAGTTTGCACTGTATGACATACAGGATGAACTGGCAGACATCTTACTAAGCAAGCACAATGACTATGGTCCGAAGAACATTAGTGATGCACCTGGCGGTGCACTCAATGGTATTCGTGTTCGTATGCATGACAAGGTAGCACGACTCAATAACTTAATAGATAACAAAAAAGAACCAAAGCATGAATCAATCCGAGACACACTCGTGGACATCGCCAACTATGCAACCATTGCAATCATGGTCATAGATGGTGTATGGGACTCCGAGTAAACAGATAAGGAAACAACATGAAGCGTATCGTAGTACTATCCGACATGCAAATACCGTATAACGATAAACGTGCAACTCGTGCAGTTATGAACTTTGTTGCAGACTACGAACCAGATGAGTTGTTCTGTGTAGGTGATGAGGCTGATAGCCCAGAACCGTCACGTTGGAACAAGGGTTTGGCTGGAGAGTTTGAAGGAACTCTACAGAAAGGTCTAGACGAAACAACAAAAGTAATGACAGGTTTCAAGGAAGCGTTAGGCGACAAGCCTTTCCATACAATGAGGAGTAATCATGGAGACCGAATCCAAAACTACGTCACACGATTTGCCCCTGCGCTTGCATCGTTACGTGACCTTGAATATTCCAAGTTACTTAGGTATCGTGAGAATGAGATTACATATCATGATAAATTTTATCAGTTCACCCCAGGATGGATTCTCGCTCATGGAGATGAGGGTCGTGCCAACAAACAACCTGGTGGGACTGCTCTTACCCTTGCTAAACAAATTGGGGCTTCGGTTGTGTGTGGTCACACGCACAAACAGGGTATACAACATGAGCACACCGGCTTCGGCGGTCAGATTAGACACAAGTTATATGGGGTGGAAGTTGGCCATCTCATGGACATATCGCAAGCGCACTATCTCGGACAGACTGGTGCTAACTGGCAACAGGGATTCACTATACTCTATCAACGTAGAGGCAATGTAACCCCTGTTAATGTGCCAATCAATGGTCGCTCATTCGTAGTTGAGGGTAAGGTTTATGAGTTCTAATGATAATTTTGTCCAAGAGTATGAAGGTATGGTTCGACAGATTGCATCCGAATATCATCGCAAGTATCCAATGGTGGAGAAAGCAGATTTAGAACAAGAGATATGGTTGTGGTTTGTACAGCACCCACGCAAGATGGAGGAGTGGACAACTAATCATGAGTCGAAAGACTCTGACAAGTTGATTGCTCGCTCCCTCCGGAATGCTTCGCATGACTATTGCATCAAGGAGAAAGCACGAGTAGAAGGGTATGCACCTGATGATGTATTCTTCTACAAGAAGGAGTTCATCAAGATGATGATTCCTGCTGTGCTATCAGATGATTGGCAGAAGATTGAGAACAGCATGGCTAACATGGGTCGTACCATGAAAGCCCCATCGGAGTCAGGTGACTTCATGGCTTATGCTGCGGACATCAAGAAAGCATTTGAAGAACTTGATGAGACAGAACAGAACCTAGTGTTCTTGTTCTATGGTGAGGATGTTGATTCAAAGACACTTCATGACATGGTTAACAACGAGCGACCAACTGCTAGGGCTACGGCAATGGCAGCCAATCGTTCACTCAACAAGATGGTTCGTAAACTAGGTGGCTTTGCGCCACAGAAGGATAACGATTATGTGGAACAGAAAGTTGAAGAGACAGATATCGAAACAGATACTAGAGATGAGGACCAATCATTGGATAGAATCTCAGAACTTACGTGATAGATTTTACGAAGAGATTGATGACCTATGGGAGCGCATTTACAAACTAGAGGGAGATGAAATTGATTTGCCAAGAGTGCCAGAGAGCAGGAAATGCATCAAGATTGTCCTCTGAGTTTACCCTAGCCCATATGTTCCGGAGGGAACTATGGTACAAGGCTAAGACATTGCATGCTATGTGTAAAGCAGTTGATTGCTACTGTCAGCATTCAGTTAAGGCTATAACTTAAAAGCAAAAAGACCCCCCTTGGATTTCTCCTTGGGGGGTTTTCTTGTTTGTTTATTTAGTTAGATTTAATTTGTCTACCATCTAGAGTGATGGGTGCAGTACCATCATGGTCAATGAATAGACCTACTGGCATAGCACCACCAGAGATGAACGAGTGGGCTAGTGTTACCCATACAGTCTTACCTGCCATACCTGCATGCACTGGATAAGAGAAGTGCCCAGTGTAATCTGCCTTAGCAGTTCCTGGATAACGGCAGAAGCGGAAACGGATTACGTTTGGTAGTCCACCACCTGGTAGTTCTACCTGTACGGTAGTCTCCCATAGGTTGCGCTTACTGCGTACTGAACCCTTCCACTGGGTCTTGCCATTGATGCGAACAGCAACAGCCTTACCTGAGATGATGGATTGCTTATCTTTGTTTGATTCTACTTTGTCAATCATTATGCATCCAATGTCTGCTGAGGATTAACTGGCTGACTCGTACTCCAGCGAGCACCATTACGTTCACCAAAGTGAAGATGAGGAGCAGTGCTTTGACCTGTGTTACCACTGAGTCCAATCAACTGTCCCTTTTTAATTTTATCGCCAGGCTGTGTAAACACCTTAGACAGGTGTGCGTATACCAGATGGTTCTTGGTACCAACAGGAAATGTCCTGCGCTGCACGATGTGCTTGCCATAGTCAGCACCCCAGTTACCTGCGGTTACTACACCCTTGCGCGCTGCATAGACTGGCGTACCAGTCTTGCAAGCAAAGTCAATACCATCATGGTATCCAACCCTGTATCGCTTGGACTTAACACCGTACCTCTGGGAGATAACAGGCTTCTTTACTGGATACATTATTCGCTCACGCTTCCGTAACGTACATCCATACCATTAACATAGTTGATTGCTACTGGTAATGCCGCACCAAGTGCAATAATAACTACAGGTGCTAAATCAAAAGATGAAACATTATCTAGAACATATACAAGTACAGCACCTAGTGCTGCCTTTAACATGCCACCGAATGGACTATCTGCTAACCAAATACCAAAGTTTCTCATTTACATTTTCCTAACTGTTACTAACAATAAGCCACCGAAGCCATTGCTATTTTTATCTGGGGAAGATTCGTTAGTAAAACGAACCTCTTCAACGAGACCTTCATACGCTTCGCCAGTTCTATAATCCTTAATCAAAACAAACTTTGACAACTCTTCAAGTTGCTCAAGACTTCTTACTGAATCATAGGCTCTTCCAGTGTAACCAAATGAAACATTGAACTTATCCATTTCATTGTCGTAACACTGTAGCGCATACTGTATTAGTCTTTGTTTTTTTATCACTGGTACTGATTTAATCTGGTAAGAGTTAAGTACTGATGAAGTTGCATTATCAGGGGCGGAGTTAAGAGTAAAGTATAGAGAGATAAATTCAACTGGTTCACTAGGAGTTTTGATTGAAATATTGTCACCAGAAACAGTGCTAGACGTTATATCAATTAATGAAAATTTGTTTCCATTTTGCAAAACAGTACTTACACCTAAAGTTGAATCACCATCTGTATCAGCATTAATGTTTAAGAATCTAAATGTTTTAGGTTCAACTGTACCATATCGAATCTTACCTGTCTGTAGATAACCAGATGTTCGGTAGTTAGTTGTATGCTCTACCTGTAGTTCACCTGATGCTCCACCCTCTTCAATAACCATAACTAGACGGTCATTAAGGTTGTAAACCTCTGTGCAGTCAGAACTATCTGGGGTTGACTGGTACTCTAAATCGTATGCGTAAGCAAATGTTCCATCAGGGAACTGTTGTGATAAATCAATGCGAATTAGAATACCGTTAGTATTTGCACCTTCAAGAACTTTAGTTGCAGCGTATAAGTAACTACCACGTTCAGTGAATCCATTAACTGCGTAACTTGTTTCAACCAAAAGTGGACCAACAATTAAATCACCATCTTGATTTACTTGGCAGATACGTACACCTTTATTGGTGCCAACTGCAAGATACCCAAGGTAGTAGTGTATTACTTTAATTGTTTCGCCATCTGGCAAAGTTACTGTAACTGTTGAACTTGACAAGTCTGGCAACAGACTTCCATTATTGGCAGATGTTGGCGTAGTGTCAAAAGGTATCTTAAAAATCTCTCCATTATTTCCAGAGTTTCCTGAAGCATAAATGTGAGTTGTGCCACCAGTAATGTCATTCCAAATAAACGTAGAGTCAGTATGTGTTCGTGAATCATATTGCTTACCAGCAGGTAATGGACCGTTGTGTGCGTTAGTATCACTTTGAGTTGTATCAAGAAGATTTAGAATGTTATCTTCACCAAAGAATACAAAACCCTTTGCATACTTAACAAACGCAGCGGTGTTTCCGCCATCGTGCCTTGCAAAAACAACATCGGATGAAAGGTCGTTAACATTTCCTCTATGAATAGCACCACTACAAGTAGCGTAGTACTTTCCACCAGATGTAGTTACTGAAGTAAATGGATAGGTTGCACCGGTATGACCCATTGGTGTTGTCGCACCAGTTACGCCAAACGCAACATAGTTAGCAGTGTCCATTGGACCGTTTGGTGCAGTAACACCAAGGCTAATTTTCTTTAGCACACCGTTAGCATCACCAGATACAAGAACATCTTTAGTTCCATCATTACCAGTAGCAGCATTGATACCTTGAATACCGGTGTAAGCATGAAACACATCATGATGTAAACGTAATTCACCAGGAGTCCATATATCTACACCACGAGAATCGTGAAACTTGTTGGCTGTGTATTCATACTCAGTACCAGGTTCGTAGAACTCAATGCCAGCACCATTGTGCCATGATGTTTGAGAACGTAGCCACCAACCAGTTAAAGACTGTTCACCTGGCTCTGGACTATTATCAAACTGTTCTTTTTTATATGGAGCAGTTTCTCTACGGTAAGGATTTTGGTTATCTGATTTAAGGACAAATGGTAAATCATTTATTGTAATATCATAAGCAATATTTGTTAAATCAAATCCTTTTTGAGTCTGCGTTGGATTGAAATCATACTGAAAGTCTTCAGTTATATCTTTGTTTACCATTTACGTTTCCTGTAATCCTTAATCTAAAATTGTTACGCTACTAAATCTCCAACAGCAATCCAAGTATTGCTTGCAATTTTTATTAAAGTAGCGCATGACCACTGTAAACGAAAATTTAATCCTAGAGTTGAATTAACTGCAACGGTACCTGATGCAGGAGCAATAGTAATTGGATTAGCATTATTAACAGCAATTAAATTAATTTGTGTACCTATGGCAAAATTAAAGGTTGCATCAACAGGTACTGTTACAACAATAGCACTACTTGTAGCATCTAACTTAATTAAGTTTCCTTCGTCACCAGAAGCAAGGGTATAGTTTGCAGTCTTATTTGTTGATTGAACAATAAGTTTTGCTTGATTTAATTGTGTTTGAATATAAGAAGTTACACCATCTAAATATTCAATTTCAGTAGAAGTAACTGGACCAATAGATGTTGCTGCTGGCAGAACGACTGTTCCAGTAAATGTAGGGTTAGCGGCTGGTGCTACTGATACCCCAGGAAGAAGACCATGCACAGCAGTAGTAGCAAAAATATGGTCCTGTGGTTCTTGTAAGTCACGAGCGGTAATCATGTGACGCACTGCATCGCCAGAGGAATGTGTTACAGAATTGGTTCCATCTTCACCACGAATTACTGGATACGTACCTGAAGTTGCTGCTCCAGTAACGGTAACAATTTCTTCAGATACAGTGTCTGGTGCAATCACCAATGTGAATGGATACGAAGTTGGAAAACTAGAAGTACTGGCAACCTTCATGGTTCCTGTTGCACCATTGGATGTAGATACCATGGAGCCATCTAAAGTTGTTGCTATTGCGGTTGATTTATATTTACGTGCTGGCATGGTTTACCTTATCGGGTGAAGTGGATACGAATTGGATTACGGTCATTCATCTTGCGTGCTTCTTCGGCAAGACGCTTATCGTAAAGAGCGAGTAAATATTTAGATGCATTGGTACCAGCACCATAGGCACGACCAGCAATTTGTGATTGTTGGTCAGATTCAGCAGAACCAAAGGTCAAACGACCTGGGTCAATGAATGATGCTAGACGTGCGGATGCTCCAAGAACAATTACATCCTTGCAAGATGCAGGTAAACCTGTAACTATTTCAAAGTCATCATCATTACTGTCCATTACTGCCGGAGCAGCAGTGTAAAAAACTTGAACAGTACGCCCAGGCTCAATACCAGAATACAGGCTAATAGTATTACGAGAATTAAAGGTATCAGTATTAGCCATAGGGTCAACCCGATAACCACGGACAGGTAGCCATTCCTTGGAAGGACCAGTGGTTTCATAAGATACTCCAAGAACCGTTTCAACTTCCTCAGGAAGAGGATAGGTGGACTTTGCTGTAGAGAAAGAGAAGGTGTGTGTACCAGTGGTGTATAGGTCCGGGAAGGTTGATAGAAGGGTTTCGTTAATTGCATCTTTAACATCCACCGATGGGAATGTAGGAGAGATAATTACACGAGCACCAACCTGATGCGTAGCAGCAGATGTACCGTTGTATCCACGACCATAAGGTGGAATGCTTAACACGCCAGTGTTTCGGTCATAGGAATCAACATAGATTAATTCATCATCAATCTGAATGATTCCAGTTGAAACATTGTTTGCGGATGCTACGGTGATACTAGTTGCTGTTGGTGTTACTGCAGTAGTAATAACGTGCGTCTGACGGTCTTGACGTAGCGTAAACCCTGCTAGTTTACGTACAACCTCATCAGTCATAGAACCGAATGTTGCCATTACCATTTCACCTTATCTGCCCAGTATGCTGCGGACATTTTGCCTTTATTAATATTAGATGCGTGACGTGCCTTGAATGACCGTCTACGTGCAGCATAGGCTGCTGACTCCCCTGATTTTTTAGGGGAGCCAGACACACCTTGCTGACCAAAGCGAATAGTCTTAACCTCGGTACCAACCTTAGCCACAACTACGTGTGACTTCTTGGGATGATTAGGTGTACGCTTTGGCTTGTTGTAGCCAGAAACACCGGCACGTGCTAAACGTGGGTCCTTCTTGACTGCCATGATTAACGACCCTTTGGTCCCATTGACTTGTATGTCTTCATGCGATTGTTCTTTGCTACGTTTGAACGTGCACTACGTGAAACATTTCCAGAAGATGAACCAAGGTCCTTGCGAATTACAGAAGCACTTGTTCCAGACTTACCAGTCTTTGCAGCAGTACCAACTTCTTTGATTTGCTTTGCAAGTGATTTAGCACCAGACTTAGCGGCTGGATTTCTTGGGTTTGTTACACCCTCAAATGTGCCATCTTTTCTCATGCCCATTTTTACGTAGCGCGCTGTTTGTCCTTTTGCATTCTTGTAATACATCTTGCCCTCTTTTAGAGCCATATCTTTTTGTTCTTTTTTGGAGATACCACGAAATGCAGCAGAGGCATTGTAGTTTGCAATAGTTCCAATTTCAGTTACAATGTCACGTGCTTCACGAGCGGTAACATTTGCTCTCTTCTGAACGGCTTTAATTGCCTTTTGTACTTGAGCAGCCTTTTGCTGGGCTGATGTTTTTTTTACTACTGGCTTTTTGCCCATAGTTTCCTTTTTTATTGCCATGTTACTTACCCTTCTTGGTTGTGCGAGGCATGGCAGGAACTGCTGGTACCTTCGGCATGTTGTAGTTTACTTTTTGTGGGGTAAAAGATGAGCCTTCTACCTTTGGCATTTCATGCTTGTAATTGATGTGGTTACATCCACAGTTAGCACACATTATTTCTTACCCTTCGGCTTTGGCTTAGTCTTTACAATACCTGCAGCAACCGGACCAAATGGTGAGTTGTTCTTGCGAGTTACTTTTGGCTTAGCAAAAGTCTTCTTTAGGTTATCTAGATTACCCTTGCGCATATCTTCAGCAGCAGGAGACTTTTTGATTCGGTCAATTTTGACACGAGCCTTTTGTTCAGCAGCACTCATTGGCTTCTTACTGCCAATCTTAGTAACATTTGACTTTGGCTTGCTTGCTTTACCACTGCCTCCACCGGTGCGCATTCCTCCACCGGAACCTTTACCGCCACCTATTTGACGTTGACCTGGCATTACTTTTTACCTGCTCGCTTAGCAGCGGCAGCATTACGCTTACGAGTAGCAGCAGCCTTAGCGTTACGCTCTAGTCTTGCCTTTTCTGCAGCCTTAGCATTCTTTGCACGAGTAGCAGCACCTTGTAATCCACTAGCCTTCTTCTTACTAGCAGCAGCAACCGCTTGTTGTGTGTTACGCATTTCTGCTGCCTTCTTAGCACGAGGTGCCATGTTCTTCGCGGCATCACCGTAGAATTTTGCAGTGTCCTTTGCCTTGTTAATACCACTTGCCATCTTTGCACCAGTAGCAACTGCACGACCAGCACGAACTGCTGGAATAAGAGATGCAACTGTCATGGCACGATTCGTGCGCTTTTCAAATGCTGCCTTATTCTTTTCGTAGTTTTCTTTATTAACAGTAATTTTTCCAGCAGTGCGAGAACCCATAGTTATGGTTTCATTTGATGTTGGCTTAGTTGACTTGGTTGCAGTCTTGCTTTTTGGAGCAATACCAGTACGAGAAGGCTTTGACTGTGCAACAGTCTTCATTGGAACGCTCTTCTTTGGTAGAGTTCTAGCAACAGCACGACTAGAATCCTTCATTGGTGCAGGTGCACTAGCACCGTAAAAACGACGTAATGCTTCACGCATCTTAGGGTCACTTGAACTACCGTACTTTTCTAGGGCAGCCTTCTTTGAACCTGTATCACGAAGTTTCTGGATGTATGTCTCAGAAACCTTAATATCTTTTCTTGGTTTGTATGCCATTATTTTTCCTTGTTAAAGCGCACTGCCGTACGCATGTCCTGTCTTATCCGATACGTCAAGAGCCTTGCGAATCTTGGCGGTACTTGTACCTTCTGGTTGTATTCCTTGCGCTCTTGCGGAGCGGTATAAGTCAAGTTCCTTATCCCACTTCTTCTGAGACATATCTCTGCCACCATGGGCATCCCCAGTGTTTAACTGAAGAGTTCCTACCTTGCAAGCAAAACAACCTGCTACATAGGAAGTATGTGTGTGTTCAACGGTTATGTTTCCGTTGCTTGGTGCTTCAGTAAAGGTCTCGTTGCAATCAGTGCAACCATAAGAACCTGGTTTGTAGTTAAAGTTCTCATCAAGTTTCCATGTGAGAATTTTTGCTGTATGACTATGCATTATTATCCTTGAACTGTTTAACTGTTTGATGCATAATGAACTCATAGTTTCCAACTAAGCGTTCATCGTCAGGATTTAGTTCGACTGCTTTGCGTGCATACTTTTTGGCAGAACCCTTTTTATCTAGGTTCCAGCAAGCAATAGCAAGCAAGTCGTACATTCTCCATGGCATTGTAGAGTCAGCCATGTGATGGCTTTTGGACTCAAGGGAAAGTTCGGTTACTTTAATGGCAGCCTGATAACAGTGATGCCACATCTTCTTCTCGTAGTAATGAAATGCTAGGGGCATCCAAGCCTCTAGGTCTTCCGGTGCTGTCTCAGCATTACACTGATACCAGTGCAGACCTTCACGTTCATTACCAAGTTTCATGTAGGCTTCGCCTACTGCTCGCCATGATTGAGCAAGTTCTATATTCCAACCACCAGTTTGAAGTTCTAACTTCTTACCGTGGTCAATAACTTCTTGCCACATACCTCTAAAGTAATACTCACGTATTAAGTAGACCAACATGCGGTGGTCATCTGGGTCTTCTTTATGTCCCAGTTCTAATAGTGGTAAGTAACTACTACGTGGCTTACTGTCATCCGGTACGTGCCGTACTGCGGTCTCAATAACAATGCAATTATCTACACCAGTAGTTGATTCAGTAATTTCGTGGCAAGGGTACTTCCATTTATATCCATGTCTAGCATGGACACGTAGATTGTTAGCCCATATATTACCTGTGTCCCACATCACCCAGGCTCTGCCTGTGTCTGGCTTCCAGCCCTCACGAAGTAGGTCAAAGAAGTCTGGGTCTGGTATCTCATCCATATCTAGAGAGACACACACATCCACGTCAGATGGTACTAAATCTAGTGCCATGTTTCTAGCCACATCAAACCTAAAGTCGCTTAGCGTGGCTCTGTGGGCTTCTACGGGGTACTTCTGGAGTAGGTCATAGGTGTTATCTTCCGACCCAGTATCTAGGACAATTCGGACATCTGCCCCTTGGGTAGCATCTACCCATCTCTTAACGTGCTTAGCCTCGTTCTTGGCTATAGCATAGACTGCAATCTTAACCATGCTATTATTCTAGCACACTAGCCTAGGGGCGTAGTGAGGACTTATTAATTGCTACACCCTTACAGCAGTCTGCGTATGATTCGCAGTCCTGTGTAGGGCAACCTGTACGGCAAGCCATGTTTACATTACTGCTAAAATTGCAGCAGCCTTTGCACGTTCAACAATCTCAGTCTTAAGTAAGTTAGTTACTTGGTCATATTGCTGTAGAACTGCAAGGCGTTCTAATCTATCCATGGGACACTGGCGAGCCGCTTCTTGTGATTCAATACCCTTAAGGTGAATTAAATCGCTATCCCAATCGCCATCAAGTGTGGCTAATAGAGTTTGATAGGTAAATATATTCGCTTCATAAGATGCAACTTCTAATGCTCTTGCTTCTTTAGGTGTTAATTCTGGTGCTGTTATTTCTGTCATTGTTTTTCCTTTATTTGTTGTTTAGTTGAAGGCGACTTTATTTGCTTGAGTCTGCGCCGAAGGTGCTGTAGCAGGATTTGAATACTTCGTACCAAAGCCAGCAGACCATTGGTAAACGGTTACATATGGCCAAGATTGGTGAGAAACTGCAATAGCAGTTGAATCTGAAGCAAAAGAAACACTAGTAGCAAAACCAGTAGGTAATGATGTAGCAGGGTCTGCGTACTTCGTACCAAACCCTGCGTTCCAAGGGTAAGCACTAATTCTTGCAGAGCCAACGTGAGTAACTGCGATAGTGGTTGAATCAGGGCTAAATGCAACACCATAACCAGTACCACCAGGCAACGTAGCAGGATTTGCGTACCTTGTACCAAACCCTGCACCAAGCGTTGCATCCCAAGTGTAGGTACTTATAAATGGAGAAATGGAATGAGCAACTGCGATAACAGTTCCTGCTGGATTAAAAGAAACACCACGACCAAGACCAGTAGGTAGCACAGTGGGGTTAGGATATTTTGTACCAAAACCGCCAGAGAGAAGACTCCAAGGGTAAGCACTAACAAATGGACTAGTGCTGTGACCAACTGCTATTGAACTTCCTTGTGGATTAAAAGAAACAGAATAACCAGCGCCAGGAGGTAACGTAGCAGGGTTTGAGTACTTTGTGCCAAACCCAGAAGACCATTGGTAAGTGCTTATAAATGGAGTGATGTCGTGAGCAACTGCGATAGCATTTCCTTGTGGGTTAAATGCGACATCGCGACCAGTACCAGTAATTGCAGTTGCAGGGTTTGAGTACTTTGTGCCAAACCCTGCGTTCCAAGGGTAAGTGCTTATAAATGCATTCATACTATGAGTAATTGCAATATCAGTTCCTGCTGGATTAAAAGAAACACTAAAGCCTGGACCACCAACGGATGTATTAGGGTCTGCGTACTTCGTACCAAAGCCTGTAGAAGACCAAGGGTAGACGGCTACTGCTGGGAAAAAGTCAAAAGCAACTGCAATAGCAGTTGAGGTTTTACGAACAAATTTTGCTACAACACCGAGTATTCTCATTTTATTTCTCCGTATATTTTCATTAGGCTGCTAAGTCTCCAATAACTACCCAGGTATTTGCTGCACGTTTAATTAGTGTAGCAGCAGACCATTGGGCACGTAACTTTAATCCAGGTGTACCATTAACTGTAGTTGTACCTGGAGTTACTGCAGCAATTGTAATAACACCAGTACTGATATTTAATAAGTTAATCTGAGTGCCAACTGTAAAGTTAAATGTTGCATCTGTTGGAATGCTTACGGTAAATGTACCATTAAGTTCAATAAGTTTACTTTCGTCACCAGTTCCTACTGTGTAAGCACCAGTCTTAGCAGCAACAATAGTTAGAGTAGGGTCACCAGAGGGACCAGTTGTACCAGTAGGTCCTGTGGCACCATTTGCACCATTAGCACCCGTAGGTCCTGTAGGACCAATAGAACCAGTAGGACCAGGTACAGTGCTATCGGCACCTGTCGGTCCTGTAGGACCCGTTGCTCCTGTAGCACCATTTGTACCATTAGTTCCATTTGTACCGTTTGTACCTGCTGCACCAGTAGGTCCTGTTACACCTTGTATACCTTGGATTCCTTGTATACCTTGAATGCCTTGAGGACCATCAGGTCCTGTTGGACCTTGCGCTCCAGTTGGTCCTGTTGCTCCTGCTGTACCAGTAGGTCCAGTTGGACCAGGAACTGTAGACGCAGCACCTGTTGGACCTGTCGGTCCTGTAGGACCAGCAACGCCCACTGCACCAGTAAGGCTAACTTCCCACAGTGAGTATGTTCCAGAGCCATCAGCATCTGTAATCTGAGAAACAATTACACCAGTAGAAGGATTATAAGTATCAATCTCTGCATGCATATGATTAGAAATATCATAAGAAACATTGATGGTTTGATTTGTTGCGTAAGATAAACCAGTGGCAACAGTTAAAGTTAAAGTTCCACTAGTGGCAATGGTAAGAGTAGAAGTGGAAGTTGTGTTGTACTTATCTCCATTGGCTCCAGCGGAACCCGTGGCTCCTGTGGGACCTGTGGGACCTGTGCTTCCTGTGGAACCAGTTGCACCTGTAGCACCTGTACTACCTGTTGGACCGATAGGTCCTGTGATACCTTGGATACCTTGAGTACCTTGTGGTCCTGTTACACCGATGACCCCTTGAATACCCTGGTCACCTTGCGGTCCCGTAGGACCTGTCGCACCCGTAGGTCCCGTTGGTCCCGTACTACCCGTAGCCCCTGTGGAACCAGTAAAGCCTGTCTCTCCTGTTGGACCAGTTGGTCCCGTTGAGCCAGTAGCACCAGTGCTACCAGTAGGACCCGTAATACCTTGGATTCCCTGAGCACCTGTAGGACCTGTGACACCAATAGGTCCTGTTGGACCTGTTGTTCCTTGGGCTCCTTGTGGACCTTGGTCGTTATTAATAGTAACAAGTGTTTCAATCGTTGAACTTTGACCGATAGTAACATCAATAACTGTTTCTGCAATAGTAACTGTTGTAGCCATTACTGTGTCACCTGTGCTTTTACAATAAAGCGACCTTCAAGTATACGAGTAACTTGTCCACCAGAAGATGTAAGTTCAATGTCGTATACCCACCTACCAGCAGGAACAGTGTTCATTGTTGTTGCAGAAACTGTTACTGCCACATTACCAGAAGAGTTCATGGTAGCAGAAGTTAGATTAAGTAGTGTGGTAGAACTGTTAGAGGAGCGACGAACTTGCATCGCAAAGGTGTAGCCAGTTAGATTCCACGGAGTACCGTCAGTTGCAACTGTAAAGTTGAGATTAAATGTAGCACCTTGGTCGGCTACAATGTTGTACTTACCACTCATTATTTATCCTTTAGGTGAAAGTCAATGTGTTCGTTTAGACGGGTTTCAATTCTTGCTACGGTTTCTGATACGTCTCTAAGGCTACGACCACCATTACTATTGGGTTGAATGGGGTGTGTCTGGTCTTTAATGTAAGACTTTAGGGGATTAACAATTAAAAACTTACCTAGCATTGCAATAATGCCAAGAGCCAGCGATACCACAGATAAAGATTCTAACAGACTCATGTCGTAATCACATCATAGCCAGCAGCCTCAAGGTCATTCTTTTCGGCTAGGGTTACCGGGTATTCATGTCCACCAAGGTAAACAACATCAGCAAGGTCTAAGTCATCTTGTGCAGGAAATCTATCTTCATACCAATCACCATCAATGCGAAATACACTAACGCCTTGTTTACGTGTGTATCTGGCAAAGAGCCAGTTACCACCCATTGGTCCTTCATTAACCACTGGTGGTACAAATAGATATCCCATTATTATCCTTATATGTTAGAAACATAACCCCACCTCTAAACCCGTTATATGATTTAGAGATGAGATTAGCGTTGCTAATTAGCCAATGCTTGATGCAGATTCGATGCGGAATAGCGCATCGTTACGGTATACTGCGTGTCCTAGAACACCGTACCAACCGATTGGGCGTTGACGCATCAAACGGTCAGTAACTGGGCCAATCACTACATGTGGCTCTTCAGCAACTGCTTCAGCAAGTGCTTGCTGTCCACAGATGAATGTTGAGTATGTGTTGATTGAACTAGCACCGTTTGCGGTCTTGCGCAAACGAGGGGATTCTACGAAGTAAGCACCTTCGAAGTTTCCGATTTCGCCAGCCCAGATGTTCTCTGCTGCTGAGTACTCGTGCGGTAGACGCCAGTTGGCTGAACCACTCTGAGCACGAAGGTCAAGGGAAACTTCTGGGTGAATACCACACCAGTACATTGAGCCCTTGCGACCGTTAGCCTTGTTGGTACGCAACTTAGCAACAGCGCGACGGATATCTGCAGCAGTGATTGTGTCATCTGATGTGATACCAGTTACCTGTGTTGCCTGTGTTGAACCACCGGTTGCGTAGATAACATTGGTACCAGTTAGAAGTGCAGTCTGGGCCAAGTCATCAATGCTGTCAGCCATGTTGAATGCAATGATATTTGCAACAGCAGGGTCAACATCAGCAAGTGACATCAACTGTAGTTTACGGCTCACTAGAGTAGAGTTACCGTATTCATTCAGCGTGACGTTCACGATTGATGGTGTTCCAAGAGCAACTGCTGATGGGTCTACCTCTTCAGATAGAGCAGTAGTTGCCTTTGCTAGGTCAGTGTAAATCTGTAGTGCTACAGATGAACCTGGCATTGCCTGACGAGCAGGCTTCTTGTCTGCTACGGAACGTAGCAATGGGGTTGCGCGAAGTTCAAATTCAACAAGGCGGTCGTATGCCTTCTGAACTAGACCTGCTGCGTTAGATGGGGTGAAAGCACCGACGTTGTTAGCGGAAGCGTATGCGCCACCACCAAGACCACCGTTAGTACCGGCACTACCACCGGATAAGCCTGTTACAGCCATGATTATTCCTTAGGGGTTAGTTTGATTTGCGATTAATCCGCACCTTGTGAGTAGAGATAATCTAATAACTCTGCTGCACTCTGTGCGTTGTTGACCATGCTGAACGCGTCGTTCACATCGTCTGGAGTTAGTGCGCCTGATGCGACCATATCCATTTGTCGAAGAGCACCTAGGTCTTCAGAAGACACAGGGCTTTCTTTGGCTTGTGCCGCAAAACCGAATAGTTCACCATTGTCATTTAACCATTCACTGATGGAATCAGCAGATAAATCAATATCTGATGGAATGAATTTGGCAACCTTAGGGTTGACACCTTTCTCATTTAAGACTTGGCTGATAGTTGACTCACGTTGGAACTTGCGCAAAGTTTCTAACTCAGCGAGTGCTTCTTTGAGTTGCTTATCCTTCGAGCGTTCTGCTCTTCGGACTTTCTTCAGGACATCATCACCAGAACCACGTTGTGGTTCATCTGAATAGTCTTCGAAGTCTGACTCATCATCTTCATACCAGTCTTGATTATTGTTGCTCATCGCAACTTCTCCCTTACATTGTTGTTTGAACGTACACGCTCACTCCCATACAGGGGTATACGGGTTGGTGTGTACTGCCGCTCTAATACTCGTTGGGGGCGGTCAATCCAACGAGAGTTTATTATACTTGCTTCTTGCGACCTAGTGAACCAGTAGTAATACCGGACTGTCCACCAAATTGCGCACGTGCTTGAGACTCAAGACGCTTACGTGTCTTAGATGTCTGACCAAGTAGTGCTTCACTTTCAAGTTCTGTTTGTAGGTCAGCAGCAGATGTGGTATCACCAAACATACGTTGTGCCTGTGCAATACCTGCACCTGCAGTACGCTGGTATTCAGCAAGTGCTTGGAATCCTTCACGAGCCTTAGCACGTGTGACACCCTTCTCTTGCAATGCTTGAGCACCAAGAACTGATACAACTCCTGCTTGTCTAGCCTCAACACCAATTTCAGAACGTATGATACGGTTCTCAAGTTGTCCAGGTGTTTCTTTAGTTAGCACTGCTTGAATTAAATCTTCTTGCTTTAGGCTAGGGAACTGCTCTTTAAGACCAGCAAGTACCTGGTCATCTAGAGCACTAACCCTACTGTATGCACTAGCAATTCGGTCAGTAACTTCATCAAGAGATACGTCATTACCGACAAGAGTTCCATAGTTCTCTACTGTTCCAAGACTAGACATACCCATGCGACTCATTAGGCGAGAGTATGCTTCTCTTCCTGTTTCGTATTCTGCAATCTTTGGAACGTAAACTGGTTCACCAGCATCACGTCGTCTGTCAAGTTCAAAGATACCCTTGAACCTTTCATTAAACTTTGGTGGTGTTTCACCATTCTGAATCATCAAGTCTAGGATGTCATTGGTATCAAAGCCAACAGTTAAACGTGGCTTTGCTGCTTCAAATAACTGGTTAATCCATACGTCATTCTCTGCACCAGGGAACACGGTTTTTAGTGTGCTTCTGAATACTGCACCAGCATCAGCAAGGAAGTCCGCTTGTTCTGCTGCCTTTTCTTCTGCAGCAATCCGTCGTGCAATTTGCTCTGGAGTTTGAGTTGGGTCTTCACTAAGTGCCTCATCAAGTGCTAAGCCAGTATTAATAACTGGTGCTGCAGGAGTTACTGGGGCCTTCTTCTTTTTCTTTTTGTCATCTGCCACAACTGGCTTGTTAACAACATTAGGAATTGTTTTGTCTTTAGTCTGGGTCTTTGCACCAGGACCACCACGAGGAGCCATAACTTAAAATCCCATCGAACGAATCATAGACATACCGAGGTCAGCCGCTTCTCTTTTGGCAGCAGATGTCTTACCGTAACGTGAATCGTTACGTAACATCTTTCTAAATTCACCTAGGTTCATGATTCCCTTTGAGTCATTGATTGCTTTTTGAATAGTGTCATCAGTTAACTTAATGTTATCTGAGACATCCTCAAATGTATCAGCCATCATTTGGATATATGGATTAGCCAAGTCACGTACAGTAAGGCTAGCATCTTCTGCTAAACGTGGAGCAAAGTTAGCGTACAATGCCTGAGCATCTTTGCGATACTTTGTTAGTAGGTCTTCTTGACGAGCCTTGCCAGCAAGAACATCAATTGAGTTTTTTGCAATCTCACTTGGAGTCTTAAAGATACCCATGTCAGCAGAGTACTTATTTAAGATACTTACAGTATCTCCAACTTTTCCACCAAACTTAACATTTGGATTAGCCTTAAGAGAATCCTTAACTACCTCTGCAACAAACTGCTTGACGTAAGTATCTACATCTGCACCCTGTACACTAGAACTTGTAGTACCAGCAGCAGTAGTTCTACTTGAAGAACCACCACCGTAAGCCTTTAGGAATGCATTGATTCCTTTTAAGAACTCACTCTTAATCTTTGCATTAGGCATAAAACCTAGGGCATCAAGTAGTTCCTTTTCAATAAGAGCATCCGCTGCAGCCTTGTTGTAGGTTGTAGGAAGAGTTCTAGATGTAGTTGTTCTGCGACCAGTACCGGTTGTATCGGTAGGAACTACACCAATTGGCATATCACCAAATGGATTAATTTCTCCAGATGAAGTGGTTGTTGTGCCACGGTCTTCTCTTTGGTTTGGTGTCTCAACCATTACTCAGTTCCTCCAAAGCCATAACCAGTTTGATACTTTTGTATGTCTAATAGTTTATCGTTGTTAAAGTAAATCTCATGAACTCTTTGGAATCCAGGATACTTCTTATCTAGTGCAGCAACATAGTTATCACGCAAGTCTGCAACGTAAGAGTTGCTTTGTGCATTAATTGTAGTGTTACCACTTATTGCTATTGCACGTGCAAGTTCTTCTTGCAACTTAGCACGACCACGCAAGTACTCTGCGGTAGCAAGAGCCATAGGGTTCTTTTCGCCAACCGTGGACATGTACTGTGGGTCGGATAGAACAAACTGTGCAGCAAACAAGTTCTTTTCTACACGGTCTTGTCGAATGTTTCTATCTCTAACAGCCCACATAGGATACTTTTCTTCTGTGGTTGCAGTCCAGTTCTTTTTCCACTGACCATAGAATTCGTTGTAAGCCTTGGTGCCCTTCTTGAATCCATTGTCCTTAGCATGCTGTTCAATGATTTCAATACCAGCATAGAAGTCCTTGTTGCCAGCACGTACTTGTTCATCTTCTGCATATCTGCCAGGGTTATCTAACTTAAACTTAATAGGTTCGCCATTAATTCTAATGTTAAACAATACATCTGAAGCGATGTCAGAGCGGTCTTCAACAAAGTCACCTTGGTTAAACAAGGCACCGATAAGACTCGTATCTGCAACTATTGAGTCAGCACGACTTAGCAACTGTTCGTTTGCGTAGATACCTTCAAGCGTAGCCTCAGATGAATTGAATCCAAAGCGGTTGTCAGTAGTAGTATTAGTAATTAGATTTGCTATATACTGAGCCTGCTGTGAATCAATCTCTTCTGTGTACTTTGCTGTACCTAGGTCATAACCAAACTCTGCACGAAGTGCACGTAGTTTAGGTTCACCAGTTACTTCGTAGTATGTCTTATATCTTGTGGTTGACACAAGCGGCAAGCCATTGGTAAATGCTTCAGCATAGAATGACTTCGTTGTAAGTGCAAGTGACTCTTCACGAATCTGTTCAAGTATCGCACCGGTTACACCAATATTCTGTTCAGAAAGTTTTGCAAGTTTATCTGCTTCAATTGCCAGCAACCTGTTATGGAACTTCTGTCCACCAGCAGTGTTTGCAAACATACCAGCCTGGCCACCAACTGCAACTATCAAAGATTCTAGTGCAGCAGAGCCGGAACCAAATGCACCGACTGTTTGCTGTACTACACTCTCGCCTGCTGTTGCTTCGTAGTAAGGTTGAATGTACTTTATGACAGTATCTAGGTCTGCAATACCATGCTTCTCTAGGAACTTGGCAGGGTCATACGGCTTACCAACCATGCCACGCATGATAGGTCCAAGGAATGCGTTACCTACTGGGCTACCAATTTGCGGTACACCAATAGGTTGTCCTTGGAATACTACGTCAAAACCAGATAGTGAAACCTGTGCAAGAGCATCAGAGTCTCCACCAAAGAACTTATCCTGCATCCATTGTGGATACTCAAACATCATTACTTTACCCTTGGCATTCCAAGGATGACCAATCTGATTAACTACCTTGTAGTTATCTTCACGGTCATAAACTGTTCCCAGTTTGTAAGGAAGCGTAAATGCTTGAACAAAGCGAACTGCAATTTCAGGGTTACGAACAACCGTTGGTACCCAGAACTTTGTAGTATTCTGCTTAGCCATGTAAAATGGTTCGATGAATCGGCTTAGTTGACCTACGTTAGTAAAGCGTTCTACCGTGTATAGACGGTCATTGACTGCCTTTAGTGCAGCAGCGTGAGCAGCGTTCTGAATCTCTTTTGCACGTGTACTGACATCAACACCCTGCTTTGCAAATTGCTTTGCTAAGCGTTCGCCCTCGGCCTTGTAAACACCATTGTAGAAGGGATGACGGACCAAGAAATCTTCAGGCATTGTAGCAAGCATGTGGAATAAGTTTCCAACTGCATTCTTGTACAGGTTCTTTAGGCTTCTATCCCTTGTAATTTCTGCATTTACATAAACTGGGTCTCTGTATCCCATGGGAATACGTGCAGAAAAAGTATCATCAAACTTATCATCAACAAGTGCCTGACGAAGGAAGGATAAATCCTCACCCGAAGGTCCACTTGTTGGAAGGTAGCGGTTGACTTCTTCAAAGATACCATCAGTTATGTCTGACCACTGCGCATCATCAAGTCCCTTTTTACGGTACTCTATTAAGTCAAGATACTTTTCGCTTCTCCAGGTGCCTGAATCTGCACCCTTAATCCAGTCTAAAAGACTTGCTTTGATTTCACCATCAGAATAAGTTGATGCTAAATAATCATCTATTTCTTTTTTGGACTTGCGAGACTTTTTCATTCTAGCAACTTCTGCTGCTACATGACGATTATTTATGTCTCTAGTCTGAACAGACATATCAATGATAAACTTACCAGCATCATCACCGTAGATAATGTTATTCATGTAGTCTGCATGTGCAGATGTCCAGAAATCATCAGTTGGTTGTGCGGTTGTCTGCTTTTTTCCAACGGAGGTTAGGCTAGTTAAAGCGTTTCTACGTGAGTTTAGAACGGCCTTTGATGTGCTGTTTGCAGCACTAACAGTTTCGTATCGCATGGTCTTTGCCATGGATGCATCGATAGTAGCATTCTTGGAAATCTTCACACGGTTCTGCGAGAAAGCACGAACCTTTTCTGGCTTAGCAGAAGATACTTCAAGTGCATCATTGTAGTCTTTCATGATACGTATTCTGTTATCACTATCAAATGCCATCTTAGTAACATCTGAGTTCTGCTTAATAAGTTCTAATGTTTCCTGAACTGCTTCTATCTGCATCTTAAGTCTAGGGCTACGATTGAAAGCAGTTGTTTTAGCAAGTTTCTCAATTTGCACCATTGCAGAGTCTGCACTCTTTGTTATCTGCTCTAGAGTATTAAAGATTATTTCTGGGTCACTATCAATAGCAATAGCGTATGCCTTACCGTAATCTCCGTTACGCATTGCGGTTAGGAATGAAACAGATAAGCCTTCTGAGTCTTTAACATTAAAAATGTTTTGACCTAGTTTAGAAATCTTACGTGCGTTTGCTGTGGCTTCAGGATTACCCTTGTATCTTCCAATAGCAACAAACTGTTGGCGAGACATCTCAATAGATGAAGACAAAACATCCTGAGCAGTGTTTAAGAAGTACTCTGCCTCTTCTTTGTACCTGTTGTTTATCTTTTCTACAACAGTTCTTGGGCTATCTTCTGGAAGTGCGCCAAAGTTTCGACCAATCTCTACTTCGTTTTCTAGTCTTTCTGCACGTGCATCAGATAATTGCTTCTTAGCACCACCAGTTCCGGCCAAACCTTTGTATGCTCTACGTTGTTCTACGGTATTGTAGACATTCTGAAGTTTAGAGTCAATCATTTCTGGAATATCAAATCCAGATACCAAAGTTCTCAAGGAATAACCTTGATGGGTAGCCATATCTGCAAAACTTGCCAGCATACGTGCCCAGCCTTCAAGCACGTTACGTGAAGTGTAGCGTAAAGAAAGTAGAACGGCTGGTTTCCAAACATAGTTTTGTAGATTTTCGTATCCACTCTTAATGTTTTCGTGCCAGAACTCTCCACCGGTTTCTCTGATGGACCTGACTAGTCCACTGTCCTCGGCAATTCCAGGAATCTTTGACCTTTCAATAATTTCTTTTATGTTAGCGGAAGTTAAAGTTGCGTCATCCTTGATTTGCGTAGCAATGGTAGAGATTAAAGTCTTTTCATCTCCAAGTATCTCTGCTATTCTTTTGAAGTCTACACCATAATGTACGTTAGGAACCTGAGTTCTTGTTAATGGGGTTCCAGAAAGAATGTCTTTGGCTGCAGTGATGTCTTTAGGTTCAACTGGTCTACCAGCAACCTGAGCAATTCTCTCAGCAATGCGACTAACCGAATCTCTAACGTCTTTTACAATGTATGCTTCTCCACTTCGTGGGTCAAGATTAACATAATTCTGGTCGTTAGCAATTTCTTTTAGTTTTGCTTTCTTGCTTTTACCAATATCTCTAGCAATGTAAAGAAATGTTTCGTTTAATACTTTAAGTTGTTGTTTTGACATGCCAGTTGTATCAACGGCACGAACAAGAATAGCGGTTAACGCTTCTTCTTCAAACTTTTCAAGTTCCTGAAAGCGAGCAGTATCTGTTTTTAGCGCAGAAAAAGCATTGTAGTAATCCTGTTGTTGCTTTACACTAAAGCCTGCATCTTGTGCTGCAGAAATAATACGAGCACGAAACTCTTTGTTAGCAAAGTCACCAACTTCACCAGCAATAGTTACAGAACCTGCTGGGATTTCACGTGCCTTGTAGTTGCGACCAAAATAACCTACTGTACGAAGTACACGGTAGGAGGTTCCGGACATAGCCTCAGGGTCAAACTTATGTAAAGCAGCAGCACCTAGTGAATCAACGCTAGCATCGTAGTCAGTAAACCATCCACGACTATTAATTTCAACTGCTTTAGCGCGTTGGTATTCAATAAACTTACTGCGACTCCATGCAAGTTCTCCACCAAGTTTACCTACAATGCCACCTTCGTCTTCTTTAGAGACAATAGTGCGACCTGCATCAAGTTGTTTTTGTGCTGCTTCTCTTTCAGCAATTAACTTTGCTTTGCTTTCTTCAAGATTCTTTAATTGTTTTGGAGTAAGTTTAGGTACGTTACCAATTGCACTCTTTGAAGGAATGCCCTTAATCTGATTATTAACGGCAGTAATTTCACCTTTAATTGTGGTAAGAGTTTCACTTAGGATTGAATCCTGAGCCTGGATTCTAGAAATTGCTTTCTCATCACCAAGTCCTGCTTTAAGTACCTCAAATATTTCATCTCTACCGCCAACAGCATAAGCCTCGTTCATAGCACGAGCAACTGCAGTTGGGTTCTGTGAGTTGGCAATAATTGGAACTGATTCTAGAGCAAGATAGTTTCCAATGCTTTTCTCAATTGAATCAGCAACAATAGAAACAGAGTTTTCTTTTCCTGCTTTTGCAGCATCTGCTTCGTCAACAAGTGTCGCAAGGTTATCGCGACCAAATTTTAGTGGACCTTTTATTTGAGTGCCACGTACACCCATAGCAGCAAGACGTGTAAGTTTTGCAACCTTACCACCAAGCACAAGTGGGTCAAAGAAAAAGTTCATCGTGCCATCAACGGCACCAGAAATACGCTCGGCAGCAGTATTGTCTTTTTGGAAATAGTCAGTTACACTTTTCTTATCAGACCAGTTAACTTTGTCTGCACCCTGCTTGCCAGGAATGTACCGTGAAACTAAACCAACTGAAGCCTGTCCAATTGTAACGCCGTTCTTAGAGCGTTCCCATGCTCGGTTCCAAGTCTCACGTGGATTAAGACCATCTTGACCAATATCTTTAACTGTCTGTAAAAAGGTAGACATTGGGCGAGCAACGCCAACTCGGTAAGGCTTATCAAGTTTTTCAATGTTACTTACATTTCCTTCATCAGAAAGAAAGTTTACAATACTTCTAGAAACATCTCCAGTCTTACCTTCTTCGTCACGAGCAGTATTTGCTACGCCTTGAAGGGCTCGATTGGCTAGGCTACCTGGTGCCTGTAAAATACTATCAAGGATATTCTTATTGGTAGCCATTATAGGTCACCAATTCTTTCTCCATTGTTAAGTTCTAATATTTGCGTAATGAATTTGTTGCGGTCATCTGAAGACTCCCAATCAACTAATCCAAATGGGAATGCTACTTCAGAATTCTCTACACCAAAAACATTAACGAATGCCGCTACGTTTTCCTGTAAATTCATACTTGTTCTGCCGTAACCTTTACGTAGTTTACTAATGCTCTGAATGGTTCTGGTGCATCTTCTTGAGATGCCATAAGTTCTAGTGCTGGCATGTATTTCATAATCATGTCATAGTTGCCAGTCATAGCAGGTGCAGGAGTTCTTCCTGGACCTACAGGCAAACCAGCAGTAACTGGTTCATTAGGTCGTTCGCTTGGGTCAAACAAACCAGTGGTTGGTCCAGCGACAGGGGCTGACGTAGCCATAGCAGGGGCTACACCCATAACTGGGTTACCAGCCATAGGAGCACCTGACTGCGCTTCTGCTAATGCTTTACGTTCGCCGTACTTGCCACCACCGGACATCTCGCGGACACCCTGAACTGCTGACTTGCTAGATGGTCCACCATCTGTACGACGTGATAATTTACCAGGTCCTGAAACTGGTGCTGGATTGGCTGGTCTACGGTACCCACCTTGTTTAGCCATTTTGCTTTCCTCGTTTCACAATCTGTATTTTACCACCGCTATTAACATCAAACTTAATAGCAGTACGCATTGCCTGTCTTATTGTGGCACCAGCATGGTATGCACCTAGTGCAAGTTCTCCACCAGTACCCATTGCATAGATTCCTGTATCGGTACGTAGTACCGAGTAATCTTCAGCAACATAGTAAATCTTATTATCTAAACCAATGAGGAATGAGAATCCATCATCTTTTTCTAAAGTAGTCCCAGTTGTATCGTGGGCTTTTTTTATTTCTGGAATAACCTTGCTAACCATAAAGCGGTATCCGT
>Ga0209599_10000232_pt1 | contig 39554 bp, 31 predicted proteins | sample Shrwel_input2_FT_FD_187534 | JGI IMG/M metagenome (GOLD analysis project Ga0209599, IMG submission 187534) | Subsurface microbial communities from deep shales in Ohio, USA - Utica-3 well 1 S input2 FT (SPAdes) (version 2) ...
AAATAATACGGCACTGAAACTACATAATAAGGAGAATGCAATGACAGAGAATGAAGAAAAAAGCATTATGGATATGTCAGAAACATATTGCTACACATACGAAGTAACAGTGGTAGTACAGATTATTGCACCAAACAAAGAGATTGCAGACGAACGCCTTAATACAGACGGCGGATATGTTAGTAAGCGAGAAGTTAAGTTTTTAGATTCAATTTTTCTATACAAAAATAATAAAGAAGAAACAGAAAAAACAGACAAGTAACACTCAGTGATAGGTAGATAATCAGTGAAGATAGCAGTATATACAATCGCTCTTAACGAGCGTCAGTTTGTTGATACATGGTTTGAAACAGCAAAAGATGCAGACTATCTTTTAATCGCTGACACTGGCTCTACCGACGGAACCGTTGAGCGTGCCCGAGAACTCGGTATCAATGTTGTAGATGTTCGTGTAGCACCGTGGCGCTTTGATGACTCGCGCAATGCCGCACTAGCTGCGCTTCCAATTGATATTGACATGTGTATCTCTCTAGATATGGATGAAGTTATTAAACCGGGATGGCGTCCTTTGCTAGAAGCTGCATGGGAGCGTGGCGTTAATCGTCCTCGCTACAAGCACATCTGGTCTTGGAATGAAGATGGAACTCCAGGTTTGGAATTTAGCTACGACCATATTCACGCACGCAAAGGTTTTCGCTGGCGTCACCCTGTACACGAGTGTCTGTACTCTTACAGCATTGAAGAAAAACAAGAGTGGATTGAGGGATTAGAAACTCACCACCACCCAGACCCAACTAAGTCTCGTGCTCAGTATCTTCCACTGCTTGCACTTTCTGTAAAAGAAGACCCATATAACGACCGCAATGCTTTTTATTATGGCCGTGAGTTGTACTTCTATGGACGCTATATGGAAGCTGCACAAGAGCTTAAGCGACACTTAGAGCTACCAACAGCACACTGGGCACCAGAGCGTGCTGCATCAATGCGATTTATTGGTAAGTCACTGCCAGCAGAAGCAGAGATTTGGTTTCGTAAAGCAATCGACCAAGCTCCTGGACGTCGTGAGCCATATGTAGACCTTGCAAAGCTTTACTACGAGCGCAAAGACTGGCAGAGGTGTTTAGAGGCTTCAGAGGCTGCTCTAGCCATCGTAGAAAAACCCTTAGAGTACTTGTGTGAAGCAGAAGCTTGGGGAGCTGCGCCACATGACTACGCTGCTATTGCTGCGTATTGGTTAGGTCAATATGAACTTGCTTTGGCTCATGCAACCAATGCAATTGAGATTGAGCCAGATAACGAACGTATGCTTAAGAACTTAGAGTTTTGCGAGAAGGCTTTGAAGGCTTCTTAGCCTTCTTAGCTTTTCTTTCTTTTTCTTTAAGTTTCTTTTCTAGCTTCTCTAGACGCTCAAGGTTGTAAAGTTCAACCGCGTTAAAGCTTGTGCGACTTCTCCATGAGAACGAACACACATCGCAAGTAATAATTTTTGCAACAGTCCAACGACCACCGCCAGGAACTTCTACAGAGCTTGTTTGTAGTTTTGATGGACGAGCCGAGCAGTATGGACAATTTGGGAATCTGCGACGACGCGCTTCCTCTCCTTTGTATGAAACCGAGAGTGCTCGACGGATTTCAACCTCATCTTTGCCTCCCCAAATACCCCAGATTTGACGATGCTCTAGGGCCCACTGAAGGCACTGACGGCGCACTGGGCAACCAAAGCAAAGGTTTTTAGCGTCGTATTTTTCCTTAGGCTCTTTTGAGAAAAACCAATCTCTAGACTCTCGGAACTCTGGCTTAGCGCAGAGTGAGTCTTTTTGCCAGTTTAAGTTAGTCGCAGGTTTCCACACACAACTATGTTACCAAATTGTTATAAAAATAGTGCACTAAACAACTAAAAAACTAAATTTCTATCCAAGTAATTAAAATGGTGTTTTCTACAGAATCTCCATACTCTGTCTCTCCATTTTCATCACAGGCCCAGTACTCTTTTTCATCTATAATAACGCCAGCCCAACCAATGTCGGTCGAGCTTGACTCTATTAACTTAAATCCATCTGATAGAGAGTCAGCAACGCCATCTCTTTGTAGGCTTGATGCCAGACCTCTGCGGACAAGTTCGTTATCCATATCGACATGACCTTCAGTAAAATAAATTATTTCTGAATCTGTCTTAGGCTCATAGCCATCCCCGTGCCATTGTTGCCACAAAGATTCGCCAACTCTTACATCTTTCAAAGCTCTTCTTCCTCCTCTAGACCAGTTTCGTAATGCTCATCTATAGGAGTTAACAGATGCTTTCCAGCAGGGTAAAAGACCACCTGAGGGTCCATAAGTTCAAAGATTCCAGAGACAGTAATTTCTCCACATTTAGAGCAGACTTCTACGTTCCCTGTATTAAGTTTTTGAGGCACATCTACGCCTTTAAGACGCATAAGAATGTTCCCAGTATCGTCAACACTTTCAGGTTCCCACCGAGCGTGCTCTTTTATCCAACATGCTTCGCATACTGGCATAGGGGACATAATCTGTCTCGCACTCATATATACAGTCTACCGCTTAGCTTAAGACCGCATTTGTCACTTTTATGTTACGAATCTTTCTAAGTTTCTGGCGTTCACGCGGAGTAAGACCACCCCACATACCGTGAGTTTCATTATTAATGCCCCACTCAGCACACTCAACTCTATGCTGACAACCCATGCAAATTTTCTTTGCTTCTTGATAATTGCCGCTAATAGTTTTTGAGTCTAAGTCGTCGTAGTCTTTTTCATAAAACAAATTGACGTCGACAGACGAGCACTCAGCGTTTTCAAAATCGCTTGGGGATTTACTTCTCATGCAGAATCTTCGAGACTTCGTAGCCGCAGCCTGCATATCCTGCAATATCAATCCAAGTATCTGGTTGGAATCCATAATCTGAGACAAAACGTGCAAGCTTCATACCAATCATTGCCATAGCAACATCTTCAGTAGTGAACTCACGCTGGAAGATTACTGACCAAATCTTTGCAATGTTGGTGAAGTTTTCTTCTGGACCACCGTATTGTTTATTTCGGTCTCCATTAATGATGCGAGCAGCCTCGCGAAGGGCTTCAACTCTTATAGGGGTGTCGTCATTAGGTTTGGCTGTTGTTGCCTGCTCTGTGTATAGAGGCTTCTGTTCATTATCTGACATCTTTAATTCTCGCAATCACTTCGGCTGTGTATTGATGGTTATCTGATTGATTTATATTTTCTGAGACTATAAGTTCGTAATTGATACTGTGCCGCAAAGGTTCTTCATACTCTTCGTCAAACTCGTATTCATCGTCCTCTGACCTCAAGAATTTGGAGATAGCCACATCGGCTGCACTTGTCAGCTCTTCGTAACTATCTCCAACTACATGGAACTTGAGGGTTGTTGTTCTCATGTCAAAATAAGTTTTTCCAACTTAACTGGTGGATAGTGCGCTCCCTCAAGTTGGGGCGCTTTACCGTCGGTCATCTTTACAATGACATCTCCGTATCGAACTCCAACTACAACACCACGACGTCCATTGTGAAGCATTCCAAGCTCTCCATCAAAGGCGTCAGCCTTGACACGAACTTGTTCAGTTACTTTAATATCACCTGGACGAACAGGTACCCAGTTTTCGTTTTTATTCTCTTTAATTACGATGTGACCTAATGCCAACTTTGAGAACATCTCAATTGTTTGATTTTTAAACTCTGGTGTTAGGTTATCAATCGAGTCAAAAAGTTCAACTAGTTTCATAGTTGCGTCACCGACTGGCTTTCGTACTTTTGCTGCTTGGAGCTGGGACTTAACCCAATCCATATCTAACTCTGCCATTATGACTCCTTTCGAGTCTGATTCTAGTACTTTTTAGTTGTTTAGTAAAGATTAAACGGTTACTTTTATAGTTTGTAATAGACCGTCTATAGTTTCTTGCCAACTTGGGATTGCGCGAAGATATGATTCTTTCTGAGCCACTGCTAAATTAAATCTTTCATCCTCTGTCATTTCTTCAATCGAGCTAGCCAAGTGAGTCCACTCCTGACCAATTAAGGAACTACTGCGCCAGTCAGTTACTACTGGAACGCCCACAGAAAGACTCTGAGCAAGTACAGGAGACCACCAAGGTTCGTTACCTCGGTAGACAGTGACAAGAGTTCCTACAGACTTCTTAATCCGCTCTAGGGTTATGCTTTCTTTTTCCCAGCGGGAGGCTCTTGAAGAAATTACATCATATTTTAAAGTAGCCGTAACGTTAAGAGACCACTTGGTACCTACAGAGTCGCAAGTCCAATACTCCTTGAGAATATGAAACTGCGGCTCTACATAAGGTGCTCTTAAAATTTGAGCATCAAGATTTACTGCAACCAATTTCTCAGCGGAGATGTTTGGTATTGATTGCACAACTGCCAAAGGATTAGACCAAGGGAAGCTCGGGAAATAAGTAGTAGGCCATTCTTGAGTATAAAGAAACTCATTGAACTCGTAGACATCGGCTTTGACTTCTGGATTTCCTACAAGATGTGAATAACTTTTCCTTCTCTGATAAAACTCTTTTGTTAAATCAGCTACGTTTAAAGATACTGATTTTAGAGAAGCTTGAAGTTTATAAGGCTCTGGGGCATCAATAAAAAGAGCAAGGTTTCCAATCTTCCTTGCTTTATTAGCAATAGAAAATGCAGGGTATACCTTGTTAGCAGAAAGACTTGTAGGCGGAGCAATACCAACAATAACTTGGTCATACTCGCTTAACTCTTCTACTGTGAGATGAACCGAAGGCTCTACTACCGATACATCAGCTCCACCATCTTGAAAGGCTTTTGCAAGAAGCGCAGAGAACGTGGGGGTTCTCAATGCTGTCTTTGTGGAAGCCTGCTGAGCAGTGCATCCAGTTATAAGTATTTTCATTGTTATACCTTCCTAAAGTTTTTGACCTCTAACTAGAAAGCCACCCAACAAAAAGCGTTGGGTGGCAATCCAGTTGAAATCCAGACCGTTATTAGAACGGTGCTGAAGGGGCTGCACTTGGCGCTGGCGCTGGTGCAGGTGCTGGCGCTGGTGCAGGAGCAGGTGCTGCTGCTTGCGCTGGTGCAGATGCAGTTGTTGCTGCAGATGCTGGATAGTAGTTCTTGATTTCGTTTGACTTGTTGCCGTTGTAGGTGCGTGTGCCAAGCTGACCACGGAACTTACGACCAACCATTGCCTGCTCAATCTGAGCATTGCTTGGTGCACGGTCAAAGAAGTCACGGTTAAGACCAAGAGCAGCCATCTTACGGAAGAAGATGCCCAGAGCAGTTGAGTTGTCTGGAGAAACAACAAGGTTATCCCAAACGAGACGCTTGTTGAATGCACCGCCTTCAACCTGTGCCTTAAGAGAGAACATAGTCTTTCCAGACTGCGTTACCTTTGCGGTTCCTTCAAGGACTACTAAATCGTAATCGCCGTCAGGTAGTGGTTCATAGGATGCGGACTCGCCAGCATCCTTAATGAGGTCTGCCCAATTTAGACTGCTCATGCTGTTGCCTCTTTCTCTTTCTTAGTTGTGGATTTTTCGGCCTGCTTTGGTCCGAAGATTGTGTCAAGCATTACCTCGATGGAAAGCTTGTCTTGTTCGACGATTGCTCCAAGACGACCTTGGACTCGCTCGCCTGCTTCGTACTCATTAGTTCGCTCAACGTACATGCGTCGAACTTTGTAAGGAGGTTGAAGTGGGTCTGGATTAGGGAACTGCTCGATAGTCAACGCACCAAGAATGTCGTAGAAATATGGTGCTTGAATTGCAAGTTGTCCCTGCAGGTACGGACGGTGCTTACCATCCTGAGTCACTCGAGACATTGCTGTTAGAACAACAGCCTCTAGTGGATTAGTTGGGTGCATAGTTAGGTCGCGTAGGTCGCGTAGAAGACCACCCATGTGACGAAGTAGTTCGCCCCACTGTTGCATCTTCATCTGCTCGCTACCTGCGATGCTATCCATACACTTAACCTGCAACTCTGAAATAGAGTCAATGATTAGTGATTTGAAATGGTGCTTACCTAGTTGTAGCCATTGGTAAGCCTTGACTACTGTGTCATAGTCGCGTACTTGTACAACGACAGTATCCCAAGTTCCATCTGCAATAGGTGGTTCCTCGCGCAGTGGGTCCCAGTACTTAACGACGATAGGGAGGAAGCGGTGTCCACCTTCAACGTCGAGCATCAAGCGTGGGTATGGGGCTGTTACAGCAAAGCTGGATTTACCAACTTTAGACTCACCGTAAACCATTGCGGTCAATGACCGTTGGATTTCACTCATGTGTCACTCGTTTCCTTTCTTCTCTTCGCCGTAGTAAGCATATGGGTCAGCCTCTACGAACATTTCGCTTATTGCCTGCTCTGCAGCACTTCCGTCATCAACGAGAGTACATACCGAGTAGAACTTGCACTTCCACTTACAATCCCGAGATGGGCTTGGGTATGCGTGGAAGCTTGGTTGTTCACCCTTGTCAAGAGCTGTACGAACTCGCATGAGGTCAGTAACAGTTCCGTGCAAACGGTCCCAGAAGGAGCGCAGGGTAAAAATATTGTGTCGAACTTCAATTTGGTCATAGAACGGTGGCTTTGCAGCAGCACTACGACGAACCTTCTTCAACATTGTGAAGATTCCTCCGTCAGAGCGTTCTCCGTTCTTGTCCTTGCTTTGCTCTAGAACCATGTAAGTAAGAATCTGTTCGTTCATTGGAGCAAGGTTTGCAAAGTCTGAAAGTGAACCACCAACAGTTTTAAAGTCACGGAACATACGCACACCGTCAGCCTTGCGACGAACACGCATATCTAACTTACCTTGCAGTTCAACTTCTCCGTTAAACATTGGCATGACGATTGTCTCTTCAGTAGAAATCATCTCAAGGTCAGCATCAATGCCTTCCTCTTCGTTCCACTGCAGATATCCATCAAGCATGATGTGACCAAGTTCAGCTTCTTTTTCAAGTTCAGATACATCGCGAAAATCCTGTAGAAGAAGTTCTTTTTCTGTATTCACAAGGTTTGCGTGTGCCTGCAGAAGCGGAGTTCCATTGGCGTAGTAATCATCAAGAGCAGCGTGGATACGAGTACCTAGTGCAAGAGCACCTGTGCTGTCTTTGTACTTTGGCTGTAGACGTCGATAGTAGGTTAACCACCAGCGACGGCGACAGTCTTTGAATGTTTGAATCTCTGAGTTGGAAAGACGTATTACATCACTCATAGTTTGCCTGCCTTATCATCTTTAAGAAGATTGAGTAGCTGGTCCTTGTCACGAACAATCTGCTCAAAGTTATCTGCCTTGGTTTCAAGGACTTGTAAAACGCGTTCTTCAATGGTGCCTTCTGTTACATAATCCGTGATAATGATTGAATCGTGAATCTCTGACCCAATGCGGTGCACACGGTCCAACGCTTGCTTGTGGTCAACAAGTGACCAAGGGCGTTGAAGCATAATCAAACGACGAGCAGCAGTCAAAGTAACTCCAACTCCTCCCGCCTGTGCTGTAAACAAAATCCACTTTATCTTCCCTGACTGGAAGTCGTCAATAGCCTTCTGTCGCTCATCTTCATCCTGAGCGCCAGTGATTAGGCCATGGTCAATCTTTGCCTTAGTCATTGCAGCACTAAGAAGTTCAATCAACTGTCGTGACACGGCGCAGACTGCAACCGAGTCATCACCAAAGTCACCATGTGAAATATCATCCATTAGTTGGTCAACCTTACAAGAAGGCTCTGACAAAATAGCTTTTGGCTCGCCAGTGGTTTCATTGACAGTGATTTCTGCGTAAGCATTTGCAAACTGCACAAGACGAGTTGTCTGAGTCAAGATAGATGGGGCAGTAAGCGCTTCCCCATTTTCGAGTTCGGCAATCATTGTGTCGCGCATTTGCTCATAAGCCTTCTTTTGCTTTGTTGACATCTCAACATCGCGACGCTCATTCATAACTTCAGGAAGCCAAGGAAGCACAACTTTCTTGAGCATACGACGCATGTGTGGATTAATTCCCTTGTAGAACTCATCTTGCATGTGAGGCTTAACGCCAATAACCAACATGCCACCAAATGCATTAAGCATCGTGTCAATCATGCGGTCAATCCACTTAGTCTTTGATGGCCAGTCCTTAGGAGAGAGCCAGTGAAGAATCGCCCACAGGTCTACAACATTGTTAGCAATAGGGGTTCCTGTAAGTGCAAAACGAATCTGTGCATCGCCAGAGGCAGACCAAAGAGCACGGGTCTGCTTAGACTTTGGCTCCTTAGAGCGGTGAATCTCATCGGCAATTACAGCCTTAAAATCAATCTTATTTAATTCACGCTGGTGAACTTCACAGCGGGTCTCAGAGACTCCATCATCGTGACCTCCACACTCAGAGCAACGGGTAAGGGCAACTGAGCCGTATGGAGCCAAGCGAGAGTGAGCACGAAGCGACTCCCAGTTGATGACATAAACATCTGCCTCAGTCTCAAATTGCTTCTTGCGCTGGGCAGCAGTTCCCTTGATTACTTGAACGGTGACTCCCGGCCACCACATCTTAAATTCACGAGCCCAGTTCTTCTTTAGAGTGTTTGGGCAAACTACAAGAGCAGGGAAAACATCCTCGCCATTGTCCTGAATACGCTTGAGTCCACGGATAGCCTGAGCGGTCTTTCCTAAGCCTGGCTCGTCGGCTAGAAGGGCCTTCTTAGCGGTCGCAAGGAAGGCTACGCCAGCTCTTTGGTGTGGGAATAGGTCTTCATCCCCATCGGCTGTCTCAAGCTCTCTAAGGGCCATAGAGGGGCTAATACGGGTGTTTATTTCGTTCTCTGCCCAAGCGGTAAGTTCTGGGCCAATAATCAAATCTTCACGGAATGTAGAGCGTAGAGCAAGGCAACTAGACCATGCCAAAGGTAACTTCCATACTTGGTCTGTCTGAGACCATGAGGAGCCGGGGAGACCTTTACATAGCTCTTTATAACGCCATTCAGCGTTGATAAGGATGTGGGTTTTCTCGCTATCGAGGTCCACTGATACTGGCACTTAATTACCTACTTTCGTCGCTATGTAGAAATACTAACACGATTTAATGAAAAACTACAAGTTTCTTGTTAGTTACTTTCTTTATCCAAGAGTACACGAGGAATCCACTTTTGTCTAACTAAAGCCATTAGAGCGTGTCGCAGGGCATCATTTGCGTGCCCTTCCCCACCCTTATGCCAAACCCCAATGGTCTGGAGGGCTTTGTTTGGAAACATATTTTTGGCGTCCGCTGGAGTCTGAAACACAATCTTGTCGACTGGATAACCACCCTCTCGGCAGAGATGCTTGAGAACACCAATCTGCTCAAGGGAGTATGGAGCCTGAGAATTACGGACTGTCTGAGCATTAATAGTAAATCTCTCACACACGACGATAAAAGTGTCGTACTGCTTCCAGCCAGTCATGCAAGTTGTAACTGCTTGAGCAAACTCTTCTGGCTGAGGCTCCATAGATAAAAGCCTTTGAGGTAGTTCATCTGGGTTACCAGACCATTCAACTAACCCAACACCAGTTGCTTTGCCGGGGTCTACTGAAAGAACAACAATGCTCATGCCTCTACCGTCCTATTCATTATTGGTACTTCTGTCCCCAGTTTTCTAGTGGACCATCAACATCTGCTGTTAGAGGTACTGCCCAACCTTCTCGAGTTGTCATGCACTCTCTAACAATTCTTTTAATCTCTTCTGCTTCAGAGCGTGGTGCTTGTAAAACAATTTCGTCGTGTACTGGGACAATTAGGTAATCAGTTAAATCTGCAGCATCAAGTTTAATAAGATTGCTCTTAAAGATTTCAGCAGCGCCACCTTGGATTAGATAGTTAACAAGAGTGTAGGTACGGTCATCATCGCAAGGAATACGGCGACCAGTCCATGTGTAAACATAGCCCTGACCTTCTTCGCGGAAACGACGTTGACCAATGTTGTCAATCTGTTTTTGAAAAGCAATCATGCCGGGGTAGTTAGAGTCAAAGGAGTCAGAAACTTCTTTCATCTGATGCTCTGGCACGCCAGCGGTAAGTGCTTGTTTTGCGACTCCCGCTCCGTAAAGACGACCATAGACAACACCCTTGATAAGGTTACGACGCTTATCGGATTTTTGCATGGTTGGGTCTGCATAAACTTGGCGACCAATTTCGGTAAACGGGTCAGAGCCCTCAGCGTCTGCGCGATTGAAAAGCGTGATGAGGTTTTCATCACCAGATAGTGAAGCGAACATACGGAACTCAACTTGGTCGAGGTCGGATGTAATCATCACATGGTCGCTGTCTTTCGGGATAAACGCACGACGAACTGTGGCGTCGCCCTTTGGAAGAGTTTGCAACGCTGGGTCAGTAATAGACATACGAGATGTGCGGGCACCAAGAGTCTTTACAGATGGGTGTACAAAACCGTCAACATGCTTATTCATAAAGTTTAAGAAGTAAGTGTTAGCTAACTTGTCAGCCTTACGCTGTTGTAGAACAGTCTCTGAAAGATTCTTTACCTCAGCATTGCCAGTAATAATTAGTTGCTTAAGTTGGTCTGCGCTCGCTGACTTTTGGCCTGATGGAGTGAACTCTGTAATCTCCGCGCCAATACTTTCAAGAATCTTTACAAGTTGAACGTTACTAGTAATAGACATTCCGTATTGGTTATATGCCCACAGCTTTACCTTTTCGGTGTAGTCAAGCAACTCTTCGTATTTTTTCTTTGAGTACTCAACATCTACACGAGCACCGTTAATTTCCATACGAGTAACAATCTTGCGTGTAGCCATTTCAAGTTCATAAGCTTTGTGATACGGACCTTCAGGTCCGCACTTTTCCCAATACATCTCCCACAGACGCATTGTGATAACTGTGTCGAGGGCACCGTAAGACCAGTAAGGTTCAAAAGATGTTGGGACAGTTCCCCAAGTCCAACCGTTTGTTGCAAGGCTTTCATCAAGCTTGCTTTGCAAGTGTGCAGCCATCGGGTCAATATGTGTAGATGCAAGACTCTTCAATGCACCAGAGCCAAGAGGGTCAACAATGTGAGCCATAATCATTGTGTCGTGTGCACGTTCCCAAGGCATCTGCCAACGAGATTTGATTGCAAACCAACGAGCTTCGAATGCAATGTTGTGGCACACAATCGGGCCATCAAAACGTTCCATGGCTTCGTAAAAGACGCCATTCCATTCATCCCAAGGAATAGACCAGCCAGTCATACCATCGCCTACCTGAACAAGACGAAGGTCACCATGCCAAGGAGAGAGTGCATCAGCACGAGGATTACCTAGACGCTCACCAGTTTCGGTGTCGATTGCAATTGCATTGTGAGGGCGTCGTTCACCAAGCCAACGCAAGAATTCTTGAGCGGTCTCTACATTGTTTACAAGGTGCAGTTGTACACCTGATAAATCGCGTCTTTGAGTCATTTTTTCCTTTTCTAGGAGATGTTCACTGTATCGTACTTATGGAATCATTTCCACTCTGTAGATAGTGTCAATTTTTTCATCCTGCTCTGCAGCCTGTTCTAGCAGCCTCTGAGCAACATTAGTTAAGTATCTTGCCCCACCTTGGTCGTACTTGTAAAGAGCATCCAAGACTGGAGTTGGGTCCTCACTTACCTGAGCCCAAGTACGGTCTTTTTCAGGGAAGATTATTGGAAGACTACGGTTTGGATAACACTCTTCGCAAGGTACTGCGTCTTCCTTAAGCTCATCCACAGGCGCTTCGGTAAGCGCGTAGCGCTTAACTAGAGGGCAGGCAGCACCGTGATAAGTAATAGAGACGCCAACACGAGAAAGAATGTATGAGCCATTCTCTGTCTTAAAAAGCTTAAACTCAATCCAACGTGTAGAACCGCGACGCCAAGAGGTTGATTCACCTAATAGACGACCATTGAATTGGAGGGTACGAGAACCGTCCTTAACTTCATACATTAGTGGGTATGTCCATCCTCGTGAGTGTGGGTGTGGCTTTCTACAGGAGTCATGTCTCTGTAAAGTGCAATCTCTAGCCACTCAACAATTACACGAAGTGATTGCTCCATCTCTTTAAAATTATTAACTGGAACGTGATGATTAAAATGCTCTTCTTCGGGATAAACATACATATCATTAGAGAGTTCTTTCATATATAAAATATAGTTAGAAACATGCTCAAGTAGCTGCTCATTAGTAAAGTTCTCTAATTCTGCTTTGTTAGAAATTGTAAGATGGGTACAGACTTTAGAACCATCTGCCATTTCGATTTCTTTACATAGAGCAGGCTCTTCGCCCGCTACATACTCTGGCTTATATGTAATCATTTCGTCTCCGTCAATTTCTTAAGTTGTTCCTTGAGAGAGTCTATCTCATTTTGCTGGACTTTTACGATTTCTAGAACAAGAGAAGAAAGTAGACCGTAGTCAAGAGCAGCAGGTCTGTTTTTCTTGTCATAAGCTATTATTTCTTTTAAGCCAAGCTCTTCGACTTCTTCGGCAACATACCCGTAGTTCCAACCATCGGAACTACGTCGCAAATTTCTCTGAGCATTATTGTATTTGTATTTTTTAAATTGAAGACGAAAAAGTTTTTCCTTCAAATTTTCTACACTATAGTCTTCAATGCTGTTTTTAAATCGCAATGAGGAAGAAGTCACTGATGCAGCGTGGGCGTGAGAACCGTCATTACCAATACCGTGTCCGTGACCAGACAAGGCAGTATCTAAAACACTGACAGTGTGGGTATGACTTCCTCTAGCTACCGTAGAAACAGTAGTTCCCACTGCTCCTGGGTCAATCTGTACCCAAGTTACAGAGTTAACAGCTAGCTTTTGTTCTGTAACAGCTCTAAGGTCAATCTTAGCTGTGGTAACAGCTTCTCCAGCAAGTTTTGCAGTAGTAACTTCTCCGTTTCTTAGCTCACCTGTTCCAATGGAGTTATTAGCAATACTTCCCTGACCAATACTGTTTGCAAGGATGTGGTTTCTACTTCCACCTGCAGCTTGCCAACCAGAGCCAGCAATAATTCCTTGTGCAATTTGAACTGCTGAACCCACTGCTTCTGGTGCAAGTTCATTAAAACCAACACCGTTAAAAGCTATATCTCCTGTACCAATACTCTCTGCTTTAATATGAACTTTTGGTGGATTATTTCCACCACTACCAGAGATTGAGCCAGCAGCAATAGCGTCACTGTCTGCAGCGTTAGTATCTAGTTCTGAAGAACCAACCGAGTTCAATGCAAGGTCACTCTCGTTGATACTTTCGCCTTCAATATTATTTTTTGGGCTGGTACCTTCTGAACCAGAAATTGCAAAGTTTAAAACAGAATCATTATCTACAGCGTTTGTGTCTAATTCTGATGTTCCAATTGCATTTAGTGCAATGTCATCTTCGTTAAGACTTTGGCTCTCAACATTTTTCTTTGGACTAGTACCTTCTGAACCAGAAACTGCAAAATCTGCAATAGAATCGTTATCCGCTGCGTCAGTTCCTAGCTCACTCTGACCTACAGCATTTAAACCGATAGCATTAATGTCTACAGAACCAACGGAATAGTGCTCACTATCTATTGAGTAGTCAACATATTCAGTAGAGTCAACGGAGTTATCTCGCATCTCGTCATTGCCTACAGCATTGCCACCAATAGCTGTTACATCTACAGAACCAATCCCGTAGTGTTCTGGGTCAATAGAGCGGTCTACATAGTTTTCAGAGTCAACTGCTTCTATATCAAGCTCTGAATTTCCAACAGAGTCTGGTGCAATTTTGTCAGCATTAATAGCATTATTATCAATACTTGAGTTCTTAATAGCAAGAAGTGCAATTTGGTCTGTACCGACAGCACGAGGCTGAATAGCAGCACGTTCTACAGCGTAGTTTCCAATTCTTGAAGGGTTAGGTTTCCCCTCAAGAAATCTAAGTCTACGTTGTACCTCTGAAATGTTGCCAGTTATAGTTCTTTTACTGGATTTGCGTCTGCTCGCCACTTTTCTTGTCCACCTTCCAATCAGTTACTAGTTCTAGGTCTACTGTCTCAGGGAATGTTGGGCTATCTGGAACAGAGACTTTATATGAGTTAATTCTACGCAGTAGCACACCATCTCTAGCTGGGTCATCTGGCTCTTGGTCGCTTCCAATACGAGAGCGAACAAACTCATCATCAATAGCAATAATGCACCATTGTCCCGGTGCGTAACTTCCAACAACTGGGTCTAGGGAGCCATTAACACTAATGCTGTAAGTTCCTATAGGTGGAAGAGACTCATACAAGTAATCACCAGCATAGTTATATAAAGCAATCTCATCATCTACTTTATCTAACTGCTCTGTCTGGTCGAGCAAAGGCCAACTTCTACCTCTTGGATTACTTAGATACTCTGGAGCAATTGCCGCTGAGTAGGGCTGGCTAGCATCATCTGTAATATCTTCAATATTTCCTACAACAAAGAATCTGGTAGCTGCGTCTTCAGCACTTTCTTCAATACTAAAAGATGCAATATTTCCTGGATAAGTAAAGACAAGCTGGTCTGCGCCAAGCTCTTCTGGCGTGTAGTAAAGACCGCTTGATAGAGTTCCTGGTACATTGCTACTTAGCCACAGGGTTCTTACAAACTGAGCAGAGTCATAGTCATAGTCACAGTCAATTCGGTAATCAAAACCACCATTTACTGTGTTAGAAAACTCCTCTAAAACTTCTCCAACTGTTCTTTGCTCAAAGCCTCTGTAAATTTTTTTCTCTTGGTAGAACCCACTGAGCATTGTGTCAAATGGCTCGCTATAGGTGATTCCAATATCACCGTTAGAAGTAAAGCTTCCGTAGGTTCCATAAATTGCCTTTGAACCAAAAGTTGCAACTCCACCCTTTGCTGTTTCAGTTGGAACATCAAGAATTCCGCCAGAAGAGAAAGTAAAACTGTCAGCACTAGGGATTCCCGTGATAACAAATCTCCCATTGAAGGTTGTATCTAGACGACCAGTAAAGAAAGCATCTACGCCCTCTAAAACAACCGTCTGACCAATTACTGCACCATGCGGTCTATCTGTTGTAACTGTTGCTACATTCGAAATAAGACTTTTACTTTTAACGTTAAAAGATTTAATACCAGAAACTGCAGTCGAAGTTATATCTGGTCCGTTAAGGATATATTCAATTGTGGTCGGTGTAGGAACCCCTGATACAGCATGTATTCCATCTACGTTAGAACCTACTTCTAGTACTTCAATTTCTTGTCCAATAATTATGTCGTGAGGTTGGTCAGTAGTGAGAGTGACGACACCACCAGAACGCTTTTTTGAAATTATAGATGCTTGAAGTTCAATGCCTGGTTTGATTACTTCATTTGCAAAACCAAGACCACCAAGGTCAGTTTGCATTCTATAAATTAAATCTCTAATAAAAGTATAATTGTCAACAAGACTTCTAACCGCTCCACTGATTGAGTTACCACTGCCATTTGCAGATGTTGTAGAAAATCTAAAACTGTTAGCCGTCGGCACGGAGGAAACGGTATGTGTTCCATCAACTAGAGGGCTTGTGTAGGTAATCTTTACTTTTAAACCTGCTGTAAATCCATGAGGGGTCTCAGTTGTGACAGTAGCAATTCCATTACTTACTGAGTATGAGCTGATTCCATAAAACTCGGAGCCATACTGAAGAGTTTGCCAAATGTTTCGGTGATAGAAGTAACTTGTGAACTCGGAGCCTTCTACAGATAGATTCTTACTAGCTACATCATATGAGCGTGACCAAATAATGCCACCCCACACACAAATATTATTTCGCATGACATAAATACCTGTTCTACCAGGCATTGTTGCTTCATATAGGTCTAAACCTTTTGTAGCCTCAATAAATGGAATACTTCCAGAAAAGCCACCAGCTCTACGGTTAACTCGCTCATAGGAGACACCTTTAAACGGTATTTCAGCAATAACCTGATTTGAGAGTAGGTCAGTAAGGAAGTATCGATATACAACTTCTGTTTGTAGTGCCATCGTTCGTCCTGTTCGTATTGTCTCTTAGGCAAGCCACCCAGAGCGATAATAGACTCGTAGAGTCGCAGTGCTCTCTGGATTGCCGTTGTCTTCAAATTCTATCGTGTTCTCGCCTGGTGCGAGCTCGATAAAGTCAGCCAAAACATCAATTCTATTTCTAGCCCCGTCAACAACTCCGTTAAAGGCAACTTCTTTATCCTTAGTGTCAATCTCAAGGATGTCAGCGCTGAGCACTGCTGTAGGTTTGTCAACACCTTGATTAATTCCTGGGGTGAACTGTACGTCATTCTTTTTAATTGCTCTTCCAGAAGCAGCTGTTCTAGCAATTGTATCGGAAACGCTTGCTACACCAGATGAGCCTTGGAAGGGAAGACTTCCAGCAACTGTTGCCAAACCTAGTGGAAATATACTTACTTGAGTGATATCTCCTGGCATGGATACAAATGCTCCAGTAACATCAGCAAGCGGAACGTTTGATTCTGTTTTTACATATGTAAATGTATTATTTGTTGGTATTGACGTTACTTCATATACGCCATTAAATGTTGAATCTATACCGCTTATAGTTACTTGCTCTCCTACAAAAGCACCGTGAGCATTTACAGTAGTAATTGTTGCTACGTTTCCAACAAGTTGGCGTGATTTAATTACGCGGGTACCAGAACGAACCGTTCCACTAAGAACAGTAATTGCAGAAATATTACTTGGAAATACCTTTGCAAAACTAAAAGTATTTGTTGATGGCAGCTGAGTGATTACATATGTACCATTAAAAGTACTATCTACGTTAGAAACAACTACAGACTCCCCTACAACATAACCGTGAGGCTCAGAGGTTGTTAACGTTGCAACGTTTGCTGTTAAAGATTTTGTAATAATAGATTTTTGAGTGGAACGAACTCTACGATAGCTAAACGTGTCGGAGGTTACTGAAGAAATGGTGTATCCACCATCAAGAGATAAATCTACACCAGTTACGTTTACTGGTTCACCTTCTAAAAATCCGTGAGGAACTGTAGTTCTCAAGGTAACTACATCGTTAGTCATAGCTTTTCTATTAATAAATCTTGCATCAGTACGAGTTGCTGCATAGCTAAACTCGGTAGGTGATGGAATGGCTGTGATTGGGAATGTACCGTTAAAGTTGGTATCTACTCCTGTAATTGTTACCTGCTCACCTAAAATAAAGTTGTGAGCATCAGCTGTTGTTATAGTTGCGATGTTTGATATAAGGACTTTAGCTACAATAGTTCTTGGTGGTATACGAGTCTTTGAGTAAGTAAAAGTACTTGCTGTTGGGGTAGCAGCAATTGTGTAGGTTCCATCAAAAACAGAGTCAACACCATTAATAGTTATTTCTTGACCTGAAGAGAAACCATGTGCGGTGGTTGTCTCAAGAGTGGCAACACTGCTAGCTAGTGCTTTGTGAGCCACGTCTTTTAGGGTAGCTGCAGAAGTTTCAAATGAAAAAGTAGTACCTGTTGGTATAGATGTAATAAGTTGGTCACCATCAAAAGGAGCACCAATAGCAGAGATGTAAACACTATCTCCAACAGAAAAGTTGTGTTCAGTTGTAGTTGTTAGGGTTGCAATATCTTTAAGTGTTGCAACTTCAAAGATAAGCTGCTTATTAACTACCTCGCGGGAAACACTACCCTTTAGAGGTTGAGTAAGAATGATTAGTTGGTCCGTTGTTCTGTTATATACCTGAGCAGGAGATGTAAGAGCGCCAGCAACTTCAATAATGCAAGGTACTCCGTAGTTTCCAATATTGTTTACAGTTGCAGAGCCTAGGTACCCTAGATTTGTATTTTTTACAGGAATTTCTACATAGTCGTACCCATCTGGGCTTGCATCATTCCATGAGTATTTGATTGGGTCTGGCGCACGAAGACCGATAGAGAAGTTAGTTCTACCTCGTGTATTTATCGTTTCAATATTTACTCCGCCACTTAGACGGACAAAAGAAGAACGGATTGGGTTATTACCAGTCTTTAGCCATGCACCTTGGTACACAAGGTTTGTAGCGGCAACAAGTTTGTCACGAGCTGCTTCAACAAGGGATGGGTCAGGGACTAGGAAAGTTCCTTCAATAGACAAGTTACGAGCACGATACTTACCTTGAACATCATAGGAACCATCTCCCCAACCACGTTCAATGTCTGGAACTTCTGCATCAGGGTGGGTCCACCAACCACTGATATCAGTGACTATCCAAGCAATACCGTCCTCATCTACAGTGTTAAAAATAAACTCGCCAAGGATTATGTTTCCTTCAAGTTTTAATCTTTCAACTGGGCCGTTGCGATTATCGAGGAATGATAAACCTCTATTTACATAATGTTCTTGTCTTGCATCCATTTTATGCAGCACCTCGTCTCATTTGGTAAGCGAGCTGACGAGACACGAGATTCGCAAGTTCGCGCTCGTCCATACCAGCAGATGGGTAAACGTTAACGGTAACTGCTTTACCGCTTCCGCCACCAGTCATGTAATCAATCATTGCCTTATCGCGCTTTGAGAGTCCATTTGCATCAAGTGGCTCAACGCGCTCTGCTTGACCTGCTTCACCGATAAGAGCCATAGTTCCTCCTGCACGAGCAGGAATGATTCCACCCTCAGCAAGTTTAGGAATACGGATATCAACTTTAGGAACTTGGAAGGTACCAATCTTGAATCCACCAATAGTGAATCCCTTACCACCTACGTTTGAGTTCCACCAAGCCTTTGCCTGTTCCCAAGCAACGCGAAGGCCGCCTGCTATTCCATCCCACAGACCTTTAAGGTTGTTAGTAAATCTTGTTGGAATTCCCTTAACCCAGTTGAGGACGGTGTCAAGGCTCTTTTTAACTGCATCAAAAGCAATTGTAAGACCACCAGTAATAAAGTTCCAAAGGCCCTTCATATTATTGGTAAATCTTTCAGGGATTCCCTTAATCCAAGGAAGTAAGGTATTTGAGAAGTAATCGGTTACAGCTTTCCAAGCTACCTTAACAGCGTCGCTTAAGAAGTTCCATACTTTTCCAGCAAACCCAAGAACCTTACCTGGAAGTTCTCGGTAGAAGTTCCAAACTGTAGTAAACCAAGTAACAAGGAGACCCCACGCTGCTACGGCACCGTCTTTTAAAAAGTTCCAAATCTTTCCAGCAAATTCCATAATCTTGCCCGGCAAAGCAGCAAACCATGGGAACACAGTTTCTGTAAAGAACTTAGATATTTCAGGCCAGAACTTAATAATGAGGTATGGAAGCGGGAAGAGGATAGCTGCAAGGACTTCTAAAACAACTTTTCCAAAATCAACTAGACCAGGAATGAATGTTTCTGTAAACCATGTCTTAATGTTGTTCCATGCATCACCAAGGAAGCTGGTCAAACCGCTCCACATGTCTGAGAAAATCTTGCCAAGCTTCGGAATAAGGTCTTTAAAGAACGCAACAATTGAATCCCAGTTCTCGATAATGAGTGGGAGAAGAAGAAGGATAATTCCTAGTGGGCCACCGAACAGTGCGCCAAGACCACGACCTGCAGCACGCATACCAGCCCCAGCAACTCTACCTGCAGCGCCAAGACCACGCATAACTCCTGATTTAACCTTTGCTGCAGCAGTTGATTTTGTTAGTGCACCACGAAGAGTTGCGGATGCACCTCTAAGTCGGTCAAAGCCTGTCTTAGCACGGTCGCTGAAAGTCTTTAGACCACCAAGACTTGTTTGCTTTTTCTTATCAACGCCCATCTGAGTCTTAAGCTCAGCGCGAGTGTCTTTAGAGCCCTTACGAAGTTTTGCGAATGGGTCTTTCTTTCCGCCAAAAGTAAAGATGTTTTGGAATACACCCTTGAATGCTCTTCCCAAGAACTGAGCACCACGAGTAAGTAAACCAATACCCTTAACAACACCAATAATTGGACCAACGAATAGCAAAATCTTTTGAACAACGGAGTTGCCAAAAATAGAATTAAGTACTTCAAATGCTTTCGTGAGAACACCGAAGAATGCCTCTATTGAACCGCTGTCGGTTAGTTTTTCTGTCAAAAGTGCAAATTGCTCTAAGAATTTACCAAGACCAGTCGCAGCACCATCTTTGCCGCTTAACTTTTGACCAATACGACCTAAAGTATCAACTACATTATTTAGCGAATCAATAAATTGACCAGTTCCTGGAGCTGCACCAAGATTCAAAAGCTCGCCAACAATGTTGCCAATAAGGTCAAGAACTTTTGTAAAGTTTTCTGTAGACCTGTTTAAAAAGTCTTTTAAAGTTCCATCTTCTTTTCCAGCAGAAATAAAATCTTTAAATCCTTGAGCAGAGTCTTTTAGGTATCCAACTAAAATATCTGCGGCTCCGCCTTCTTCCATAATTACGGAGAAGATGTCTTTAAGTGCATCCCAGAAAATTCCGCCAGCTTCGCCTAAGCCACCAAGAACTTCTTTAATTCTACGGAATTTTTCGTCAAGCTTTCCTGACTCATTGTCAAGTCTCATGGTTTCAGCCCATGCACCGCTAGTTGCTTCAATCCAATCAACAAATGCATCAATTAGAGGTTCAGCAGCGTCAAGAACATTCAAGAAACCTTCATATAGGTTTCCTAGGGAGTCTCCAAGACTAATAATATTGTCGTCGTTATTCTTCCAAATTTTTTCCAGCAACTTGAGGTTACGCTCTTTTGTAATAACCTTAGAGATATTTACTGCAACAGTTCCTAAAGCCTTACCAGTTCCTTGAAGAAGCGGAGCAAGCCTTGGGAACAAATTGTCTACAAGATTTTGTATTGCAGTTTCTAGAAGAGGGAACAAATCTTTACCAGCAGCTGCTTTAAGCTTTTTAAACTCTCCTTGAATACTCATTAAGTATTTAACAAACTTTTGAGCCTCGGGGGAGAGATTCTTCATTGCATCAGCAAATGCGTCAGCAGCGCCACCGCCACCCTTAGCCTCAGCTAAATCTTTTTGAGCCTCTCTTACAGCGGCTCGGGCATCAGAAAGCTGTCGGTCAATTTCTTTAAACGCTGCGCCACTTGCCATATCAGAACTAGATTTAGCAGCATCTTGTTTTGCTCGTTCTGCATCTTGAATTGCAAGAGCTGCATCAACACCAGCTTCTGCTTCAGCAATTTTGGCATCTTTGTATTCTTTTGTATCTTTAATAGCAACAGCATTAAGCTTTGCAACTTCTACAGTCTTTTTAGACTCTGCAGAAACAAGGTCTTTATTAGTGTCTATAGCCTTGCGAAGATTTAGTTCTGCCTCAGCAAAAGCAAGTTCTGCTTCTTGGCGGGCACGAGAGTTAGGTGGGAGGTCTTGTACGCGTTGCAATCCCTCGCGAGCTTTTTCAAATTCTATGCGTGCTCTCTTTTCAGAAATAGCACCGCCCTCAACTTCAAATCGAAGCTGTTGTAGGGTTTCAATAGCGTCTTCACGCTCTTTTGTAAGTTCTTTTTGTACCTTAATTGTGTTGAGCTGGGCATCGTTATATGCACGAACAGCAGCTTTTGAAGTACGAATTGCATCAAAAGCAGACCTTTGAGCATCTTCATCCGCTCTTATGATTGCTTGAATCTGGCCTGGACGGTCTTCATAGACACGAGTAAGAGCAAGATTTGCTTTCTTAAGTCTTTCATTAGCAGCAGCAATTGCTTTTGTTTGAGCAGCAGAGCCTTTTTGAAGTTTTAGTCCAGCTTTAAGAGCTTCACCAACACCGCTAAGAGCAAGTTTTAAAGTAGCAGCAGCTTGGGCAGCAGTGAATAATGCAGCACCAAGAATGACGATACCACCTTGAGCAGCAGCCCCCGCTAAAGCACCAACAACAACTAATCCGCTACCAACTGCACCTAAAGCGCCAGCAAGAGCAGTAAATGCAGGTGCTGCAAAGAATCCAGCCTGAGTTAAGCCGCGAAGTTTGACACGAGCTTTTTCTGCTTCTTTATCAAATTCTTTACCAAAAAGACCGACAAGTTTTTTCTTACCGCCGCCGCTATTAATTGCACGGCCCATGCCGTCCGATAAATCTTTACCAAACTTATCGCCCATCTCTTTACCAAGACCATTAAAAGCATCCTCGATGTCTGGGCGAATACGGTTGGTGAGAGCGCGAACAACAACATACGCATCTCCTACTACTGCCACGCTCTCACCTCCTCGTTAATTCAGTGGTGCATCAAGAACCTTGCCAAAAGGCAAAGGACTGTCTGCATCCATATCTGTTGCTGGTACAAATGGTTTTACAGGTTTTGTTACGTCTTCGGATGGGTCAAACGGAGTTAAGTCTCCATAAAAACCATCTTCAGGAAGAGTGCTTCCATCAGCTAAGTATCCGCTTGATGCGGTACCACCTGACTTAGGCGTTGCATACTTGTAAGGCTTGCCGTACAACGTTCTATAGACCACAGAACGTGATTCCGACCTTGCTTGCTGCTGTTCAGCAGTAGAAACAGACAGGTCTTCTTCGAAGTAGTAGTGCAAAACATCTACCATCTCTGAAGCCTCCATTTCTTTTAGTCGTAGCCCGCTCACAAGTGCCTTCCCATTAACGTAGGGCCAGAGGTCTACTGCCCACTCAATGAAGGCTCTGGCTGCTGCGTAGGGCGGCTTGAATACTCCTCTACGAGCCATGAAGTGATATCACCCAAGGTCTCGACCGTGACAATTTTGTCAGGATTTTGTAGAAGGGCATCGAACCGTGTGTAATCTTCTGGAAGAAGAGTTAGTTCAAAGAATCGGTTAATGGTCTTTGCAATACCAGCACCATCCTCTGAGTCTGCGTTAGCCACAATGTCGAGAAGAGTCTTTCCCTGAATCGACGTGCGACACTTGAACTCTTCACCGTGTAGCTTGAAAGACAACGGGGCGGTATTAACATCTCCACCTGCGCCAAAGTCCTTAAATCGGTTTGTCATCTATATTCCTATCTTGTGTCTTTGACGCACTACGGATGTAGTGAATCATCATTGCTATTTTACCGAATAATCCGACGCATGTTATCTGTAAGATAACGATTTGGACGGGTTCCGGGGTGTCTTACCATGTGCGTAAATACAGTCTGACCCCTAGTTTGAAACTTAAGGAGTCCTCCTTTTTGTTTAGGCACAATTAAATGGGGCTTTGACCCCTCATGGTGCAGCCTTGCGTAAGACAAGTCTGAACCAATTCTTACATATTGACCTCGGGGGTCAGCGTAATGACGTAGATGAATGGACGCTCTAAGTGCTCCAGTACGAACACCTACTTGGCGTTTAGCTGCTGCCTCAATTAAGCGGCCCTGTCTAATTAAATATCTACCAACTGGACCATCTTGACCTCGCTCAAGACGTTGCATTGCAGTCTCACGAAAAACTAATTTTGCCATTATGGAATTGCCATTGTGATAGTTAAGCGAGTAGTTGTAAAACCACCTTCAGGTTGGTTTGCATCAAGGGTGGCAATTACACCAAGACCAGGGAAACCTTGCTCTCCCCATGTATCAAGGTCATTCACGCTTTCCATCAAAACCCATGCGTCAAGAGCGCATACATATGCTGCTTCTTGAATATCATCTGCATGAGGGGCAGCACCGTTAGCCTGTGTAATAGGTACGGCACGAGAGATTGAAATATTAAGTGTTGCACTTCGTGGGTCATTGCAACGGCGCGGTTCGTTTGCTTCGTCTCCAGGTGTACCGATATACATTTGAATCATAGAAACTACTACCTGCTCGCAGTCAACGGCTGGCACACCAAAGGTGTAATAGCGACGACCTGGCAAAGGCATGTTGTAGGAGTCATACACGTTGATAACGCGATTAAGTACTTCTTGTAAAAAGTTAGCTAGATTTTTAGCGTCATCATTTACGCCAGTTACATTGGCTATTGGCATGTGTCATTTACCTCTCTTGTACTACGCGATTGCAATCGGAGATTGCTTAGCTCCAAGTTGATAAATCACGTTTCCTGTTAGCAGGTTAATGACCTCATCAACTTCAGGGTTTCCTAAACTTGGACGAGATGCATACAGGTCTACTGTGCCTGGGTCACGAGGACCAAGAACAGAAAGGATATCTGCATACGTTGCGCTTAGTCTGATTGTACCCTCTACAGAGTCGAAAGCAGCTGCGTTTTCTAATGTTTTAGTGATTGTGTTGGTGTAATTAGAAAGAACTGCGTAGATGTTCCATGAGTTGTCGTCCATAAGGAAATCTCCGCCAAACTCATTAAGATAATAAACTTGAGAACCACCAGAACCATCAAAGTAAAGGTCAAATGCAGAAAGCTCGAATGCTGGGCTATGTCCAGTAATACGACGAGCACGTCCTGTGTCTGGGGAGAATACTCGAGCGCGGGCACGAGCCTTGTCTGGGTTAGCTGTTCTTAGGAACAAGTCAACTGCGTAGATACCAGTTTTTAGTTCATCAATAAAGTCTTGATTGTCTAAAACTGTGTATGTCACTCCCTGTCGAGCAACAGAGGTAACACGCTGAGGTAAGGCGCAGGTATCGTCATTTTCAAAAAGTTTAACTAGCTCAGTAGCAAGAATCCGTGCTGCTGCACGACCTGCTGATGGAGGAGGAGTTCCATATGTGTAAGTAACTTCTACATTTGATGAAGACCATTTAGCGTTAGGTGTTGCGTAAAGTGTGGAATGGTCAGAAAGGTAGTATGTTGATGGGTCAATAATTTCACCATCAATGTCTCTAACTGTATGAATTTCAACAACTTTGCGACCGCGAAGTCTTAGACGACTGTATGAAGAAGTTCCATCTCCTTGGTAGTCGCGGTGTGAATATCGGCCAAAACCACCATGTGGGATGTTCTCTACTTGGCCATTAATAAGAGTTGGGTTGTAGTTAAGACGTGAACCACCAGCACGAAGGTATGGGTCATAAGCGGACACATAACGCTCTGTAACAGTTGTAACACCGCTGAACTTACGTCCAGACAGTCCCCAAAGGATGTATGAAGCAGTTTTTACAGCATCGTAGGCATAATCGGAGTCAGCATAAACACCAAGCTCTTCGACATCAGTCCAGAGATTGCTCACTACGTCACCTTATCCTTCTAATAGAAAAGGCGGGCAGACGCCGAGTAGATAAATTACCTACGGCAACCTGCCCGCCTCGACTAATTACGCTGTTGGGTCCTCAGTTGACGCAATGATGAAGTCAATTGCGTTATCTGGGTTGTATGTGTCAGAACCAGGTACGTTGTATGTATCTGTTGAACCTTGTGAGTCAAAGTCAGATACTGCTAGGTAACCACGCTGACGAACTGCTGAACCTACTGGGCTAACTGCAGCTGATGCGATGTCATCGCCAGCCTTTGCGTAGCGGAAAGTAGTTGGAGTAGGAACAGCTGTGATTGTGTATGTGCCGTTTAGAGCAGTTTCCACACCAGAGATTGTTACTGACTGACCAACTTCGTATCCGTGGTTAGTTCCAGTTGTAAGAGTTACTGTGCCAGAAGTGCGAGCCTTGTTGTTGATGGTCTTTGTAGACTCATCGAACCAGCGGTAGAAGCCCTTAAGACCCTGTGGTGCCCATGAAGCGCGTGAGTAAGCGTATGGACGCTCAGTCGCGATTGGGAACTCCCAGCGGCCGTCTAGACCAGCGTTAAATTCAATGTTTCCAAGGCCGTAACCTTCGAATGTGTTAGCAAGAAGACCGTTCTCAATTACGCGGTCACCTGACTGACGTAGCTTGACGTATGGGAATACCCAGTAGAAGTAAGGAAGGCTTGAAGCACGCTTTCCGTCCTTAACTGCGAATGACCAAACCTCAACAGCTACACCGTTACCAGCTGGGTCATCGCCAACTGCAGGTGCTGCCCAACCAACAGACTTGTTCTCTGGTGATGCAAATGAGCCGAAGTTCTTGCGAAGTAGCAAACCACCTGACATAAGAGCTGTTAGCTCTGGGTCTGGGTCGCAAATTGCAATTTCCATTGTGATGCGCTTTAGAGTGTCAGGAGCCTTGTATGACACGCATACTGTTCCGTCTGCTGACTTCTCTGTGATTTCATCGCCCTCTTCATACTCTGGGGTGAATGATGTACGAAGGAAGGCAGATGTTGTGTAGCTGTCTCCTGCTCCGTTGAGTAGATTGCCAGCGGCGTCAAGTCGAGTGACTCGGATTGCAACGCCTTGGACGCTGGCTGCGTAGTCCTGTGTAGCCATTCCTGATGCTCCTTTGTTGGTTTCTTAGGCTTAGTCGCTAGGTAGTGTCACTCGCATGGCAAAAAGCATGCTTGGGTCTGCGTAGGCTGCCGCTGGGCGGAATGCCTTGATACGCATGTTGTTAATTGTAACATCTGCACCCTGAGCCAAGTTTTCATTTACAATCTCGACTTTGCCAAGATGTACCTGAACAGAACTAGTTGCATACATCCACTTGTTAGTTGCTGACGCTGTTGCGTTGGCATCTCCAATTGGACCGTTACCTGTATAACCAGAGCCAATAATGACGTCTGTACCTAAACGAGTCATAGCCCGTCCAGAATTCTCTGTTTCGCCCTTTTTGTAAATAAGACGTGAGCCAAGGATTGATGCCATATCGCGAGTCATGTGAATGACACCGCTCTCACCAACAGGTGATGAGGCAATTGCCTGCTCAAGAATCATTAGAGCGTTTTCTGGCTTCTTTGCGCCAGACACTGGGACTGTTGCTGCACCACTCTTACGAAGGTACATGTTGCCTGCGGCATCAGTTTCTTCCTGAGCTGCAACGCCCTCCCAAAATTCAAACTCAAGTGCCTTCTGTGTTACACAGTCGAGTGCCTTTACTACTTGAGCAAAGCGGTCCTCGCCTGGAAGGCTAAATGTCGAATCAAAAATTTCTGCATCGATGTAGAACGGGACGTAGTACTGATAGTTTGCATCAGCCTGATTGTCAGATAGTTCTCCAGCTGCGATTGTTTCGTCGTTTACTGTAAGTAGACGCACATATGAAGGCATGCTGTCATACTCGTAAGCAAACTTTCTTACCCAGCGCTCATCGCGCTCTCGTGCTGTGTGGTTCTGTACGTTAGCAACGCTCAGAATTCCGCAGGGGGCAGGAACTAACTCACCAGCGGGGAAAACCCCATTAAATGTAGCCATTTCTTAATCTGCCTCTCTTTAGAATTCTGAGCGTTGCTTCGGTACGTTAACTACTTAGTCGGCTTAGTACTCGACTGCTGCAGCTGTTGCTCCACCTGTTGTGTCGCGGAGAGCTGCTGCTACACCGTTAACAGAGATGGTTGATGTGATTGCAAGACCTTCGATACCAACCTTTGCGATACCTTCGAATGTCTCGATGAACATCTTGTAGTCGTTAGTTCCGACTAGAGATGAGTCACGGATGATTCCAAGGTCCAAAGTTCCGCCATCTAGGAACAAGAATGTTCCCTCAGCGAATAGGTACCATGTGAAGCTGTCTGCGAACTCAAGAAGTGCAGATACACCCTGAGCGCCGTAGACGTTCTGGTCTAGTGAGTATGAAACAACTACTCCACGAGCAGCTAGGTAGCCGTCGATTTCTGAGTAAGCGTTCAATGTCGAATCACCAGGCATGCTTAGAGCTAGGTCTGCAGCCATAGCGTCCTTAACCCATGAAGGGATAATAACGCGTAGTGGTGCATCAGCCTCTAGGCGATGACGTGAACGGTAAGCAGCAGCTGCGCGGCCAACCTGAACTAGGAAGTCGCGACCAAAACCGATTAGTGAAGAAGTTGTAACAGCTGTTGAAGCTGATGCAATCTTAGCTAGAAGGTTCTGCTCTGCCTCACGAGCGTGCTGGATTAGACCAAGCTCGTTGTGGCGTGCGATTAGCTCTGGGTAAGCGCGTGTTGCTAGGTTACCGAACTGCATCTGTAGAGTTACAGCGTCAGTTGCGACGGTGTTCTCTCCAGCAGCTGTTACAGTCAAGCTAGCCTTTGTTGAAGGTGATGGAGTTGTAGCTGCATCATTTGCAGCAGTCCATACACCAACAGCGTCAGCATAGTCTGAAAGAACTGGTGGGGTGATGAAGCGGATACCGCCACGGTCAGCCTGGAAACGAGGAAGAGCATCGCGCACTGGGCGTCCTGTTGTTCCGAATCCAAAGATGTCGTAACGAACTTCAAATGGTGCAACGTGTCCACCAGCAGCCACAATGGCCTCTGGGGATGTTACATTGTTAATCTTTGCCCAGTTTGACTCAGCATCTGTTGTAAGAGTGCGGTCTTCTGGGAAAGAAGTGGTGATAGATGCAACGATGTGCTGCTCTCCATCTCCACCGTTGACACGACGTAGAGCGTGGATACGCTTTTCCATTGCTGATGCAACAGAATTCATGTCTTCTAGAGCGGAACCTGCGCTGTAGCCAGGAATGTCAGCACCTGCCGTGATTGCCACGGGAGCGGCTGATACCTGAGTAACAGGGCGGCGGTCCGCTGGGACCTCGGGAGTGAGGTCTGCGTTTGCAGCGGCGGTCACTGGTGCCTCCATTGTTTCCTGAGCTTCAGTTGTTGAAAGCTCAATTGTTGTGGTTTCTTTGTTTGATGCTTCTGCATCTTCTGCAACATCTGCTGCAGCATCGTCTTCAGCTACTGCTGAATCCTCTGCGGCCTCATCTGCTGCTGGTGCTTCTGCTTCTTCAGCAGGAGCGGCATCTGCTTCAACTTCGGCTACTGGAGCCTCGTCTTCTGCGGATGCAATTACTGGTGCCTCGGCTACAGGAGCCTCAGCAGTCTCGGTTGTTACTTCAGTCGAGAGCTCGACGGTCTTGTCCGCCTCTGTTGACGCTTCGGTCATGTTCTTCTTCTCTTCCTCTGCCTTTTTCTCTTCCTCAGATTTCTCTTCGGCTGGAGCTTCTGCGGCAGGAACTTGAGCTTCTGCAGCGGGTGCTGCTTCTGCTACGGGGGTTTCCTCTACCATTGGGGTTTCTTCTGCAGGAGTTTCTTCCTTCTTGTCTTCAACAGGCATTTCTGCTGTTTCAGCCATAGGCATCTTCTCTTCTTCTGCTGGTGTTTCTTCCATTGGTTTTTCGGAAGAGTCTTCTGAACCATCTTCCATTGATTTGCCGTCTTCGCCGTGCACGCGGGTAGCTGCTTCAGCGGCCCGCTGGGCGAGCTCCTGAATTGCGGCCTCGCGTGTCTTGAGCTCAGTACGAACTGAGTCAAGCATGTCGGCTAGCGACGTCATCGCATCAACTGTTTGCGGAGTAGGGTCCTCTTTCTCGACCGATTCGAATTCGCTGACGATTGACTTCTGAAGCTCGGCGACTTGTGCGTCGTCAAGTTCAGCTAGTGAATCCATCATCTCTTTGATTCGGTCCACTGTCCCTCCTTGGGCAGTTAATTAGAACGGATTGTTCTATTCGCTGATTAGTCGAGGCCGAGGGACTCCGAGACGCACTATGGCGTGGAGGCACTCCACCTGATTAAATGTTACAACCACCTGAAATAGGTGATTGTACGATTTTGAGACTTTTTCTGGTCCTTAGGTAAGGAGCCTTAGAAGCTTCGCCATCTTCGAGGAAATCTCTGACTGGTTGTAGTAATCAGCACCAGACATAAATCCCCTCAATTCTTCTGTTGCAATATCGGCATCTTCTTGGCCAATCTTGTCTTCAACCTTCTTAATCATGTCTTCCATAAGCTTTTGAAGAGCAGGAGGTACATCAGAGAAACGAATCTTTTCTGCGTCTGCACCGAAAGCAAATGGAAGGTTAGCAATAACCTTTCCAAGCTCTCCAGCGCTTGTACGGATGTTTTCTAAAGATTCAGGATTAAGCGCTTTTGCGTCCAATCTGTCAATAATTCCAATCAAATTGTCTGCTGCTTCGACTGATGCCTTGTAGTTTCCAGCATTATCAAGGTTTTCAGCCTCTTCAACCTTCTCTATTACATCTTGTAAACCAGAGGTTCCTAAATCTTGCTTTAGTCGAGCAAGAACCTGACGGAACTTTCCTTTAGCATCCCGAGGCTGTGTTTCAGGTGTGTACTTAGCATCGGTATCAGCTTTTTTTGGCTGGTTTTTTGCTTCCTGCTTTAGTGCTTCGATTTCCTCTGGAGTGAGGTCTCTAATGACGTCTTCCACGACCGCAGCTACTAAAACATCTTTTTCAAAAAGTGCTTCTGAATTTGTAGATTTTGCTGCAAATTCGATTCGCTCACGCAAATCGGCAGCCATGTCATCAATTGTGAATTCTGAAGAAGCAACCTTCCAGTTTTCTGGGATTAGGTCCTTACGGTCTAGAGCACGAGCCTGCTTCATAATGTGCTTACGAACAGCAGCTCTTGAGCCTGGCTTTGCACGGCCATATGCCTGTACAGCATTTTTTAGGTCTGACTCATTGCGGATTGGGAATGAACCATCCTTAAGAGCCTTGCCTTCTTCTGCTAACTTCTTACGGACACGACGGGAAACTACTGCTAGTTCCTTATCGGTGTCGTCCTCAATCATCTGAATCATGTAGTCAGAATCTTCATCTTTAGCCTTCTTGACTCGAGCAGCAAGTTCTGCTTGACGCTCTATCAAAAGCTCTGTGTGAAGTGTTGCAAACTTTGCCTTTGCGTCTAAAGCAGCTGCCATAAGTGGAGCCTTCTGAGCAAGTGCTAGGTCATCAATTTTTGCGTTAAGTTCTGCAAGTGGGTCATGCTTTAGCTGAGCCAATGTCGAAGCACCTGCTGCAACCAAAGCCATTACCTGACCTGATGCAACACGGGCACGAGCAATTGGGAAACCTGGAACATTTACCTGACAAACTGCAACGAGCTCAAGGGCACCCTTAATTGGACGCCAGTCTCCTGACGGAGCAGAGGCACGAGCAGCACGGATTGCTTCTGGAGAAGTTCCTGGGCGTAGAGCACCAGATACCCAAATTCCATAAGCATCTTCTCCTGCGTGTACATCTGCAAATGCTGAAGCGGTGTCGTCATAGTGCTTGACTGCTTCTTGTGCAGAAGCCTCAAGACCTGCGTGACCGCCAGCCAAAGTTAGTTGACCAACTGGTACATCCTTGCCTTCAGAAGTACGAACTACACCAGTGTGGAAGTAGGAATACTTACTGCGGCTCTTAGGTGGACGAGTACCGAAAGCCATACCAATGTGGTCTACATGCCATGCAGCGATGTGACCAAAGACCTTACCGTCATCAGTGATTGTGAGCGGTGTTGCCTTAGATAGCTTTGGGTTGTCGAACCATTCTGTTGGTGGCTCAAGTGGAATTGCGCCAGCGACCATGCCACAAGCAACAAGTGCTGAAGCATCAAGCGGGTTAACCCCATCTACATAAACGCCGTCTGGAATCTGCACGTTTTCCTCCTGAGTTTCTGTGCCTTCTTCAATAATTTGAATAAAGCACTCTTGGAACGCTGGCTTTGGCACGATAGTGACGGCCATAATACGAGCGTTCTTGATGTTAATTCTACCTGACTCAATCTTCTTTGTATCTTCTGAATCGTCCCCTGTGGACTCTTCTACGACCTCTTCGTCAGCCTCGAACTTGTCCATATCGGCTGACACTCCACGGATGAAACCATGGCGAACTAGACGCTCTGCCTCTTGACCAAACTGACCCTTATCGAAGACTCCGTAAGCATTTCCAATGCCTCCGTCGATACGTTCCATACTGGTAATTTGACCAACTACTACAGAACCATCGTGGCCCTGACCTGTCTTAATCTGCCAAAGCAGAGGAAGTGGTAGGTCACGCATTGAGATAGCTCCGCCTTCGAAAATGCGGCCATCTCCAGTTTCTACTCCCTCTGGGATTACCAAAGGAATAGTGAATTTAGCACCGTGCTCTGTAGGGACAACGCCATCGCGACCAATCATGCGAGAACGAGCAGCCTCTGCGCGAGCATGAAGAGTGAACTCTCCAATAATCTGTTCTTCTGTTTTGATTGTTTCAATTGAAGAAACCATAGACTTCTTACGACCTGGGTTGTTCTTGTCTCCCGGCCACATGCCAGTCATCTCCTTGTGACGGAGAGCGCAGTAACCCTTTGAGCGAGGACCTAGATATTTAGCAAGGTTCTTGTGGCAACGGCTCCAGTCACCTGGAGTGTTCCAACGAATCTTTAATCCACCCTTACCAGTTGTCCAGTATTGGCGAAGTTTCTCAGCATTGCCTCTGTTGCGGTCAGCACCACCAGCAGCCATAAGTGCAGCAATAACAGCGTTATTTGATAGTGCAACTGCTGTTGATAAACGAGCAGATGCAACTACAACTCCACCATCAACCTGCTTTGTAACATCAGCAAGGTCTTCACTGCTAAGAACAATAACTGGAGGAGGTGTTGGGCTGTTTAGGTCAGCAAGAATTCTGTTGTCAAGATTCCACTTACCATCACGGCGAGTGAATGTGCTTGGCTGAGTGCTTGTCTTGCTTGCTGGAACAAGAGCTACAAGTTCCATTACTGCCTGAGGGTCATCCTCGGCAACAATAGCCATATAGATTGGAGCCACATCCGAGTTCTCTGGTGTGATTGCTTCTGCAGCAGCAGTGATTGCCGAAAAGTTGTATGGGTCCCACTTCTCATCTACATTCTTAACATTGTCTTTTGAATAAACTTCTTTACGAGACTTTTTACCCTCTACATCGGGGCGCTCTTTGTACCAACCGCCACGACCAGTGTATTCAGCAGCCTTCTTGGAAGTTCCGTACTGGGTATCAAGCCAATCACGAAGTAGAGGGTCGTTATAAGCGTTTGGAGACAGTGCAGGGTTCCAACTATTGTTTTTACGACTACCATCTGGATTTGTTCCAGCTCGGTAGTACTCGCCCATAACACTTTCAAGATTTGGAGGTGGTTCAGGTACAAACTCTGGTTCCTTGATTGGAGCCATCTCTGGAGATAGACGCTGGTTAGCTACCCATGCGCCCCAATCGTTAATCAAAAGATTAACTGCAGGAGCAGTTAAAGGTGGTAGACGTCCTGGAAGTTGTGCAAGAGGCTGGTCGATTGGGACACGAGGTTCACCAAGGATGCCTGAAAAATCTAGATTGTTCTGAGGGAAGTTACCCTGAGAAATAGGCTCGAATGTACTAATTTCTTGAGTTGTATTGCCGGGAACCTGAACAGTAGTTCCGTTATCAAGTTCAACGCTGACATTACCAGTGCTTGGGTCCTGTGCAGTGATTACACCTTGCCGTGAAGCATCTCCACCAATAACAACACGAGAACCGTTAACAGCAAATCGGCCCATCTTGTCTCGAACCTGAGTAGCAGCATTCTCTGAACGCTCTTCAGGTGTGTAGTTGCCATCTGTTTGCTGTGTGCTTGGAAGTGTTACAGATTCAGGGGCTGGTGTTGCAGCAAGAAGACCATCTTCATCCCAGTAGTCTTCGTCTGAGATTTGGTCTTCGCTTAATTGGTCTAGGAATCGATAGTCAAGTTCTGGAATGGCATTCTCAACCATTTCATTCTCATCAAAATTAAGTTTGTGCATAAAAATGCTATCCATTGGATTGCTATCAAGCATTGCTGCAATCTGAAGAGCAGATTCACTATCCACTGGTAGGTGCATTTTATTTACTTTGTCGTAAGCATCGTCTAAGGCACGGTCATATGTATCAAAGTCATGCTCGACATTGCCCATATCTTCCCAGCAGCCGTCGTCCCAGAAGAAGCAACTTCCATCTTGGTCAACCTTGTATAGACGGTCAATACCTGAGCCATCAAGACGAATACGAATAAAGAAATCTGGTTCAATATCAATTGGTTGGAATGAGTTGTAGTCAATAGCTGCTTCGTTTGCTGTGTAAAGAGATGGATATAGACCAGCAGTAACACCAGCCTTTTTATTCTCACGCTCTACAATTGCTGAGGCCCAACGCTCTGCAGCGTCTCCACCCCAAAGAGCCCAAGCGATACGTCCGTTACTTGGGTAGTTATCTTGTCCAGGCTTGTAGCCCTTACCCTTCTTGTCAACTTGGTGACGAGGGAAATACTTTGCAATGTGGCGAACCTTGCGAATTCCAATCTGTCCACCCTTAGCAAGAGTGCGAGCAGAGTTAAGACCTACAGGTGTTCCACCACGCTTCTCTTCTTTACGCCACTCAAGTCCACGCTTTGCTTCGGCAACTACTGCATCAGGAATTGTGTACATGCGGTCATTGTCAGAGAAAACTTTAATATCAAGGTCAGTCATTGCTGCATTAGCAAGTTCGTATGACTGGTTGTTTGGCTTCATGCCTTCTTTGTCCCAAGAGTACGCCAAAGCAAGGTCTGCCTCTGTTGAAACAGAAAGAACTTTATTAAGTCTCTCGTCTACAACAGCAGCAAGGCCATTTGAAGAAAAGAAGGCTCTATCGCCACTTCTTCCTAAATAGTCCATTATTGCTCTCCGCTCTCTTGGTTCATCGTGTTAAACGTTTCTAGACTTTGGGAATGCTTTTTTAATGAAGGAGGCAGACGCTTCATACTCTGCTATTTTACCGAATAGTTCAGGGTCCTTCTTGTCATATTCAGCAAGGAATGAGTCAACCATCTCTGGTTCAATGACATACTCTTCTAAATCTTCAATGTCAGTTTCTTTATCTGGGAACATTGCCCAGTCGCCATCAACGCGGTAGTAAGTTTCGTCGGTTCCAAGAATTTCATAATTGACAGCAATAATTTCTCCCTCATTGACCAACGCTGTAACAACAGCAATTCCGATGCGGGCAAACTCTTCTTCATCAATTTCGCTATTAGAAAGGAATCCTTCTTTACCTTCTGGAGCTTCCCAGTAACCATGAACAAGGATTACCTCTAAAGGCTTCTCCTCATTTTTATGGTCAGACCCATCAACGTGGACATACCCATAATGAATACCCTCTTCATCTACTCGGGTATAGCGAAGCTCGCTATTGCCACTTACGGCAATTACTTCATCTACCTCTGCAAGAGGACTAAATTTTTCTGCCATTGTCTCTATCTCCTTTATCTTGTGAACTTAACTGTAAAACCAGCATTTATTAGGTCTTGATAGATTTTTCTCGTTGATGGAGTAGTAGGTTCAGCCATGTGAACTACCGCTACTTCTTCAAGAGTTGCTCCACCAAGAATTTGCATTTCAATATAGCTGTGACCGTCAACCAAATCTTTTAACTTAGTAGTGCCATCATACCTGCCATATGCACCAATCCATGCCAGTGCCTTGTCATCGTCAGAGACATCTCCTGTCAGTGGAACTGGCTTGTAGTCAGAGAATAGCGAGTCTCCACCAGTAAATGTTGCTCGGTCTTTAACTTCTGGCTTCATCTCAAAGAAAATATCTCCGTACTGGAAATCACTTGGCGCTGAGATACGACCATCTGCATCTGCTGCACGAATGTGACCGTAGATTGGACGGAAACGCTTATCCATTGATGGATGCATACCTAGACCAGTCACTTCATAAGTAGCACGGCGGCCTGGGTCTAACATTCCTCTTGATGTTTTAGTTTCAAATTGTGTTTTGAATCTGCCGCTAGCTAATAATTGAGCTAGGTATCCGCTTCTGAATGCTACGACTGGTACACCCTCGTCTCTAACCAAGTCTGTTACTAGTCTGTATCCAGCTTTTCTTGTGTCACCCATGCTAGAAAGTCCAGTTTTACGACTCTCTGTGTAACCATCTAGACGACGTAGTGACTCGCGATACTTTGACAAATCTGAAGTACGAAGACCAAACTCCGAGGCATTTGCTTCTAGGAACCTATAGAAACTAGAACTGTCCATACCTTCTGGAATGTCCACGCCCATCGGAACGCCAAATTTTTTAGCTTCCTTCATACGCTTAGAAATTTCTTCAACAAGCTGTTCTTCAGTTAGACCTACAGGAAGTGGTAGTGGTCGATAAGACTCCGCACGAGGAGGAAGTTCATCTTTCTCGGTCTTAACAAACTCTTCTTCTTCTTCAGGGGTAGGGTCTTTAACATCTGGAACAGATGTTCTTCTAGTAGTGGCTGCCCTTGCTTTTGGTGCAGGAACTGAAAGAGCTTTTTCAGAAACTAAACCATCTGAATCAGCAATCCATAGGCGCTTTGTTGGCATACGAACACCCTTGCCACCGCCATCGAACTCAACGCGAACATAGTCCGTATATACATACTCTGTTTTGTCTTTTCTAAGTACGCGGTGTTCTTTAAGAACATCAACAACGGTTCCCCATTGTCCTGTCTTTGAGTCGTAAACTCTATCTCCGTATTTAACTTCTTTAACACCATCAGCAGATGGGTGAGTCATTTTTACAGAAGGTGTAGGTGTAGTGCCTGCAGTACTTCTTGCTTTAATAGCCTTACTACGACGCTCAATCTCACGGATTCTTGTTGAGATTGGGGTACCGCTTACTTCATAGCGAGTTAAACTATCAATTGCACGCTTAATAGTGTTGTCAAGAGCAGTAAATGAGTGCTTAGCAACGTATGGATTTGTATCCTTGATAACCTTGCCATCAGCATCTAGTTCACGGTAGACAACAGAAAATGTATTGTCTTTATTCTTTTGAACAACTACTTCATAACGCTTCTCGACACCACGCTCGGTGCGATTAATTCCAGTAATACTGAATGTTCCATCACCGTTATTTACTGCTTCGTACTTGTCAAATAGTTTTTTAAGAATCTCATCTGGACTTTCGCTAGCATCGCCTAGAAGGTCTTCAAGTTCCTCTTCATCTATATCGCTATCCTTGCGGACCATTTCTGGTGTAAGCCCTCTAGGTGTAGCTGAAGGTGTAGTTCCATCCATTTCTTCTACAGTTGGGTCTACTGGTTCGGAAAGAGGTGCAGTAAGGTCAGATGCGGCTTTTTCAGATGGGTCTAATTCTTTTTTAGTTAGAGAAGACTTTGACTCAGTAATTTTCTTAAGAACTGTTTCAGCAGCAGACTTTTCTTCTGGAGAAGAATCTGGTGAATCGATAATTGAGCGAAGAGTACTTTCTGCATCACCATCACGAGTTGAAGCAGTCTTAGAGATTACGGATTTTGTACCTTCTGAAACAGGCTCTCTTACAGCTGGAGTAGATGTTGATTCCTCTGCTGCAGGAGCAGATTCTGACTTCTCAACTTCATACTTGCTAAGGATGTCATCACGACGAGCTTTAAGAGCTGTCTTGTATGTTTCTGAATCCTCGGGGTCATTAATTGCAGCATTAACAATTGCATCAATATCAGCATCAGTTAGTGAGCCAAGCTTTGCTGCCTGCTCACGAAGTTCTTCGTCAGTAATCTTTCCAAAGACTGCAGCAGCCTCTGGGTTACGACCACGGTCACGGAGTGTGTCGATTGAAGTTACTTCTGGAGTAAAGGTTGATTTCTTATCTCCACCACGAGCGCGGAAGAACATTGAACCACCTGCATCAATACGGTAAACCTCACCGTCCTTGATAAGCATGTTGTCGAATGCGCCACCAACTGAGTCCCAATTGTTTAGCCATGCGTCGACAATGAAACCTTCGCGAGCGCTCTTAGCAATATCATCTTCACCACGGCGAGAGCTAAAGTTATATTCAGCGCCTTCTACAAGTGGAGAGACAATGACTAGTTCGCCATCCTTATCAGCAAGGAATGAGCGACCATGCTTAATTCCTAGCTTCTCATAGAGTGCAGAAGCAAGAACTTCGTTGCGTGCATGCTCTTCGCTCTTTGGAGTTTTGACGTAATACTCTTTGCCATCTGGGGCACGCATAAACATTCCTGCGCTAGAGCCCTTTGTTGCACCGCTAGTTGGGGTGAACTCTTCCCAATCGGAAAGGTCGCCATCAAAATTAATAACTATGTCAGAAGGTGTAGCTGTTGGAGTTTCGACTACTTCTGCAGCAGGAGTTACCTCTGTTACTGAAGGAGTAGGGGTTGTTTCCTCTGCTGCAACTGCGGCTGGTTCATCAAGAGGCTTTGTTTCAGCACCCTCTACTAACTTGCCATTACGACGACGGACATCCCAGCTCTTCTTGTAAGCAAAATATGAGTAGGTACCTTCGCGGCCGTCTGTAACAGACTTCATTGTGACGTCAAGTCTGTCCTTCTTATCTGGAGTTGGCTTAATATCGAGGATTTCAACCCAACCGCCATACTTAGAAACCATAAAGTCTCCAACCATCATCTCTGATGGACGAATCTTTCCTAGTGCAGTTGTGTTTTCATCGTCTTCAATCCACTCATTGCTGATGGTTCCGCCAAGAACTGATTCAAACTTAAGTTTAGAAAGTGGAGCTTCTGGTTTATCAGTTGCAGGAGTGATTTCATCCACGGTAGGTGTAGATGGCTTAAGAGTTGCATCTTTAACAACTTCTTCAATAGAAAGAGTTTCTCTACCTCTAGCCATCTCAGCCAAAACATTAGCCATTGCACGGTCTGCAGCAAAGCCTTGATATTCATCAAGCATTGCATCAAACTCAGCCTTACGCTCTCTATACTTCTCAGAGATTGCATCGTACTCAAAGAACTTAGCTTCAGGGTCTTTTGCTGCCATATCGGTAAGCAAACCATCAAGAATCGCTGGAAGAACTTCAGCGTCAACTGCAGCATCATGCCAGTCTTTTCCTTCAATTCCGTAACGCTTAGCGACAGCCTTGAGGTTACGTTGTCCTCGAACAGCGATAACTTCTTCTGCAATTGAAAGAGTGTCGATAGATGATGGGTCCCACTCGACACCAAGCTTCTTTGCTTGCTGCTCAAGAATCAAACCATCGAATGCAACGTTGTGTGCAACGAAGAGCGGGTTTGGTCCAAGGATGTCAAAGATTTCCTTCATAACATCTGCAACTGGAGGTTGTGTGGCTAACCACGCATCAGAAATTGGGTTTCCTTCTGAGTCCTTAAGGATTGTTTTTGGGTCAGCATCTGTATAGAAACTTGCAAGAGGCTTATCTGGATTCATAAAGCGAATGATTGGTTCCCCAACCTGTTCGCCATCTTTCATCTTGTAAATAGCAATTTGAATTGGAGTTGGATTGTCGGAGAATCCGTCGCCAACTGTTTCAAAGTCAAGGAAGTAAACCTCTTCTTTTTTGATTAATTCTTTTAGCTTCTCGTAATCTCCGCCTGCTTCTGCAAGCATGCTCTTCATGCGCTCGCCTAAGAACATAGGAGAACGAGGAGCCTGTGGCTCCATTAGAGGAACAACTGAAGTTGTTTCTGTGTCAAGAGAAGGTGTAAACATCTTTCCAGATGCTGCTTTTGCTTCTTCGAAAGCCTTTGTGTCGTCAAGGAAACGCTTGATGTCCTCGTCTGAACCAACTGGAATCCAACCACTAGGGCTAGCATCGGATGGCTCGACTCTACCTGTGTAGTCCTTAGCAAATGGACGGTCTAGTGCTGGAAGTTCTCCTGCAGCTGGGACATCTTTTTCGCCACGGATAAAGGTAATTGGAGTTGTCTTCTTCCAAGTCTTCTTTTGACTTTCGTGCCCAACGTAATGACCAGTAACTTCAATCATTCCGCCAGTACCCTTAGTGACACCTTCAACTACAAAGTATTCGCGCTCTGGGTCATCCTTAAATGCAATATCGCCAGCAACAAGCATGTCAGGGGTTCCACGGAAAATACCAGCATGCATCTCTTCAGTTGGGGTTGGAAGAGATAGGTCAGTAATAGGGTCTTCTGTTGTAGAACCTTCTTTTGACTTAAGTAGTGAATCTTCAGGAGATATACCTGACTCTTCACTATCAGTCTCAGTGGTTGCAGGGTCTGTTGAAGG
>Ga0209599_10000233_pt1 | contig 39522 bp, 35 predicted proteins | sample Shrwel_input2_FT_FD_187534 | JGI IMG/M metagenome (GOLD analysis project Ga0209599, IMG submission 187534) | Subsurface microbial communities from deep shales in Ohio, USA - Utica-3 well 1 S input2 FT (SPAdes) (version 2) ...
TAATTAGATGATCTTTCAACAATATAGGCTTATGGTATGCGTCACACTTTATGATTAAAAATAAGAAAAAATGCGTTGTTTATGCAAATTAAAGATATATAAGCTAAGTTCTTTGATCTTTAGACGTGCAATAAACTTATGAAAAGTCATCAATTTGAATTATTAAATCAATAAAATATAAAGAAATAAATTGGATTCATATAGAATCATCACCTTCATATGATGTGCAATAAAGTCACGATATTCAAAAAATAAACGCTCTATTTGAGAATGATTATGCAGCAATCTGATGCAACAACAGCACCTGACCATGTTCCTTTTTGGCAAGCCTTTTTGTTTTGGCTAAAACTTGGATTTATTAGTTTTGGTGGACCCGCAGGTCAAATTGCAGTGATGCATCAGGAGCTAGTTGAACAAAAGCGTTGGATCTCTGAAAAACGATTTTTACATGCACTCAATTATTGTATGTTGTTGCCTGGACCTGAAGCTCAGCAACTTGCCATCTACATCGGTTGGTTAATGCACCGTACTTTAGGTGGTTTAGTGGCAGGCATTCTATTTGTACTGCCCTCGTTGTTTATCCTGATTGCCTTGTCATGGATTTATGTACAGTTTGGAGATGTCCCAATTATCGCAGGTTTATTTTATGGAATTAAACCAGCAGTCACGGCAATTGTCTTTCATGCAACTTATCGTATAGGTAGTCGTTCACTCAAAAATAAATTCTTATGGCTCATTGCGGCCGCTGCATTTATCGCGATATTTTTCTTTAATATCCCATTCCCTTTGATTGTACTCAGTGCTGCCATACTTGGATATTTACTCAGTAAAAAGCAGCCGCATTTATTTAGTCAGCAAGCGTCTCATCAAAGTAATCAAAAAAATTATGGTGCAGCACTGATTGATGACAATACACCATCACCCGCCCATGCTATTTTTCGCTGGGCGAATCTCGCTAAAATTGTTCTTATCGCAGCATTTTTATGGTGTATTCCGATCGTACTGTTGACCTTCAGCTTAGGCTGGCAACACGCTTATACTCAAATGGCATGGTTCTTTACTAAAGCAGCCTTGCTTACATTTGGCGGAGCATATGCTGTGTTGCCTTATGTTTACCAAGGTGCAGTGAATTATTACGGATGGTTAAACCCAACTCAAATGATTGATGGATTGGCACTTGGAGAAAGTACACCTGGCCCTTTAATTATGGTTGTCGCATTTGTGGGCTTCTTGGGTGGTTTTAATCAAGCTTTACTCGGAATTGAGCATTTGTTTCTTGCAGGTGCCGTGGGTGCAGTAATTGTTACTTGGTTTACCTTTCTCTTTTCCTTCGTTTTTATTTTCGCTGGCGCACCACTAATTGAATCTACACATAACGAGCTTAAGTTTACTGCACCACTCACTGCGATCACCGCTGCTGTTGTAGGTGTAATTCTTAATCTTGCTCTATTCTTTAGCTATCACGTGCTATGGCCAAATTGTTTTGATCATGCATTTAACTACGAAGCGGCAATCATTACCATTGCAGCGATGATCGCACTCTTTAAATTTCAGATTAATGTTCTTTACGTGATCTTTGCTTCAGCACTTTGTGGTTTGATCCTATATCTCTTTGTTTAAACTATTAAGCTATAGTTAAGTTATTCGACTCAAAAGGTACTTTAAATGGTTTAATGAATCAATTAATTGAACAACACTTAAAAGAACAAGTGCTAAAAGATGCTGAACATATTAATGAAGAAGAAATACAAAAGTTTCTTGCTTTATTACAACGTTATTTATAGATACCAAATCTCGTGAGTGAGTTGTTCGATTTCAGATTTATCATGACTCACATACAGCATTGGAATTTTGAGCTCTACTTTAATTTTTTGAAAGAAAGGGATAATCTCTTTTTTGTGCGCTGAATCAAGTGCAGAAAGTGGTTCATCTAATAATAATAATTGTGGTGAGTACAGCAAGGCACGCCCAAGTGCAACACGTTGTTTTTCCCCTCCTGAGAGCTTAATCGGCATCCTTTCAGTCAAATGCTCCAATTTAAGCAATTCAACAATATAGTCGAGTTTAAACTGACGCTCCTCTGAGCGAATATGTTTGAAGCCAAACAGTAAATTCTGCATTACATTTTTATGAGGAAATAACTGTGCATCCTGAAATACCAAACCAATCCGACGCTGTTGCGTACTCAGGTTAATGCTATGCGCCCGATCAAACCATGTTTGATTCTGTATTTTAATCCAACCTGATTGGGGTTTAATCAACCCAGCAATACTATGCAAAATCGTGGTTTTTCCTGAACCTGAAGCTCCAAATAAACCAATCACAGACTGATCAGATTGAAAACGTTGATCTAGAGAAAATTGTCCTTGGGTAAGTTGGATATGACAGTCAATCATGCTTAACGACCACGTTTATTTTTCTGATAACGATTGAACCATTGCGCAAACCATAAAGCAAAGAAAGCTACGGATAAGGATAAGATAATTAAACGCCAAACTGCTGCTTCAGTATCAGGTTGCTGCATCAAACTATACATGGCTAAAGGCAAAGTACGAGTTTCACTGGCAATATTCCCCACGAAAGTAATCGTTGCACCAAACTCTCCTAAACTGCGGCAAAAACATAAAATACTTCCCACCAAAATTCCGCTGCTTGCAAGTGGCAAAGTTACCTGCATAAACGTGCCGAATGCAGAAGCCCCTAAAGTTTTTGCCGCCATTTCTAAACGCTGATCCACCAGTTCAATCGCCAGTCGAATTGATTGTACGAGTAAAGGAAAGCCCATTACCGCAGATGCCAATACCGCCCCTTTCCAATTAAACGCAAACTCCAATCCAAGTGGTGCTAGATATTGTCCTATGATGCCTCGATTGCCAAAAATTTGAAGTAACAAATAACCAGGTACAACTGGTGGTAACACTAAAGGTAAGAAAACCAGTGTTTCAAATAGTGATTTACCCCAGAACTCTTTCCTAGCTAAAATCCAAGCAATCAAAATTGCTGGAATTAAACTCACAATCAGACATGTTGCTGCCACTTTAGATGACAGTAGCAATACTTCAAGTTCCTCGGGAGTCAGAATCATCATTTAATTACTTAAGTACGCTAAAACCATATTTTTTAAATACTTTTGTTGCCTGACTGCTTTGTAAAAATTTATAGAATTTCATTGACTCTGTATTCTTGTTTACTAAACCTATTGGATAAATAATAGCTTGGTGGGTATTTTCTGGAAATGTTCCAACGATGACGACATTTTTGCTGATCGCTGCATCAGTAGCGTAAACAACTCCGAACTGACATTCACCACGTGCCACAAAGTTTAAGGCAGCACGTACATCTTCTGTCTCCACTAGACGAGTTAAAACCTTATCCCACCAGCCGATCGAATTCAAAGCCTGCTTTGCATATTTCCCCACAGGTACACTCTTGGTATCACCTGTACACCATTTACCTTGAACAATCCTAGTGAAATCAAAACTTTTATCCATTTTTAATTTGATTGGACGAGCTTTGGGAACAATCACTACCAAACGATTACCCAATAAATTCACGCGATCATTTGCCGATACCAACTGTTTTTTTTGCAAATAATCCATCCATTGAACATCTGCTGATATAAAAATATCAGCTGGCGCACCTGCTTCAATTTGTTTGGCTAAAGTTGATGAACCTGCATATGATGTTTTGATTTGAACTTTATTTTTCTGCTCATAGATCATATCTAATTCATTGATCGCATTGGTTAAACTTGCAGCTGCATATACAGTCACTTTATCCATAGCAGATACATGTGTGTGACTAAATAGGCCAACACCTAAAGCCAAAGCATATCGATATTTTTGTTGAATCACGAATAGAACGACCTCATCCTCAGAATTCGATATATTCTTGCGAACATATCGCTTAATAAAGATACACTAAAAACAAAAATTCGCTAGCCTTGTTCTTCTTCATAGTCATCTGTTTTTAAAGCTCAATGATCTAACGATAGGAATCAAGATCATCATTTGGTGCAAAAAATTAATCTCAAACCACTTTAGTGCAGCACTGCATACTTTGTGATATGAGCAAAACTTAGCTTAATCAAGATCAACTTTTCTCTCAATCAATCGTTATTTACCGAAAAATATAACGATAAACAGCAATTTTCCTTCTGAAATAAAAAAAACGCCTATCCAAACATCAACCGAATGATGCTGAATAGACGCCTTTGTCTATTTCTAAATAATAGCGAAAAAAACTATCCTATTTTTGTTTTAGCAAAAGTTGTGCCATAACATCCATGTTTTAGCCCCTTACCGCTAAATTCTGCTTTGGCAACAGCTTGCAACCACACGACAATGCATCATTCACTCTTGCCGCAGCTTTACCCATCACCTGCATATTTGGATCGCCAGCAAAAATGGTAGCAACCGTTTGATGCTTAGGGCACGTTGCCTTATCTCCCACACAGGCAATCGGAATTCCTTCAATGAGAAAGCTACTGTTTCCAGTAATCACCTGCCCACCACCTGTTGTAGGACAACCAATCACAATATAAGGTGTTGCCATAATCCTAACTCTCCACTAAAAGCGCCTAAATCATTAAAGCACTTCAAACTCAATTCGACGATTTTTCTTACGTCCATCTGCAGTTGCATTGTCTGCAACAGGTTGACTGGAGCCTTTACCTTCGGTACTTAAGCGATCAGCCGTAATACTTTTACTGACTAAGTAATTTTGTACCGCTGCAGCACGTTGCTGACTTAACACAGTGTTTTTATTGGCATCACCTGAACTATCGGTATGCCCAATAATTTTGACTTTCTTGCCACCAACTTTATTTAAAGCCACCGCCATTTCATCCAAAATCTTTTGTCCTGCCGCAGTCAGAATGGCACTACCTGATTCAAATTCAATGATTCGATTTTTTAGTGCATCATCAATGATTTTTTGCTCAGCCTGATTAACCGAAAGCTGAGCATTAAAGCGATAAGGTTGCTGAACTAATGATTGAAAACTACTAGTTGTAGGTTGAATTTGACTTGGATCAATCATTTTACCCGTCAAGTCCACCTGAGTACCTTTTACTCTCAACTGACCTTGTGAAATCTTTTTCAAATCTGGGGTAATGACACGAGTCACAGAATCACTCCAGCCATTCGGGGCTGAAACTGGACGAACCTGAATTTTATCGACCACTTGATCTACACCATAGACAGACTGCATCTTAGCCAAGATTGCCTGCTTACTCGAATCATTTGGAACAACACCTTCCACAACAATTGGCACAGCATTTGTAATATTGCTCTGACCTAAAACAATTAAGCCAAACAATAAACTCGCCCATATAGATTTCGGATTATTTTTCATATTCATTCATCTAAAAAAGTTTGTCTAAACAGTTTTAAACCTTGATTGAGGCTTAACTGACGCTGACAAAGTGATTGTTCTAATGTCGCAAGGCCTGCATTTTGCTCAAGATAAGCATCAATCCATTGCGCTTGAATCAATGATACCCAATGCTCACTCTGCATGTTTTGAGTAAAGATATCGCTGAGTGCCATGATATCGGCACCTTGAAAACCGATGAATAGAATTGGCTCATCTTGATGTAAAATACCAATCAGAATTTCAGTATTGTTAATACCTAAGAATCGCCCGATCATACCGACCCAAAAAGCTGCGATTTCATAACAATACATATGATTATTAATAGGAAGGATCAACACTTTATTTAAACGGCTGGTGCCATTTTTTAAGATCGGCTGTAGTAATAGTCCTAGACCAATCATACTTTGTGCAAGTTCATAGACATTGATTTTCATCAATTGTGCAAATGAGTGCATGGTATGGTTTTCATAGAAAACATTACATTCTGTTGCAGTGAATAGTTGCACTACATTCGGCAGGTTATTCAACTTCTCCAACATGATATTGGTATCTCGAATACTACGAAGTACCCGATTACGTTGGAATAAATCAACCAAAACCGACTTGTAGTAATACGGCGCTAATAACAGATTTTGATACGGCTGCTCCACTTCAAGTAATTGACTGAGCACCATTGGAAATGCTCGACCAGAGCTGTCTTGACTGGCAATCAAGTTTGCTGCCAAAAACATCGGCTCAGCAGGATTGGCAATAAAGAAATCCAATGCAGGTAAAGATTCATAACGCTGCTTAAAATCTGGTGCACGCATGGCATGCTCAAGTGCTTCTGTAATCCACTGATCAAGTACCTGAATCAATGCATACTGCCCTTTGGATTTTAGAAAGTCACCACGTGCGGGTGTCTTTCCATAATACAAAGGTGTCGTTTTTACTTGCTGCATCCAAGCCCCTCCTGCTGTTCCGTGATTATCCCTAACATTACGGCGCTACCCCTGCCTGTGCAGGCGCAGCTGGTTGTGCTTGTGGTGCAGCACCCACTGGCGTTGCTTGTGCAGAAACCACGCGTACCGCCTTTTCTGTAACAACTTTATCCACCAACTGTAAGCCCGCATAACCACGGCTCGAGCCAATACTGCCTGAGCTATTGCCACTAATTAGTCGGAAATTCACTTTTAAGGTTAACGATGGCTCAGTTTTACTGGTCCAAGTCATTTCAAAGCTACCATTTTGTTCTTTGCGTTGTGCTGCATCGATCAAACGGTTGATACCATACTCACCTGGCTCTTCAAAAATCGTATGAGTTTTACCTTCCAAGTCCACTGCGGTAATACGCGCACCCGGAATTGCCCCTTGGTTCGGCCATACGAAGTTCACCCATTGCTGAATGCCGTTTTCAAACACCATACGTTGACCATCAATATCAATGGTATATGACAAGTATTGTGGATTCGGTAATGGGTAGAACTGGAAGTTCGATTGATTAGATACAGGTGCAGCCGCAGGCTGATCTAGACTGCCTGTCGCCATCCCATTGATTGGTGCTACATATTGCTGGAATGCCATCACAAATTGTGGATTTAAACTAATACCTAAGTCTTTCCACGTCTTCGAAGTCAAGACATAACCACGGCGGATCACAAATGGATCTAAAGCTTCTTTTACAAAACGTGCAATGCTACCCGTCTCACCAAAGATTTGACCAATTTCACTACTGGTTGCCTGTAAAGTCACACTCGAATTGAATGGATATTTTTGACTTAAATTGGTTTTAAATGGTTGATACGCTTGAATTCCCCACAACTTATTCAACTCATCTTGGGTTGGTACAATCAAGCTTGCAAAAGATTGAGTTAATGGTGTCATCAACAGTTTTTGTAATACTTGTTGATCTGTATCCTTGAGACCCACCATCATTTTTTCATCAACATATTTCTGTGTAAGGTTAAACACAGATGTTTGATCATTAATGGTTTGTTTCACCAAGGCCATTGCACTTGGGCCAATCTCACCCGCAGTTTTGAGATCATTGAACTTACTACGCACTTGTGCAAGGTTGTTCATGTACTCATCGAATAATGACTTATCTTGTAAATCATCACGCTTACGCACTAACTGATAGAACATTTGATATTCTTGTGAAATTGCACCTTGTGCTTTATTCACAGCCTGAGCTGCTGCTTTGTCACCTGAGTTATTTAAGACTTTACGTTTAAACCACGCCACAAAGCCTTTTTCAGGTACTGCAAGTTCAGCCTGTACAATTGGATTGTCCCAGTTGGTTTCGATCGCAATGCGTTGTAATAAAGTACGAATCGGTGAGTTTTGCGGCTCGCCCAAAACATCAATACTTTTTACTTGCTGAGCAAACTGATCCGCTTTGGCATAATAAATACCATTCAGGAACTTTTTCCATTCCGCTACATATTCTTGCTTATACAGCGCCACCAACTGCTTACGGATTTGTTCAGGGCTACCTGAGAAAGTAAGGTCATCAGATTGACGACTATTCAGTACCCAATCTTTACTGTCTGTTGGTTTATTCGCTGCTTCTTCAATCGCTTTCTCTACATACTCATCCCAAGCTTTTTGTGTAAACACACCCGGTAAAGCATAACTACCAAGAACAATACTGCGGTTTTGTTCACCCACAATTTGTCCAACCGTTACCGCAGGGAAGCGTACTGCGGCACGCATCTTAATCTCGTTATAGACACGATCACGCGCAGGCATACCACGAATGACAGACAGTAAAACTTGGCGGGTTTGATCAACCACTTGTGCATCAGTTTCTAATACAGGGAAGCCTTCTTGATTCGCCAAAGTCATGGCATAAGAAAGAATCTTCTCTGCATCCTGAATCATTTCACCACGCGGCATTTGTCCACGATTGGCATCTAACCAAGAACGCCAGAAACGTGAAACTTGATCACTTAAATGACTGGTATCCATATATTCATGATTACTCATCATCAAGTAGGCTTTCAGTGCGTTATAAGCATCTTGCGGGTTCGCATCTGACGGTTCTAAATATTGCTGAGTCTTGGCAACTTGCTTAATTTCGACATTGACATGATTGGCTTTCAATGTCGCTTCATTATTTTTGACGCGTTGTAGATATTGCGCAATATTTTGTTGTGTTGGGGTCAAGACAATCTGTTTAATGCCTTTGAGGTATTCCGCTTTTAAGCTTTCACGTAATTGATTGCCTTGGTAGAGACCAAAACTGAATTTTAACGGACGGTTTTCATCAAACTCATCCAGCTGCTGTAAACGTTCTTGTAAAATCAACAACGCCTCAAGTTGAGTTGATAATTGTTGACCTGAAGATTTTTCCAAGTGTACGACTTTATCTAAGTCAGCCTGAACATCCGCAATCAATTGTTGGTTGTTACGATATGACCAAACCCATACACCGAGTACCAAAGAAACGCCCACCAAAGCGGCAATAAAAGCGATATAACGCTGACGCTTTTTCGCAGGATTGATATGTTGTTTCACAAGGTCCTTATCTCGCAAAATTACATTGGAGAATAGACCTTGGAGGAAATAACCATGATTGGGTGCAATCGATTGTGCAGTGCCTTCTTGTCCATTGCCTTGGATTTGCTGGAGTTGAAATTCTTGGGCAATGTTTTCTGTCATCGGGCTTTCAATTACACCCTCTTGCAAAGCACTGGTAAAATAGAAACCACGGAAAATAGGTTGGAACTGGTATGGATTATCTTCAAATAAAGTACCAACAAAACTTTTTAAGGCTGGTTTGAGTGTTTTAAATTCCAGAGGGAAAGTCATAACACTCGGAGAAATATTATGCGAATGGCGACGACTTAAATGCGTGGTACTGACACTCTTTAAACCGTCATAAAGAATGCTGTAATGTTTTTCAAATAATTCCACTGCATTCTGAGACGAGTTCTGCTCATAAGGTAAGGTTGCACCCCACGCCTGATTATATTCTTGCGACTCATAGCAATCAAAAAACTCAGTAAAACCTGCAATCAAGTCCATTTTAGAAAAGACCAAATAAACCGGAACCACGACCTCAAGCTTTTCAGTTAAGTCCTGAATTCGAGCACGCAGATTTTTGGCTAATTTTATTGAGTTCTCAGGGCTCTGGCTGATCAATTCGGCAATACTGACGATCAGCACCAAGCCATTGACAGGGGCTTTAGAGCGGTTTTTCTTTAGAATATTTAAAAAGCCCAACCATTCAGAATGATCTTCTGAATAAACCGAATAACGGCCTGCAGTATCTAGTAAAATCCCTTCTGTAGAAAAGAACCAATCACAGTTACGTGTACCACTTAAACCCGCTGAAACCATTTTTTGATGGGTTTCTTCAAACGGGAACTTCAAACCAGAATTATAAATTGCAGAGCTCTTCCCAGCTGCGGGATTACCAATCACCATATACCACGGCAATTCGTATAAGGCTGCATTGCCTTTTTTATCCCCCAATTTAGATTTACGAATCAGTTGAATCGATTCTTTCATCTGCTGCTGGATTAACTGTAACTCAGCTTTATCTTTGTGTTGACCATATTCAGCTTGACTATCTTGCTCAATTGCATTGGCAAGTTCCTCACCTTGTTCCGCATGGCGTTTTCTTTGAATGAGCCAATAAATGCCGTAGACAATTAAGCCCAATCCATATGTTGCTGCCAATGCCCAAAAAATATGGCGTGGAATGGACGAATATGAAGAAATCAGTGCCACGAATAAAGACAAAGCAATAATTGCTTTAGGATTCGTGATGTACTGCCAAAGATAACCTAAAATGATATACATTGAGTTCTCGAATTCTTAATAAAGTTAATCAATGAGCAATTGCTACGCTGTCCTGATCTGGTTCGACCTCAGGATAAGCTTGAATAAATGCTTGTAAATTTTGTCCATAAACAAAGGCAACGTGCTGCTCAGGAAGATGAGCCCCCAACATCAATCCAAAAAGTTTTGCCATGTTTTGGGTGTGTCCAAAAATAGGTTTGCAATATAAATAATGGTGCGGTTCTACTGGGCTTTGGCTAAAGAACTGTTCTAACTTTTTCACAACTTTAATATCCGTGCCATCCTCAACGACTAGAACAAAAGGTTCTTCCGCTTGATATTGTGGTAGATCATTAATCTCTAACTGTTGGAATATCTGCTTTAAATTATTTTGATTGACGACAAGATTAAATGTCTTTTCTGGCTGCAACTGCGCCAGTTGAACTGCAGGATGTGCCAAGCAACTACTGCTAATAAATTCAGCAGGAATATAAGCACTGGCTCCCCAAGACTTTTCATCAATAATGTCTTGATCAATTTCTGAATCACAAGCAAGAATGAGTGAAATTTCATGCGGTTGATTCTGAATCCGTTCAAATAACTCAACCAAATGCTGCTCTGTCGATGCCGCACTGAGATAATGATATTCAATATGAAATTTTTGTGGAATGATGCCTAAATCATAAAAAATGTTTTGAATCGTTTCATTACTGCTCGCATCATTCCATGTGTGCACCACATCTTCAGATAACAGGATATGTAGGTTTAGTTTGTCTAATCGATAGACTTGTTCAACCTGAATCGCTTCACCCTCATCCTCTCCCGAAAAACTTGGATCAATCCATGCGGGATGCATCCGATATTCATGCAGATTTTGGCTTTCATAAAATAAACTAGACTGCTTTAAGTGGTCAGAAATCGAGACTAAAAGTTCGGTATGCTGTTCAAGTTGATGGTGAATCAATGCCATGATGCGCTGCTGTCGGACAGGTAAAAACTGCAACTCCTCCTCATCCTCACTTTGAAGCTGTGGATCTAATGCTTCAATTCGATAAGAAAGAATGGGAACGCCATGAAAGTTCACCAGATTATGGTCTAACTGCGGGCTACTAAACTGTTTAATACCCTCAATAATTGAATCATTTTCCCCTAAAGCACTATAGGCACTCGCTGCATATAAATTTAACTTTAACCATTTAATGTCTTGAGCAATCGGTTGAGCTTCAGTCGATCCACCTTCAAGATTTTGTGTAGCCAGCTCGGCTTGTTGCTTTTTCTCTTGATGATGTTTGTACGCTTTATAAATCAACCAAGGTGAAAGCAAAATGAACGTAATCGCAACAGGCAAGATCAGGAAATAATTAATCAGATCAGCAGATTCAGGTTGATATTGAATATCTCGCCAATAATAGATAACAATCAATCCAACCAAAATAAAACAGCTGATCAGCGTTGCAAGAATTTTCTTTATCATTATGCTGCTCCTAAAAGTGCATAACGAGTCTCGCTGTTATGTTGTAATTGTGCCGATGGCATTAAAAATGCCCCCTGTCCCAAACCGATTTCATGTGCTGAATCCAAGCGAATTGGCGCAACTTCGCTCTTATCTAAAATTAAACGCACATCAATAAATAACGTTGGACTGCACCACGTTTGGATTAAATGTTTTAACTTTTTATTTAAGGGCTGATCAGGTAAAAATGCTAAATACTGTTCACGACACAAAGGTCCAATTTGAATCTCGATTTTTCCATCAATTTGCTGAACCGTATCACCACAAAAGGTATTCACCCCAAGTAAACTCGGATTATTTCCACCCAAACTGGTCTTTTGTTCATCACCCAGCTTAAACTTTTCTTTTACAAATTCTTGTATTTGCACTTGCTCATTGAACACACAAGACAAAACCGTTTTTAGAGCATGTGCAGTGTTGTTCTGACCCTGCATCAAACCAGAAAATTCTGCAAAATATTCATCTAAATCATGTTGTTCATGCTGAGCACGAACATAACCATTTAACGCATGCAAAATATCTAGATAATGATTATCTTGTTCGATTTCATATCGAACTGCCAAATTATAAGTCAAACTGGCATCGACGTATTTGGTCGTAAGCTTATGGTTAAATAGGCCTAGAAACTCCTTAATCTCAAGTCGTTGCTGACGCGTACTTTGTTTTAATTTATTGGTATAAGTATAAGGAAGCGCACCTTGTGTACCTGTTAAGCCGACCACTAAATTGGTCAAATGAATCCGCTGATCTTGATAGCTCAGCTCTTCAATTTCTGTCGCGGGGAAACTTAAACTAAAAGATGTGCCAAATTTAAAATTGTCAGACCAATCCTGTTGTTGTACTACCTCTGAATGATGGCGCAACAAACGCGTCGATTGAACAAACTCAAACGATCCAGATTTTTTAAAGACTTGATCGACTACAGAAGAGTCTTGCCACCAACGTTCTGCACGCATTGGTATATCTCCTCTTGGTTAAGACTATCTTTGACGACCACATCAACAAAACTATTAATTTGAACTTTCAGATTAAAAATGTGACTTACTAACTGACTAAAAATATATAAACTATGCCCTCTAAATACACTCTTATTGACCGTCAATTCCGCTTTAACGCCACGAATAAACATAGGGAAAGGCTTCGCATTCATCAGCTTGTTGGTGGTTGAGAAATTCAGCTGTTTCAAAGCATCAATCAATAAAATATTTTCTTTAGAGTGCGGTAAATTATATAAAGCCAACAGTTCCTTTACATGGCTCAATGCATCCCCTTTCATCAGTGCCAAGGTATTGAGTGAAAGATGAGAAATAATGCGCCACTGCTCGTTGCTGTTTTTATCAAAATGATAAGGAGAAGTTGGGCGTTTTAGAATCAAAGCTCGTCTTGCCAGACTACTATCATTCAAATTAAGAATGTTATTGCTCTGACTTAACGCTTCATGTGGCAAATCACCATTTGAGCAGAGTAATTTGGTACTAATAAAATCGGACTTAATTTCATAGGGCTTCAAATGTTTAGAAACAATTGAATAACCCATCTGCATGTTTTTGGTTTGTGTAGGTGAATAATTTAAAGAATAGAAAAATTGAACCTTATCATTGTGATAATGACTCATCGCAAAAAATGGTAAAACAGCAAGATGAGTTTGTTCCTGATTGGTTTTTTCCCGAACCATTTTCATTTCAATAATTGAATAAACTTGATACAGCTCAGGATGATGTGCATCCGTAACCAATGGATATTGTAGTTGCGTATGTGAAATCTTTTGTGGTTCGGCCTGCTTTTCAAACAGATTAATTGCAGGCGTAGTAAATAATTTAAAATTAGCGATATTAAGTTCTGAGTAATTACGCACAATTGCTTGGTCATTCAAATTAAGTTTGAGATGAATCAAGACCTCAAAGTCATTCTGTTGTTGTAACAAACCTTTTAAAACACTTAAGTCAAAGTTCAAATAGTTGAATTTTTCAGGAAAACAAAAGTATTCCATCAACAAGCGGTAAGCATGATGAGTATGCTGATCAATCGGTAATAGACTTTCCTGTTCACTAAATCCCATCACGGCAAATGGATTGGCAATTTCAACCACGCGTTGTCCGACACGAATCGAAAAGCCTGTTTCTTTACGAAAAATACTGTCCAAAACCTGTAAAGGGAAATTTGAAATCGCATCCAAATAGATTGGCAGTTTTTCGTCCAAAAGCCATTGTTGAGCATCATTAAAAATTTCAAATTTCAGACTTAAAGTCGCATTCTGATTCAAATGCATATGTGTACTTGGTGAAGTTTGAAACTCTAGATTACTTAATGTAATCGGCAATAATCGGACTTCGTTACTGGTATTAAACTCACATTGCACACCTTTAAAACTACGCGATTTCAAGGCAGTTTTCTGCGGAATGATATGTGCAGCGCTAAGTTGTTTGAGCTTATTAATATCTTCAAAACTCACCACAGTACATGCTGGGAAATGACGTAAGTATTGAGGAAACATCACCTCAAAGAGAGAATGAGTAAACTGATCATAACTATCTGCTAATTTTTTATCGATACGTGCAGCAATCAGTGAAAATGCTTGAATTAACCGTTCAATATGCGGGTCATCAATTTGTTCTTGATTTAAAGAGAGGCGTTGCGCAATCTTCGGATATTTCTGCGCAAACTCTCTGGATTGTTGACCGAATTCTTGTAGTTGTTTTTCATAATACGGTAAAAGTTGCTCTATCACAGTTCGCTCACACTAAGTTCTGGCAGAAATAACATATTGTTGTGTTGTGGGTTTGAGTAAAGCGTCAAAAAAAACAGGTTCATAGAGTGGGTGAATATTTAAGTAAGCCTGAATACTTAAACACAGTGATCCCATATTATGACCGTCCAAGAGCATCTCAACTTTGATCTGTCGCAATCTTGGTTCATGCGCTGCAATAGACTGTTCGATCGACTGACAAATCTTGTCTCGATCGAGTGGGTTGGCGGTAGACAAGCCAACAAAGTCAATGATCCCAAACTGCAAAATCGATTTTTTTGCCAGTGGGAATTCATCCATATTTCGGTCAAACTGTGCAATTCGACTATTCAGCAAGTCTTCCAAATCACGAGCAACGGACTCTCGTAATTGCTGAATCGACATCCCTCTTAAAAAATCTTCTTGCTCTGGTACTAAACGATCAAATAATGTTGATCTGAATCCGTATGGATATAAATGATCTAAATTCATTTTTATAAGAACAAAAATTTGGAAAAAATAGAGGCTAATAGGCAACTATTAACCTCTATTAGAAAATCACGATACTGATTACGCAGCGTATGAAGCTGTGTTATTAGAAAGTGACCATTTCTTAGTAACAGCACCTTTCGCAGTACCATTAATGTCTTGTTGGTTATAAGTCCACTCAACAGCAGCGTATTTCAAACCAAATGTTTCTGTTGGTACACCTTCTTCATTTACAATTGGTGTAACGCTAGATACAAGTACGTGTTTCAATTTGATTTGTAAGTACTTGATACGTTTGTCACCATTTGCACGGTAATAATCGATTTGTACTTCATCAAATGTATAACCGGCAGAACAAGCTTCCCAAAGTTTTGGACTGGTTGCGTCCAAATCTTTAACAAAAATCATGTCAGCGTGTTCAACACGTTCAGCCGTATGCCCACCTACACTACTTGATGTTGCAGATTTTGGTTGGCGAATATTATGAGACCAAGAGTTAACTTCAAGCCACCCTTTGTGTTCAGAATCACGTGATTCTCCGTCTACCTTATACTTGCCACGAAACTCAACATATATATCTTTCATTTAAAACTTACCTCTATTTATTTAAAGTTATTATCTAGCTGATCTCATTTTTTAATTTGAGGACTGCGGTAGTTCAGTCACGAGTCGTAATGAAACGGACAACTCATCCAGCTGGAAATGTGGTCTTAAGAAAACCACGGATTTGTAGTGACCTGGTTGAGCAGGATCCTCTACAACCTTTACTGATGCCTCACGAAGCGGATATTGTGCTTTTGCTTCTTGAGATGCACCATCATCTAGCAAGACATATTGAGAAAGCCATTCATTTAAAAAGGCTTCAACATTGCCTGCAGATGCAAAACTTCCCACTTTGTCACGCATCATTGCTTTTAAATAATGTGCAATACGCGATACCGCCATGATGTATTGGATTTGGCTTGAAAGTGCGGAGTTGGCATTTGCCGTATCACTGTCATATTTCTTCGGTTTCTGAGCAGATTGCGCACCAAAGAAAGCTGCATAATCTGTATTTTTACAGTGAACTAATGGGATAAAACCAAGATCACTAAGTTCTTTTTCACGACGGTCTGTAATTGCAATTTCAGTCGGACACTTAAACACAACTTCACCATCTGAGGTTTTAAAGGTATGGACTGGCAAGCCTTCAACTAGACCACCACCCTCAACACCACGAATCGCAGCACACCAACCATGCATATCAAATGCGTTGGTTAAACGTGTTCCAAATGCATAAGCAGCATTCATCCACAAATAGTCATCGTGGTTTTCGCCAGAAACATCTTCAACGAAATTAAAACCTTCAGTCGCAGTACCTTCCTTAGGGTGATAAGGTAAACGACCTAACACATGCGGCATGGTTAAGGCAACATAACGAGCATCTTCACTATCTCGGAAAGAACGCCATTGTACATATTCAGCAGTTTCAAAGATTTTTGACACATCACGCGGACGATCAATATCTGTAAATGATTCTAAGCCTAAAATATTAGGACTGGCTGCAGATACAAAAGGTGCATGCGCAGCAGCTGCAACATGAGAAATTTGTTCTAATAAATACATATCTGATGGTGTTCGATCAAATTCAAAATCACCAATTAAAGCAGCATACGGTGCACCACCAAATGAGCCATACTCTTCTTCATAGATCTTCTTGAATAAGGTACTTTGATCGAAATCTGTCGCACCTTGGAAATCTTTAACCAACTCTTTTTTTGTCGTATTCAACATACGAATTTTAATCATTGGGTTAGAAGGAGTTTCTTGGCAAAAATAATAGAGACCACGCCAAGTAGACTCAATTTTTTGGAATTGTTCGTGATGTATAATTTGACTCAGTTGTTGAGAAATAAGTGCATCAATTTCTGCAATACGCTTATCAATTGATAAGGTCATGTTTTCAGAAACGGTAATCGTTCCTGCCATGACTTCTTTAGCAAGCTCACCAATCAAACTTTTAGCACGAACATGCTCATCATCATTTCGAGCAATACGACTTTGCTCTACAATTGAATCAAGTAAATTCGTAGACTCAGATTCATGTGTACTGGTTGCTAAGGCTTGTAAATTATTCATTTTTCAACCTCCGCGCTCAATTGGCGAACCTGATCCGTATTTTTCAATACTTCATCCAACAAATCTTCCAAACGTTCACTATTTGAAATCTTATTGCGTAAATCTGTTAAGCGCTCACGCGCTGCTACTAACTTACGTAAGGGATCAACCTGCTGTACGATCTGTTCTGGTCTAAAATCTTCCATTGATTTAAAAGTAAGATCGATAGACATACGCCCACCTTCTTCAGTCAACGTATTATCAACTTGAAAAGCTGCACGTGGCGCCAATGATTCCATCACTTCATCAATATTATCTAAATCAACATTGATAAATTTTTTATCTTTTAACTTGGTTTTTTCTAATTCAGACGCAGCAGAAAAATCACCCATTACCCCGACAACAAAAGGCAATTCTTTGGATTCTTTTCCATCACCAACTTCAACATCATATGTGAGCTGAACACGTGGAGGACGTATACGTTGCAGTTTTTTCTGTACACTTTCTCTTTTAGCCATAACTTATACCCTTGATTATTATTTCAACGAATCGAAAGGATTCGAACCTGTTTTCTGAACAGTATTTGATTGTTTAGTTACAGTTGGAGTTACAGCTGTTTGACGTTTAACAGGTGCAACCGCTTGATTTACGCTATTGCGTGTAGATTGTGTTGTACGTACTTTTTTATTAACTGAACGTCGATTATTGACATTTGAAATATTTCTGACTTCTTTTTTTAGAGTTTCATCTGTAATGGCTTTACTCGTAGAAGTATCAGGAGCAGGCAGAGAAAGACGAATATTTTCACTCAATTGTTTTGCTGGTGGGTATGTGAGTTCATTACTTAAATATCGCATTTCATTTGAACGCATTTGTTGCAAACTTTCATCTGCTATCGCCACACTCGATAAAAAAACAACATCCGTTAAGCTAGCACCACGTATATTTTGTTGTTGCAATTGAGTTGCGAGTTTTAAGGCATTCATGGGTTGTTTTAACTCATACATCCGCATTGCTGCCTGCGCTAATAAATCATTTACACGAGAAGAGTTATCTTTATCACAAATCTGCTGATATATATTTAATAGTTCATAATCTGTTTGACTGGAAACCAGTGGATTTTGCTTAATACATTTATTTTTTAGTTTAATTGGTTTTATTTGTTGATCATCAGCATAAACAAAAACACTCATCAAACTTGATGCAATACAGAGAATTGATATTCCAACACCTTTTTTCAAAATATGCCTCATCATTATTTAACTTACAACCAAAGAACTGACAATTATTGTTTAAAAACCCTATTACTCGTCAATTTTTGTGCATTTATATCATTTCGGCGAATTTAACAAAAAAAACATAGTTAAAGTCAACACAAATTACGTTTATTAACATTATTAATTTTTTGTAATATTGAAAGTTTTCATGAGATACAAAAAAATATCGCATTTTTTGTTTAAAAGTGACAATTTTTGTTGTAGAATAATCTGTATAGTCGAACAATATCGCCTAAGTTTTTGATTTTATTCAAAAAATAAATTTTACAAATAACAGTTATATCAAGTTAAAACTTAGCAAAGCGCGCTTGATATTCAAAATTATTGTGAGCTACAAATGAGTAATCTTAAGGTTTTAATTAAAAAACTTTCGCCAGCTACTCGCATTGCATTGGAAAAATCAGCAAACTACTGCATTAATCAATTAAATTATGAAATCGAAATCGAACACATATTGGTTGAGTTAATAAATCAAGAAGAAAAAAATGATTTACATATTTTATTAAAAAATAATAACATTTTATCCGATGAATTAATTAATGATTTAAAAGAAAGTATATCTCAGTTACCTAAAGGTAATAATAGAACGCCTATTTTTTCAAAATCAATTATTAGATTACTCGAACAATCTTGGTTATTAGCTTCAGCTGATAATAATCCAGTAATTCGAAGTAGCCATTTATTAATTGCTCTTTTAACAGCTCCTGATTTACAGCAAATGGCTTTTAGAGCTTCAAGTTTATTTGAATTAATTCCTATAGATACAATCAAACATAAATTTCTAGATATTTGTAAAAATAGTAATGAACAATCAGCATTAGAGACTCAAACAACATCCGTTTCGCAACATGGAACTGATATATCAAATCCATCTCCTGTTAAATCACCCGCCCTTGATCAATACACCATCAATTTGACTGAAAAAGCAAAAAAAGGACAAATTGATCCAGTAATAGGACGTGAGTTTGAAATTAGACTGATGCTCGATATTCTGATGCGACGTCGCCAAAATAATCCTATTCTAACGGGCGAGCCTGGTGTTGGTAAAACAGCTGTTGTTGAGGGTTTAGCTTTAAAAATTGCACAAGGGCTAGTTCCTGAAGCACTTAAAAATGTTCATCTACACGTATTAGATATGGGTTTATTGCAGGCTGGTGCAAGTGTAAAAGGTGAATTCGAAAATCGATTAAAACAAGTCATTCATGAAGTTCAAGCCTCTACTCAACCAATTATTCTATTCATTGATGAAGCACATACCTTAATTGGTGCAGGAGGACAAGCCGGTCAAAATGATGCAGCAAACCTGTTAAAACCAGCTTTAGCACGTGGTGAGTTAAGAACAATTGCAGCAACAACTTGGGCTGAATATAAACAATATTTTGAAAAAGATGCAGCTTTAAGTCGCCGCTTTCAAGTGGTAAAAGTAGATGAACCAACAGAAGATGTTGCCATTGATATGTTACGAGCCATGATTCCCGTCATGCAAAATCATTTCAATTTAAAAATTGACGATCAAGCAATTATTACAGCCGTTCAAGCTTCACATCGTTACATTAGCGGTCGTCAACTTCCAGATAAAGCCGTAAGCGTATTGGATACTGCTGCTGCACGTGTTGCGCTGACTCAAAATGCACAACCTGTTATTTTAGATCAGCTCAAAGCACAACAACATAATTTAAAATTAGAACATCAAATTATAACGCTTGAACACCAACAGTTCCCTATTCATCAGCTACGCCTAGATGATCTTAATCAAAAACTCTCAGGCTTAGAAACAGAAATTCAGAAAACTGAAATTAAGTGGCAACAAGAGCTTGAGTTGATCAAACAAATCCAGCAGCTTAATACGCAAACTGAAACTGATAATACCGTACTGATTGATTCATTAAGAGCCGAATTGACACAATTACAAGGACAAAGTCCTTTGGTTTTCGAGCGTGTCAATGCGCAGATCGTCAATGAAATTATTTCCGATTGGACAGGTATTCCGATTGGTAAAATGGTCAACGATGAAATCAAACAAATTCTTACGCTTGAAGATAAACTCGGCGAACGCGTAATGGGGCAGGATTATGCACTTGCTCAATTGGTTCAAGGCATTAAAACCTCAAAAGCCAAGTTAGAAGATCCAAATAAACCTCAAGGCGTATTCATTCTGATTGGTCCGAGTGGTGTAGGCAAAACTGAAACTGCCCTTGCATTAGCTAATGAACTTTATGGTGGTGAGCATCATCTTATTACGATTAATATGTCTGAATACCAAGAAGCGCATACGGTCTCATCATTAAAAGGAGCACCTCCTGGCTATGTCGGTTATGGTCAAGGCGGTGTTCTCACTGAAGCCGTTCGCCGCAACCCGTATAGCGTTGTGCTGTTAGATGAAATTGAAAAGGCACATAGCGACGTACAAGAATTGTTCTATCAGGTCTTCGATAAAGGTATGCTTGAAGATGGTGAGGGTCGTGTGATTGACTTTAAAAACACGACCATTCTATTAACTTCAAATACGGGTTCCAGTGCCATCATGCAGGCCTGTTTAAATCAACCTGTAGAAGAATGGCCTCAAGCCGAAGATTTGATTGAGCATTTAAAACCAAGTTTGTATAAGCAATTTAAGCCAGCATTTATTGGTCGTATGCGTATTGTGCCTTACTTCCCGTTGCATGATGAACTTCTAGTTCGCATCATCAAACATAAACTTGGAAAAATTGTTGATCGTATTGAAAAACAATATGCAACCAAAGTTCAATATTCAGAAGAATTAATAGACTTACTGTTAAACCGTTGCACTGAGGTCGATAGCGGTGCAAGGAATATCGATAACATACTTAACTCCACGGTCCTGCCAGCTTTAGCTACTAAAATTTTAATTGCTTTAGCTGAGTATAAATTGCCAAAGTTAATTGTTATCGATACCCAAGATGATGAAATCACTTATCAATTAGATCCTGTGAAAAAGGCGACTAAAACACGATCGACTAAAAAGATTAAAGCAGAAGTTTAAAATTTAAGATTGAGCTGAATGTGTGAAACATATGGATATTTTATCTTTATTAATGCCAATTAATGAGCAGTCACCTTGTGGTGAGGATTACTCATTTTCCAATGAGTTTCACGCTATCAAAAAAGCAAGGACCCAAGATGATGTATTACTTGATCAAGGGGATTGGGTAACTGAACCTAAACAAGCTGATTGGGATTTTGTCGCAACCACGTCAATTAATTTATTACATTCTAAAAGTAAAGATATCCGTTTACTTACATGGCTTGCTGAAGCTTGGGCAAATTTATATGGTTTTAAGGGAATTAGCAAAAGCATTGAACTTAGTCACCACCTTCTAGAACAATATTGGTTAACCTTACACCCAGAAGTTGAAGACGATGATTTAGACCAACGTATTGGTTTATTACAAGGTTTAATTAATCAGTTGCCTTTACTCATCAAAAAAGTTTCTTTAAATAATCATGCACCTTTTTACCATTTACTTGATTATGACAATTTTCTTTATCATGAAAATATTCGCCGTAAACAAAGTGATGATTATGATGCCTCAACTAATCCAACTGAATTAGAACAGTTTGAACAAGCATTATCGAATACTGATAAAAATTTTCAGCGTGAAAACTATCAACATTTCACCGAAATCTTGCAACAATGGACGACATTGAAGCAAGTTTTAGATGACTTACTTGGTCTAGATTCGCCAAGTTTTGCTTCAATCGATTCTAGTTTAGATACCATTCATATCACTCTAAAAAAGATTTATAAAACCGATCTATTTGAGCAAACAACTCAAGCAGTGATTGCAGAGACCAACACATCATCACCGATGGTACAACAAGTAATGACACAATCCTCTGCACATCAGAATCAACTCTCTTTTCAGCCTCAAGTTCAATCACATGTTGAAAATAGAGAACAGGCTATGCAAGTTCTACAAGAAATCGCGACTTATTTTCAAAACAATGAGCCACATAGTCCTGTCAGCTATATGCTGCAAAAAACCATCAAGTGGAGCCAAATGCCTTTACATGAATGGTTAACTCAAGTCATTAAAGATGAACATCCACTCCAAATGTTACATGATACTCTCGGCGTTCAACCAAAGAATGAATACGAATAATTGTTGGTAAAGCATATGTTTAAAGCAGAAAAAATTCTTTGGGGTGAAGGCTTATTTCTAAGACCACAACACTTCCAAGTTCAAGATACTTATCATGAACAACGTTTGAATCATACAGTACGAGCTTTAGTTCCTTACGCATATGGAATACAAAAGCTTAAATTTGATGAGATTCAACTATCCACCCATATATTGGCTTTAGAGACAGTGGAAATCATTTGGCAAGATGGTGAAATTTATCATGCCCCTGCACAGGATCTTTTACCAGAACCTTTATTGCTTGATGATTTGAATTTACACAGTGAAATGATTGTTTATCTTGCACTTCCTATTTTACAAGCCAACAAGAAGAATATTGCAGATGATACTCGAATGCTTTCGAGTCGATATCATAACTATTTAAATGAAACACATGATTTATTTACAGATGCCAGTCCAGCTGAACTGAATTTTTTACGTCGCCGCGCTGAATTTAAATTACTTCAACCACATATCCAACCCACCCAAGATCTCGATGGTTTTATATATTTAGCTATAGGGAAATTAAAACGTCATAGTTCTGGTAATTTTGAATTAGATCATAAATTTATTCCCCCAATTTTACATATTTCTGCTTCAGAAACGTTAATCAATAACTTAAAACGCACGCTTAATGTTATTAAAGCCAAAATTAAAACCATCCAAAGTAACAATCGTGAAAATGAGCAAAAACTGATTGAATTTCGCTCTGGTGATATCGTTTCTTTCTGGTTAATCAATGCTTTAAATACTGCCTATGCTGGATTAAATCACCTTCTACAATATCCATTGATTCATCCAGAACGATTATTTTCAGAGTTATTGCGTTTAACAGGATCTCTCCTAACATTTTCAACTGCCTATGATGTTGATCATTTACCACAGTATAAACATCATCAGTTACAAGACAGTTTTCAGCAGCTTGATCTCATTCTAAGGGACTTACTCGATACGATTATTTCAAGTCGTTATTTTAGTATTAGCTTAAAGGAAACTCGACCTTCTTATTGGGTTGGTAGTCTTGAATCCGACAAAATTACACGTGATACTCGTTTATACGTTGCTGTTTCAAGCAGTATGATGCAAACACATGAACTCATTCAGATTGTACCTGTACGATTTAAAGTAGGTAGCACAATAGATGTTGAACAACGCGTCATTGCAGCTCTCCCTGCTGTTCCCCTACACCATTTAATGCAAGTTCCAACCGCAATTCCTGTACGTTCCGGTGTGAGTTATTTTGAAATAGAACCGCATCATGAGCTTTATAAACGTATGCTTGAGTCTGAGTCGATCTGTATTTATGTTCCTGCTGGATTTCAAGATATTAGTATTGAACTTATTGCTGTAATGAATACTTAAGAGAAGAAAAATGACTCAACATCCGACAGGTATTCCTTCTTTATTTGATGATGGAAAAATTGGTTCTGGTTTGCCAAAATCTGAGCAACAAAATAAATTGCAAGTGACGAACTTGATTGATTTATTACATGATGGATTCTATTTAGTTTTCTTAATTCGTAACCGTTATATTCCATCTAATCCAACTGAATTCCGTGAAAAAATCTTAGAGCTATTAAATCGTTTTGAACAACAAGCCAAAAGACTTCAATTTACTGCTGATGATATTCACGATGCAAAATATGCTTTTTGTGCATTAATTGATGAAACAATCGCAACCCAACAAGATGCAGCATATTTCAATTTACAAAATAGTTGGTTAATTAGTCCCTTACAGTTGAGCCTATTTGGATCTCAACTCGCTGGTTATCGTTTCTTTGAAATATTGGAACAAATAAGAAGCAAAGGTAAGGAACGTTTAGCATCTCTTGAAGTTTTTCATTATTGCTTACTTTTAGGATTTCAAGGTAAATATCGATTAGAGTCAATTGAGAGTTTAAATCATCTCGTTGCACGCGTTGGCGATGAAATTGATTACCTTAAAGGAAAAAAAGCTGCTTTCTCACCTTTTGCAGCCATACCAGATCAAATTAAACATATTATCCATCATGAGCTTCCCTTTTTCTGGATACTGATCTTTTTATTGTTATTTGCATTATTGACTTTTGCGGGATTGAAATACTTGCTTTCTACAAAAAATGAAACTGCTTTAATGCCTTATCAAAATGTGATTTCTGCACCAGCAGAAGAAGCACATATTACGATCCATTTGCCTTAGTTGATAACCTATGACTCAGGAAAGAACAACTTCTTTGCGCATATTACAGACCAATAAGAAAAAAACTTTATCGCCTGTAATTTATATAATGATTGGATTTATTTCAGGGATAATTTTTACTTCGCTGATTTTCTTTGTTTTTGCTATGGGTTCAAATCCTACCGATACAGCAATGCCACAGCAAGAACAAACAATAGAAGAAAATCCAACCGTTCTGCCGAATTCAACAACGCCGACTCAAAATACAGATGAGATTGCGACTATTCAGCACGAAACAACAGAACCCGTTGAAGAGAATAATATTGCTCAACCAGGCAGTAATGATTTAAGCAAATTCTTCCAACGCACACCAGCTGCTCCTTCTCCAAGTGCGCAGCAGACTTCTCCTTTTGCCAATGGGCCAAATGCCAAACCACAGCAAAAGGTAGTACCTGTAAAATCACCGCAAGAGAAAAATGAAACCGTGCCAGTGGTGACAAATAAAACCCTGAAGCCAGTAGCCCCTCAACCAGCCAAAGCCGCTCAAATCAAAGAGCCTGAAGCTGAAGTCGAAGCGCCTGAAGCAACTGTACAAATTAAAGTGACTCAAAAACCATTTGCTGTTAATGAACTCAAATAAAAAATGATTTGGTTTATCTTCTTCTGCTTCGTTGCAGTTGCGATTGGATTGACCTTGCTCATGTCTTATGAGTTACGTCATAAATCCAAACAATTATTGCAATCACTGCTTCCAAGCGGGAAAAAGAAAATCGTCAACGCCATGCAGTTCGCAGAGAACATGCATCAAGCAGCTTCGCCAGAAAAACTACAATCTCATTGGCACCTACAACAATGGTGGATTTTAATCGCAGGCTTCTTTTTATTTGCCAGTATTCTAATTTTTGCGTTTACACGTCCGATTAATTCCACACGAATTGAAGCTGAGTATTTAAAAGAGACTGACCCACAGATTTATAGTTTGCTCAATGGTGAAATCCTCAGTCCACCACCCGATGTTGACAATACCCTGATCCAAGATGCAATTATAGAAGCAACTCGTATAGAACAAGCATATCAAGCACAGCACCCTACAGATCCGAGTATTGATGCATCTCAAATTGAAATTCCAATTACACATTCACATGGCAGTTTGGACTCATCTTTAGTTGATCGTAAATGGGATAAAATCAATCCTCGTTATAAACAACGCCTACTCATGGTATTCAAAATCATGAAAGAACAGCATGGTTATGAACTTGTATTATTAGAAGGCTATCGAAGTCCATCTCGTCAAAATATGTTAGCAGGTAATCCAAATACGACTAGAGCTAAGGGCTATCAAAGTTATCACCAATTTGGCTTAGCCGCAGATGTTGCCTTTAAAAGGAATGGAAAAGTTGTAATTACTGAACGTGATCCATGGGCTATGCGAGGCTATGAATTATATGGGCAAGTTGCCGAATCCGTAGGTTTAACGTGGGGCGGACGATGGAAATCAATCAAAGACTATGGGCATACAGAGTATCGAATGCCTGGTCTAAGGAAAACCAAAGAAATGGCAGATCAACTGATTGCCGAAGGACAAATTGTCGCAAATAATAACGTATCGTAAAAAAACCACATCAGGAGATGTGGCAAAAGGTGTAGCTGTGTTTGAACAGTCATACTGTATTTTTAGAATAAAGTTCTAAACTTAATTTAATATTAATTCAAACTGAGTTACCTAGAATAAGGCTTCAAATAACCTTGCGTCATTAAATGACTGTTAAATAAACGCATTTTAGAATAATGATGATATTCACAAGAATTTGACAACAATCAAACTATATTCAAATTTTTAAGCATAAAGATCATGCGCTACGGTTTAATTTTAGGTGATCAGCTTTCAGAGCAAATTGCCACACTCAAAGCACTTGATAAAGACCAAGACATAATTTTGATGGCAGAGCTGGTTGAAGAAGCGACCTATGTAAAACACCATCCTCAGAAAATTTCACTGATTTTCAGTGCAATGCGTCATTTTGCAAAATCCTTAAAAGCACAAGGCTGGAAGATTCGTTACCAAGCTTTTGATCGTACACAAGCAGCTCAAGGATTTGTTGATTTTGTCCAAGCGCAATTAGAAAAAAACTCAGCTGATGCTTTAGTGATTACTGAAAGTGGAGAGTTTCGTTTACAGCAGGCGATTGAAACTACATGGTCTAATCAACTTCAAATTCCAATACATATTTTAAGAGATGATCGTTTCTTTTGTTCTAAAAATGAATTTAAGCAATGGGGTTCTTCTTCTAGAATATTACGCATGGAATTTTTCTACCGAAAGCTCAGGCATAAAACTGGCTATTTAATGGATGGCAATAAACCAGTCGGTGGGAAATGGAACTATGACATCGAGAATAGACAAGCTTGGAATGCTCAGGACTCAATACCTGTAGCATTAGAATTTGATCGAGATCAAATCGATTTAGATGTGATTGAATTGGTGAAAGCAGAATTTCAAGATCATATTGGTCAAATCAATCATTTCAACTGGGCAACAACACGTCAACAAGCGCTGCAAGCACTCGATTATTTTATCCAGCATCAATTAATCCATTTTGGTCAATATCAAGATGCAATGGTTCATAATCAAGATTATATGTTTCATAGCCTACTCGCTCCCTATTTAAATTGCGGATTACTATCTCCTAAAGAGGTTTGCGATGCAGCACAACAGGCCTATTTTGAAGATCGTGTACCGCTAAATACTGCTGAAGGCTTCATCCGTCAAATCTTGGGATGGCGCGAATTTATTCGAGGCATATATTGGTTAGAAATGCCAAGTTATTCTGAGTTAAATGAACTACAGGCAGATCGAGAACTTCCTGCATATTTTTGGACAGCAAACACTAAAATGGAATGTATGCGTGAATGTCTAAGAAATTCTTTAGAAAATGCTTATGCACACCATATACAACGATTAATGGTGATTGGAAACTTCACTTTATTAAATGGTATCTCGCCTAAACAAGTAAATGATTGGTATTTGAGTGTATATGCAGATGCTTTTGAATGGGTGCAATTACCGAACACACATGGCATGGTTTTATTTGCTGATGGTGGTCTTGTTGCAAGTAAACCTTATGCAGCTTCAGGGAACTATATTCATCGTATGTCTAACTACTGTCAGAACTGCCACTACAATGTCAAAACCAAAACTGAACAGGATAGCTGTCCTTTCAATAGCTTATATTGGAATTTCTTAGCCAAACATCGTGTTTTATTTAGTTCCAATCCCAGAATGTCAATGATGTATAAACAATGGGATAAGCTTAACCTAGATGATCAAAACACTATTTTGACACATGCGGATGATCTACAAAAACGTATTGAAGAACTCTAATCATGCATAAGAAAGTTCATTTACCTGAAAAAATTTGTGCTTATTGTTTACGTCCTTTGTCATGGCGAAAGAAATGGGAACGATACTGGGATGACGTTAAATATTGCTCTAAAAAATGCAAATCACAAACAAAGCATATTACAAATCAGACATCTAACACGCAGATGCCTGATGAGTTTTTTAAATGAATTATGGTGCTCGATGTGGTGTTTTGATCAACTTAGACAAGTCATAACCTTGTTGTTTTGCCGTTTCAAGATAAGAGTTATAAGTTGCCTCATCAATGGTTGGTGTTTTAGAAAGAAGCCATAAATATTTAGTTGATGGTCCACCCACTAAAGCGACCTTATACTCAGGATCTACTCTTAATACCCAATAATTGCCTTTGGTAAATGGCAACCAACGTAAGCCTTTAGGTAAGAAACTTACTTTTAATTTACTATTCCCTGCATTTGCTGCATAAGCAATACCTTCTGAACTATCCATCTCACCTGATTTTGTACGGCAGCTGTTTAATACGCCAATGGTTTTGTCTGGATTGATAGTATAAGTTGCAGTCGTGTCACTCAGACATTGACGTTGAAAATACATGGGTAAGTGAGCAATTTCATACCATTTTCCAGCATATTGATTGACATCAATTTTATCCACAGCAGAGGGTTGTTGAGCATTTGCTTGTACTGGTATTACAGTAGCAGCCAGAGAAACAGACAATATAGCCATGCCGAATACAGTTTTAGCTTTCATTTTATCCTCTTCATATTTTCAAAAATATTCGCTTCACTTTAAATATAAAGCTGTGAATAAAATGTGAGATTAACTTTACATTACATTTAAAAACAATAGTTTAACAATTTAACCCCTAATTAAGCTTAAACATGAATTACTAAATCACCTCTGTTTGATCTTCGATAAAGAACCGAAATTTGCGCTTTTAAAAACTCCATGACTCATTTGTTGGTAGGTTTTTGGTAGGTAGGAAAAAATTTCAACCCTTGCATACTAAGCCTACAGTGATGTGATCACTGAATAACAAACAATGGATTATGGAAGAAGGAATCGCTCCATGGCTTTTAAGAATATTGCAGATCAAACCAACGGTTTTTATATCCCTTGCGTCTCTCTTTTTGGACCTGGTTGTGCCAAAGAAATTGGAATCAAAGCCCAAAACCTTGGCGCTAAAAAAGCATTGATCGTCACCGACGAAGGTTTATTTAAATTTGGTGTAGCAAATACCATTTCAGAATATTTAAAAGATGCGGGTGTGGAGAGTCATATCTTTGCAGGTGCTGAACCTAATCCAACCGATATTAATGTTCACAATGGTGTACAAGCCTATAATGATAATGCTTGTGATTTTATTGTTTCCCTTGGTGGTGGTTCTTCACATGACTGCGCTAAAGGTATCGGCTTAGTTACCGCTGGCGGGGGGCATATTCGTGATTATGAAGGTATTGATAAAAGTACCGTGCCGATGACACCACTCATTGCAATCAATACAACGGCAGGAACGGCATCTGAAATGACTCGTTTCTGTATCATCACCAATACCGACACCCATGTCAAAATGGCAATTGTTGATTGGCGTTGTACACCGCTGATCGCAATTGATGATCCTAAACTGATGGTTGCTAAGCCTGCTGGATTAACGGCAGCAACAGGAATGGATGCTTTAACGCATGCTGTCGAAGCTTATGTTTCTACTGCTGCAAATCCGATTACCGATGCTTGTGCAGAAAAAGCAATTACCATGATTAGCCAATGGTTACGCCCTGCTGTTGCCAATGGTGAAAATATTGAAGCACGTGACGCGATGAGTTATGCACAATATTTAGCGGGTATGGCATTTAACAATGCTTCTCTTGGTTATGTTCATGCAATGGCACATCAATTAGGTGGTTTCTATAACCTGCCACACGGTGTATGTAATGCGGTGCTTTTACCCCATGTTTGCGAATTCAACTTGATTGCTTGCCAAGATCGTTATGCAAAAATTGCAGAATTAATGGGGATCAATACAGACGGTTTTACCGAAACAGAAGCCGCATTTGCCGCAATTGATGCAATTAGAGAATTATCATCTTCAATTGGTATTCCATCTGGTTTAACTGAACTTGGTGTAAAAACTGAAGATCTTGCAATCATGTCTGAAAATGCTCAAAAAGATGCGTGTATGCTGACCAACCCTCGTAAAGCAACGCATGCTCAAGTGGTTGAAATTTTCAAAGCTGCACTTTAAATGTTCTCTTAAAAGTAAGCCAAGCCTCCGACAACAGGCTTACTTTTTTTGTGGGAATAGCAAGCTGGTGATATTCCCACTTTTTTTGGTGCTAAATTTTTTAAATTAAATTCCAATATATTGATTTTTATTACTTTTTAAATAATTCTCTAAAATATAAATCAATCAACATGATTATTTCTAATATCTATAAACAATGCCTTAAAACATATCTTTAAACTTATTCAAAGATAGATGTGCAGGATGATCAACAGGTAATAATTCCATTAAACGTTCAACTGCATCGATTGCTTCTGGGAAATGTGCCACGTGTTTCAATAATACATCTGTTTCTGTGGTTTTAAAAATCGCATCACTCAAGCGTGACTCTAAACAATCTCGCCATGCACATAAAAATGGGCTTTCAGTTTTAGCGAGAAAAACACCTTTATACAACTGTAATGCAGAAGCCACATAACCAGAATCAAGTGCTTGTTCAGCCAAAAGAAAATCTGCTTCTACATCTGCCAATAAACGGTATGGTCTTGATCCTAGCATTCCCCCTAAAATGTCTCTCAATTGCGACATTTCAGCTTTTAAAGTACCAATACTTACTTTGCGTTCACCGTATAAAGCTTGATGCAATTTTTCTAGATTTAAGCCATTTGGACACAATACTAAAATTGCTAAAATTTCAATTTGACGTGGTGTAAGAACAAGTGATTTTCCATTGAAGAAAATTTGTGGCGTTGAAAAAGCCCGAATATATAACTGTTGACGTTGCTGTTCTATCAGTGCAGTTTGAATAATTGATGCACAACGTTCTGCTGCTAAAACTCCTAAGCTATTATGCTTTTTCCATGTGGTTGATAAATCCACAACACCCTAATACTTGTTTTGAATATGGATCAATAATCGGTGCCGCATAACAGACCCAATCATGAATCGACTCCATATAATGTTCATTTGAAAAGACACAACTGGATTGTTGAGTTTTAAGCGATAGCGCCAAAGCGTTTGTTCCAACCACCTCTTCAGCCCACTGTCCACCCGCGATGAAATGTACCTTTTCAGCAGCACTTTTCATTTGCGTACTTGAGGCTGTCCATATAATGGTACTCCCAACATCACCTACAGCAATCACCATGGATGACTGTTCAGCGATATGGCTCAGTTCATTTGAACAGGTATTTAAGGCTTTATCTAAACTACTTAAATTTTTCTTATTTTGATTCAGTAAGGGAGCTGCAAGACGTTCTTTGGGAATTGAAGACGATACGGATCGCTGCCAAGAACTCGCAATACTCTGCTCTAGTTTTTCAGCACTTTGGGGAGACAAGCTATTTTGTTGCTTTAATTGATCAATAGACTGCCTTTGTTGTATCAGCTGTTGTTTTGTAAACATGTGTATATCCCTCACGCGTGATCATGGTTTCCTACCTTTCTCCAACCTTCCCCCTTATATCCTAGTGAAATAGCGTACAAAAGTACCTTATACCAAAGCTGTAGATGCTTAAGATCAATTATAAGCAAAGGAATATATATATGCGTTACATCGATCCGAATCAAGCAGATTCAAAAGTCCAATTTAAACCACAATATGAAAACTTTATTGGTGGTCAATGGGTCGCTCCTGTCAGAGGAGAATACTTCGATAACGTTTCGCCTGTCGATGGCAAAGTGTTTACAAAAATACCGCGTTCTTCTGTTGAAGATGTTGAACTTGCACTTGATGCAGCACACAAAGCAAAAGCTGAATGGAATAAAAGCTCTCCAACATTCCGCTCAAATATCTTACTTAAAATTGCTGATCGCATGGAAGCAAACCTTGAAATGCTTGCGGTGGCAGAGACTTGGGACAATGGTAAACCTGTTCGCGAAACACTAGCAGCAGACATTCCATTGGCAATTGATCATTTCCGTTACTTTGCAGGTTGTATCCGCGCGCAAGAAGGCGGCATTTCAGAAATTGATGAAGATACCATTGCCTATCATTTCCACGAGCCGTTGGGCGTGGTCGGTCAAATTATCCCATGGAACTTCCCGATTTTGATGGCAGCTTGGAAACTTGCTCCTGCACTTGCAGCAGGAAATTGCGTGGTTTTAAAACCTGCGGAACAAACTCCAGTTGGTATTTTATTGGTTCTCGAACTCATTCAAGATCTTTTACCAGCAGGTGTCTTAAACGTCATCAATGGCTATGGTGCTGAGGTCGGTCGCCCTCTCGCAACCAGTCCACGTATTGCTAAAATTGCATTTACAGGTTCAACTCAAGTTGGACAGTTGATTATGCAATATGCGACAGAAAACATTATTCCAGTGACGCTCGAACTGGGTGGTAAATCTCCGAATATTTTCTTTGAAGATATTATGGATAAAGAAGATGATTTCTTGGATAAAGCGCTGGAAGGCTTTGCCATGTTTGCCCTAAACCAAGGTGAAGTATGTACCTGCCCATCTCGTGCCTTGGTTCAAGAAAGCATTGCAGATGCATTTTTAGAAAAAGCCATTGAGCGCGTCAAACGAATCAAGGTAGGACATCCTTTAGATACTGAAACCATGATTGGTGCTCAAGCTTCCCTTGAACAACAAGAGAAAATTTTACGCTGCATCAGTACAGGGCGTGAAGAAGGTGCTGAGCTGTTGACAGGTGGTAGTGCGAGACAAGAAGTCGGTGAGGGTTTCTATATCGAACCAACAGTGTTTAAAGGTCATAACAGCATGCAAATTTTCCAAGAAGAAATTTTTGGTCCTGTGCTGTCAGTAACCACATTTAAAGACTTTGATGAAGCCATTAAAATCGCAAATGAAACTATCTATGGTCTGGGTGCAGGTGTGTGGGCGCGTTCTGCACATACTTCATATCGTGCGGGTCGTGCGGTAGAAGCAGGTCGTGTATGGACCAACTGCTATCATATTTATCCTGCACATGCGGCATTCGGTGGATATAAAAAATCGGGCATTGGTCGTGAAAACCACCGCATGATGTTAGATCATTATCAACAAACCAAAAATCTTTTGGTGAGCTACTCAACCAAACCTGCTGGATTCTTCTAACAATCCATTTCATTCCTCAAAAAAGAGCAAATGTTATTTCACATTTGCTCTCTTCATAGTTCAATTATAAATTTCTCAGCCAATTAATTCGTCAAACTCAGTTCCTGTGACCAAGTCGATTTCGGTTGTTGATGTAAATGCCAACACACTTGAGCAATCGATTGCATCAACTTTTGATTCTGATCATCCCATTTTTCTAGTGTGCAGTAAGCCACATGAATTCCTTTAGGATGAAACTCTCTTGCCAATGACTGTGATAAGGCTCGAATACTGGCAAACATACTCATCGTCAATAAATCTGCTTGCTTTTCCGCACCCACTGATCTTGTACCGAGGAAAATCACTGTTCCAGGTTGCTGTTTAAGCATGCTTGCAATCATAGCTTGCGAAATACTGACTGCATTTAAACCCGTGGCTTGCCAATATTGTTCAATCATTTCAGCAGATACAGTATTGATATGATCAGTACACCCAAACTTTGGCTGGATAATAGATAATTCAATCTTATAGCCCTGTTGTTGAATATATTTGACCAGATTTTTTAATGAAGTATTCGACAACAAATTCAATTGAATAACGGTTTTTTGATTATCTAAACTGATAATCTTTAAATCGTGCTGAGATGGCTCATGTGTCACTTGAAAAATATGTAATGAATGATCTGAATCAAGATTGATAAAGGCTTTACTCAACAACTCAATATTTTCACCAAAGACCACCATACAGGGTTGAGCATTTTGTGATGATTTTAATAATCGTCCTAGCTTATTCATCATTTTAAAAGCGCTCCTGATGCGGACGTAAATCTAATTCATGTGTCCATAAATCATTGCTTTGCTGATATAACATTAAATAATTATCTGCAATTGCCTCGATATTTAAGCCGCCAGTACCACGCGTTAATCTTGCTAAACGACCAAGTCCGAATAAGGCTTTATTGACCCGATCACCATCGACCATGCCATCCACCACAACATGTGCAATATGTATATTTTTCGACTTATATAGACTTGCTAAATTAAGTGCATAAGCACGTAATGCCGATTTACCCATGGTAAAAGCAGCAAAAAACGGTTTACCACGCATTGATGCACTCGCACCTGTGAAAATCAGAGTTCCTTTTTGTTGTTGTTCAAAAATCTTCAAACAAGACTGCGAAACCAAATAAGCAGACAAAAAAGTCGAGCGCCACATTTTTGAGAAAAAGGACAACTGCGTTTTTAAAAACAAGGATGGAATATTGCCACCCACATTATGAGCAACAACTTCTAGCTGTTCGTTATTTGCAATGATTAAGTCAAATAAAGCTTGAATCTGTTGATCATTTTCTGCATTTAAACAATAAGCGACAGCACTCCCACCTTGCTCAGCAATCGTTTGAGTCACTGCTTGTAATTTATTGAGCGTTCGTCCTACCACATAAACCTTTAGACCAGATTGAGCAAAACGTCGTGATACAGCAGCCCCAATCCCTTGTTCTGCTCCGACTCCAATGACAACAGCGACTCGCGTACTCATATCTGTTTTATCCAAGCTGCAATATTAGAATAGCTGTTAATTTTTGCTCCCCACATTTTACTGGTTCGGACAATCTCTAAAAGCTGTGAAGCAACTGCAATGTCGGCCACTGTTTTTTGCTCCCCAACTAACCAACCAGTAGCACTCAGCATCAGTTCTATACGTTCTAAATGACGAATAAACTCTGCTTCAATATCGGCTTTTGCCATACGTCCTGTGCCTTGCATTTTCAGTTGAAAGCTGAGTGCCGACTTCAATAAAGGTTTCATCAAAATCACTTCATGCTTTGGGCGACCTTGCGCACTAATCGCTACAGCATGATCTAAAGCATCGGCATCACTCACTCGAAAGTGGATCTCATAGAAATACAATAATTCATCTGCCCAGTCCTCCCACAACTCAGCATAAGCTTTTTGTATCGGATCAAGCGGATAAAGACGTGGTAAGTCAGGATACGTTTCATCCAAATAACGTGCAATACGCGTGCTGTCTTGAATCCGCTGTCCATTAATATCCAGTACAGGTACTTTTCCGACCTTACTCAACATTGGAACCTTAGCCCCCAACACACCGTTATAATTGATGGTTTCAAATTCAATCCCTTTAAATTTCAACATTCTTGCTACTTTTTGACAAAAAGGTGAAATTTCCCACTGATGTAAAGTAACCATTATTTTTCTTTCCTTTGGGTTGATGTTTTAATCACGATCAGATCAGTCACGCCGATCAATATACTCAATATAACCACGTCCCTGCGTAGCAACTCCTGATCTACTACCATGCCAGTGATATCCACCAACATAACCAGTCGCTAGACCAAAAAGCATTGGCGTATCGACAGTAGCTTGGATATCGAAAAGTAAGTTTTTATACTTATCTATGACTTGCCATCTAAATGTTTCAGGCAAACTCATTAAACTTCCATCTTGTCCCTGCGCGACTTCGGCTTGTAAACTCAAGACTTCAAAATGTACATCTGCATCTAAATGAATTGCTGTGCCATCTGCTTGTCTTAACATCGCAAATGCTGCAATCGAGTGGTCTAAAACAGTCACGTAACCCAATAAGAGCTGTGTAGTTTCATCAATTGTCAAAACTTGATAGGTAAAAAAATCTGCTGGGATCTTCAACCATTTTGGAATGGTTTTATTCAATGGATAAGCCAATGAAGGTGCTTTCCAATGTTCCCAAGTGGCTAAACCTGATACCTGTTGCGTCTGATCCTGATAGGTAATTTCACCCTCATAATTCATCAACAAACTCATGTGCTGGTAAATCGCACTGTGAGCAAACCAAGAATTTGCACCCGTGGCTGTAAGCTTTAAATCAACAGCAAAATCCTCCCTACGACTTATCAATCGAAAATGAGGATACTGTCCTGATATTTCTGCATTCTCACCAAATCTAATTAAATTATGTTGTGGATCGAATTGCATATCATTCTGAATCGAATAGCTCGAAAATGCATTTTTATTTGCTAAAGCAGTACCATGAACCAAAACTGCTGTATTGAGTGGTCCATCTTTGGGGTCAACGAAAGCATCAGCATCTACCACTTTTAATCCAAGCATGCCAAGAATTGAAGCAAAACTTAGAAAATAATGTGGTGCAGGCAAATCAGCAATCATGATGCCAAAATGAGTGCCTTTAAAGGGAAAAGGATTATTAATGGCTTGATAAAAATCTGGGCTCGGATACGGAATATTTTGATTCGGACGCACAACCCCCATGATACGACTCGCAGCCTTCGTCAATAAACCAATGGCATGATCTTTAAGTCCACGATTGGTTTTACGACTATTCGGCAGCATTCGCCCTGTTATCGTAACAGGAATATCTGATTGAATTTGTTTAGACATCATTTTTATTCTCAATTCATCAAAAACGCTTTATTTATCTTTTAACAATTGCCTTGCTAAATTGAAAAAAAGAAGGTTTTTACACCTTCTTTTTTGATTAATTATTTTTGACGAATAATCATATTAGTCGCTGTTGCATGGGCATACAATTTGCCTTCTTCATCTCGAAGATAGCCCTCTGAAATGACTAAATTACGTCCAACATTGATCACTTTTCCTTCAGCGATGAGTTTCTTATTAAACGGTATTGGACGACACATTTTGATTGCTAAATCAGTCGTGCCGTATCCTTCACCCGCTGCCAATACGGTATGGCACGCGCATCCTGTGACAGAATCGAGTACTGTCGCAGCAAAACCACCATGCACACCCCCTAGTGGATTGGTATGACGCTCATCTGCCGTCGCAATAAAAACGATACGACCAAACTCAACCTCTCCAACACCGTCCATCCCCATAGTTTTTGCAATACCAGGTGCGGGTACTAGACCTTGTTGAAATGCTTGCATGATTTCTAAACCAGTCATTTGATTTGGACTCTTCATTGATTTACTCTCTTTTTAGGTCTTTATAAAAACAATATTTACAGATAGAACGCTATTAAACATAAATAAATGAGCTAAGCTGCCTTTCATCCATTTAAATAAATTTTGATCGTGATAGCAGCTAGAGTAGATCATTCAATTAGGATACTAAATGATGTGATGTTTCATTTAAGCCTAGTTTTAATTTAGTTTGAGCCACAATATCAGTTTCATCTGTATCATTCGGATGAAAATCAAAGCGGTAATAATCTAAAAATTTTGGAATAAAAACTTTATATTTTTCTCTACCATGATGCATAAATTTACGCCAAGAATTTAAATTGAATAATTGACGATCACGTTTCAAAAGTACCATCTGATATAGCGTCGAGAGAACCGTAATCATGGCTAAACTAAAGGTGAAAATAGCAATACGAGGAATATAAGCAGCTAGTCCTTTACCATATAAATATTGATACATATCATAGGCAACTGCTTTATGTTCAGTTTCTTCTACACTATGCCATAACCATAAATTGCGTATGGTTTCATCTGTCATTAATTCGTTCACGTCTTTCATCATTTCCACAACTAAAACTGCGGTGTAGTGTTCAAGACCAACTGTGACCAACAAGTTCCACTTTTTAGGAAAAGTACGTTCAATCGCTTTTAGAACAATACCTGTCATTTTTTCTAATGACTCTGGATCTAAACCATACTGCTGCGCGCTCAGATGAAAGGCGTGATGTTCTTTAGAATGCATCGCCTCCTGACCAATGAAAGCTCCAATATCACGATCAAGCTGCTCATTATTTTTAACCTGAGCTCTTAAAGCCCGAACCGAACGGACGAAATAAGACTCACCTTCTGGAAATAAGGTAGACAAACCAGTGAAATAATGAGTAAAAGTTGGCTCATTATTACACCAATATTTAGGCATATCCTGAAATTCATAGTCCATTCGACGTACTGGAAATGATGCAGGTGTTTTTTGCTTTGATTTTTCTTTCAACACTGACGACATTATTGTTCACCTCAAAAGTTTTAGCTCAAATTAACAAGTTCTAAAAAGGTACTTGTTAAATCAAAATAGAGATAGATAGATTTCTTGTCAATCTTGTTACCATCATTCCTTAAAAGTTGTCCTAAAATGACTGTCATCTTCCTTAAAAGACAAATCCAACTATTTTTATAAATTCATATTTATAACTTAAAATTAAAAAATAACATTAAAACAAATACTTAAATAAAAAATTATTGATTTTAAAATTGAAAACTGTCTTTATGAACTACTATTTCATTAAGTCGTTCTGAAGTAAATATTGATAACTTTGTTGAGTACTCGATAAAAATGCAACGGGCCTCTTTCCTAATATCATCACCTTACACTTTCTAATTGGTTATAAATTAAGATTTATTTTTTTAATAGTTGTGTTATGATGCTAGATCAATTGGGGGTGTTTCTGGCTTCGACGCTGGTGATGAAACTCATAGATGCATGTCGAGAGCGCATTTTCTCTCGTAAATCAAATTTGCATTTTTTAGTCGCAAACGACGAATCATACGCTCTAGCTGCCTAAGGGCAGCTTGTCCGCCTCTCCGAATACTTGTGGTTAGAGAGTCCGACTGAAGCGCACGCACACAAGTCCGTATAAAGCCAAGCCTCGGGGCTTTGTACTAAACTTAGAGGATCGCGATTTGTACCCTGTTCGTCGGGTCACAAAGAGTTAAAACAATAGACGATATCTAAGCATGTAGTATTCTCGAGCGTAGTGCTGGCGGACGCGGGTTCAACTCCCGCCACCTCCACCAAAATATCTCAAATAAATCAGCCACTTATCAAAGTGGCTTTTTTATTGATAAGATTTTGACATGATTGCCTATTTTGTTTTTCTCAATGTTAGTTTTGGCAGAGCTATAAAGAATTGATCTGTTAAAATTAAATTCATATTCAATTAGATATATAAATCTTCTGACTCAGTTTTGGTTAAAGCTCTATCAAAATAAAGAGCTTCATAACAATCCACATTATCAGGAAACTTATTACCTGTTAGGACATCCCCCCCAGCATTAAATACTTTTGTATTCGTTTGAGCATTAGCAATATTTTAAGTTGTATCAAGTATTGCATGAAAACAACAATTAGACGTGAGAATAAAACATCTTCAAGAAAATTAAATGGCGTTCAAGCATAAGATGCTAATATTTAAATAATTTATCTATTTTTGATTCTTTTCACCCAATATAGAAAACATCAATGGTAAATTTTTACCACAATGCTCAATCCTGTATTTTTCATTTTCTTTAATCATATTGCTAAAACAGGGCGAATTCAAACATGAGGTGCGACAGTTTGAAAAGTCTTATGATAATCAACAAGCTGAGCAAATTTCTCTAATGGTGTAAGCCAATCTAACGCT
>Ga0209599_10000234_pt1 | contig 39376 bp, 40 predicted proteins | sample Shrwel_input2_FT_FD_187534 | JGI IMG/M metagenome (GOLD analysis project Ga0209599, IMG submission 187534) | Subsurface microbial communities from deep shales in Ohio, USA - Utica-3 well 1 S input2 FT (SPAdes) (version 2) ...
GTACTTAATTATTCATGAACAAAAGCCAATCAAGAAAGGTTGTAGTTATTCATTAATGAAAATTTTTTGATTGATGTTTGTTCGAAAACTATAATAATGAAAAAATATTGCTAAATCATTTAAATTTAATGTCATTCATCTGATCTATTAAAAACAATATGTTAAGAGGAAATTGTTTGTACGTGAAAAAACTTATAATGATGTGATAAAAAAATGGTTAATTATGGAAATAGTTCATATTCATAAACGAAAATTGAAAAGTAACATATAAAACGATAGAAATAAAAAAACTGATAGGTGGGTGACACCTATCAGTTTTTTAGTAAAGAGATTAGTTTAGGCTTGGTCAGCATCTACAATTGCTGCACTTGCTTGCTTTAGGCTATATAGAAGTTGCCCTAACAGGACATCTTTATTACTTAATGTCACCATGACCATTGGATGATGAGGGGCGGGTATCGACGTTAAAATGGCTTTGCCATTCTCTGCATCAAAGGTAATACTTTGACAACCAGTGAGTTGAATCTCATTCAGGAAAGCACTCACCATCGCTAAAATTGAACTACTCACGGCAGCTAACTTAGTGCTGTTATAAGGGTTCTTTTTATAAATAGAAGCAAGCTCAAATCCATCTGTCGAGCAAAGCATGATGTAATCAATACCACGAATATTGGTTAATATTTCGCTTGCTTGAGCTTTTGCCAAATGAATCAGTTCTTTTGGTGCGGTACGTTGTTGGCTTGGAATACTGAACATAATTCTTCTCTTTATAAAGTGATTAATTTGTTGCTCGTAAATTTACTTCTAAGGCTGCAATCAGCGATTCAACCATAAGTAAAATATGTTCTTGTTTGCGCGCATCGATAAAAAACAATGGATATTGATATTCATTTTGAATCAGCCAATCACGATAAATCGAAGTAGATTGGGCTTTGTTTTCATCAATATGCGTGATGCCAATCGAGATATTTTTTGTATAATCTTTAAATGTATCTAAATATCCTTCCAGCTCTTCAAGTGCAACTTTGCTATTGTGATCGACCAAAATAATTGCACCAAGAGCACCCTGACAAATCACAGGCCAAATAAAATCAAAGCGTGCTTGACCAGGTGTTCCGTAAAGTCCAATTTTGGCACCGTCATCTAATGTAATTTCGCCATAATCAATACCAACAGTTGTTTGCATTTTATTATGGGCTTGGCTATCTGTATTAAAGGCTTCAGTAGCAAGGACAGGAACTTCAGAAAGTGATCTAATCGCTTCCGTCTTACCTGCACCCATACTGCCAGCAAATACAATTTTATATTGTTGAAGAATCATAAAAATCCTTAAAGCCCAAATCGACGTCTAATCTTGCCGAAAAATTTATTTAAAAAACCTTGTTGTTCAGCAGTCTGCTCAGTCGCCTGTGTTTTTAAGTAATGGCTTTCTGATGCAGAAATAATGCCTCCGTTATTGGAAATAATGCAGGCTGAAATAAATTGTTGAACCGTTTCAATAGGAAGTTTCAATTGTGTTGCTACTTGTGAGAGTTGAGCTCCTTGTATAAAACATGCAGAGAGTAAAAGTGTAATTTTTCGATCTGTGCTTTGAGTCGGTTGAGGCCAGTACTCAATTTTGTAATATTCATTTTCGCTTGGTGCTAACTTTTGAAACTCAAGTGAATGCCAAAAAAGATTCCATAACCAATCTTGTAAGTCATATTCGACCTTACGAGAGACTTTTGTAAAATCGAAAGTGGTTGCAAACTCATAATTAAAACTATGATTGGTTTGCGTAATCGTGCGTGTAGGTTCCAACCATGCAATTTGGCTGCGTGTATCAATTACAGCCAAAGTACCATGGTCATCAAATAGATGAAGCCTCGCATTTTCTGGATTTAACATCTCATTCAAAAACTTTGCATTCACGGCATTGTGTGTCGATAGGGGTTCTGCTTTGGACTGCTGTGATTGTTGATGAGTGAGATAACTTAAAAGTCTAAGTTGTATCCAATTTTTTAAAGCATCTGTTTGTTGAAATGGTAGATAAAGCGTATTGTTCTCTTCAATATTGCACGCACCTTGTCCTTTAGATACTTTTAAACAAGGTAGTTGCTTTGTTTCTATAATACGTTGGATACCTTCAGTATCAAAAAAGTTTTCATTTATTAATAACAAGTCTATATTAGGATCGGCAATATTAATCCAATTTATGCCAAATTCATTCGGTATTGTTTTTCTAAGTTCTATTTTTAATTCATCTGAAACTTTTAAACTTATACCTGAAATTGCGATATTAATGCAATGTCCATTCATAGTATCACTTTAATATTTTATAAAATATTGGACTGCACAAAATTAGTCTAAAATAATAAAGACTAATAATAGGCTCTTGCATTATTTTAACTTTATTTATTTTTATAAATAAAATTAAAATAAATACATAAAGCCTAATATATTAGAGGTTTTACTCGTGCTGATTAAGCAAAGTCTAACTCTTTCTCAAACGTTTTGAGTTCATGGCGTGACATTGCTAGGTTTGACTTAGCACGATCTAATACCAAATAAAGGAATAGATTGCCATTGCTTTCGAGAGGGCGGATTAAGTGATATGCCTTACCGAGTGTGATTAAAATGTCTTCAATATCATCATTTAATTTTAAAGAGTTTGCAACACGGCGTTTTGCTCGAACAACTTCAGTATTACCTGCTGCAGCTAATTCTAAATCGATTCCGCCCCCACCTTGAGTTGCTAACGCTAAACCACTTTCTGTGTCTACTAATGCCGCTGCAACGAAACCATCAATATTTGTTAAGCTTTCTAATGAAATTTTAGCCATGATATTATCTCTACTAATGCATCTTTGTTTATGAATTTATATTGGCTACTTTTGTTTAGATTAGTTTTCAAAAGCAGTTAATATCATTATAGGAAAGTCTTTTATTAAATCAATAATACTTTTAAATTATTAAAATCACAGGAATGAAAATAATTGACAATTTTTGTCAATAAAACAAATAAAAATATTAAATAAGGATAATATTTTTATTTTAGTGTGATGTGATTGGCATTAATTTTTGATATGATTAATATTATTTGATTGTAAATAAATGTAAATTATATTGATTAAAATCTGTAAAATTATAATTTAATAAATTTAAAATTTTCGTAAGTTAGTGATAAAGAAGAATAAAAACCCTTCTTTATCATTGTTTAAATATTATCCCGCAATAAGTTGACTATATGAACAATATAAAAATATTAGAATGACCAATGCGATAATTGGCGAAAATATGTATGACCAAGAGGGTGGTGTGATGATTTGCTGTTGATCATCAGTTGCATGCTGAAGAGGTTGAGCTTGTTGATGTACCAGCTGATTAAATTCCTGCATCGTGACTTCTAAAGATGTTTCAGGTTGCTCGATTGGTTTTGAACCAATCAGTTCGATGAGTTGATTGGTGGACCATACCCAATCTTCTGCTTGACCCGAGAGATGTTCGATCTGCCCAATAAGCAACTCACCCATGCCTGTCTGACCAAAACTACCCGTTTGATCTAATTGATTTAATTCAGTAAATTGTAAAGTGATGACTTCAGAAATACTAGACTCAAGTTCAGTAGCACTTAGCTTCGATTGGTTAGATTTAGAGGTGGTGAGGTGGCGAGCAATTTCTTGCACATAAAGTGGATCAGATGCTTTAATTTCTTGATAAAGTTTTTGAGGATTTTGTTTCCATAAGCTAATCAGTTGTCCTAGAGAAAGGACATTTACTTCATCAATAAAATTAATTTTCTCTTTGGTTGAGTATTTATTGAAAAGCTGCGGTTTCTGAATTTTGATTTGTTCAGAAAAATATTGCACTAAATCAAATGCCATGGGTCATATCCTCATTTTTTTAATCTAAAATTCTTAAAGAAGGCTTTTTCTTACTTGGTTTTGCTTCTTGTTGTGTTTCAGTTTCGCTTGTATTTGCTTCAACGTGAACATCTGCATATTCACTTGGTTCAAAGAATAGACCTTGACCATTCTCTCTTGCATAAATTCCTAATACCGCACTGATAGGAATATAAATATCTTTAGATACACCACCAAATCTTGCCGAAAAACTAATCGACTCATTACTCATCTGAAGTTGATGAACTGCATGTGGTGCAAGATTTAATACAATTTGTCCATCTTTAACAAATTGCTGAGGCACTTCAGTGTAAGGTTGAGTTGCGTCAACCAGTAAATAGGGCGTAAGTTGGTTGTCGCAAATCCATTCATAAATGGCACGAGCAAGATAGGGGCGAGTGGGTGTGAAGGTCGTTTGCTCAGACATAATGTATAAACTAACTAAATCATTGAAATTAATTCATTGTAGCTGTTTTTTTCTTGTGCTGTCATTGATTTAATAAAAGATGGTCGGTTAAAGATACGATGACAATACAAGAAAATAGGACGACAGTGTTGTTGTGGAAGATCAATTCCCATGCTTTTTAGGCGTATGAAAATAGGGGCTAACATACAATCTAAAATAGAAAATGTTTCTGACATGAAAAAAGGAAAGTGTTGAAATAAGGGTGTGAGCGAAATGAGAGTATCTCTCAGTTCTTTTTGAGCTTTTTGCTTTTGCTTTAGATCTAAACTATCAGAGTGTCTAAGCATTTGATCGGCAAGCTTGAACCAGTCTTGCTCAAATCTCCAAATATATTGACGTTGTTCGGCTCTCGCCATAGGTGCATCTGCATATAGCTTATTTTGACGATAACGATCATCTAAATATTCAGCGATGACATTACTTGAAAATAGTTTTAAGTTTTGTTCAATCAACATTGGTAGTTGATTATAAGGATTAAGATCGGCTAAATCCTCATCTTCATGGTCAGTAATAATCAATTGATATTTGATTTGTTTTTCAGCAAGTAAAAAACGAATCCAATGTGAGCGGAAATCATCTGCATGACTATAAAGCGTAATGCCTTGAACAGGGGTTGGGGGATTTTCTAAAGACATAAGTCCAAAAAATTATGATTGACTGTTTAGAATACTAAAATTAACGTTGGAAAGCACTTAAAGCTGAACAATATGATTGTTACAGAATAGATTTATGATCCAATAAGTTCAAAGAGAGATAAATAGTATGAAGCTTTACTTTGCTGCAATCTTTAGTGCGGTATTGTTGGGTGGTTGTAGCAGCTCACCTGCTGTCTCGAATCAATTGAGTGTTGGCTCTTTACGAGAGAGCGATGCAGCTACAGATGTTACGATTGCTGTGGACGCTGATCAGGACGGCTCACACTATGGTGGAATAAAAAGCCAGTATGTGGTCAAAGGCTGTAAAGTGACGATTTACAATAATGGACCAATTCAGATGGTCAATGAAAAAACTGATCAACCTTGTAATGCGCCGATCCCAAAAGATCACCAATTTTCTAAGACTACTCGAACTTATCAAGAAAATGGATGCAAAGTGACTGAATCAGTTGCTGCTGATGGTTTAAGTGATGCGGTGATGGATTGTTCTAAAAAGAAGTAATGAAAATTAGGCAATAAAAAAACCTCGGATAAATCCGAGGTTTTTTGTCCAATTCGTAAAACGATTAACGTTTAGAGAATTGAGGACGTTTACGAGCTTTACGTAAACCAAGTTTCTTACGTTCAACTTCACGAGCATCACGAGTAACGAAACCAGCTTGACGAAGAGCAGGTTTTAAAGTCTCGTCAGAAGCGATCAACGCACGAGTAATACCGTGACGAATTGCACCAGCTTGACCACCAATACCACCACCTTTAACAGTGATATAAAGGTCAAATTTTTCAGTAACTTCTAAAAGCTCTAAAGGCTGACGCACAACCATACGAGCAGTTTCACGACCGAAATATTGCTCAAGTGTACGGTTGTTGATTACGAGTTTACCAGTACCAGCTGACAAGAAAACACGTGCAGTTGCGGTCTTACGGCGACCTGTACCATAATTAGTAGCCATGTGCTGTATCCCTTAGATGTCCAAAACTTGTGGCTGTTGAGCAGTATGAGGATGCTCAGTACCAGCGTACACTTTCATTTTTTTGATCATTGCATAACCAAGAGGACCTTTTGGTAACATACCTTTAACTGCTTTTTCTAAAACAGCTTCAGGTTTGTGAGCAATTAACTTCTCGAAGTTAGTCTCACGGATACCACCAGGGAAACCAGTATGGCGATAATATTTTTTATCAAGCGCTTTTTTACCAGTCACTTGAACTTGCTCAGCATTGATAACAACGATGTAATCACCAGTGTCAACGTGAGGAGTATAAGAAGTTTTGTGCTTACCGCGTAAACGACGAGCGATTTCAGTCGCAAGGCGACCTAAAGTTTTGCCAGAAGCATCAACAACATACCAGTCATGTTGAACTTCAGCTGGCTTAGCGCTGAGAGTTTTCATTTAAACCACTACCTATTATAGTTGGTTTGGACGGTGAAATCTGTCCAAACAAAAGGAGACCGAATTCTACATTAGTTTGAAAATTCACACAAGAAAAAATCATTCCTTACAACATAATTTGTGCGAATGTGACCGATTTGGTAACTATACCGACCTTTATTAGACGCTACATTTTTTGGCTTGAGTGGCTTAGGTATTTAACCTATTATTTTGTATTAATTGATTGAAATAAATAGAAGTATTTACCTCTTCTCTTGGGGAATTTGATGAAGTTGTCGTTTTCTACAAAAATAGTTGTAGTTAGCTTTTTAATAGCTGTTTGTTCTACGCAAACAAATGCACGACGCTTATATAAATGGGTAGATAATACCAGTGTTACCAATTATTCTGAGTTTAAACCGAAAGAAGGGACCAGCCGTAAGTTGGAAGTATTGGAAAGCCGAGGTGATGATCACGTTGATCCTGCGATGGCGGTGACAGCACAAATGAAACCGATTGAAATTCCGCTTGATCAAACGAATACCCAGGTTCAGCCTGCGAATACAATAGCCCAACCTGCTCCTCAGCCAGCAACCCAAACAGTTGTTAAACAAGGCGCAATTGCGGCACCTTATACACGACCAATAACGACAGCTGCTAGCCATATACCGACAACTGAAAAGAAAGAAGTCCAACCAACGCAACAAGTTCAGGTTATAGAAAAGAAAGATGTCGCAAATCCTTTTGTTGAAAAAGCAGCAAGTGCAGTTGCAACGATTGAGAAAAAAGAAGAAGTTATAGTTGTGGCTCAGCCTGAGAAAAAGGTTCAACCTAAAATCAATCCTTGGACGCGAAAAGTTGAGTTTGTTCCCTCAAATTTAGTGCCGCAGAACCTACCAAAAACATCAACTTCTGCTGATAAGAATTAAAGTAGTTAATTGAATGTTGGATTTTAGATGAATGTCCTAGTGTTTGACCTTGTAGCTCTTTTACTTCTTAAAGTAGCGCGTTAGGCTGGAGTTCGTCATAGTAAATATAATTCATAGCAGTTCTTAATGTAGGCATCTGACTGTTTGAGGTTTTATTTTATACATTCGGCTTTCTACATCTTTATAATTTTCATCAACCCAATTCGTAAAATAAAAGAGGCAGAAATAGATTCTTTGGGTAAACTATTGACTAGAAACCAATGGGAATAATCATTTATGTTGCCCCTATACGTCACTTCAGGTGAACCTGCTGGAATTGGACCTGATATTTGTCTTAGTTTGGCTGAGCGTATCGATGAGCGTCCCATTGTTATTTTGGCGGATTTAGAATTACTAAAACAACGTGCTGACCAATTAGGTATGAACGTTGAGCTTATTCCGTATCAAGGACAACAAAAATCGAGTGTTTCTGGGCAACTTTTTGTTGAGCATGTGCCTTTAGCCTATTCTGTTGCCTTAGGGCAATTAGATTCTGCGAATGCAGCTTATGTATTAGAACAATTACGTCGTTCAGCTGATTATGCGATGTCAGGTCAAAGTGTCGGTGTGGCAACTGCACCTGTGCAGAAATCGATTATTAATGAGGCTGGAATTGCATTTAGTGGGCATACGGAATATTACCAAGAGTTTGCAGGTATTGATCGTGTGGTTATGATGTTAGCAACGAAAAGTTTGCGTGTTGCCTTGGTGACGACGCACTTACCTTTACGCGACGTGCCTAATGCAATTACAAAAGAGCGTCTACACCAAGTGATTGATATTCTAATTCACGATTTGAAAACAAAATTTAAAATCACAGAACCTCATATTTTAGTTTGTGGTTTAAATCCGCATGCAGGTGAAGATGGTTATTTAGGTCGCGAAGAAATTGATGTGATTAATCCTGTGTTAGAAACCTATCGAGTACAAGGCATTGAGATGAGCTTAAGCTTACCCGCAGATACCTTATTTACTCCTGAAAATTTAAGCAATGCAGATGCAGTTTTAGTGATGTATCACGATCAAGGTCTACCTGTGTTAAAATCACAAGGCTTTGGTGAAGCAGTAAACATTACATTAGGCTTACCATTTATTCGAACCTCTGTCGATCATGGTACGGCACTTTCTCTTGCAGGCACTGGACAAGCAAAAGCATCGAGCTTGCATGTCGCAGTGGATTTAGCACTTGATTTAGCTCGTCAATGATGAGCAAGTAAATTATTCATGTTGGAATTATTATGTATCAAATTAATGCCCTAAACCCTAAAGATGAAGGGCATCAGGCTCGAAAACGTTTTGGTCAAAACTTTTTACATGATCAACGTGTGATTGCCAAAATTGTACGTTCTGTAAATCCGCGTACTGGCGAAAATATTGTTGAAATTGGTCCTGGTTTGGCAGCGCTTACATCACCATTAATCGGTGAGTGTGATGCTCTGACTGTCGTTGAGCTTGACCGAGATTTAGCCGCAGGTTTACCGGGGCGTGTGCCTCATCCTGAGCGTCTCACGATTATTGAAGCTGATGCATTGAAATATGATTTCACTGAATTGTTTCAAGAGGATCGACCATTACGTGTTGTTGGTAATTTGCCTTATAACATTTCAACGCCGTTACTATTCCATCTCTTAGAATTTGGCGACAAAGTCAAAGATATGCACTTCATGTTGCAAAAAGAAGTGGTTGATCGCATCACTGCTGTACCGAATACTAAAGAGTATGGGCGTTTATCGGTAATGATTCAGTATTATTGCAAACCAACTTTTTTGTTTGAAGTGCCACCAGGTTCGTTTAATCCACCACCTAAAGTGACTTCAGCAGTTTTTCGTTTAGAGCCTTATGCAATTAAACCGATTGTGGCAAAAAATGAAAAAGCTTTGGCGCGTTTGGTTGGACACGTGTTTACCCAACGTCGTAAGACCTTGCGCAATAGTCTGAAAGGTATGTTGGTTGAAGAAGGCTTTGAAAAAGCAGGTGTTGATCCAATGGCTCGTCCAGAAACACTAAGCTTGGCTGATTTTGTTGCCCTTTCTGATCAGATGGTGGCTTGATGTCTAAGCGCTATAATTATGTCATTGGTGATGTACAAGGCTGTTTTGAAGCACTGAAAGCGTTGCTAAAAGAAATTCGTTTTGATCCTGACCAAGACTTTTTATGGTTTGCTGGAGACTTGGTTGCTCGTGGTGAAAACTCGGTTGGTGTATTACGGTTTGTAAAAAAGCTAGCAGATCGTGGTGCTGCCGCAACTGTATTGGGCAATCATGATCTAACGCTGATTGCTTGTGCGCGTGGTTTTAAAAAAGTCAAAGATAAAGATCGTACACAAGAGATTATTGATGCGATTGATGGCGATGAATTAATTGATTGGTTGCGTAAACAACCTTTAAGTATTTGTCCAAATGATTACACATTGATTACCCATGCTGGCGTGCCCTGTATTTGGTCGGTTGAGAAAACCATCGCATTGGCCAAAGAGGTGCAAGATGCTGTCGGACATGATGATTTGTCAGTATTAGATGTTTTTCTTGCAGAAATGTATGGTGAGCAACCTGATCTATGGTCGGATGATTTAAAGGGCGTAGCGCGTTTGCGTTGTATTACCAATTACTTGACTCGGATGCGCTTAACCGATGCAGAAGGGCGTTTGGAATTTGATTTTAAAGACGCGCTTGATGCACCAATGCCTGATGGATTCAAACCTTGGTTTGAGTTTGAAAGCCAAGCAGCACAAACCCATCAATTGATTTTTGGACATTGGGCGGCTTTGCAGGGTAAAACCATTAGCTCTCAAATTCAAAATGTTGATGGTGGCTGTGTTTGGGGGCAGCGGCTTGTGGCTCTACGCTTAGAAGATCAGCAAATTTTTGCTGTGGATAATCCTTTAACTTGATGATTTAACTTTTCTTGATGCCCTTTTTTTCTATAAATGGGCATTTTTTAATTATGATTGTAAAAAAACTGTCATAAACTGATCATTAAAGTGTCAAATAATATTTATATGCTTAAAGCATGAAAATAACGATACAAATGAGTGGCGATATGCAAAGTACATACGCGACATCTCAATTAAAGCAAGAACAGTTTCCAGAAAATTTTAAATTTTACTTTAAAAGGAAACAACTCCAAAACAAACAAGATGAACTATCTGAGCTTCGTGATCTTGTTCGTCCCCGCTTAAGAATTGCAATTGTCACTGAGACGTGGCCACCAGAAATTAATGGTGTTGCACTGTCGATGATGCAGTTATGCCAAGGCTTGCAGCGACTTGGGCATAAGATTTTATTAGTACGACCTATACAAAAAGCAGTTTGTACAGAATTTCATCCAGAACAAGAATGTTTAGTGATGTCTCAGCCGATTCCTAAATATCCAAGTGTTCAGTTCGGTTGGCCGCAATATCTCAAAGTTTCCAAAGCATTTGAGAAATTTTCTCCCGATGTAGTGCATATTGTGACTGAAGGACCATTGGGTTTAACTGCGTTACAAGCTGCAAAATCAAAGAAAATAGCAGTTTCGAGTGGTTTTCATTCTGCTTTCCAAGATTTTAGTCGATTTTTCGATTTGGCATTTTTAGTCAAACCGATTCAGCGTTATTTAACTTGGTTCCATAACAGTACTGATGTGACTTGTGTGCCGAGCCAATATACAGAACAAGCACTACGTGGATTTGGCGTGACCTGTCCATTAGTTGTGGTGGGAAGGGGCGTGGATACGAGTAAGTTTTCACCTAAACATCGGTCAAAACAACTCCGCCAACAATGGGGTGTTGATACTGATACACGTGTGATGTTGTACGTCGGGCGTTTATCACCAGAAAAAGAAGTCGATGTGTTAATTAAAAGTTTCCATGCTTGGCAAGCACAGCAAGGTACCAATACTAAATTTGTGATTGTAGGTGATGGGCCTGATCGTGCGCGTCTTGGCAAATTGACGACTTCAAAAGATGTCATCTTTACAGGCAGTTTGAGTGGTAAAGAACTTTCTGCTGCCTATGCAAGCGCAGATGTTTTTGCTTTCGCCAGTCAAGCCGATACCTTTGGTAACGTAGTACTCGAAGCGATAGCCAGTGGGTTGCCAGTGGTTGCTTACGATTATGTCTGTGCACATCAGCATGTAAAACAAGATGTCACGGGCTGGTTAAGTCCTCTTGGGCAAACTGCCGATTTAATCCAATCTATTTGTGATTTGCCTGCTCTCCCGCAATTAAGACAAATGGGTTTGCTTGCAAGTGAAAGTGTACAAGAGACCAGTTGGCAATTTCCTGTACAACAATTAGAACAAGCACTTTATCAGGTAGCGAAGGAATCAGTTATGAACTCTACCTAAAGTATCCTCAGAAAGGAGAAAAAGTATGAAATTTCAAAATGCAAAAATAAAAATGCTCGACCTCGATTTAAAAGGGTGTGTATACCTGAATCATCTCTCCCAGTCTCAACGCATTGCCTTGTTTTTTAAAACGATTAGTCGTTTAGGTGATGGGCCATTTTGGTACGTCATGCTATTGACCGTATTAGCGGTACAAGGTCTGACTTACGGTTTGCAAATCTTATATTTGCTTGTTGCTGGTTCTGTCGGAACACTCATTTATAAATTTTTAAAACACAAAACCACACGACCAAGACCGTATCAAGTTCATCAAGTCATCGTCTTAGGTGAGCGTCCTCTGGATCACTTTAGTTTTCCTTCAGGACATACGTTGCATGCCGTGATGGTGACAATCACGCTCGGTTATATTCAACCACTTTTACTTATCTTGATGTTACCGTTTACAGTGCTTGTGGCACTTTCACGTATGATTCTAGGCTTGCATTATCCAAGTGATGTGATTGTTGGTGCGGTAATCGGGGCATCTGTTGCAAGTGGTATTATCTTGCTGGCGCCAAGCTTTAATATTCTACTGTAAAAAAGATTCACTATAATTTAGCTACAGTACTATTTCTTAAAGCTTACGATTTGCTAAAGTACGCTCAATAAGATCTTTATATAGGTATTAATATGGGCTTACGTTGGACAGATACGATTGATATTGCGATTGAACTCACTGAAGCGCATCCCGATGTAGACCCTCAATGGATTCGATTTACCGATTTACACGCTTGGGTGTGTGCATTACCTGAATTTAATGATGACCCAACAAAATCGACTGAAGGCTTGTTGGAAGCCATCCAAATGGCATGGTTAGATGAAGTTCGTTAAAAATTCGTCAGAAAAGACATAAGTTTTACAGATTCAAGCTGCTTATTACTGATGACATCGGTATAATGCGGCAAATTTTTTTAGTTTACACCATAATAGGAGTCAATCATGGCGATTGAACGTACTTTATCTATCGTTAAACCTGATGCAGTTTCTAAAAACCACATCGGTGATATTTTTGCTCGTTTTGAAAAAGCTGGCTTAAAAATCGTTGCAACTAAAATGAAACACCTTTCTCAAGCTGATGCTGAAGGTTTCTATGCAGAGCACAAAGAACGTGGTTTCTTTGGCGATTTAGTTGCTTTCATGACTTCAGGTCCAGTTGTTGTGTCTGTTCTTGAAGGCGAAAATGCAGTTCTTGCTCACCGCGAAATCTTAGGTGCTACTAACCCTAAAGAAGCTGCTCCAGGTACAATCCGCGCTGACTTCGCTGTAAGCATCGATGAAAATGCTGCTCACGGTTCTGACTCAGTTGCTTCAGCTGAGCGCGAAATCGCTTACTTCTTTGCTGATAACGAGATCTGCCCACGCACTCGTTAATCCAAAGTATTCAAGCCAGATAAGTGGTATACTACTTATCTGGTTTTTTATTTTTTATAGATTAAAGTTGCGTAAATAATGCGCAATAAAATCTAGCGTTGATATTGTTTAGGTAAATATACATGAGTTCTGCAGTGGTCGTTTCATCAGAAAATTTAGATGAAAAACAACAGCCTGTTTCTACACCTGTGGTTCAATCTGTCGATAAGAAAGTAAATTTACTGGGCATGTCACGTCCTGAGTTAGAAAAATTCTTTGAAGATTTAGGTGAAAAGAAGTTTCGCGCTGGTCAAGTGATGAAATGGATGCACCAATTTTTTGTCACCGATTTTGCCGAGATGAGTAATATCTCAGGAAAATTGCGTGAAAAATTAGAAAAAATTTGTGAAATTAAAGCACCAGAAGTTGTACACCGTAATTATTCAAAAGATGGAACTCGTAAATGGGTGTTCCGTGTAGGTGATGGCGAAGGCTCTTTAGTTGAAACGGTACTCATTCCAGCGGAAGACAAAACGGGTGCGCGAAAAACCTTATGCATTTCTTCTCAAGTGGGATGTGCATTGGATTGTTCATTCTGCTCGACAGGTAAACAAGGTTTTCAACGTGATTTATCACCAGCAGAGATCATTGGGCAACTTTGGATGGCAAATTATTCCTATATGGAAGATGTGCCAGTCGCTGAGCGTGAGCGTACAGTGACCAATGTGGTGATGATGGGGATGGGTGAGCCATTACTTAATTACGATGCTGTACTTAGCTCTATGCAACTCATGTTAGATGATTTTGCATATGGCATGTCGAAACGTCGTGTGACTTTATCGACCTCTGGTGTTGTTCCTAAAATTGATCAGTTGGCACAAGATATTGATGTTGCTTTGGCAATTTCGCTGCATGCACCAAATGATGAATTGCGTAATGAGCTGGTGCCAATTAATAAAAAATACCCATTAGCACAGTTAATCGCTGCTTGTCAGCGTTATTTGGCAAAAGATGGTAATGAAAGTTCACGCCGTCATGTCACGATTGAATATGTGATGCTGGATGGAGTGAATGATAAACCTGAACATGCGCAACAGTTATTAAAGTTATTGAAAAACTTGCCAAGTAAAATCAACTTAATTCCATTTAATCCTTTTCCTCACGCACCATATGGACGTTCGAGCCGAAACCGCATTATTGCTTTCCAAAAAACTTTGTCTGATGCTGGATTTGTGTGTACGATTCGTCAGACACGTGGCGATGATATTGATGCTGCGTGTGGTCAATTGGTAGGACAGGTTGCTGATCGTACACGTCGTGCAGAACAGTGGAAAAAGAAAGTGGCGCAACAACAGGAAATTTTGCGCACACAAGGATAAAACTTGGGGATAACGCGTTGAATATCAATCAATCACATAAGCTTATTGCAACTGCTGTTTTGTTTACCGTATTCGGCTTAACAGCTTGCCAATCTACTGCATTAAAAAAAGACCCAGAAAAGGCAGTGCAAGTTCGTACACAACTTGCAGCGGAATATATTCGTACACGTGATTTAGATTCAGCTAAACGTTCGCTTGATCAAGCTTTAAGTATTGATTCGCGTGACGCAAACGCAAATATGATGATGGGAATCTTACTGCAACAAGAAGGCAGTAAGACCAATATGGACAAAGCGGATGCTTATTTTAAGCGCGCGATTTCCTCTGAACCTGATAATGCACAAGCTCGTAATAATTACGGTACATATTTGTATCAATTGCAACGTTATAATGATGCGATTGAGCAATTTACCCGTGCAGGTGCAACCTTGGGTTATGACCAACGCTTTCAATCGTTGGAAAACTTAGGGCGAATCTATTTGAGATTAGGTGATGTTGCGAATGCTGAAAAATCATTCAAACAAGCGCTACAAGCAAATCGAAATGCAACGATTTCAATGTTAGAGTTGTCTGAAATTTTCTATTTGCAACAAAATAATAGAGATGCATCACAACTCTATGAACAATATGTTCGTAGTGTGGGGCAGAAAAACCAAGGTGCACGTGCACTTTGGATTGGTATACGCATTGCTCGAGCAAATGCGGATCAATTAGGAATGCAAGTGTTAGTCAACCAGTTGCGTGCTTTATTTCCTGATAGTCCAGAATATCAACGTTATTTGCAATTACAGTACAGTACTGAGGCCGTATGGAAATAAATCCAAATTCACATCAGCCAACTGGCTCAACCTCACCAACGTCAACGTTAGGAAATATTCAACGACCTGGTGAGTATTTGCGTCAAATTCGTATTGCACAAAAGAAAGAACTTGAAGAGATTGCAAACGTTTTGAATATGCCGGTCAAAACTTTGACAGCATTAGAGCAAGATGATTATAAATCATTGCCAGAAGCAACTTTTATTAAAGGTTATTATCGTGCTTATGCAAAATGCTTAAATGCGGATGCAAGTGCGATCATTCAACGCTTTGATGAAATTTATGCAAATGATACTGGGCTTAAAGCTAATCATGCTTTAAGTAATTCTCCAATCAAGACGATGGGGAAATTATCAGGTTCGAAAAGTGTAAGAAACCGTAAATGGTTAAAGCGCATTGCTATTTTGGCTGTTGTTGCATTATTGGCATGGTTAGCTGTAATGGCTGTGCAAAAATGGACATCAGGTCAAAAAGATGAAACTGATATACCGAAAATCAACAACTCTGATGTTGAAATTCTCCCGATGGGGAATACGGTAGCAACATCAGGCGATCAATTGGTCTTAAATTTTAGTCGTCCAACCTCAGTGCATATTGTTGATGCAACTGGAAAGGTATTGGCAACAGGTCGTCAGGCTTCTACACTAACTTTGTCTGGTGAATCACCATTCCAAATTCGTTTAGATGATGCGACAGCAGTTACATTGAATCTGAATCAAGAGCAAATTCCATTGTCGCCTTATACGGTCAATGGTAAAGCAGAATTCCGTTTGTCTCGTTAATGCCAAAGAGTAGAGCTATACGATGATTGTGAATCCAATTAAACGCCGCCCGACACGTAAAATTCGTGTTGGCTCGGTGTATGTCGGTGGTGATGCCCCGATTAGTGTGCAAAGTATGACGAATACTGAAACATGTGATGTCGATGCGACTGTCGCGCAAATCCAGCGTTGTGCAGATGCAGGTGCAGATATTATGCGTGTTTCTGTTCCTTCAATGGAAGCAGCAGAAGCATTCGGTGCAATTCGTAAACGTGTTTCAGTACCTTTAGTTGCAGATATTCATTTTGATCATCGTATTGCTTTAGCTGTTGCAGATTATGGTGCAGATTGTTTGCGAATTAACCCAGGTAATATTGGTTCTGATCAAAAAGTACGTGAAGTTGTTGCTGCGGCAAAACATCATGGTATTTCGATTCGTATTGGGGTAAATGCGGGCTCTCTGGAAAAAGATTTACAAGTGAAATATGGTGAACCGACAGGGCAGGCTTTGCTTGAGTCGGCAATGCGTCATATTGATATTTTAGATCGCTTAGACTTTCAAGAGTTCAAAGTTAGCGTAAAAGCATCGAATGTATTTTTAACGATGGATGCATATCGTTTACTCTCTCAACAAATTGATAATCCATTACATTTAGGTGTAACTGAAGCAGGAATTTATCGCACAGGTACCGTAAAATCGGCGATCGCTTTAGGTGGATTATTGATGGAAGGCATTGGCGATACCATGCGTATTTCGCTTGCTGCTGAGCCTGAAGATGAAATTAAAATCGGTTTTGATATTTTAAAATCGTTGGGTTTACGCTCGAATGGAATTAACTTTATTGCTTGTCCAAGCTGTTCACGTCAAGAATTTAATGTGATTCAAGTGATGCAAGCATTGGAAGAGCGTTTAGAGGATATTCGTACGCCAATGGACTTATCGGTGATTGGTTGTAAAGTGAATGGTCCTGGTGAGGCGAAAGAAGCTGATATTGGGATTGTTGGCGCATCGCCGCGCTCACTGGTCTATCGAAATGGTGAAAAAAGTCATTTAATTGACACAAATCAGTTGGTTGATGAAATTGAAACAATGGTTCGTCAACGTGTTCAAGAGCTTGAAGAAGCAAAATCTAAAGAAATTATTCGTAGTTCATCATGAGTTCAATTGTCGCTATTAAAGGGTTTAATGACATCCTTCCAACGCAAACTGCGGCTTGGAGAAGTCTGGAACAACAACTTGCATCCCTAATGGATGCATATGGTTATCAACAAATTCGTTTACCGATTGTTGAGCAAACGGGTTTATTCAAACGCGCCATTGGCGATGCGACTGATATTGTTGAAAAGGAAATGTATACCTTTTTCGATAAAGGAACACCGCCAGAGTCTTTAACTTTACGTCCTGAAGGAACGGCAGGTTGTGTGCGTGCGATGTTGGAACATAACTTACTTCGTGGTGCTACACCTCGTGTTTGGTATGTAGGACCGATGTTCCGTTATGAAAAGCCACAAAAAGGTCGTTACCGCCAATTTCATCAATTTGGTGTGGAAACTTTTGGGGTTGCAACACCCGATATTGATGCTGAAATTATTTTAATGACCGCACGCTTATGGAAGCGTATGGGCGTGGCTGCAAATGTACGTTTAGAGTTGAATACTTTAGGCGAAACAGATGAGCGAACAGAATATCGAGCAGCACTGGTTGAATTTTTAAACCAGCATAAAGATGCATTAGATGAAGATTCGCAACGTCGTTTAACCACAAATCCATTACGTATTTTAGATTCTAAGGTTGAATCAACGCAAAAGATTTTAGAAAATGCGCCGAAGTTGCATGATTTCTTAAAAGAAGACTCAATCAATCACTTCCAGCAATTACAGCAATACCTTACAGATGCTGGTGTTGAGTTTGTGATTAATCAAAAGCTCGTACGTGGGCTCGATTATTACAACAAAACCGTTTTTGAATGGACAACCACTATGTTGGGCTCGCAAGGTACGGTTTGTGCGGGTGGTCGTTATGACGGTTTAGTTGGACAGCTCAAAGGTAAGGCGGATCAATCTGTGCCTGCTGTTGGCTTTGCGATGGGAATGGAGCGGTTGCTGTTATTACTTGAGCAAGTTGAGCAAGCTAAACCTGTTCGTGATTGCGAAGTATTTTTATTGGCTGAACCTGCATATCAAGCTAAAGCTTTGGTTTTCGCTGAGCAAATCCGAGATCAATTAGAAGCTGCAAATAGTTCGATTCGTCTTAAAACAGGTTCACAAGGCAGCATGAAAAGCCAGATGAAAAAGGCTGATCAATCAGGTGCTGTTTTTGCGGTGATTTTGGGTGAGCGTGAATGGGAATCTCAACAGCTTTTAGTTAAAGAGCTTGCCACGGCTGAGCAATCACAGGTCAGTTTAAACGAGCTAACTGTGTTCTTGATCGAAAAATTTAAACAATAAATTGCACAATATTTAGGAAAAGGACAATCACATGAGTGTAAGTGATGAAGAACAACTCGACCAATTAAAGTCGTTTGGCAAAAAATATGGTTCGGCCATTATTAGCGGAATACTCATTGCTTTGATTGCCTTTTTCGGATGGGAATATTGGCAAAAGAAAAATCTTGCTGAAGCTCAGAACCAAACAGCGAAAGTACAAAAGTTGATGGATGAAGCGAAAGCTGCATCAGGTCAGCCTAATGCTTTTGCAACTGTTTCTGAAGCAGCAGATAAAATTGTGAAAGATGATGCAAATTCAGTTCAAGCAATTCAAACCCAGTTTATTTTGGCAAAACTTGCTTATGATAAACAAGATTATGCTGCTGCCGAAAAAGCATTGAAAAAAGTTGAAAATACTAAGGTTAAAGATGCTGGTTTGGTGCAAATTGTTAAACTGCGTTTAGCAGATGCACAATTGGCGCAGAAGAAATATGATGAGGCGTTAAAAACGTTATCAAACGTGACTGAGCCTGCATTCAAAGCTTCAGTTGAAGAGTTGCGTGGTGATATTTTTGTTGCGAAAAAAGACAATGCATCTGCTCGTAAAGCGTATCAAAGTGCGTGGGATAGTTTGCTTGAACGTAAGCAAGAGCGTCAGCTTTTACAAATTAAACTCGAAAGTGTTGGCGTTTTAGTGGATGATCCTGATTTTGAGCGCCCAATCTTAGATACCAAAGTGGATGAGTCTTAATGCAGAATAAACTAAAACTTCCTTTGGCAATTGCAATTGCTTCAGCTTTATTGGTTGGTTGTTCAAGCAATAAAGTAAAAGAGGCAAAACCAAATCCTTTGCCTAAAATCACGCAACAACAAAATCTTAATCTTGTGTTTTCACAAAGTGTATCGTCGACTAATGCTGCTGAAGCATTACGTTTACAGTTAGATACAGATAATGGTGTGATTTTTGCGATTGATCCTGATGGTCAAGTCTCTGCTTATAAAGGCAAAGAGCGTCTTTGGAAAAGCAAGATAACCAAACAAGAACTTACTGCGGGTGTAGAAGCTGCTGAAGGACTTGTGGTTATCGGTAATCGAAAAGGACAACTATTTGCTTTAGATCAAAGTACTGGTGAACAAAAGTGGACGGCTAAATTATCTGGTGCCATTTTATCACCATCTCTTGTTCAATCTGGACGTGTAGTTACCATTGCCAATGATGGTACTGTATTTGCGCATGATGCAGTGACTGGTCAACAAGTTTGGGCGTATAAACTTCCAAATGTTCAGTTTAGTTTACGTGGTCAGCCTGCACCTGTACGTTTAGATGATCGTACCGTATTGATTGGTTCTGCAAATGCATATGTGTATGCAATTGACATTATCAGCGGTGTACCTCGATTCCAACGTCGTGTTGCAATCAGTGAAGGGCGTTCAGACATTCAGCGTTTAGTTGATATTGTTGGTGATCCAGTTGTTGCAGGACAATACTTGGTAACGACCAGTTTCCAAGGGCAAGTAACTGTGACCGATTTAGCGACACAACGTGTGGTGTGGAGCGAAGATGCAAGTAGTACAAATCGTCCAGAAGTTGCAGAAGATAAAGTATTTGTTTCAACAGTTGATGGTAAGTTGAATGCTTATAATTTAGCGACGGGTGAGTTGGTTTGGCAAAATGAAGAGTTATTGAATCGTAAGCTCAGTAACCCAGTAATCTTAGGACAAAATTTAGTCGTAGGTGATTTAGATGGTGTGATTCACCTGATTGATCCTGCTACTGGAAAATTAGTTGGGCGTGCAAAAACCAGTGGTGAAGTACTATCATTACGCGTGATTGACAATCAACTTTATGTTGCGACTCGAAAAGGCGCATTAAGCATTTGGCAGAATCGTTAATTTTACCCAAGCTTGTGGTAAAATAGTTGATTAGCATTTGCTAGACAAGACATTAATCGGGGTGTTTGATAATCAAAGCCCCGAATTTTTATTTTATTTACTTGAGTTCGATATCAAATTTTTAATTAAAATATGATATTCGGAAATGTCATTCGCATCTGTTTGAAATAGGACTACATCAATTGGATGTAGTTTCTGTGACAGGTTAGGCTCATCACTATAGAACGAGTTTTGCGAACGACGATGGTTTTGCCTAATTTGGCGAAGTCTTGTGAAGCTTGAACGGCTTCTCAGGTCGAGTCGATGGTTTATCTGATAATAAGATGAACACTCGGCAATATCCCATTATGATCATTCATACCTCAAGGTTATTCTCTATATCAAGGTTAATCTATGAAACCCGTTATTGCGCTCATTGGTCGTCCAAACGTCGGAAAATCAACGCTATTTAACCAAATCACTAAAAGTCGTGATGCTTTGGTTGCTGACTTCGCTGGTTTAACTCGTGACCGCAAATACGGTGATGCGGTTTATCAGAACAAATCTTTTATTGTCGTTGATACTGGTGGTATTGGTGAAAATGAAGGTGGTATCGATACTTATATGGCTGAGCAGTCTAAAACTGCAATCCATGAAGCTGATATTATTGTATTTGTTGTTGATGCGCGTGCTGGCTTGTTAGCATCTGATGAGCAAATTGCGCGTGAACTGCGTACTCTAGGCAAAAAAGTTTATTTAGTCGCCAATAAAGTTGATGGCGTTCATGCTGAAGCTGCTTTGGTTGAGTTTTATAAGCTGGGTATGGGTGAACCCATCCAAGTGGCGGCAAGTCATGGTCGTGGTGTGCAGCAAATGCTTGAAGAAGTATTGGTTGATGTACCTGAAGATGAAAATCCAGACGAACATGACAAAGCAACAGGTTTACGTTTAGCGATCATTGGTCGTCCAAATGTAGGTAAATCAACATTAGTCAATCGCTTACTGGGTGAAGATCGTGTTGTTGCATTTGACCAACCAGGAACAACCCGTGATTCGATTTACATCCCTTTTGAGCGCGATGGTCGTCAATATACTTTGATCGATACTGCGGGTGTGCGTCGTAAGGGTAAAGTAGATGAAATGATTGAGAAGTTCTCAATTGTAAAAACACTACAAGCGATTAAAGATGCACACGTTATTGTGGTTGTATTAGATGCTCGTGAAGGTGTGGTTGAGCAAGATTTACATTTAATTGGTTATGCATTAGAAGCTGGTCGTGCCATGGTCATTGCGATCAATAAATGGGACAACATGACCGAGTATGATCGTAAACAATGTAAGTTGGATGTTGACCGTCGTTTTGACTTTATTCCTTGGGCAAAAGTACATTTAATTTCTGCGTTGCATGGTACAGGCGTTGGCGAGATGTATCCGACAATTCATCGTGCCTATGATTCTTCACACTTAAAAGTTTCACCTGCAAAGTTGACTCAGATCTTAAATGATGCAACTGAAGCGCATCAACCTCCTATGGTTGGTGGTAAACGTATCAAAATGCGTTATGCGCATATGGGTGGACAAAATCCACCAACGATTGTTATCCATGGAAATAAGGTGGATAAAACCCCAGCGGATTATCGCCGTTATCTTGAGAATGTTTTTCGTAAAGTTTATAAATTGGAAGGAACACCCGTTCGTGTCGATTTTAAAACATCTGAGAATCCATTTGAGGGTCGTAAATCACAAGTGGATGAACGTGTAGCTGCACGTAAACGCCGCTATGTTCAAAAGTTCAAAAAGGCTGAAAAGAAATTTAAGCGTTAATTTTTATTGATGCAAAAAGCCCAAAAGTTTTGGGCTTTTTTTATAAGAGATGATAGGGATGGCTGCACGAATTATTCAGATCCATGTTCAGGCATTGACGCAGCTGCTTGAAAAACATAAAACTGATTTTGCTGATATACGCAGCTTTAACCATTATAAAAAACAGCAGATAAAAGACCATCGCAATCAACTGCTAGCGAAGGAACTAGGTTGTTCGATAGCTGATTTATTCTTTGAAAAACACGATCATGGCAAGCCTTTTTTAAGTTCGCATACATTGCATTTTAATCATACTCATAGCCAGCAATATTATGCCTTGGCGATGAGTGAACGAGTCAAAGATATTGGGATTGATGTGGAAGAACTCGATCGCAAAGTACGCTTTGATGCGTTGGCAAAACATGCATTTCATGCCGAAGAATATGATGTGTGGATGCAACAAGATCAAGACACTGAATATTGGTTTCGCGTTTGGACTACAAAAGAGGCGGTTTTAAAGGCATCAGGTTTAGGGATTCGTTTGGACTTGAATAGTTTGAACACGCAGGTTCATCCTTCAAATCATGGTGGTATGTGTTCTCATCCTTTGATCGGGACTTTTGCTTATCAAAACTTTATTTTAAATCAGAAGATAGTGCTGACTTTAGCATGGCGGGCAGAGCAATCCTGTCGTGGTTTTCAATTTCCTCAGATTCAGATTATTCAGCATTAAAAGAAAAGCATAAAGTTGAATAGAAAAATAGATAAAATATAAAAAAGCCAGCATTTTGCTGGCTTTTAATTTGGATCAGAAGAATCGAGTGTAATTAAGGAATCTCGTCTTCTTCAAATTCAGGTTTAACTTGAACAATAAAATCTTGACGATTCAAACCACGCCATAATGCATAAGCTGTACCAATATAAATTGAAGAGTAAGTCCCAACAAATATACCGACAAACATCGCCACAGAGAACCAATGTAAACCATCGCCACCAAGGAACATCATGGCAAGGACTACAAGTAACAATGTCATCGAGGTATGAATGGTTCGACGTAAAGTTTCTGTCAGTGCAATATCGACGATTTCTGTTGGTGTTGCGCCACGAATTTTACGGAAGTTTTCGCGGATACGATCTGATACAACGATATTATCGTTGAGCGAGAAACCAATAACCGCAAGAACTGCTGCTAAAACAGTTAAATCGAACGACCATTGAAACAGCGCGAAGACACCAAAAATGATGATAATGTCATGAAATAATGACAGAACAGCACCAATTGCCAGTTTAAATTCAAATCGAATGGTGACGTAGATCAACATAAGAATCAATGCAAGCGCGACAGCACCTGCTGAACGAACATAGAGCTCATTGCCTACTGCACCACCTACAGCGTCGACCTTATGGACTTCAACTGCGTTGTTTGGTAATTGTACTGCTTTAGTGATGCTATCGCTGAGATCTTCAACATTCAGATCATCTTGTACTGGCATACGCACTATCAGGTCAGTATTACTTCCTAATGTTTGTACCACAGCATCTTTAAAACCAGCACTATCTAAAGCTTTTACAACTTGAGCTGGTTGAACTGCTTGTTTGTAGTTCAATTCAGCAGATATGCCGCCTGTAAAGTCCAAACCGAGATTTAGACCTTTAGTGACGATAAAGAAAATACTCGCAATTGTAATCAGAATAGAGAAGATTGCCGCAGGTTTTGCAATCTTCATGAATGGGATGATTTTTAGATCATCAGGACGACCGTATTGCTTTGAGTCTTGTTGAGTCAGATCAGTCATGTGAATCTCCTTAAATGCTCAACTTAGTCAAATTACGGCGTTTGCCATAAATGAGCTGTACGATTGCACGTGTTACTGTGATTGCGGTAAACATCGAACAAACAATACCGATCATCAATGTCACAGCGAAGCCTTTGATCGGGCCTGTACCAATTGCGAATAAAATAAATGCAACGAGGAATGTGGTTAAGTTTGAGTCTAAAATCGTGTTATAGGCTCGATCATAACCCGCCACAATCGCCTGTTTCGGCGAGGCGCCCCAAAGCATTTCTTCTCGTATTCGCTCACAGATCAGAACGTTGGCATCGACTGCCATACCGATGGTAATTACGATACCCGCAATACCAGGTAGGGTGAGGGATGCACCTAACCAAGACATCACTGTCAAAATCATCGCAAGGTTAAATACCAATGCAAAGTTGGCGATTAAACCAAATAAACGGAAGAATACGATCATCCAAATAGCAACGAGCAAGAAACCAATTTGGGTAGATAACACCCCTTTATCAATATTTTCTTGACCAAGACTTGGACCAACGACACGCTCTTCAACAAAGTACATTGGCGCAGCCAATGCACCAGCACGTAGCATCAATGCAAGTTCAGCAGCTTCTTGAGGTGAGTCAAGACCCGTGATACGGAATTGTGAACCAAGTACAGCCTGAATAGTTGCTGCATTGATGACCACAGATTCTGTATAAGGTGTACGAACCTCAGTTTGTGCACCTGTATTTGGATCGGCAACGTAAGAGATTTTTTGTTTATTTTCAATAAACAATACCGCCATACGCTTGCCTACAGCACCACGCGTCGCATCAGCCATCAGCTTGCCACCAGCGGTATCTAAAGTAATATTTACTTCTGCACCACCCGAATCTTGGCTGAAACCTGAGCTTGCATTTTGAACACGTTCACCCGTTAAAATACGGTTGCGGTTGAGGAGTAATTGACGACCGCTATCCAAAGATTCGTAAGCAAAAACTTCAGTACCAGGCGGAAGTGGTTGACCATTATATTTACCCGTATATGGGTCAATATATTGATCATTGCTATCAGCAACTAAACGAAACTCTAAGTTCGCAGTACGACCTAATACACGTTTTGCTTCCGCTGTATCTTGGACACCTGGTAATTCAACCACAATACGATTGCTACCTTGGGTTTGTACCAATGCTTCAGCTACACCTAACTCGTTAATACGATTACGTAAAGTGGTTAAGTTTTGATTGACAGCATAAGACTGAATTTCTTGACGACGAGCATCGGTATAATTCAATCGAAGTGTTGCACCTGAAGAGGTTGCAATAGATTGTTGCGTAAATTCATTACCATTACGACGTAAGAAATCAGCTGCAGCATCACGATCAGCATTGTCTGCAAATTGAACTGTAATGGTATTATTACTGAGTGCAAGATTATTAAATTTGATTTTGTTATCGCGAAATTGACGACGCAAGTCAGTTGCAGATGTTTCCATACGCTGACTAATTGCTTTATCCATGTCGACTTCAAGCAGGAAATGTACACCGCCACGTAAGTCCAAACCGAGTTTCATCGGTTTAGCCCCAATTTTTTGCAGCCATTCAGGTGTCGTTGGTGCAAGATTGAGGGCAACCACGTAATTATCACCTAAATCACGGCGTAGAACTTCTTTTGCTTTTAATTGAGCTTCTGATGAGTCTAAGCGTAATAAAGCCGCATTGTTGGTGAAACTATTATCATGACTGCTAATATTGGCAGTTTTTAAAATCTGCTCAGCTTTTTGCACTATGGTTTGATCAATTTGAGTGCCTGCTTTTGCACCAGAAATTTGGACAGCAGGCTCATCTGGATACAGACTTGGAAGTGCATATAACGTACTGATCACAAACACAACAAGGATCAGTAAATATTTCCATGCAGGGTAACGCATTCGCTTTCTTCTTAAATGAAAAAGTCGTGCTGAGGCACGACTGTTTTATGATTAAAGGTTATTCAGTGTGCCTTCAGGTAAAACTGAAATAACACTTGCACGTTGGATTTTTACTTCTACACCACGACTGAGTTCTACAACTGCAAAGTCACCCTCAAGTTTGATGATTCGTCCCATTAAACCACCCGCAAATACGATTTCACTGCCAACACCTAAGCTTTCAATTAAAGAGCGATGTTCTTTGGCACGTTTTGCTTGAGGTCTCCAGATCAAGAAATAAAAGATTGCAATAAATACAGCAATCATCAATAAGTTAGCCATTAGGCTAGGGCCTTGTGTAGCTGCTGGAGCTGCGTGAGCAGTAGAAATTAAAAAGCTCATTTCGATTTCCTAAAGTTAAAAAAGCCAAAAAAATAACAATAAATTCCAATTCGTTTTGCAATGTACCTTGTCTTGCGTTTAGGCGCAAATCTTGATGCATTTACTTATAAATTAATCTTCAGGGCAGGCTGGAACTTCTAATCCACGACGAGCATAAAAGTCCTGAACATATTCATCAAAAGTTCCATTATCCAATGCATCACGCATGCCCTGAGTGAGGCGTTGGTAGTAACGTAAATTATGAATTGTTCCAAGCATGGACGCTAACATCTCACCACACTTCTCTAAATGATATAAATAGGCACGACTGAAGTTTTTACAAGTGTAGCAATCACAATGTGGGTCTAAAGGACCTTGATCATGGCGATAACGACTATTACGAATTCTAACTAGACCATCAGTCACAAAATAATGACCATTACGCGCATTACGTGTAGGCATCACGCAGTCGAACATATCAACACCACGACGAACCGCTTCCACAATATCTTCTGGTTTACCTACGCCCATGAGGTAGCGCGGTTTATCTGCTGGCATTTTATTTGGTAAATAATCAAGTACCTTGATCATTTCTTCTTTCGGTTCACCTACTGATAAGCCACCAATGGCATACCCATCAAAACCTACTTCGAGTAAGCCAGTAAGAGACTCATCACGAAGGTCTTCGTACATACCACCTTGAATAATGCCAAATAATGCATTCTTATTCTTCAGCTCATCGTGGTGGTGGGTTTTACAACGTTTCGCCCAACGTAAAGAAAGTTGCAATGATTTTTGCGCTTCTTCATGTGTCGCAGGGTATGGTGTACATTCATCAAAAATCATGACGATATCTGAATTGAGTACATGTTGAATCTCCATTGAAATTTCAGGAGATAAAAACACTTTTGAACCATCAATCGGAGAGCGGAAAGTCACACCTTCTTCTTTAATTTTACGCATTGCGCCTAAACTAAAGACTTGGAAACCACCTGAGTCGGTTAAAATAGGCTTATCCCAACGGATAAATTCATGCAAACCACCATGCTCTTTAATCACTTCCAAGCCTGGACGTAGATACAGATGGAAAGTATTTCCTAAGATAATTTGTGCCTGAATTTCTTCAATATCACGAGGGAGCATGCCTTTAACCGTACCATAAGTACCCACTGGCATAAACACAGGGGTTTCAACCACACCGTGTTCTAAAGTAAGTCGACCACGACGGGCGCGCCCCGACTGGCCTAATTTTTCAAATTTCATGTAATAACCTGAGCAAGATCGAAGTGCTACTTTGATTGCAGCGCAATGAGGCGAAAAAACAGTTCGCTGATCGAAAGCGGCTATTTTCCCCGATTATGGTCTGTAGTTCTACTACTAAATGTAGCTGTGAATGAAATTGATAAAATTTTAATTTTTTCTAGGAGGGTATTAGAGAAATGCACAACCCCATCAATTTCTAGCATTAGATGTCTTATGGTATAGGTTTATTTTACTTTTCATAGATGAAAAGTAACAAAAAATCCTTTGTTGAGCTGATGGCACATCCTTGATGCCACAGCTCAACGGCGGCATTCATGCCGCCAAATGATAGCTAATAAAATACTGAATTAAAGGGGGATTCGTTAAATGTTTAAAAATTCGGTTTATAGTCAAAGTTTTCAGTGGCGAGATTATCTTTAAACGGGCGAATGGTTTTCTTCGATAAGGTCAGTGTATTGATCAGGTTATTTGGAAATACTTCAATTTGATTATTAAATAATTCCACATTACGGTTAAAGATGGTGATTGCAGCACCAACATTTTCGTTTTGTTCCTGAATATCATCCATCATTTTGCTATATAGCGTATCCGCTTTAAGCTCAGGATAATTTTCAACTACAACATTTAAACTACGGATCAGTTCCTTACTCATTTTCTCAATGTGTTGTAACTGAGAAATATCAGCATCATTCACATTTAGATTAAGAATTTGCTGACGTAGTTCAGTTACTTTCTCTAATGTTGATTTTTCAAATTGAGTATATTGCGCCAATGTCGCTTCTAATGCTTCGAGTGTTTTCACTTTTTGGCGTTCAAAGTTAGCTACATCAGACCATGCGCGTTTAGTCGCATTGAAATAACGGACAATATTGTTACGTGTCATAATCCCCCAAACGATGATTACAACAAAAATCCCCAAGAAAATCATTAAGCCTGTCATCTTGACTCCCCTTGTTTTTATTCGCCCACAGCATCCTCTTGATTGAAGAGTATGGTAAGAAATTTATTGAATTAAATTCAGCATGAGTTGTTGAAATTTTTGATATTGAGGCATATTCATGGTTCTTAAATGTCCACGTAATGCAGAAATATCATTAATTTCACTACGCTTACTGGCGGTTTGGAAAAGATTTTGTTCGCCTACGTAACACAAGATTTGCTCTTCATGATGATAAATTAAATCACCTGTAAAATGTTCAAAAAAATCATGTAATTTTAAGGTCATACTAGGACCGACTTCTTTTGCGAGTTGGTGTTGGTTGATGCCAAAAATATTTAGTTTTTGATTAATTAAGATATCACTGCTTTGCCAAGAACTGCTATAAGGTTGAAAAAATCGAGAGCGTTGGTTGCTCACTGCAATACCCAATGCGGGCATCTGAAAAATAAAAGCTCCCCATAAATCTTTATGGATTTCTTTGACGATTTTTTTATTACTATTCTGATCCTGAATAATAGGCATTTCACTGACATAGTGATATTGAAATAATAAGACTTGATGATTAGTTGTTCCATCATTCCATGTGGTCGATGCAAATTGAGTAATGTCGTTGGATTCAGTTCCACGATTAAACAAAGGGAAGTGTTGTTTTAACTTACTGATGACCAAAAGTGGTTGTGCTTGGATGGGTAAATATGCAGGTAATTGTTGAAACTGTAAGCCATAACGCAATATGGTAATTCGCTGTTCTAAAAAAGAAATCACTTGAGTCAGAGGGGTTTTCGGTTCGTAAAGTAAATAGGCTAAAAAACCTGTTAAAAATCCTCCGAGTAAACTCCAGATATATTGAATATGTGGATGCAGAAAATATCCAAATACCAATGTTCCAACACTAATAACTCCCAGTAAGTAGGGAAGCACATTAAAAAATTGTAGACTGTGATCGTCACGCCACGGATGTAAAGCATCTAGCAAGGCTTGAGCACTATGTGACTTTTGTCCTGCTTCCCACAGCCGAGCAATATTACGAAAAACCTGCGCATTTTTTTTACGTCTGATATGCAGCGCTTGTTGTACAGTGTCGATTGGCATGGAAATAATCGTTTCATTATAATAGGTTGGTCTTGTTTGAATTATGCGTTAATTTTCAGAAACTAAGAAGTCCTTGTAGGCTATTTAAATCGTTTTAAATAGCATTTAGCGTCTTGAGTAAACTGGTGAAGGCATCTTGTAAACGTTGAAGTTTTGGCATTTTTAACTGTTCAAGCTTTTCAGCAAGTTCAGTCACTGTGATTGCCTGAAATAAATAATTATTTTCGTCTAAAGGGGATTCATTGAGTAACCAGCACATCATGCCAGTGTGCGGTTCTACATAAAAATCGCTATGAAAAGCCAGCATCATGTTCTCAAGTGCCAGTAACCGCTCTGGTGTTAAGAATTTAACAAACTCGAACTCATTGACACCACTTTGTTGATACTTTTGATTAAAACGAAGGTCACTGGATTGCCATTCGATTCCAAGATGACACTGGCTTTTATGCGCGGCTGAAATACTAATGCCCTTAAATGGGAAGTTTTCCATCAATACACCCCATAGATTAGAATGGTGGCTTTCATAGATGGTTTGACCTTGCTCATCGGTTTTTTCAACAGAATAAGAGTAACGATATTTAAAGACTGAATAATCATAGGTTTTTTCTTTAATGACCAATTGCCCAGCAAGCAAGATTGTAACGATATTGTCTTTATCACCGTATTGAAATAAGGGGTAATCCTGTAATGCATGATTTAAAGGGGGATTCTCATGATCAAACCGAACCTGATAGGTCTGTTCCAGCACATAAAGCCTGAGTTCCTCTTTTAATTTTTCCAGTTCAATGGTCGGAATGCGATAACGCAGGCCAAAAGCAAACAGAACCACACAAACAATCAGGTAGTAGCCTGAGAACAAAAGGCCAGCCAATAAAAAAATCAGACTAAGTGTGGTTAGCGCCCAGTTCAGGTAATTCTTGATATACAGGTTTTGGTCGCTATCCCAGTGTTTTAAGGTCTCGATTAAAAGTTTTGGTGGGGGTTGTTTTTCAAGCAACTGACGAATGGCCTCAATATTTTTTAAGGCCGCCTGATTATGCATAAATTGATTTTGAAACGGCTTTTGAATTTTTTTAGATATAAATGGCATAATTTTTTTAAATCATCATATTAAAAAAATAGGCTAAACCTGAATTTAGCCTATTCATCTGTTTTAAGCGTCGAGCTTATCCACCAACATCGCATCGCCATAACTAAAGAAGCGATAACGTTGTTCAACTGCATGGGTATAAGCAGCCAAGATATTATCTCGATTAGACAGCGCTGAAACCAACATCAGTAAGGTCGATTCAGGTAAATGGAAGTTGGTAATCAAACGATCCACAATACAGAATTGATAACCTGGATAAATGAAAATTTGAGTATCACCTGTCCATGCTGCAATTTTACCTTGATTAGCTTGAGCTGCACTTTCTAAAGCACGCGTTGCGGTGGTACCAACGGCAATCACTTTATTACCACGCGCTTTGGTTTCCAAAATTAGGTCAATGGTTGTTTGTGGAACATCACACCATTCACTGTGCATAATGTGGTTACTAATATCCGTGGTACGAACAGGCATAAAGGTGCCTGCACCCACATGTAATGTTACGAATGTTTTCTTTACACCTTTAGCTGCTAGTTTTTCTAATAAATCTTGATCGAAATGCAAACTTGCTGTTGGTGCAGCGACACTGGCAATTTTTTCAGGATCGTGGAAAACCGTTTGATAACGTTCTGTATCAATTTCTTCAGCTTCTCGATTGAAATAAGGTGGAATCGGGAGCTGACCGTATTGATCGAGCACAGACAGAATAGGCTGCGAAAATTTCACCACAAATAAATTTTCATGACGACCCTGTACAGTTACGGGGATTGAGTCCTCACCTACATATAATTCTGCACCTGCTTTAGGTGAGTTGCTTGATTTGATATGGCAATGTGCAATATGACTATCCAACATGCGCTCAACTAAAACTTCGATAGCACCGCCTGTAGCCCGTTTACCTTTTAATCTTGCTTTCATGACTTTAGTGTCATTTAAAACAAGCAAGTCGCCATCTTCAAGTAAATCTAGAATATCTGTGAAAGCATGATCGTGATACTGACCTTGAGCATCGATATGCAGTAGTCGTGATGCACTGCGGCTTTCTAGAGGATAGCGAGCTATAAGTTCATCTGGGAGATCAAATGAAAAATCGGAGAGTTGCATACATCTAATAAAACATTGCAAAAAATTGGGCGTAGTATAGTCTTTTTTGCATTTTCTCGCTGAGTTAGATGTTTATAAGATCGAAAAATATCTGAGTGATTTAAAAGTGAGCAATAAGTGGTAGATGGGGTTTGACAATAAAATCAAACAGGTTATGATACGCAACACAAAGCATCGCACTCTTCCCGAGGTGGTGAAATTGGTAGACGCGGCGGACTCAAAATCCGCTGTCAGAGATGACGTGTCGGTTCGAGTCCGACCCTCGGGACCAAGATTCAAAGACCCCAAGCTGGTATTAAAGGCTTGGGGTTTTTTAATGGATATATTATTTGTAAATATAGGTGTGTTGGTTGAAATCCGTGCTGATTTACATTCAACACATTCCTAAAAATTAATTTTTTGGTGAATTATTCATTAAGTTCAAATTTGATGAAATTTCACGTTTTGTTGCGAATTGATTGAAACTAGAATTGCCTTTTATGTTAAAGTTTGTTAATAGTAGGTGATGGTTTTCACATTTTTTCTTAATAAAACCTACACAGTGATATAACGATAATATCCGAGAGGCGGGCATGGCTATTCAATTATTAGAATTACAGCAAGCCGAAAAGCTAAGTGCTTGTAAAATTTCTCTTTCTTTGGGGCTAACCGCAGAGCAAAACTTGCTTGAGCAATTTTTACAGTTCAACCGTAAGCTCATGCAAGCAAGTACGGCATTGCTTGCCTTTCATCAAGAGCCTTATGTTTGGCATCGTTGCCCTGAAAAGTTTCAAGCGATTGACTCTTCAAAAATTATTAAAAGTTTAAATACCTTATTTGTAAATGATGATTTGATTGATAGCCAACATACTCAGTACCAAACATTATTGGCTTTTCTCAACCCATTAAAACGAAAAGTTCAAACCGCAATTGCTTTTCATCTTAGACATCCTGATCAAACTTCACTGGGTTATATCATTTTATTTGATGAGACGGCTCAAGAGTTTAGTGAATTACAAAAGCAATTGCTAAAAGATCATTGCGTTAGTTTTATGCAACAACTTGAATTAAAGTTTAGTCATGACGAGCTTAAAGAGTTATACGAACAAGAAGCAGCACTGAATTTCAGTAAAACCAAGTTTTTTTCGATTATTTCTCATGATTTACGTGCGCCATTCCATGGTCTATTAGGTTTTTCAGAAATCTTAGCGAAAGAACGTGACACTTTAGATGAGTCTAGCATTCAAAATATTGCAGATTATCTTTATGAAACATCACAGTCGACTTATAACTTATTAGAAAGCTTACTGAATTGGGCAATGGCAGAAGGTGGTCGTTTCGTTTATCACCCAATTAATTTTAAATTAAAACAAATTACCAATATTGTGACTGATATTTTAAAGTCATTGGCGATTAAGAAGAACATCCAACTGATTAATGAAGTAGACGAAAATTTAAAGATCTATGCCGATATGCATATGATTACCTCTTTGATCCAAAACCTTGTTTCTAATGCTTTAAAGTTTACCGATATTGATGGGTCTGGAAAGGTTTACATCGGAGCGAAAAGTGAGGGCGATTTTGTCGCAATAACGATTAAAGATTCAGGTCTAGGGATGACTGAAGAGCAGATACAAAATTTATTTCAACCTCGGATTACTGCGAGTTTTAAAGGCACTGCTGGAGAAAAAGGTGCAGGCTTAGGTCTGACTTTATGTAAACGTTTTGTTGATTTGAATCAAGGGCAAATCAGTGTTAGTTCTCAAGAAGGAGATGGCACTACATTTAAAGTATTGCTACCAGCTGAGCGAGAACATGTCGATTTATGTACCGAACAGAATAAAAGTAAAGCGAAATTAGTCTAAAGAGATTTTAAACATAAGCTTGTAACTGATATAACTATTTGAGATGACATACTATCAGTTGAGCCTTTTTATATGAATGTGGAACAGCTACAAAAAACCTTAGTTGCAAGCCAATATGCTGAACAAGTTTTAAATTTATACAAAACTGAATTAGAACAACAATATCTTGTAGATCAATTTACTGCCTCACTCTCAACTGATGCGATTTATCAACAGGTTCAGCAAGCTGTTGAAAATATCACTGACGAACAATCATGGATGAAAGCTTTACGTATCTTACGTGCTCAGTTAATGTTTCGTTGGATTTGGCAAGACGCCAATCAACTCACGAATGTAGTGACGCTGACACGTGAATTGTCTGATTTCGCCGATGCCAGTATTTGTGCGGCTAAAGCCTTTGCATTACCCCCTTTATTAGCCAAACATGGTGAACCCATTGGTTATTCAGGTCAAATTCAAGATTTAATTGTGATTGGTATGGGTAAGCTCGGTGCTCAAGAGTTGAATCTTTCCAGTGATATTGACTTAATTTTTGCTTTTGATGAACAGGGCGAAACCAATGGTCGTAAATCTATTGATGTACAGCAGTTTTGTATTCTGTGGGGGCAAAAACTGATTTACTTGTTGGATCATATCACTGCTGATGGTTTTGTATTTCGCGTTGATATGCGCTTACGTCCGTGGGGTGACGGCTCTGCATTGGCGATTAGTCATAGTGGACTTGAAAAATATCTAAGTCAGCATGGGCGTGAATGGGAACGTTATGCATGGATTAAGGCGCGTGTGATTACAGGTGGACAAACAGGTGCAGACTTGCTCGACATGTCTCGTCCGTTTGTGTTCCGCCGATATGTTGATTATTCTGCTTTTGCTGCCATGCGCGAAATGAAAGCGATGATCGAACGTGAGGTCATGCGCCGTAATATCGAAGATGATATTAAATTAGGTGCGGGTGGTATTCGCGAAATCGAATTCATTGTGCAGGTCTTCCAGTTGATCTATGGCGGATCAAAGCGAGAATTGCAAGATCGCCAATGTTTAATCAATTTACATCATTTGGGCGAAGCCGAATTATTAGATCAACAAGCGGTGATTGATCTTGAAGATGCCTATTTATTTTTAAGACGAGTCGAACACGCGATTCAGGCACTGAATGATCAGCAAACTCAATCCTTACCAACAGAGCCTGAACTGAGACAGCGTATGTTGGATACGCTTGGTTTTACCGATTGGCCTGCATTCTTGGAAGTGTTGAACCAAAAGCGAGATAAGGTCAAAGTTCAGTTTAAACAACTCATTCAGGAAACAGAGTTTTCTGAACCTGTGGATGATTTTGTTCTACTTGAGCAAAAACTCAATGCAGTTTTGGATGATCACGCCAAAAATTTAATTCAAAACTTTTGGCATGGGCAGGCGTTACGTAAAATTCCTGCCAGTGCTTTAGAACGGTTAAAGAAATTCTGGCCGCATTTGATCGAAGCTATTTTACAGTCCGATCAACCACAAGTTGCGCTATTAAGGCTGATGCCATTAATCGAGTCGGTACTACGCCGTACAGTGTATCTTGTGATGCTGATGGAAAGCCGTGGTGCTTTACAGCGGTTGGTCAAGATGGCGACGGTGAGCCCATGGATTTGTGAAGAATTAGCACAATATCCAGTGCTATTAGATGAATTTCTATCGATGGATTTTGGTTTACCGCAACGTAAAGACCTTGAAGATTCACTGCGTCAGCAATTACTGCGGATTGAGATTGATCAAGTGGAAGATCAGATGCGGGTGTTGCGTTTATTTAAAAAGAGCAATGTACTCACCGTTGCAGCCAGTGACGTATTGGCAGAAAGTCCTTTAATGAAGGTCTCTGATGCTCTAACCGATATCGCAGAAGTCAGCGTACAGGCGACTTTGGGGTTAGCATATGAAGCTGTTGTGCAGCGGCATGGTTATCCGTTAGGAATAGATGGAAATCGTTGCAGTTTGGATGCCAAAGGTTTTGCGGTGATTGGATACGGAAAGCTCGGTGGAATCGAGCTAGGTTATGGCTCAGATCTTGATTTGGTATTTATTCACGCTTTTCAAGAACATAATGAAACTAACGGACGTAAAGCGATTAGCGGGGCAGAGTTTGCCATTCGCGTCGCGCAGAAGTTTATGTCACTCATGACCACGCAGACTTTAGATGGACGTGTTTATGAAATTGATACACGTCTTCGACCTTCAGGTGAAGCAGGAATGTTGGTCACCAGTTTAAAAGCCTATGAACAATATCAACAAAAGAGTGCATGGTTATGGGAACATCAAGCGCTTGTCCGTGCCCGATCAATTGCGGGTGATGAAAATTTATGTCAGTTGTTTGAGCAGATTCGTTGTCAAATACTGACACAAGTCCGTGATGAAAACCATGTACGCGAAGAGGTGCTGAAAATGCGCCAAAAGATGAAAGATCATTTAGGTTCATCTTCTGAGCAAAAAAAACATGGGATTTTTCATTTAAAACAGGACTCAGGTGGTATCGTTGATATCGAATTTATGGCACAGTATGCTGTGCTTGCATGGAGTGGGACGAATACAGATCTCGCCCATTTTTCCGACAATGTAAGAATTCTAGAAGATGCTGCTAAAGCAGGCTGCTTATCCAGTGAAGATGCCACAGCATTAATACACGCTTATCTCCGTGAACGAGCTGAGAGCCACCGTTTAGCGCTTGCAAATCAATCTATGCAAGTTAATGCTGCGGATTGGCACGATACCCGCGAGATCGTTTGCAAGTTATGGCAAAGATTAATTGATCCGACTGCGCAAGCGTTGGAAAGTGAATAAATGTGTAAAAAGAAAATGGAGTATATGCGATGAGTTTGGCTGATCGTGATGGTTTTATTTGGCAAGATGGAAAGTTAGTTGATTGGCGTGATGCAAAAATTCACGTCTTGACTCACACACTACACTACAGCATGGGTGTCTTTGAAGGCGTCAGAGCTTACGAAACACCGAATGGTACAGCAATCTTCCGTTTGCAAGATCATACTAAGCGCTTATTAAATTCAGCAAAAATTTATCAAATGAATGTTCCATTTGATCAAGCGACATTAGAACAAGCTCAAATCGATGTGGTTCGTGAAAATAAATTAGCGTCTTGCTATTTACGTCCATTAATTTGGATTGGTTCTGAAAAACTCGGTATTGCGGCAACAGACAATACCATTCATGCCGCAGTTGCAGCATGGGGCTGGGGTGCGTACCTCGGCGAAGAAGCAATGGCACGTGGTATTCGTGTAAAAACCTCTTCATTTACCCATCACCATCCAAATGTGACTATGTGTAAAGCAAAAGCATGTGGTAACTACACCGTGTCGATCTTGGCACATCAAGAAGTTGCACGTTCAGGTTATGACGAAGCAATGCTACTTGATCCACAAGGTTTTGTTTGCCAAGGTGCGGGCGAGAACGTATTCCTAATCAAAGATGGTGTATTGCATACACCTGATTTGGCTGGTGGCGCATTAGAAGGAATTACTCGTCAAACAGTGATTACCATTGCTAAAGACTTGGGTTATGAAGTGGTTGAACGCCGTATCACCCGTGATGAATTCTACATTGCAGATGAAGCATTCTTTACCGGTACTGCTGCGGAAGTAACACCAATTCGTGAATATGATGACCGTGAAATCGGTTGTGGTTCACGTGGCCCGATTACCACTGTGATTCAAAAGACTTTCTTTGATGCAGTACAAGGTCGTAATGACAAATATGCAGATTGGTTAACTTACGTAAAATAAGTTCAAATCGTCTTAAAAGCGGAGCATATGCTTCGCTTTTTTTATTGCGCTGCTGTCAACAGATTGCAATTAAATCATCATCAATCTTTCATTTAACTCGACTACGGTGGTTTCTAATAGCAATTAGAAAATAGAGTAACAATGAAAATTACTGTGGTTGGCGCAGGTTATGTTGGTTTATCCAATGCTTTATTATTTTCAAAGCAACACGATGTTATTGTCCTAGATATTGATAAAACACGAGTAAAAAACATTAATCAAAAAGTATCGCCGATTAGTGATACTTGTATCCAAAACTATTTGTCAGAATCTCATATTGAAGCGACTTGCGATAAAGAACTTGCTTATCAACATGCAAAGCTGATTATTATTGCAACGCCCACAAACTATAATCCTGAAACGAATTACTTTGATACATCGAGCATCGAAGCTGTTATTGAAGATATTGTAAGAGCCAATCCTAAAGCACTTATGCTTATCAAATCGACTGTTCCTGTAGGATATACAGCGGGAATTTCTAAGCGCTTAAAGCTAAAAAATTTAATTTTTTCACCTGAGTTTTTACGCGAAGGGCAAGCCTTACAAGATAACCTTTATCCTTCTAGAATTATCGTAGGTGAAAAGTCAAAACGGGCTGAAAAGATTGCCAAACTATATTTAAAAGCAACGGTGGAAAAAAATGCAGTGTTACTGTGCGTCGACTCAACTGAAGCAGAAGCAATTAAACTATTTTCAAATACCTACTTAGCTATGCGTGTTGCCTTTTTTAATGAGTTAGATACTTATTGTCTTAAAAATAAATTAAGTGCTTTGGATATCGTTACAGGCGTTGCTTTGGATCAGCGTATTGGCGATCACTACAATAATCCTTCGTTTGGTTATGGCGGTTATTGTTTACCGAAAGATACCAAGCAATTATTAGCCAATTATCATGACACACCGCAAGAGTTGATATCGGCAATTATACGTTCTAATCAAACTCGCAAACATGCCATTATTGAAGATATTCTGAGTCGTAAAGTCTCGGTGGTGGGCGTATATCGCCTCACAATGAAGGCAGATTCTGATAATTTTAGAGAGTCAGCCGTGCATGATGTTTTACAAGGACTGGCTGAACAGGGTATTCAAATTATTATTTATGAACCAACTTTAGACGTAAAAGAGTACTTGGGTCACCCAGTTGAGTCTAGTTTGCAAAAATTTAAATCTAAATCAGATTTAATTATCGTTAATCGAATGGTGCCCATGTTTAGTGATGTGATGGAAAAAATTTATACACGAGATTTATTTGGTGTGAATTGAACTTAATAGCATCGAATAAAAACAATAAGGGCGAGTGGTTTGACCAATTAATAGTAAAAAAAAATATGATCTATATGCTAAGATGACGATACATTCAGTGCATAGTTTTGATTGGTAGTTTGTTTTAAACTTTCAATCTAAACAATCCTATCTAAAGCATTTAAGGTCATCAGATGGTAGATACTCAACTAGATTCGGCAGCTCATGAAGACAATGTGATCTTGTGCATGAAGTGGGGAACTAAATATGGTGCTGAGTACGTAAACCGTTTGTATAACATGGTCAAACGTCATTTAACCTTGCCTTTTAAAATGGTTTGTTTAACAGATCGGACTGAAGGTATTGATCCTAATATTCAATGTTTTCCAATTCCTTCACTTGATTTACCAGCAGGTAGTCCTGAACGTGGATGGAATAAACTCTCTACCTTTGAACCTGACCTATATGGCTTAAAAGGCAATGCTTTGTTTCTCGATTTGGATGTGGTCATTATTGATAATATTGACTGTTTTTTCCAAGCAGAAGGCGAATTTTTAGTGATTCATGACTGGAAACGCCCTTGGCGTATCACAGGGAATAGTTCGGTTTATCGTTTTAAGCTGGGTGCTTTTCCAGATATCTTGCCTTATTTCCGTGAAAATTTTGATGAGATTCGTAAAAAATTCCGTAATGAACAAGAGTACTTATCTTGGTTTGTTCACAAAGAAGGTAAGTTAAGTTATTGGAATAAAGATTGGTGTAAAAGTTATAAATACCATTGCCTAAGAAAAGTGCCATTTGC
>Ga0209599_10000235_pt1 | contig 39359 bp, 35 predicted proteins | sample Shrwel_input2_FT_FD_187534 | JGI IMG/M metagenome (GOLD analysis project Ga0209599, IMG submission 187534) | Subsurface microbial communities from deep shales in Ohio, USA - Utica-3 well 1 S input2 FT (SPAdes) (version 2) ...
GCGTGACTTCTGACTGAAAATGGCGATGGGGCAGGTGTTTTTTACTCACCGAAGCCCCACTGCTGAATTGATGCGGATGGCGTTGTTCGTCTTACGCCAGATGTTGATTTGTTCAGCGCGTCCCTAGTCGTCAGTCACGTTGAAACACAAGGGTTCATGTGAGCCAGTTTATGCCGGGTGTCTTGGTTTAAGGACGCGCTGATTTATTCAGAAAAACCGTTTTTGCCAAAAGAAAAACCTAGCAAAATCAAAAACCTGGATTCCCGCCTTCGCGGGAATGACGATTTTTTCAGCGTATCCTTAATTTCTGTGAAAACAAAATCTGACTTTGCCACAGCGCATTGTCTTCCGCACCCCACCCCGTCATTCCCGCGCAGGCGGAAATCCAGGGGCATCCACAGCGTGCAGCGGGTATGAGCGCCCACCACCGTCCCGCCTGCGCCACGCCCACGGCGCACGCGGTGGCGCGGGGGAACGACCCGTTTTGGTAAGGTTCAGCCGAAAGCGGTCGAATCGTCGTCCTGTCGAAATACCCGCGTGAATGCATGCGTTTGCCCTGCGCCTTTGCCCTGTGCGGCGCAGTTTGCGATAATTGCCGATTGACTTGTTCGCCGCGCCGCTCTGGCGCGCCGTTGACCTCTGCTGAGCCGCCGCGCCGGGAGCTTTTCCCGCCGGGCGCTGGATAAAAACCGATGACCGCACCGACCCCCCTGTCTGCCGAGCTGGCCGCCACCCTGGACGTGATCCGCCGTGGTGCTGACGAACTCTTGATCGAAGCCGAGCTGATTGCCAAGCTGAAAGAAAACCGCCCGCTGCGCATCAAGGCCGGCTTTGACCCCACCGCCCCCGACCTGCACCTGGGCCACACCGTGGTGCTGACCAAGATGCGCCAGCTGCAGGACATGGGCCACCACATCATGTTCCTGATTGGCGACTTCACCGGCATGATCGGCGACCCCACCGGCAAGAACACCACCCGCCCGCCGCTCACCCCGGAACAGGTGGCGATCAACGCCAAGACCTACCAGGAACAGGTGTACAAGATTCTCGACCCGGCCAAGACCGAAATCTGTTTCAACTCCACCTGGCTGAACCAGCTGGGCGCAGCCGGCATGCTCAAGCTGGCCGCCAGCACCACGGTGGCGCGCATGCTGGAACGCGACGATTTCAAAAAGCGCTTTGCCAGCAACCAGCCGATTTCGCTGCATGAATTCATGTACCCGCTGATGCAGGGCTACGACTCGGTGGCCATGCGCGCCGATATCGAGCTGGGCGGCACCGACCAGAAATTCAACCTGCTGATGGGCCGGGCGCTGCAGGAACAGCACGGGCAAAAACCACAGTGCGTGATCATGATGCCGCTGCTGGAAGGTCTGGATGGCGTGAACAAGATGTCCAAATCGCTGGGCAACTATATCGGCATCTCGGAAGCCGCCAACGACATCTTTGGCAAGGTGATGAGCGTGTCCGACACGCTGATGTGGCGCTATTACGAGCTGCTGTCGCTGCGCCCCTTGGCCGAGATCGAGCAATTCAAGGCCGACATCGCCGCCGGGCGCAACCCGCGTGACGTGAAAGTGCTGCTGGCGCAAGAGCTGGTGGCGCGTTTCCATTCGCAGGCCGCTGCCGAAGCGGCGCTGGCCGACTTTGAAGCGCGCTTCAAGCAAAACGCCATCCCCGACGAGCTGCCGGAAGTCACCGTGCAGAGCGGCGAAGGCGGCGTGCTGGCGATTGCCAGCGTGCTGAAGGAAGCCGGCCTGGTGGCATCCACCTCGGAAGCGCTGCGCATGATCGACGGCGGCGGCGTGAAGGCTGACGGGGTTAAAATTGAAGACAAGAAACTCCAGCTGGCCGCTGGCAGCACGGTGGTGCTGCAAGTGGGCAAGCGCAAGTTTGCCAAGGTGACCCTGGCCTGACCATGTCCAGCCAACACCTCACCCTGATGGTGCCCGGCCTGGTGTGGCCCGACGCCGAGCTGCGTGCCGAAGCCACCCGCGACCTGGCGCTGCCGGCGCTGGCCTGGCTGCTGGGCCGGGGCCAGGCGCGTCCGGCCAACACTCCGGCCAGCCCCTGGCTGGCGCGGCTGCTGGGCGTGGCCGCCTCGCTGCCGGTGGCGCGCCAACTGGCCCAGGCCGATGGCCTGACCGCCAGCCAGGGCCACTGGCTGTGCGCCGACCCGGTACATTTACGGGTAGAACAGGACAGCCTGCTGCTGGCCGACGCGCAGATGTTCAGCCTGACCCAGGCCGAAGCCGATGCGCTGGTGGCCACCCTCAACCAGCACTTTGCCGAAGATGGCCTGGTGTTTCACGCTGCCCAGCCCACCCGCTGGTATCTGCAACTGAGCGAAGCTGCCGACGCCCATTTTACCCCGCTGGGCGACGTGGTGGCGCAAAGCATCGACCCACATCTGCCGCACGGCCCGCGTGCCAGCCAGTGGCGGCATTGGCTTAACGAACTGCAAATGCTGCTGTTCAGCCACCCGGTCAACGCAGCCCGCGAAGCCGCCGGCCAGCCGGTGATCAACAGCATCTGGCCATGGGGCGGCGGCGAAGCCGGCACCCTGCAACTGCCCGCGTCTACTGTCTATACCGACCAGCCGCTGCTGGCGGCGCTGGCCGCCCAGGCCGGTGCCTGTGTGGACACGCTGCCCACCCAGTTCAGCCCGGCCTGGCTGGGCGAGTGGCGCGGCGAGGCGCTGGTGTGGCTGGACGGGCTGAGCGCGGCGGTCAGCTACCAGGATGGCTGGGCCTGGCGCAATCAGCTGCTGGCGCTGGAGCAACATTGGTTTGCCCCCTTGGCGGCGGCACTGAAAGCCCGCCAGCTGACCACGCTGACCTTGCATGTGCCGGGCGAAGCGGGGCTGAGTGCCACGCTGCGCGCCGGCGACAGTTGGAAATTCTGGCGTGGAGCCAGACAGATAGCGACCTTCTGATGACCCGAATTGCTGCACGGGCCGTACCCGATACGGCCCGGCAGGCCCTGTGTGCGCAGGGTTTGCCAGATTTGTTTGCCCGTTTGTACGCGGCGCGTGGCGTGACTGACAGCCACCAGCTCGACCCCAGCCTTAAGCACCTGCTGCCCTACCACACCCTCAAGGATATCGGCCAGGCGGCGGTGCGGCTGGCCGATGCCATTGCCCGCCAGGAACGCCTGCTGGTGGTGGCCGACTACGACGCCGACGGTGCCACCGCCTGCGCGCTGGCGGTGCGCGGCCTGCGCCGGTTTGGCGCGCAGGTGGAATTTATCGTCCCCAACCGCTTTGAATACGGCTATGGCCTTACCCCGGAAATTGTCGAACTGGCCGCCCAGCGCCGCCCGGATTTGCTGATTACCGTGGATAACGGCGTGGCCAGCGTGGCCGGTGTGCAGGCCGCACGCGCACGCGGCATGGATGTGCTGATTACCGACCATCACCTGGCCGGCGACGAACTGCCCGACGCGCTGATCGTCAACCCCAACCAGCCGGGCTGCCCGTTTCCCAGCAAGCACCTGGCCGGCGTGGGGGTGATGTTTTATGTGCTGATGGCGCTGCGCGCCGAGCTGCGCCAGCGCGGTGCCTTTGCCGGCGGCGAAGAACCCAATCTGGCCGACTGGCTGGACCTGGTGGCGCTGGGCACGGTGGCCGACGTGGTGAAGCTGGACGACAACAACCGCATTCTGGTCGAACAGGGCCTGCGCCGCATGCGTGCTGGCCGCGCCTGTGCCGGGGTGAATGCGCTGTTTGCCGCCAGTGGCCGTCAGGCGCGCCGCGCCAGCACGGTGGACCTGGGTTTCATGCTCGGCCCCCGGCTGAACGCCGCAGGCCGGCTGGACGACATGAGCCTGGGCATTGCCTGCCTGCTGACCGACGACGCCGGCCACGCGCTGGCGCTGGCCGGCGAGCTGGACCGGCTGAATAAAGAACGTCGCCATATCGAAGCCGGCATGCAGGAAGAAGCGCTGGCGCATCTGGCCGGGGTGGATCCACAAGGCCGCTCGACGCTATGCCTGTACCGCGATGACTGGCACCAGGGCGTGGTGGGCATTGTCGCCAGCCGGCTGAAAGAGCGCTTTCATCGGCCCACGCTGATTTTTGCTCCCGGTGACGAAGGCGAAGTGAAAGGCTCGGGACGGTCGATTCCGGGTTTTCATCTGCGCGACGCGCTGGACCGGGTGGCCAAACAGCACCCGGATTTATTGCGCAAGTTTGGTGGCCACGCCATGGCCGCCGGGGTGACCCTGGCTGAAGCCGACCTGCCGCGCTTTATCAGCGCGTTTGAGGCCGTGGGGCAAGACTGGCTGACCCCGGCACAACTGACCCGCACCATCGAAACCGACGGCAGCCTGGCGGTGGGTGACATCCGCATGGACACCGCCGACCAGCTGGCCGCCAATGTCTGGGGCCAGGGCTTTCCACCGCCGTCGTTTTACGACCGCTTCCGCCTGCTCGACCAGCGTCGGGTGGGCGAACGCCATCTGAAACTGAAACTGGGCCGCGATGGCGTGGAGTTTGACGCCATGCTGTTTAACTGCCCGGACTGGCTGCCGGCCTGGATTGACGTGGTGTATCAGCTTAATGTGAATGAATGGCGCGGCGAACGTAGCTTGCAGCTGATGGTGGATAACTGGCAAGCGGCTGCGGGCTAGGAACGTCAGCACGCTCGCCTGCACGCGGGTATTTCAACGGGACGGCGACTCGGTCGCTTTCGGCTGAGCCTCACCCGGCTTGTCGTTCCCGCACAGGCGGGAACCCAGTCCGTGCCACATCGTGCGCCGTGGGGGTTGAGCATTGTGGGGCGGTCGTGAGCGCACGCACCCGCTGCACGCTGTGGATGCCTCTGGATTCCCGCCTGCGCGGGAATGACGGGGTGGAGTGCGGTGGGTGGTTCGCTGTGGCTAGGTAAGGCTTTGTTTCAAAAGAAATTAAACAGGAGCACCCATCGGAGGTTAGTCCTCTTCTGGTGTGAGTTTCACCCACTTGTCGTTCCCGCGCAGGCGGGAACCCAGTCCGTGCCACCGCGTGCGCCGTGGGAAGCTTTAGCATGGCGGGACGGTGGTGAGAGCACGTACCTGCTGCGCGTTGTGGATGCCCCTGGATTCCCGCCTGCGCGGGAATGACGGAGTGGGGGCGCGGCGGGTGGTTCGCTGTGGCTAGGTAAGGCTTTGTTTTAAAATAAATTAAACCGGAGCACCCATCGGAGGTTAGTCCTCTTCTGGCGTGAGTTTCACCCACTTGTCGTTCCCGCACAGGCGGGAACCCAGTCCGTGCCACATCGTGCGCCGTGGGGGTTGAGCATTGTGGGGCGGTCGTGAGCGCACGCACCCGCTGCACGCTGTGGATGCTCCTGGATTCCCGCCTGCGCGGGAATGACGCTTGTTCCAGCGCATCCTTAGCATCGTGTGGCGGGGGCATGCATTTTGCGCCGCACATACAGTGTTTTGCGCACCCGCGCCACCACCTGGCCGCTTTCATCCTCCACGTCCACCGCCAGTTCGGGCAGCACCTTGCTGCCATCGGCTGTGGCGGCGCGGATGTCATCCAGTTCAGCATCAGCATGTAAAACGGGTTGGTCAAGCCTCGCCTTCTGGCGCACCAATAATCACCCCGCCCCCCAGACAGACATTGCCGTCGTACAGCACCGCCGACTGGCCGGGGGTAATCGCCCATTGCGGGCTGTCGAAGGTCAGCACTGCCTGGCCAGCGGCGTCGTAGCTGAGCACGCACGGCGCGTCCTGCATGCGGTAGCGGTTTTTGGCCGCGTAGCGCCCCGGCGCGGGCGGCTGGCCCAGCGTCCACGACAGCTGGCCGGCGCACAGCGCCCGGCTGTGCAGCAGCGGGTGGTTATGGCCCTGCACCACCACCAGGCGGTTGGCGTCGCGTGCCTTGCCAGCCACAAACCACGGCTCGCCCGGCCCGCCAATGCCCAGGCCCTGACGCTGGCCAAGGGTGTAATACATCAGGCCCTGATGCTGGCCCACCACTTTACCTTCCGGTGTCACCATCTCGCCTGGCTCGGTGGGCAGGTAGCGCTGCAGAAACTGGCGAAATGGCCGCTCGCCAATAAAGCAGATGCCGGTGCTGTCCTTTTTGCCGGCATTGGGCAGGCCAATCTGGCTGGCGATGTCGCGCACCTGCGGCTTGTGCAGCTCGCCCAGCGGAAACAGCGCCGCCTGCAGCTGGTGTGGCTGCAGCCGGTATAAAAAGTAGCTCTGGTCCTTGCCGGGGTCGTCGCCCTTGCACAGCTCGGCCCCTCTGGCGCTGTCTACCCGACGGGCGTAGTGGCCGGTGGCAATCCGCTCGGCACCCAGGCTGATGGCGTAATCCAGAAACGCCTTGAACTTGATTTCGGCATTGCACAGCACGTCCGGGTTGGGCGTGCGGCCAGCGGCGTATTCTTCCAGAAAATAACGAAACACCCGGTCTTTGTATTCGCTGGCAAAATTCACTACTTCCATGTCGATGCCGATGATGTCAGCCACCGCCATGGCGTCCAGCGCGTCCTGCTTGATCGAACAGTATTCGTCGTCGTTGTCGTCTTCCCAGTTTTGCATGAACACGCCAATCACCTCGTGGCCCTGCTGCTTGAGCAGCCAGGCGGTGACAGACGAGTCCACGCCGCCGGACAAACCGACGACAATGCGTTGCGGGCGGGTCATTACGGGGACCATCCTTTGTTCCAGTCCGCCAGTGGCAGCACCACGGCGGGAAGGCCATGATCAAAAAACCAGCTGTCCACCGCATAGCGGAGGCCATCGCTGAGGTCTTCAATCGCAGCGGAATAATGTAAATCCACCAGCCAGGGCGCGCGCCATACCGGCTCCAGCACCCGATGAAAGTGCAGCCAGCCGTGCTCCAGCAGGTAGTGCAGATAGGTGGTGGTGTTGGTGCTGTGGTCGATGCAGTCCTGGCTGCCGGGGCCGTTGTCGTTGACATTGCCGCCACGGTCATGGCCAATTGGCGTGGTGCGTGCGGCCATCTGGTTCATCAGCCCGATGGCCTGCGCCAGCGCCTGGCGTTCGTGCTCCGGGTCGGGCTGCGCCAGCAGGCTGGCCAACTGGTGGTTGTCCAGCGCATCCAGCACGGCTTCACCGCGCTGCTTGCAGCCGTAGTGGTAGCAAATCGACAGGGTTTCGCCGTGAACCGGCAAGGCCAGCGCCAGCAGTAACAACAGGGACAGCATCCGACGGGGCGGGCAAGGCAGCATGGCGGGCTCCTGCGCCGGCACAAACTGCCCTCAGGCCATGGGCACGGCGCGAATCAGGGCCAGCGGATAGCGCTGGCCAGACAGATAATCTTCGATGCATTGCCACACCAGCGGGCTGCGCCAGCGGGCCGGATCGGCCTGCAGCGCGTCGGCAGACACCCACCGGGCTGCGATAATACCGGCATCCAGCGCCCGCTGGCTATCATGGCCGTGCAGCTCGCCGGTAAAGGCAAAGCGCAAATACACCACATCGCTGTTTGGGCGCGGGCAGGTGTACACCCCCAGCAGCGCGGTGGGCTCAAACAGGTAGCCGGTTTCTTCCAGGGTTTCCCGGCGCACCGCATCCAGCAGCGATTCGCCATGCTCCCAGTGCCCGGCGGGCTGGTTCAGCCGCACGCCGTCTTCGGTGTGTTCTTCCACCAGCAAAAACTGGCCATCCTGCTCAATCACCGCCGCCACTGTGGCGTTGGGTTTCCATTGCAAGCTTCGTACCATGCGCTTTCCTGAAGATGCGCCACTGCGTGGCAAACCCGACACAGGCGACAGCGACGCCACCTACACGCTCAGGCTTGCCCCGGCAGGGCGCTGGCGCGGCAAGTCCACGCCAAGATGATGTTTATCAAGTTATTTTACTGCGTCACTGCCTGGGGCAAGCACCGTGGTTAAACCGGCGTGAATCCTGCTTGGATACCCCGGCAGGGCAAATGATTCACGCCATTATTGACAACCATTATCGTTTGTACGATAGTTGCGACAGGTTCTCATTATATCGCAGTCCACAGCGGGCTGCCTTGAACAGGAGTGCAACCGTGTACGTCTGTGTATGCCATGCCGTAACCGACACCCAAGTGCGTCAGGCCGTTCATCAGGGTGCCACCATGATGCGCGATCTGCGCCAGCAGCTGGGCGTGGCCAGCGATTGTGGCCGCTGCGCCTGCTGCGCACGTGACATCCTGCGCACCACCCTGTCCGAGCTGTCCTGCTGCGACGACGAACTGGCCGAAGCCGCCTGAGCGCCCAGGCGCACCCCCTGTGGTTTACCCATCCGGTGCGGTGGCAGGCCAGCGCACCAGCCTGACACAGGCAAGCATTCTACCAGCTGTTTTCAGCGCTGCCGTGGCCCGCGCCCATCAACGGGGAAAACGTTCGACATGCGTGTCGCCCCGGCGGCCAAAATAGCTTGCCTGTCGCCCGGTCATCCACACCGTATATCCCACGCATCCCGCCTGTTGCAAGCACGGGTTGAATTCACCCTCCCCCCGCGCATCCCCAAGCCACATGGTGACGCACTCGCCTGGCCGTGTTTCAGACCAATGGAAAGGCAAGCTCTTGCGCTGGGTCGCGCACGTTTTCCAGCAGATAATCAATCATCACCCGCACCTTGCGCGGCAATTGCCGGTGCGCCGGGTAGAGCAGATAGGCGTGGCCCCAGTAGGCGTGGGTGATGCACTCCCAGTCGGCCAGCACCCGGCGCATGCGCCCGGCGCGCACATCCTCGGCGGCGACAAACTGCGGCAGGCTGGCAATGCCCAGGCCGCGCAGCACCGCATCGCGGCGGATGTCGCTGTGGTTGACGATATAGCGCCCGGACACCCGCACCCGCTGGCGCTGGCCATCACGGGCAAACTCCCACACGCAATCGTCCGGGGTTTCCCCCAGAAACAGACAATCATGGTTTTGCAGCGCCTGCGGCTGCGTGGGCTCACCGCAGCGGGCCAGATAGTCGGGTGAGGCGCACAGCCATTGCGCCACCGGCATCAGCGGCCGCGCCACCAGCCCCGGCGGCGGCTGGTCGGTGGCCAGCACCACCAAGTCCACCTCATCGCTGATCGGGTCGCGGGCGTGGTCGTCCAGCAGCAGCTGCACGTCCACCTTGGGATAGCGCGCCAGAAACGCCGGCATCAGCGGGTGGATTACCCGCCGGCCAAACGCCTTGGGCATGGCCAGCCGCACCCGGCCACTGGGCTCGGCCTGATGCGCACCGGCGCTATCCAGCACCGCCTGGGCCGATTCCAGCATGGCCTGGCTGTGCTGAAACGCCAGCTGGCCAGCCTCGGTCAACCGCAGGCTGCGTGTGGTGCGCTCCAGCAGCCGGCTGCCCAGCGCCTGCTCCAGCCGCGCCATCTGCCGGCTGACCGCCGATGGCGTGTTGCCCAAGGCGCGCGCCGCCGCCGAAAAACTGCCGCTTTCCACCACCTTCACCAACACCAGCAAATCGGGCAACACGCCCAGCAGTTTATTTGTGTCCATGGCGCATGATTGCTGTTTTTAAGGGGTGATTATCGCGGTTTTTTTCTCTAAGCGCGGCTGAAAATCGCCGTGGCCGAGCCGGCAGCGGCTTACGTCACTGAATGGCGGGGCAATAAAGGCTGGCGGAATCAAACATCACACCCGGCAATTGCGACAGCATGTTAAATTTGGCTTCATACAAGATCTGGCAGCTTTAGGGATACGCTGAACAAATCGTCATTCCCGCGAAGACGGGAATCCATGAGTTTGATTTTGCTGGGTTTTTCTTTTGGCAAACACGATTTTTCTGAATAAATCAGCGTATCCTTAGCGGAAGGTCTGCACGCCTTGCGGTGGGTAAGCGTATAAGCGTGGCAAAACAAAAGCGCCCGGGTGGGCGCTTTTGTCAGATCGGTCAGCTAAAGATTACGCCACCAGCACGCAGGCAAAATCCGAGGTTTGCAGATTCACCAGCCCAGTCAACTTGATGGCTGCATCGGTGGCGCTGAAGGTGTTGACGCTGGTGTTGGTGTCCAGCACCACGTAAGTGTCGCCAGAGAACTGGAAAGACACCAATTTAGCTGCGCCATTGCTGGGCTGGCCAGCGGCTTTGTCCAGCAGGCTGACCAAGGTATCGCCCGCCGTCGGGGTGATTTTGGTCAGCGCGGCCGGTGCCGACACGCCCAGGCTTTGCGCGATGTCAAAGCGAATTTTGTCCTGACCACTGGTGAAATCCGTGATGATGACATTCGACGCTGTCTGCGCCGGATTACTGGTCAGGTAGCGGCCCATATAGAACACATCATTGCCGGCCTCGCCGCTCAGGGTAGCCACACCCACCCCACCGCCAGCAGCGGTGGCGACGTACAGGTAGTCGTTGCCGTTGCCACCCAGCAAGGTGTCGTTGCCGCCATTGCCACTGATGAAATCATTTCCTTCGCGGCCATTGATCAAATTATTACCAGCGCCTCCCAGCATCATATTGTTGAGCTCATTGCCCAAGCCATCGATATTATCATTGCTGATCATCACCAGATTTTCCACCTCGCCAATCAGCAGGTGCACTCCATGGATATTCACCATCTCATAAGTTTTCAGCGACATGGTCACGGTAGTCCGAATGGTGTCCACGCCTTCACCTGGCAGCTCTTGGATTGAATTCTTGGCATTATTAATAACATAATTATCATTACCCGTTCCACCAAGGGCATAGGAAGGGTGTGAGCCATAATTTAGATAAAGCCAGTCATCTCCTGCGTCACCATATACAGAGGATGTCACATCGCCAGCAATATGCAAAATGTCATTGCCATTTCCACCGTGAATAGAGTCACCCCCTCCATGCACAAGATCCGAGGCTACATTGTAAATGGTATCATTCCCGTCGCCGCCATAAATTGTGTCATAGCCATCACTGCCACGGATATAATTGTCCAGTTCATTCCCAGTCAATGTCAGGTGATCCGTGTCAGCAAACAATTGCTCAATATTGTCGGCAAGCGTCAAAGAGATCTTGGTACGAACCATATCTACGCCTTGATTGGCAAGTTCAAGAGCCACATCTGCTTCATTATCTACAATATATTTATCATTACCCAACCCACCGACCATTGAGTCAACACCTAGCCCTCCATCTAGCGTATCATGGCCATCCCCTCCCAATAGGGTGTCACTGCCATCATTACCGGCAAGTACATCACTCCCTCCGCGGCCATCCAACAGATTGTCACCCCCCGCCCCCAAAATCATATTATTTAACGCATTGCCCAGCCCATTAATATTGGCGTGGCTAATCAACACCAGACCTTCTACTTCACCATTAAGCAAAGAAATGCCATCATCACTGGTCATTTCACCTGCTTGCAAAGAGAAAGAAATGGTTGAGCGAACAGTGTCAATGCCTTCACCACTGGCCTCGGTAAGAGAGGTTAGCGTATTAGTGACAATATAAGTGTCATTACCCAGCCCCCCTTTGACATTGCTGCGATGCGTGCTGCTGTAGTTCATGTAAAAAGCATCATCCCCTGCATCGCCAAACACCTCGGATGCAGTAGCGCCTCCAACGTGAATGATATCATTGCCGTTTCCGCCATGCACAAGGTCATTGCCGCCACTATTTGGGTTGGCGTTAAATGTATAAATCACATCGTTGCCGTCCCCTCCGTACAGCGAGTCAGCACCATCCGAGCCTCTGATATAATTGGCTGCCCCATTACCAATCAAGGTCAGTCCTGATTGAGCTGCATACAACTGTTCAATATTATTGCCCAGCGTCATGGAAATGCTGCTGCTGACAGCATCGATGCCCTCATCTGCCAGCTCGACAATTACATCACCGAAGTCATTGACTTGATATGAATCATTGCCAATTCCCCCTACCATAGAGTCAGCGCCAAGACCACCAGTTAATGTATCATTGCCATCGCCACCCAGCAAAGTATCGGCCCCAGCGTCGCCAGACAATTGATCATTCCCAAGATTTCCTGTTAGAAGGTTATTCAGATTATTGCCAATAATCTTGAAACCTTCCATGTTTTCCAGCGTAAAGCTAACTTCATTCGGAGCCAGCGTGACCGTATATAAATTTGTGGTTGCCATTTTTCTCTCCAATAAAAAGACTGTAAAAATTTTTACCATTAAGGATACGCTGATTTATTCAGAAAAATCGTGGTTGCCAAAAGCAAAACCCAGCAAAATCAAAACCCCTGGATTCCCGCTTTCGCGGGAGTGACGATTTTTTCAGCGTATTTTTAAGGCAATTTTTACAGTTTACTAGCCAAGCCAGGTCATACGCAATACGTAAAAATACTTATTTTTATCAAAAAACACATTCAACCACTAAAATATAAAAGCATTTTTTTAAAAAAACAGCATATAAATCAAACTAAAAATGGCAAGTATGCCCCACTTGAAATCGCTTCGTTACATACATTTTTTCATTTTAAATCAATAGCTTATAAAATATCAAAAGAAATGGCCAACATTTAGGCGCAGTGCCCTACCTTCAGAGCAGGGTCTCCGCACTCGGAATGCCAAGAGCCATGAGCTGAAGTTTGTATCGGCGCGGCGGTGACCGAACTGGGTGAAGCAGCCGTACCGTGGCCGATGGTCGAGAACAGCCATGGCCGGCAAGTCGTGCAGACAGCACGGGTGATTCCGGCCGCAGGGCATATCGACACGACGGCCTGGCCAGCGTGCAAGAGTATCGGCGTGATCGATTCGTGGCGGCGGGTGGGCGACAAGCCAGCGCAATGGGAGCGGCGTTATTACATCAGTTCGCGCGATCTGGACGGTGAGGCGCTGGGGCGTGCGGTACGCGCACACTGGGGCATCGAAAACCGGCTGCACTGGGTGCTGGATGTGGGATTTGGCGAGGATGCCAGTACGGTGCGCAAGGATGACGCACCGCAGAACCTGTCGTTATTGAAAAAGATGGTGCTGAATCTGGTGCGACCGGTTCCGATGGGGAAAAACGGCAAGATGAGCTTGCGCATGAAGCGCAAGGCCACCGCATGGTCGGACGAAGAACGCGCCCGGGTGCTTGGGCTCGAATTCATATGATGCCCGAGTGCAGAAGCCATGCGGCGCTATCCAGCATGGCCTGGCTGTGCTGAAACGCCAACTGACCAGCCTCGGTCAGCCGCAGGCTGCGTGTGGTGCGCTCCAGCAGCCGGCTACCCAAGGCGGGCTCCAGTCGCGCCTTATTTGTGTCCACTACGCATAGCTTCTGTTCCAAAAAACAGGATTATCACCGTTTTTGCATCAATGTATTGTCTGGCCATCGATCATTTCAAACAAAACGAAAACCGCGCACCCACTGCCACATCGCGCTTCTGGCCAGGCCAACACCGCCAGGAGAAGTTGCTAAGCGGTTTTGCTGAAGGAGAACACCATGACACAACGCATGTTGGTCAGCGCCGAATGGCTGCTGCTGGCGGTAGCGCTGGTGTGGGGCACCAGCTATGGGGTGGCCAAACTGGCGCTGGAACACTACCCGGTGTATGGCGTGCTGGCCGTGCGCTTTATCCTGGCCGGGCTGTGCCTGTTGCCGGCGCTGCGCACCCTCCGCTGGCACGCCTGGCGCGCCGGCCTGCCGATGGGCGGCATTCTGCTGGCCATCCTGCTGTGCGAAACCTGGGCGCTGCAATACACCAGCGCCAGCAATGCGGCGTTTTTGATCAGCCTGTGCCTGGTGCTCACCCCGCTGGCCGAATGGCTGCTGTACGGCCAGCGCCCAGCCGCACGCATCTGGGCGCTGGTGGGCCTGTCCTGGCTGGGCGCGCTGCTGCTTACCGGCGACAGCAGCATGCACTTTTCAGGCGGCGACGCGCTGATGCTGCTGGCCGCCGTGCTGCGCGCCTTTGGCGTGTGCTGGCTGAAACAACTGGCCGACCGCCAACCCGCCACCGCGCAGGCGCTGACCGCCATGCAATGCTGGACCGTCGGCCTGGGCGCGCTCGCACTGAGCGCCAGCCAGGGCGGCCTGCCGCCGCTGCCGCGCGAGCCCGGCTTCTGGCTGGCCATCAGCTACCTGGCCGTGCTGTGCACCGTCTGCGCCTTCGCCATCCAGAACTACGCCCTGCGCCGCAGCGACCCCAGCCGCGTCGCCCTGCTGATGGGCAGCGAACCGGTGTTCGGCGCGCTGTTCGCCTGGCTGTGGCTGGGTGAGGCGATGGGCCCGCTGCGCTGGGTGGGCGGCGGGTTGATGGCGGTCGCGGCGGTGATGGCGACGGGGGGTGAGAATAAGATGGGGAAGATGGCGGGTGAGAAGGGAGAGGTGGTGGTGGGGTGAGAGTGGGGCTACTCCAGTAGTACGGTGTTGCAGCACAGAGCCTTGTTTGGCTGCATGTAGCGCTATGCCATCGTGTGTCGCTTCGCTTGGCCAGCAGCCGCAAAGCACATCTGTTCGCCATAGCCGCGCCGCCATCAATAGCCGTAGCACTATTCAGTCCACGCCTAGCAGCACAGGCACAGGCTACGATGGCGCCAAGCGTAAAAAAGGCGTCAAGGTGCATATGGCGGTCGATACGCTCAGCCATTTGCTGGCCCTGCATGTCACACCGGCAGACGAACAAGACCGCAGCCAGGTGGGAAAACTGGTGCAGGCGGTGCAGGAAGAAACCTGTTCTTCAGTCAAAATCGCCTTTGTTGATCAAGGCTATACCGGTGACACTGCGGCCAATGAGGCTGGCGAACATGGCGTAGAGCTGCACGTAGTGAAGCTGCCAGAAGCCAAGCGGGGCTTTGTGCTGCTGCCGCGCCGCTGGGTGGTGGAACGCAGCTTTGGCTGGGCCGCTCGCTTCCGGCGTTTGGCCAGAGCTTATGAGAAGCTGCCGCAGACGCTGGCTGGACTACATTACTTGGCATTTGCCATGTTGATGCTCCCGCATCTGCCTGATGTTATTGGCATGATTCAGATGATGTCTAAAGATAATTTAGCCGGCCAATCAAATTTTCATCGCCTAATGCTATTCAATAAACTTTTTATTCTATAGGCATCATGGTCATTTGGGATTTTTCTAGACTGTGCCAACGATAAAGCTTCCCTCAACTCCTGAGATCCTTGCGCAACACTCCCTGAATTAACGAGGCCTACACCAATATTTACTTTTGCATTTATTTTCCCCTGGAGGTTGTCTAGCGCTTTGGCTATTGAATAGGATTGAGTGGCAGCCTCAACTGCTTTTGATTCAAGTTCCATGTCCAGATAAATCACAGATAAATTTAGTAAGGCTCGTCGAAGTTCATTGCGCCAGCTATAGTCCATTGATCGAAACCTTAATGACTCAACAGCCGCCATTAACACACGAACTCCATCTTGAGGTCGATTCATTTTATTTAGCAAAACGCCATAATTTATCTGGTATGTCAGAGATAAGAGGTTGGTTGTGTTTCCTATCGCAAACAAAATTTCATCCTCAGCTAAGGAAAAGGCTCCCTGCTCTATATATATTAGAGCCAAATTCCCTCTGGCCACAGCCTCAGTAATAGCCCACCCTGCCTCTTTTGATTTGTCTATTGCGAGTCTAATATTTTTCAATGAAGATTCAATGTCACCTATGTGTCTTTGATATTCAGCGATATCTACTACTGTTGCTGTTTCATAAAAATGTGCACTTAAACAGCCCCATAGCTCACGCGCAGCCTGCGCAGTTAAAATTGCTTTAATGTAATCTAGCTTTCCTGCGTAGATTTTAGACATTCCCCTTAAGGACATGGCTTGACTTATAAGCTCGCCCGTAGTTCGTCCTAATGCGTTAGCTTGCTCCAGCATTGTGAGAGCTGAGCTTAGATTGCCCATTCCTAAAAAAGCCTCCCCTATATTGGCAAGAATTCTTGCCATCTGAGCACCTTCAAGACCTGTCTCATTTTCCTTCAGCAAATGTTCTGCCTTTTGCAAATCATCTAATGCCTCAGTGTAGCATGCCTTGTGGATCTTTAGCTCTCCCATATTTGTATAGAAAGTGGCTAATAACAAAGGATTTGAAATGCTACTCAACAAAAGCATGGCAGCGCTTAAATGGTTCTCTGCCTCATCAAACCGCCCCTGAGCTGTTAATGCAGGCAATGCATTTAGACATAAAATAAATTTATTTTCATCGTCTGCCTCAGTTTTTATTGCCAAAGCCCAGTGTTGGCTAGCACTAGAAAGAGCAGATACATCAAATTTAATTTTAGCAAGAATTGCTTCTTTGTTTCTAAGAAATAGCGTAGACCACAGCAGAGTAAAAGTTTTCCATTCATGATTTTGGATACTGATTCTCTTAAAGTCACAAAATCCAATTGCTTCCGAGAGGCACTCCAATGCTAGATCTGTATTGCCCGAATAACGCCTTCCTGAGTAACCATGAAATGGATTTTTTTTATCTTTGGCTGATACCATGCCTATATCAACCAACTCTTCGCCTCCGTGCTCAATTATGTGTATTTCCGGTGCCCCTTGCCCTTGGAGAGATTCAATAATTGGTGATATATCAAAAACATCAGAACAGCTATACCCTAAAAACAGTATGTGACTACATATGTCTTTGGAGAAAATATGTCTCAACACGTATTGAAACTCTTTTGAATATCTTTTTTGGGCGACATTTCTAATAATGATTCCTAATTGTGATTTATCAGCAACCGTACCATGCAGCTTGATTAGCTTCGTGCGATTCGATTCCCAATTTATTTTTAAAAACTCTGAATCGCTAGAAAATGTATCATAAACAACCCCAGCCTCTTCTAAGGCCGTCTCAAGTAGCAAATCAAAATTGGTCGTAACAAAAGTTGTTACAATCCCTTTTTTAGCGCAGTGTGCGAAAAATTTGTGCGCATGATTTGGGGAACCCAGCTCAAATATTTCAAGTAGTGGTTTTATATCAGACCCCATTTGAAGATCTTCTATAAACACCTCAAATGGAATTTCTTGGCGGATCACTTCTTGGATTTGACCCTCAGAAAGATCCAAGTGTCTCATAATATTATCAATCATCCCTTCGTGATTTTTATTGCCAATCACAAGAGGGATGCCTGAATTAAATGAAACACCGGCGCCAAAAAAAACCACAGGGCGGAAGCGGAAGATTGAAACTAATTCAGTTATTTTATTTTTCGACATTGTGACTCTCCTTTTATATGTTTATCATTTTCACAGGTGATGTGCCATTAGTATGATGGAAAGGATCAGAGGCATCTCCATATACACAACTCTGTAACAAATAGATTTTATTGAGCTTCAGAATTTGGTTAGCGCTATAAAAATCAATGACTTGGCAAGATGCGTATAACGCAATGGGTCAGAGGCGCTCACACCTAGTGCACGCTGTGGATGTGCCTGGATTTCCGCCTGCGCGAGAATGATGCTGTGTAGCGCCAGCCAGTAGTTTGCTATGGCAAAATTAAATCAATAAACTCAGCGTAAACTCGCATCGCATGATGCTTTGTGTTTTAGTAGTGATTAAATTCCAGACTTGTCTTGCAAAAACACTTACTATGCTAGTCCTGAATAAATTAAATGCTTACTGCGTGCCTAGTGTTTAACGCAATTACGTGCCTCGTGGCTAGGCACATTATTTTTGTGCTCCTGATTTTTCCTACTAAGTAGTATGCTCGCTCGCCTATTGCACGTCACTTATCTCACGACATGAGCACAAAAACAGTGCCATGCTCGCCCTAGCACTGTCTCATTTATACATCACCCCGTATAGCCTCACCCTTCCCTCTCCCCATACGGAATTCCCAACCCCTTCCACCCCTCCGGCCCCAGCTCGTTCACCACTTCAATGTTCCGCTCAAAGATCGCTGCCGGGTCCGGAAAACTTTCCACTGCCCGATCAATGCTGGCCTGGCGGATCAGGTGCAGGGTGGGGTAGGGGGCGCGGTTGGTGTAGTTGCTCATGTCGTCCGGCTGGGTGTCGGCAAACTGGAAATCTGGGTGGAAGCTGGCCACTTGCAGCGCTTCGTCCAGCCCCAGCGCCTGTGGTGCGGCTTCGGCCAGTTCGAGAAAGTCGTTGAACACGCCAAATTCGGGGAACAGGGTGGGGTGGATCAGCAGGGTGGTGTCGGTCACTTCCGGGTCGATATTGGCCAGGTGTTCCAGTTCCTGGTCCAGTTCTTCCAGAAACTGGTCGGTGTGGCGGGCGTGGCTGACCACGTAGCGGATCTGGTTTTTGACGTACACCGCCTTGGCAAACGGGCACAGGTTCAGGCCGATCACGGCTTTTTCCAGCCAGATGCGGGTGGCGTCAATCACGGTTTGGTCGTCGGGGGTGGGGTGGGTCGGGCTCATGGTTGGGCTTTCAGGCAAAGCGCTCGGCGAGGCTTTCCAGGTTGAATTCTTCCAGCAGGGCGTTCAGGCGCTCGCGGGCGTTGCCGCGCGGCTGGCCGGCGTGGCGGGCGATGATCAGTTCGTTTTTCATCGAGTGTTCCCAGCCCACCAGTTCGGTGACGGTCAGCTGGTAGCCGTGGGCTTCCAGGCGCAGGCAGCGCAGCACATTGGTCAGCTGGCTGCCAAATTCGCGGGTGTGGATCGGGTGGCGGTAGATTTCTGCCAGCGGGCCTTTGCTTAGCGCGCGGTTTTTATGCTGGCGCAGTACGCTGGCCACTTCGGCCTGACAGCACGGGGCCAGCACGATAAAGCGGGCCTGTTTGTCCAGGGCAAAGCGGATGGCGTCGTCGGTGGCGGTGTTGCAGGCGTGCAGCGCGGTGACCACATCAAAGCGTTCGGGCAGTTCGGCCATGCGCCGGGATTCATCCACCGACATATTCAAGAAATGCATGCGGGCAAACCCCAGCCGTTCGGCCAGTTCGACCGAGCGGCTGACCAGTTCTTCGCGGGTTTCGATGCCATAAATATGGCCGGCGTCGTGTGATTTGAAAAACAGGTCGTACAGGATAAAGCCCAGGTAGGATTTGCCGGCACCGTGGTCGGCCAGGGTCAGCTCGCCACCGGTGTCGAGCACTTCCTGCAGCAGCGGTTCGATGAATTGGTACAGGTGATACACCTGCTTGAGTTTGCGCCGGCTGTCCTGGTTGAGCTTGCCGTCACGGGTGAGGATGTGCAGTTCTTTCAGCAGCTCGATGGACTGGCCGGGGCGGATGTCGGGGATGGACATGATGAGTTCCAAAAACATGGACGGGCAGCCCGTGGGCTGCCCGGTGAATCTTGCCGCCACGCGTGCGGCGGGGTGGTGGCGCTGATTGATTCAGAAAAATCGTGTTTGCAAAAAGCAAAATCCAGCAAAAGCAAAACCCTGGATTCCCGCCTTCGCGGGAATGACGATTTTTTCAGCGCATCCTAAACCAATCACACCACAACGCCAGGAGGGTTTTCTGAGCAACGCTTAGCGGGTGATCGGCTTGTAGCGCAAGCGCTTGGGCTTGGCACCTTCTTCACCCAGGCGTTTTTTCTTGTCGGCTTCGTATTCCTGATAGTTGCCGTCAAAAAACACCCACTGCGATTCGCCTTCTGCCGCCAGAATATGGGTGGCAATCCGGTCGAGGAACCAGCGGTCATGGCTGATCACAAACACAGTACCGGCAAATTCCAGCAGGGCGTCTTCCAGCGCGCGCAGGGTTTCCACGTCCAGGTCGTTGGACGGTTCATCCAGCAGCAGCACATTGCCGCCCTTGAGCAGGGTTTTGGCCAGATGCAGGCGGCCACGTTCGCCACCGGAGAGCATGCCCACTTTCTTTTGCTGGTCGCCGCCCTTGAAGTTGAAGCGGCCCAGGTAGGCGCGGCTGGGCATTTCAAAGCGGCCCACACTGAGAATGTCGGCACCGTTGGACACATCTTCAAACACGGTTTTTTCGCCGTCCAGCCCTTCGCGGCTTTGTTCGACAAAAGCCATTTGCACGGTCTGGCCGATTTTTACCTCGCCGCTGTCTGGCTGTTCCTGGCCGGCAATCATCTTGAACAGGGTGGATTTACCGGCACCGTTGGGGCCGATGATGCCGACAATGGCACCAGGCGGAGCCTTGAAGCTGAGGTTATCAATCAGCAGGCGGTCGCCAAAGGCTTTGCTCACGCCGTCAAACTCAATCACTTCGTTACCCAGCCGCTCGGCCACCGGAATAAAGATTTCCTGGGTTTCGTTGCGCTTCTGGTATTCAAAGCTGGACAGTTCTTCAAACTTGGCCAGACGCGCCTTGGACTTGGCCTGGCGGCCCTTGGGGTTTTGTCGTACCCATTCCAGTTCCTGCTTCATCGCCTTCATGCGCGCAGCTTCAGACTTGGATTCCTTGGCCAGACGTTCTTCTTTCTGTTCCAGCCAGCTGGAGTAATTGCCCTTCCAGGGAATACCCTCGCCACGGTCGAGTTCCAGAATCCATTCGGCGGCGTTATCCAGGAAGTAGCGATCATGGGTGACCGCCACCACGGTGCCGGGGAAGCGCACCAGAAACTGTTCCAGCCATTCTACCGATTCGGCGTCCAGGTGGTTGGTGGGTTCGTCCAGCAGCAGCATGTCGGGTTTGGACAGCAGCAGCTTGCACAGCGCCACCCGGCGTTTTTCACCGCCAGACAGCGGGCCGATTTTGGCGTCCCACGACGGCAGGCGCAGTGCGTCGGCGGCCAGCTCCAGTTGCAGGGCCACGTTGTCGCCCGCGCCGGCGGAGATGATGGCTTCCAGCTTGGCCTGTTCTTCGGCCAGCGCGTCAAAATCGGCGTCCGGCTCGGCGTAAGCGGCGTACACTTCTTCCAGGCGTTTTTGCGCGCCCATCACATCGCCCATGCCGCTTTCCACTTCTTCGCGCACGGTTTTTTCCGGGTCAAGCTGCGGCTCCTGCGGCAGGTAGCCGATTTTTACGCCGGCCAGGTGCTGCACTTCGCCGTCGTATTCCTTGTCCACCCCGGCCATGATTTTGAGCACGGTGGACTTCCCCGAACCGTTCAGGCCCAGGAGGCCAATCTTGGCACCGGGAAAGAACGACAGCGAGATGTTTTTGATGATCTGCCGCTTGGGCGGCACAATTTTGCTCACGCGGAGCATGGACATGACGTATTGGGCCATATTTCCAGTTTCAGTCAGGATGCGGTCAATAAAAACGGCGTGGGCAGGCGGGGCGCGGGGCCTGGTAAAACAGGCGGCGCGGCGTGCTCACGTCGGGAATTTTGCGGCAAATAATCTGCCAAGTTTAGCAAACCGTCCGCCGGCTGGCATCCGCCAGGGGTTTCGGTCGGCGCGTTTTTGTTTTATAACGACACGTTTTCCCTCTGTTCACGCCTGCTGGCTGCGTGCGGCCCGGAATGTTTGTGCCCATCTTACTTGATCCCCTCACCCTGTTTATCAGCAATGCGCTGGTCTACCTGGCGCTCACCCTGGCGCTGGGCATCACCAGCCGGCTGGCACCGGATATTCTGGCCATCCGGCTGTGGATGCGCGCCTACGGCCTGATGGCGCTCGGGCTGAGCCTGATGGTGGCCATGAGCCAGCTGCTGCCCAGCTGGCCGCCCCAGCGCCTGCTCATCAGCATGCTGGTGATTTCCGGGCAGTTGCTCATTTTGGCCGGCCTGCGCCATTTTTTTGGCCTGCGCCCGCTGCCGCTGGGGCTGAAAGTGGCGTATCTGTTCAGCCTGGCCGGGCTGGTGCTGGCCGGTATGCTGTGGCCCACCATCCCCATGGCCGGCTTGTGGAGCGCCTGCGTGGTGACGTTCCTGATGCTGGGCAATCTGCAGGTGATATGGCGGCAACGCAGCCATTTGCGCCGGTTGATTTTGTGGCCCACGCTGGCGTCAATTTCCGGCATCTGTCTGGGCCTGCTGCTGCGTATTGGGCTCTTGCTGCTCAGCCTGTTCAGCGATACCCATGAGGAGGGCTGGTACTATCTGTCCAACCTGACCGGGCTGCTGGTGGTGATGATTGGCGGCATTGGCATGGCCATGAGTTTCTGGCTGCTGATTACCGACCGCATGGTGTACGCCCTGCGCCAGATTGCCGAGCGCGATCCGCTGACCGGCATTTTTAACCGGCGCGGTTTTCAGCGCACGGTAGACCAATTGCTGGCCCGCCAGCCCAATACCCTGACGGTGATGATGCTCGACATCGACCACTTCAAGCGGGTGAACGACCAGTTTGGCCACGCCGCCGGCGACCAGGTGCTGGTGTGCATGGGCGATATCCTGCGCGATGCGCTGCGTGCCAGCGATATTTTTGCCCGGCTGGGCGGTGAGGAGTTTTGCGTGGTGATGCATGACCGCTCGCCCCACACCGCCAAAGATGTGGGCGAACGCATCCGCCGCCGCTTTGCCCGCCGCTCCGCCCAGCTTAAAACCGCGTCGGCCTGCACCCTGAGCGTGGGCGTGGCCTACGGCGAAGCCCGGCTGCACAGCCTGGCCGAACTGATGGCCCGCGCAGACCTGGCGCTTTACCGCTGCAAGGCGTCCGGACGTGACCAGCTGCAGGTGTACGACCCCAGCCACGACCGCCGGATGGCCGATGACGACGAGCCGTTTCCCTGGCATTAACCGGCTTCAATACAGCCATTCAATCCAGCCGATAGATAAATTCTATCCATTGAAACGCTGCGATTGTCCCAATAAACTACTATCATTCTGCTTGCGCGGCTGACCTGAGTGGCCAGCGCATGTTGACTCCCTTACTGAATACAGGATTGACCGATCATGAGCACCCCTCGCCATTGCCGACTTCTGATTCTGGGCTCCGGCCCGGCGGGTTACACCGCTGCGGTGTACGCGGCCCGCGCCAACCTCAATCCGGTGATCATCACCGGCATTGCCCAGGGCGGCCAACTGATGACCACCACCGAAGTTGACAACTGGCCAGCCGACCCGCAAGGGGTGATGGGCCCGGAGCTGATGAGCCGCTTTCAGCAGCACGCCGAGCGCTTTGGCACTGAGATGATCTTTGACCATATCCACACCGCCGCGCTGACGGAAAAACCAATTCGCCTGGTAGGCGATTCCGGCGAATACACCTGCGATGCGCTGATCATCGCCACAGGTGCCTCCGCCCAGTATCTGGGCCTGCCGTCGGAAGAAGCCTTCATGGGGCGGGGCGTGTCGGCCTGCGCCACCTGCGATGGGTTTTTCTACCGCAACAAAGATGTTGCCGTGATTGGCGGCGGCAATACCGCCGTGGAAGAAGCGTTGTATCTGGCCAATATTGCCCGCCATGTGACCGTGGTGCATCGCCGCGACAAGTTCCGCAGCGAAAAAATCCTGGCCGACAAGCTGGCCGACAAGGTGAAAGAAGGCAAGGTCACCCTGGCGATGAACCACACGCTGGACGAAGTGCTGGGCGACGCCAGCGGCGTCACCGGCATGCGCATTCAGTCCACGGAGACGGGCACCTCCCGTGATATCGAACTGGCCGGGGTGTTTGTGGCGATTGGCCACAAGCCAAACACCGACTTGTTTGTGGGCCAGCTGGACATGGAAAACGGTTATCTGGTCACGCGCGGCGGCCACGCCGGCAATGCCACTGCCACCAATATTCCCGGCGTGTTTGCCGCCGGTGATGTGCAGGACCATATCTACCGCCAGGCGGTCACCAGCGCGGCCTCTGGCTGCCAGGCGGCCCTGGATGCCGAGCGTTACCTCGACCACTGATCCGGTCAGGCCGGCTGTCAGTCATGGCGGGCAAACCGCTTAAAGATGCGCTGCGTCCCTTGCGGCGGGCCCTGCCATCGGCGCGGCCCGCCGTTGCGCCTGCGCCAGTGGCCGCGCCTGAACCGGTGTTTGCCGAGCTGTTTGCCGACGTGCGCCCGCTCAAGGCCGACCAGCGCTATCCACACCGGCCCGCGCCGCCGCCGCACTGGCCGCGACACAGCACCGCCCATCATCCCCATCATGCTTCAACAGCGCCTTCCAGCCAGGGCCAGATCACCGACAGCATGGTGGGCTGGTTTGAGCCGGCCACGCTGGACGCCAGCTTTGTCCGCCCCGGCATGCAGCGGCATACCCTGAAAAAACTGCGCCAGGGCCACTGGCCGCAGGTGGCCGAGCTGGATTTGCACGGGCTGTCGCGCTTTGACGCCCAGCAGCATCTGGCCGTGCTGCTGCACCGCGCCCGCCAGCTAGGGCAGTGCGTGCGGGTGATCCACGGCAAGGGCCTGGGCTCGCGTGAGGGGCTGCCGGTGCTCAAGCAGGTGATTCGCACCTGGCTGCGCCATCATCCGCATGTGCTGGCGTTTTGCGAGGCCGACGAAGCCCGGGGTGGGGCCGGGGCCTTGCTGGTGCTGCTGCGCCGGGAAAGCTGAACGCACTGGCATGCCAGACAGCACACCGGCTTGAAAACTGCATGTTTTTGCCAAATGGGCGGATAAGTCGCGCAAAAAACCGGTTCATGCCGTCTGGCAAACCGCGTGCCTCTTGTCGCCTCTTCCCAGACATGCCAACATACTGGCATATTGCTGTTCCTGCTGGGGTGCATGCGCGTGGCGCATGGCGCACCACAGGATAAGGACATGTTTGCCTGAGCCCAGGCCCCCTTGACGATTGACTGGATGAAACACACTGCAGGCACCCATTCGACCTCCCGCTCAATCAGCCTGCTGCAACTGGGCGGGATGCTGTGGTGCGTCGGATTTGTGCTGATGACCCTGTTCTGGTTGAACAGCGAGTATGCCCGGCAGCAAACGCTGTTTCGCCAGCGGGCAGAAGGCTTTTTTCAGAGCGTGTCCCAGCGCATGGAACAAAACGAGTCGGTGATGCTGTCGCTGGAGCTGCTGATGCGCACCCAGTCCCAGCTGGGGCTGCCCGACGTGCAGCGCTTTACCCAGCAGCTGATGCAGCGCTACCCGCATATGTACAGCATCCAGTTTTTTGAAGAAGTGCCGCGCGACCATGTGGCGAGCTTCACACAAAAAATGCGTCAGCGCGGCTTTCCCGACTTTCAGCTGAAAGAACCCGCCCCGGTCAGCCAGGGTGGCTGGCGTGCGGTGCGCCCGCGCGGCAATTACCATCCCATCGTGATGGTGGAGCCCCAGCTGGATGGCTCGCCCAATACGCTGGGCATGGATATCAACGCCGCCGGCCAGCATACCGAAACCCTGCGCGCTGCCGAGCAGTTTGGCCATATGGAATCCACCGCGCCGTTTGCCCTGCCCGAAGGCGGGCGGGCATACCTGCTGGTAAAATCAGTGCAGCAACATGGCGGCACAGAAAATACCCCGCGCAAGGCTTTTGTGGGCATTCTGGTGCGCAACGACCGCCTGCTGGGCGAACTGCCGCTGACCAATAACTCCGCCCACGATGTCAGCATGGCGTTTTACCCCAGGGTAGACCGCCCGTTTGACAATATCTTTTTCCGCTCGCCCATGCATCCCATTCCTACCTGGGAAAGCACCTGGCTGCCGCGTTTTCATTTTGAACAGCCGATTCCCAGCAGCGCCCAGCCGTTTCTGATCCGGGTGGATTATCAACTGCGCGCAGCCGACCTCAATCTGCAACCGCTGCTGTATCTGGCCATCAGCCTGGGCATGGCAGTGGGGTTCAGCATGGGGGTGCTGGGCCAGCGTCGCCGCTCGCGCCAGCAAGGTGCCGAAGCCAATGAATCACTGCTGCGCGAACGGGAAATGGCCGCCATGACCCTGCAGCATATCCACGACGGGGTGATACGCATCGACAGCCAGGGCCGGATTGATTATCTCAACCCGATGGCCGCCTCGCTGCTGCAGGTGTCACCTGGCACGGTGATTGGCGAGTCGGTGTTTTCGGTGTTTCGCCTGCATTTCGAGATGTCGCAGCATATGCAGGAAAACCCGGTTAACGAAAGCCTGAAGTTTCGCCGCTCTGTCGAACTGCCAGAAAACACCGCATTATTGCGAAAAGATGGACAAAACCTGCTGATTGAGGGCAATATTTCGCCCTTGCCATCCCGTCAGCATCTGCATGCCGGCGCGCTGATCACCTTCCGCAACCTCGGCCCCACCCATAACAAGGTGCTGGCCCGGCTGTCGGCCAGCCAGAAGCGCCTGCGCGAGCATGAAGAAAAACTGGCCCATGTTGCCCGGCTCAACACCATGGGCGAAATGGCCTCGGGGATTGCCCACGAGCTGAATCAGCCCTTGTCAGCCATTGTCAGCTACAACCAGGCCTGCCTGCGCATGCTGGACGATGACCATCCGGACCTGGAGCTGGTTGAGCAAGCCATGCGCAGCACCGCCCAGCAGGCCACCCGGGCTGGCGACATCCTGCAGCGGCTGCGGGCGTTTGTGTCCAAGCAGCCGGTGCGCTGGGAGCCCATCAGCCTGAATCAGATCGTGCACAACACCCTGATGCTGGCCGACCACACCCTGCGCGAAAACGGCATTGAAACCCTGATCACGCTGCAGGACAATCTGCCTCCGGTACTGGGCGATGCCATCCAGATTGAACAGGTGACGCTAAACCTGCTGACCAATGCCATGGATGCGCTCAAGCACAAGCCGCAACCCCGGCAGATTCGTCTGGAAACCAGCTGCACCGACGAACTGGCCTGTTTGCGCGTGGTGGACAATGGCCCCGGCATTCCGGAAGCCATGGTTCATAAACTGTTTACTCCGTTCAGCACCACCAAGCCCCATGGCATGGGGCTTGGGCTGACCATTTGCCAGTCGATCATCGAATCGCACCAGGGGCATATTTCCGGGCGTAGCCTGCCAGATGGCGGCAGCAGCTTCCGCATTACCCTGCCACTGCAACATGCGCAGCCCAGCGCAGCCTCATTGTGTGAAAAGGACACCTCTCCCCATGAACCCAACCCTCAGCTTTGACCCGATTGTTTACGTGGTGGACGACGATCCGGCGGTGCTCGACTCGGTCAGCCTGCTGATCCGCAGCGCCGGCCTGAAAGTGATGGCGTTTCCGTCGGCGCTGGAATTTCTGGCTGCGTTCATCCCCAACCAGATTGCCTGCCTGGTGCTGGACATCCGCATGCCAGGCACCACCGGCCTGGACTTGCAAGCCGAGCTGGAAGGTGCCGGGGTAACCCTGCCGATTGTGTTCATCACCGGCCACGGCGACGTGGCGCAATGCACCCGCGCATTCAAGGCCGGTGCCAGCGATTTCCTCACCAAGCCGATTGACGGCGAACTGCTGCTGGAAGCCATCCGCAAGGCGCTGCGCCACTGCATTGCCACCTACGAAAAAGCCAGCCGCACCCAGGAAGCCGAAATCCGCCTGGCCCGCCTGTCTGGCCGCGAGCGCGAAGTGCTGGAACTGGTCACCGAAGGCATGTCGAGCAAGGAAATCGGCACCCGGCTGGGGCTGTCGCCGCGCACCATCGAAGCCCACCGCGCCAGCCTGTTCGACAAGCTGGAGGTCAGTACCCTGGCTGAGCTGATCAAGCTGTTTGTGTACGCCATTGATGCCGAGCGGGCACATCGCCTGCTGCCGGGCAATGCCCAGATGCAGGGCGAAAGCGACCTGGAAGCCGATGATGTGCCGGCTGCGCCGGATGACGGCCTGGATGACGATGCGCCCACCGCTGACGCCACAGACGCCCCGGCAGATCATCCGGACACCCCGCCCGCCGCCTGATTGCGCTGCTTAGCATCCGCTGCCCTTACCCCCGTCCCGCCTGTTGGCGCGGCGGGGGTTTGCATGGCGCGTGCGCCGATGATGCTCCCGTGGCCAGGCTGGCAGGCTTATTGCTGTTTACGCTGTCCATTCCATTTTGCCAGGCCAGCCCCGCCATACGGGCAGACCTGGCCGCCACGAGCGTGCCATGACCTCAGACCTTGCCTCGATTCGCCACTTCGTCAGCTACTCCGGTGTGAAACTGCCGCTGAAACTGAACACCCCGCTGGAAGACGCCGACCTGCGCCACCGGATTACCTTTTACCGTGCCTATTACAACGCCGCCGAACAGATGACCAAGGTAGAAAAAGTGGTATATGGCGAAATTGAATCGTTTCACGACTATCGCTACCACGCCGATGGCAGCCTGAGCGAAGCCACCGTGGTGATGGTAGCGGAAGAAGAAAGCACACTGATGCGCTTCAGCCCGGACGGCAGCTTGCTGTCGTCGGAAACCTCGGCGCTGGAAAGCTGAAAAGCTGCAGCAAAACAGACAATCCTGTACGCTTTCACCCACTTAACATCCCCCCGCCCACCCTAGGGATACGCTGAAAAAATCGTCGTTCCCGCGCAGGCGGGAATCCAGGCCGCACCACATCGTGCGCCGTGGGGGTTTAGCCTTGTGGGGCGGTCGTGAGAGCACGCACCTGTTTCGGCATGCGCCTCACCTCACGTGTCGTTCCCGCGAAGGCGGGAACCCAGACGGTGCCACATCGTGCGCTGTGGGGGTTTAGCCTTGTGGAACGGTCGTGAGAGCGCACCTGCTGTACGCTGTGGATGCCTCTGGATTCCCGCCTGCGCGGGAATGACGTGGTGGAGTGCGGCGGATGGTTGGCTGTGGCGATGCAATGCAAGGGTTTGTTTTAAGGATACGCTGAAAAAATCGTCATTCCCGCGAAGGCAGGAATCCAGACGGTGCCACATCGTGCGCCGTGGGGGTTTCGTATTGTGGAACGGTCGTGAGAGCACGCACCTGCTGCGCGCTGTGGATGCCTCTGAATTCCCGCCTGCGCGGGAATGACGGGGTGGGGCGCGGCGGGTAGTTCGCTGTGGCAATGCAATGCAAGGGCTTGTTTTAACAGAATAAATAGAGATGCCAGACGTTAAGCTCGCTCACATATGCCATTGTGTTTCAAGGCGATGGGTGATTAGACCTTTTTCGGCATGAGCCTGACCTCACGTGTCGTTCCCGCGCAGGCGGGAACCCAGGCCGCACCACATCGTGCGCCGTGGACGTTTAGCACAGCGGGTGGCGATTGCGCCCGGCAAAGCCCAGCCGCGCCGGCAAACACGCCGCCAGCGCCGCAAAATATTGCACAGCAGCGGCGCTCTCCACCCCGCGCAGCGCCGCCAGATCGGCACAACCAGTGGCAGCCTGTTGCCCACGCTCCAGCGCGGCCAGCGCATGGGTGAGCGGCTGGCGGGCCGTTGGGCGGCGTTCGCGCAGCTGATGCACATGGCGCGCCTGCGCCGCCAGCTTGGCTTCGATCAGCTCGCGGGCATAACTCAGACAAAATGCCCCATCCTGCGCCAGGCGCAATTGTGTCAGCCGCCGGCGCGCATCCTGATGCGGGCGCGCCATCAATAGCGTGGGCGTGTGCTTGCGCCCGGACAACACCACCACGCCCACCCCACGCTCGCCCAACTGCCCAAGCAAACGCGCTTGCAGCGTCATGTCGCCATGCACCACCACCCGCTCCAGCGGCGCCAGGGGCACCGCGCCAATGCGCTCGCCATTTTCATAAAACACCAGCGCGCCGCCATCCACCCGCAAATCCACCCCGCGACGATCCACATACAGGCAGCTCATGACAAGCCTCACACAATCAGGAAAGGATCACACTGCGGCGCGCGCGCCACGCCAAAGCGCAGCACCTTGCGCCGCGCATCCAGCGCAAACACATGCACTTTGTCTTCTGCTGGCGCAATCACCGCCTCCAGCCGCGCCAGCAAAGCCTGATGCTCTCCTGCGGTCAGCCAGCATTCATACACCGATTTTTGCCCACTGACAGCATGCGCTTGCACTGCTTCGTGCACCTTGCGCCAGCGCTTGGGATCAGCAATGTCATCGCACAGCGGAAAAACAAGACGCGAACTTGTCATGCCGTTTCTCCGCACAGTGGATGCGTAAATCATATGTCTGATGGCTGTAAAACTGATAGCCCGCGAGACTGGTTTTTACGGAAAAATTAAGCCTAAGTTGGATATTTGCAACACTTTGTCATCGCAGGTCACACGGATGGCTGACTGCGTAGCGAAGTCTTAATCCCTTGGAGATCAGGGAAACCACTAGAGCACGTGCACCGTCGTTTGTGCGTGTTTTTGAGGTCTTAATCCCTTAGAGATCAGGGAAACCACTAGAGAGCACCCCCTACTTTTCTATTGCAAAATCAGCATCTTGCAGAGGGTGTTCCCAACTTTTCGCTCCGGGCGGGGAGATGTCTCCCCAGACACCCCCGAAACGCCTTGCGATAGTAGCGCACTTCATGCTGTCTGCCTAGTCGGTTTTGGGTGGCTAAATCAATTTTTCTGCATATTTGTCCATATCAATGGCGGGTACGGTGCCAAGTGTTTGCAGCAGGCCAATGAGCTTGAACAGAAATGCAGTAGCTGCTTTTGGGTGCGGGAAGAATTCGCACTTTGTTGTATTTGAATCATCTCCTGTCTCTATGGCTGATGCCAGGAAATAGCCAGCAGGTTTGTTTAGGCCTTGATTGCTGGCAATGCAGCCAATATTAATTTGCTGCAGAGGGTCTTTTTCTGCCAGATAGGACGTTAACTTATCAGGCTGAATATTGCTTTTGAAAACCAACAGCCCGCCCTGAATGGAAAACAAATCTTTTTTGTGCGCGCCGGTCAGGTGCCGGATTGATGCGCTGGTGCGGTGGAGTGTTTTGACGCTGGCAATTTTTTTCTTGGCGTATTCAATATGCGCCTTACTAGCGGTTTGCTTCACCTCAAATACCGCATACACGCTTTCTGCCGGCACAATCATGCTGCCGCGCAGTTCAAAAATCAGCGGGGTGTATTGGCGGTCGAAAATCACGATGTCGATTTGCTCGCTGAATTCGCCGTTGCTATCCACCACATGGGCTTTTTCGGCGCGGTAGCGTTGTGGCAGATAATCTTGCATCAGTTTCAGCCAGACGTCTTCGCTGGCGTCGCCTTTGTCGGTGGGATGGGCCAGCACGCGGCAGGCTTGCAGCTCACCTTGAATGCGCGTGTGCAGGGTATTCAGCAGTTTGGAAAGGTCCCAGTCAGTCATTATATGTTTTTGTCATTAAGAAAAGCACGGATTGATTCAGTAAAATCAAAACTCTGGATTCCCGCCTGCGCGGGAATGACGATTTTTAGCGTATCCTAGGGTATGGTTTTTTTACGGGTGTGCGCCAGTCAATCAGCGTGTAATTTTCTCCAGGCTTTATAAGCATGGCTGTCTTTATCTTGCAAGGCCCAGTCTTTAAGCAATTCGGCGTGCTGCTCCTCCAATATGCACCGTATGGTGTCCCAAGGGGTATCAGGCCATTTTTGTGCAGCTTCTGTTTTGGTCTTGTTGAAATCTTTGCCAAACTTCTTGGCCAAAGTGCTGGATGGCAAGTCCAACCATTGCCGGATTTGCTCGGTGGCGGACAGAGTTTGCTGGCGTTTGTCTTGGGTAAATTTTTCAGTGCGTGAGTGGTTTTCTCCCATCCGCCCATACCCCGCTGCGCGTTTGCCGCCAATACCGACTCCGTGCAGGGCAGCTTTAAGCAGTTGCATGGCCAGTTCGGCCCAGGGTTGGCTGTCGGGGCATTCGCAGCCGATGTAAAAGAAAAACTCACCGTGCGTAGCCAGCTGGGCGTTGGGCACCGGGGTGTCGGTGTCGCTGGCCAGGAGGGCGTTGCCCTGGTAGTAATCCGGGTGGTGAACGGTGACGACATCGGCCACAAAGGGGTATTTTTCCTGGCTGCCGGGGCGCCACCAGGCGTCGTGCCACACCAGGCCGCCGGGGCCGGCCAGTTCGCCTTCGTCCAGGCCAAACAGCATGGCCAGGTATTCTGCGCCCAGCCCGAGTTGCTGGGCGTAGGCGCGGACGCAGCCTTTGACGGCGCTGCCGGGAATCATCGGCATGCCGTAGCTGTGCTGGATGGCGACGCCGGTTTCCAGCGCGCTGGCGGCGTTGCTGCCGATCAGCAGGCGCTGAGAGACGGTGGCGAACAGGGCGACGCCGGGCAGGGTTTTAACGGTTTCTTCCCAACGGCTGAAGGCTTTTTTATAAAGCGTGCTGGGCTGGATGGCGCATAGCTTATTGATGTGCTTGGATTTATTGCCTTCGGCGTCGCCAGTGACAAAAGCGGGCCAGCCGCGTTGCAGCCACAGGCCGGCGTGGGCGTGATCTGCCTTGGGGGGCTGAGCGTCCAATTCTTGTTTGAGTGTTTCGCGCATCAGTTCGGTCATGATTGCGCGCCCTCGGTGCTGGTGGGCGTTGGCGCCTCTGCTTGCTCTTCTTTCAGCAGGGCTTGGGCGTAGCGTTTCAGCCAGCCGCTGGCGTCCAGCGCCTGGCGGGTGAGTTGCTGATAGTCAGGCAGGCTGCTGTCAATTACTGTCTTGTGTAAATTCTCGCCACTGCCTTTACCCAGGATGCTGGCCAGATCAGTCAGATACCGCTGATATTCGTTTTCGCCGCTGCTTTTTGCCCGCAAAAACCCGGTGGCTTGCGCCAGGCCGGATTGCAGCACCATGATTGGAAAACTTAACGCCAGGGCGCGGTATTTGCTGGCATAAGGTTGTGGAACGACGGCGCTTACGCACGCGTGTGCGTTGGCGGCGTGTTGGCGGCTTCGCGTGTTCATGCTTGCCCGCCCCCTGCCGGTTTTGTGTTCAGCACCAGCCGGCACAGGCCACGGCCAATGGTGTGTTTGCCGCCCAGCTGCATCAGTTGCTCAGGCTGGCTAAAGCAGGTTTTGAATTTGTTTTGCATCTCTTGCGCGCTCCCGGCGCTGTTGCGCGACGGGCTAAACGCCAGCATGCCCCACAGCACGCTTTCGGCGGGCAGGTTTTCTTCGTACCACAGCGCGCCAGTGGCCACGGTGCGGGTGCTGGGGTCGATGCGCACGCGGGCGCGGATTTCGGTGGCGGTGTCGGCCAAAAACGAAAACACATTGTCCGGCAGGATGGCGAAGTGCTTAACAAACTCCTCCCGCCAGTCTGCGTCGTGGGGGTAGAGCGCTTCAGCCAGGTGATGGCCCCAGGCATTGGCTTCGGTGTGGTTTGGCTGAATGCTTAGGTCTAGGTCTTCCAGCAGCAATTTTTGATCGTCACTCAGGCTGCTATCGTCTGGCAGCGCGGCTTCGGTGTCGGCCAGGGTGGGGATGGGCAGTTGCTCCCGGTGTGCGGCGGGCAGGTCGCGGGCGTAGCGGCGCAGGATAAACGGGCAGGTGGCAAACGCCACCACACCGCAAAATGCGCGCACCGGCAAAATTAGCAAATTGGCGTCACCCACCACCAGCGCGCCAGCGTGCGGATTGTCCATGCCGATGTTGTCCGGGCCAAACAGCGCGGGCAGGCTTTTGTCATCCAGGGTTTTTGCCTGCTTGGCGTGGTCGCGCAGCACGCCCTTCAGGCTGGAGCCGGGCAGCAGCGGCAGTTGGGTGGCGCGGGCGCGGGCAATGGGCAGGTCGATGGCGCCCACCCCCTGGCCTGTGCCGGCGTGCAGGGCGGACAAGGCGTGCAGATAAAACAGTTGATGTTCCATGTTCGGCAATCTCGGGGTCAGGCGGGTGGGGGCGTCCAGGCGGCGGGCAGGGCCAGGCCAAAACCGTCGCATTGGTCTTGTGGATCATCGCTGAGGGCTTGCGTCCACAACGGGCGCAATGCCTCGGCGCTAAGCTGGGCAGGGTGATCCAGCGTAAACCACAGCACCGCGCCGGCTTTCAGGGCTTTGCGCGCGGCGCGGGGTTGTTGCTTGGCCAAATCCCAGCCGGAGACTGGCTGCCAGCCGTGGGCGGCTATGGCGCGCAGGGTTAAGGTCAGGCCGGGGCAGCCGGGCGGCTGGCCGCTCAGGCGTCCGCTTTCTGTTTTGGTGTTCAACCAGCCAGGCAAGTGGCCGCCGGCAAACAGCGCCGGGGTCAGCAGGGTCAGGCGCAGGCCGCCTTGTTTGAGCATGCGGGCGATTTGATCTTCGCAGGGGCGCAGCCAGTGCGCCGGGGCGGCGTGGGCGTCCAGCGGGTGCAGGCGCGACAGCCGGCGCTCGCCGCCAAAGGTGGCCAGCCGCGACACCAGCGGCTTGGGCGAGCTGGCCAGCCACACCAGCTCGCGCGTGGCCCAGCCGCCGTCGGCTTGCCGCTGCGGGGCCAAATCCAGCCCGGCGGTTTGAAACAGCTGGCCATCGGCGGCGGCCTGGCTCTCGGGGGTGATGGCCACATGGGTGCGCACGCTGTCGGTGAGCGCCCTCAGGCCGCTGTTGTTGAGCGCATCCAGGGTGATGTTTTCGTCGTCGCCCTGGCTCCAGCGCACCAGCTCGGTCAGCGGCCAATACTGTGGGCCGGTGGCGGGTTTGCCGGGGTTTTGGGCGATGTCTTCGGCGTTCCACACCGGCAGCAAGCCAGCGGGCAAATCGCAGCCTATTGTGTCTGGCAGCGGCTGCGGGCTGCGGCGGCGCAGGAGGGGCTGGGGCGCTTGTTGCCCATCGGCTTGCCCGTTTTGTTTGTCTGGCTGGACAGTCACATATTGGGCATCGGCCGGCGCGGGGGCCAGCGGAATCAGCGTGTTGTCTGGCTCGCGCCAGGCCAGCAGCGGGCCATAGGCGGCAATCTGGTGTAGCTCGGGGCTGAACGCCTCGCCCTGCTGCTCGGCCCACAGGCTGCGCAGCAGGCCAGCCAGGCTGGAAGGCAGCGGAAACGCCGCGCCGTCGGCGCCGGCATTCACGCCAAACGGCTTGCCCGAGCGAAACACCAGTGGGGCCAGGGCTTCCAGCTGGTAATGAAACAAGTCGCTCATGCCAATTCTCCCAAGTCCTGACGGGTTTTGCTGGCCAGCCAGTGGCTGACGTAAAGCTCGTTGGCCAGCTCGCGGGCGGCGCTATCGGAGTGTTGCTTGTGCAAGGTGGCCAGCCGGTCTTTCAGGCATCGCTGCCAGTGCGCGCGGGCTTGTGCCTGGATTTCCGGTTTGTTGCTGTTTTCGGCAATCTGCGTCGGGTCGGGGCGAAATTCGGTGCGGGCAAACAGCCGGATGAATTCGGCATGCAGCATGTCTGCTGTGTGCTTGGCCCGCTCACCCGCCTCCACTAGCGCCAGCGTATCGTGCGCCAGCCGGCTGGGCAGCTGCTGCTGCAAAAAGCCCTGCTGCCATTGCTGCAAGGCTTTTTGCCCATCGTGATCATCCCAGCGGCGGCGCAAGCTCAGTTCGGCGTTGTTGCGGCTGCGCAGGTAAATGCCCAGCGCATTGCGCGGCTGGGTGTGCTGGTTGCCCTTGGCCAGTTGCTCGGCGCGCTTGGCCAAATCGCGCAGGGTGTTCAGGGTTTCTTGCATATGGCCAATGCCCAGGCCCACGCTCAGGGTGGGATAGTGGTCGGGGGGAAGGTCAAGCGGAATTTTTTTAATGCATGCGGCCAGGATGTGGGCAAAATTTTTGCGCAGCGCATCGGCGCATGCCCATGCCTGATCCAGCGGAACCAAGGCCAGCACATCGTCGCCGCCAGCGTAAATCACATGGCCGTGGTGCTCACGCGCCACCTTGTCGGCGCCCCCGGCAAAATCAGCCAGCGCTCGCGACACTTGCTGATGATGCTCGGGGCTGTTGATGCGCTCCAGCAGCGCGCCCATCTGGTCGCCATCGGCTTGCAGCACTGCCATATACGGCGTGGGTTCGCCGTAGGCGCGCCAGATTGGGGTGAGTGTGTCTGCCAGCGTTGTTAATACTGCCGCCAGCGCGTTGAAGCGCTCGTCTTTTTGGGCCTGTTTGTTTTTCAGATTGTTCAGCTCGCGCTGCGCCACCGCCAGCCGGGCACGGTAGAGCAAGGCGCCGTCAAATGGCAACGCCTGGTAAGCCTGTTCATTGCCTGTGACCCGAGACGCCATGCCCAATAAACCAGCATCGTTCTCCGTCATCCTGGCCAGCTGTTTTCCCGCCAGATACACCCCCTCATACGCCGTGCGCAAACGGTCTTGCTCTGTGGCGGGCAATTGCCGCAGCCAGCTGTCTGCGGCAATGCGCGACACCGGGGTAAATTGCTCGGCATTGACCGCCAACCGCTTGATCAGCCCCATGCAATCCAGCTGCTCGCCTGGGTTCAGCCCGAGTTTCAGCTCACGCTGAAAGGCAGCATGGATGGGCTCGGGCTCTGTGTTGGGCGCAGGCGCCAGTACGGTTTCCCGCGCGCCATCCAGCGACGACTTGGGCAGGCCAAACCCTGCAGCATCATCCCGGTGGCTGGCCAGCTGGGCAAAATCACGGGTGGCCTTGCGCGCTTGCAACGCCAGATTGGCGCGCTGCACGGCCTGGCTGTAGCTCACCTGCGCCTGCTCGTCTTGCCGCGCCCAGCCGGCATAGCATTCCAGATAGTCACCCTGTTGCTTGTCCCACAGGGCGTTATTCAGCATCAGCCCGGTATCCGCGCGGCGCGTGTTAAAGCAGCTCTTCGTTTCGGCAGCCAGCTCGCTCAAGCGCTGCTGCGCCGCCTGGCGCGCCAGCTGAATCAGCTTGCCAATCTGCTCAGCGCTGGGCTGGCCGGCGAGGTTGGCTTGCAGTTTGTTGGCGACAGACAAAAGCGAATTTGGCTGTAACAGCGCGTTGGGGTCGGTTTTTGCCACCGCCGGAAACACCAGCTTGACGTCTGGTTGCTGATACAGCGCCAGCGCGGCGGCCTTGCACACCTCCGACAGCAACCACGAGCCGCTCCATAAATCCCGGCTGCGCCGCGCGGCGGCGATAAAATCCTGCACCGGGCCAAAAGAAAGGATGAGGACGGTGGTCATGAGTTTGTCTGGCTCGGATAAGTTTTAAAGTATTGCAGAAACGCCAACAGTGGGTTGTTCTGGTTTTGCGCGTGCATGGGGGGGATATTCACGGCCTGTGCGGCATCCCACCATTCGCCAGAGTTTGTGACGGTTCCATCGGGTTGGGTGACAGCCAAATCCAGGATTTTTTCATATGGCAGCAGCAATGCCGCCGCTCGCCATGTATTACCCTGCTTGATCGGGCGCAAAATCAGCGGGCTGGCCAAGCGTTCGCACACAACAGGCGACATGATGCTCTGGCCGGGGGTTTGCACGTATTTGACAGGCTGTAAAGAGAAATCAGACGGGTCTTGTCTGTCTTTGAAATGAAAAATAATTGGCATGCCAAATGCTGCACGCGGAAAGACATTACCTGCTGTATGTTCGGGAGCGTGATAGTTGTGATGGCGGCCTGTTAGGCGACGAATAGCATCTGCCTCTGGCCAATGGCTGCGGCCAGGATAGCGTGTCTCGCCCCTGTTGCGCCCCGGCTTGCCTTGCCGAAAATCACGCAAGGCTTTAATACCCAAGTTCCAAGCCTGATGTGCGTCATGCTTTTGGGTTCTATTTAAAATAAATTGACAGCCAGCCGCTTTTATTTCTTCATCAGTCACCACAGGTAGGCCAGGCACCGATACCGCCCCAAACCCGCGCCGGGTTCGCGCTCCTACACCGCCAAAATTGGCCCACCAACGCACGGCGTCTGTTACCTCCTGTTTTTGCGTATCAGAGAGGGACAGACAGCAACCCATGCGCAATACCCAAGGGGTGGGGCAATCATTTATCTTGACTTCATCTACCTTCCCACCGCCTAAAGCATAGGAATTAATATTTCCCGCCTCTGTGAGTTTTAGTGGTTTATCGTGCTTTACCTCCACCCACACCCGGCTTGCCTGCGGCGGCGTGCCCAAACCGCCCCACAGGGAGAATTCTTCCTCGCGCATCTTTCGGGCAAATTCTTGCTCACTCATCTGCTCGGCATTATCTTTCAGCCGTTTGCTGGCCAGCAGCCGCCACCAAAAGCGCAGCTGGCCGCGAATGGCGCTGGCGCGAATGGGCATGCGCTGATCCACTTGGCCGGCAACCACCCCGCCGCCAAATAGCGGCGTCACCAGTTGGCATTCGTAACTTTCCCAGTGAATTGGCTCAGCGTCGCGGGCCTCTTGACTGTCCAGCCATGTTGTCTTGTTTTGGACTTCTTCCAGCGAAGCCACACGCAAGGCCGGTGGGGTGCTGGGCTCGGCACTGGAAATCGGGGGCAAACGGCGAAGCGGCATACAGGCCACCTTTGAAATAACAGGAATTCCGGTTGAAAAAATCAATCCAGCCATTCGGCGTGCAGGCAGCCAAAGCCAAAGGTGGTTTTGCCGCCCAGTTGCAGCACCTCGCCCAGCGCCAGCAGGCCGCTGAGCGGGGCAAGCTCGCCGTGCAGCTCCAGCTGGCCGGTGAGGCCGCCAAACACCATATGCTGCTGGCTGCGCGAAGAGCGGCGGGCGATGTTGCGCCAGCTAAGCTGAGCCTGGCCCAGTTGCAGTGCGTCGGCGGCCTGGCGCTGGGCGGCCAGCTCGGCTTCGCTCAGCGGAAAAGGCTCGCCTGCCGCATCGCATAGCTGGCCCAGCCGGGTGTGCAGGCGGCGCACCAGTTGAGGGGCGTTCAACGACAGGCACAGTTGATTGTTATCTTTGATGCGCAGCGGGCTGCGCAAATGCAGACGCAGGCCGCGCGCCGGGCGGCGGCGGCTAAGCCAGTGCGCCGCCGGCAGCGCCTGCGGCCAGGCGGTCAGCCCATGGCTGGCTTGCCAGAACGGCGCAGGCGCGCCGGCCACGCTGGCGCTTTCCACCCGAAACAAGCCGCGCCCCTGGCCCAGCCCCAGCGCGCCCAGCGCGGCAAACGCCTGCACGCACAGCTGGGCGTGGGCGCTGGCCGGGCCAAACAGGGTAAAGCCCAGCGCAAACGGCTGCCCCGGCAACACGGGCGCTGTTGGCGTGTGCAGCGCATACAAACGCCCCAGGCGCGCCTGCTCGGCAAACAGCAAATCAAACAAGGCCGGCAACTGGCGCTTGAGCGCCACCCCAAAGCCACTGCGCCACAGCGGGCCGGCAAAGTCATGCAGCCGCAAGCTGTCGGACACGCAACCCAACTGCACCGGCAAACAAACCAGCCCCTCGCCGCTGCGCGCCGCCTCTGGCAAGCCCCCCATTCCGCCCCCTGCCCAGCCACTGCGCCGGCGCATTCATTCGTCACATTGCTGGATTGTGCCTGCCGGATGCTGACATGACAAGTGGGCGGGGAGATTGGCGCTTGGGGTGGGCGCGTGGGCGGGATTAAGCGGTTTATGCTTATGTGCTTTACAAGGGAAAAAGAAAAGCCAGCGGGTGGGCTGGCTTGGAGGAATGGGAAATCCCTTAGAGGTCAGGGAAACCACTAGAGGGAAAATGCTGGTATGTCAAACCTGATGCGCAGTCTTAATCCCTTAGAGATCAGGGAAACTACTAGAGCGACGATGCATGCGCCTTCCGCGCGTAGTTTTTGTCTTAATCCCTTAGAGATCAGGGAAACCACTAGAGTATCGACGGCGGCCAGCTCAGTTTGCAGGGCAGTCTTAATCCCTTAAAGATCAGGGAAACCACTAGAGACACCCACGGCAGCGGCCGGGCACTGCTGGGGGTCTTAATCCCTTAAAGATCAGGGAAACCACTAGAGCGAAGAATCCGACCCCACCTACCAGCGGTTTGTGTCTTAATCCCTTAAAGATCAGGGAAACCACTAGAGGAATGAGTTTTCCCCAAGAGAAACCGTAGTAGATGGTCTTAATCCCTTAAAGATCAGGGAAACCACTAGGGACGCGCTGAACAAATCAACATCTGGCGTAAGACGAACAACGCCATCCGCATCAATTCAGCAGTGGGGCTTCGGTGAGTAAAAAACACCTGCCCCATCGCCATTTTCAGTCAGAAGTCACGC
>Ga0209599_10000236_pt1 | contig 39187 bp, 30 predicted proteins | sample Shrwel_input2_FT_FD_187534 | JGI IMG/M metagenome (GOLD analysis project Ga0209599, IMG submission 187534) | Subsurface microbial communities from deep shales in Ohio, USA - Utica-3 well 1 S input2 FT (SPAdes) (version 2) ...
TTTCAGCGACAAATGGTTTACTCATCAGAAACCGCACGGCTTTTGAAACCACCAGAAAATTATCGACCATTATTTTCGATAAAACCGGCACCCTTACGAAAGGTTCCCACACCGTACAGAAAATCATTCCTCTAACTGAACACTATTCGGAAAACGATTTACTCCAGTATGCAGCAGCAGTGCAGCAGAACTCCGAACATCACATTGCAAAAGGAATCATGCAGACCCTTTCCGAGAAAAAACTGGAGCTATGGAAGTCAGACAGTTTCCACTACATGCAGGGAATTGGAGTGACAGGAATCGTAAACGGTAAATCGGTTGTCGCGGCTGGTCCTAATTATTTTGTTCAAAACAATAAACAGTTACCTGCCATTCCGGAAGAAATCAACCAGGATGCAGAAACAGTGAACTTTATTTTGATTGATGACGTGCCCGTAGGTATTGTTTCTTTAGCAGATACCATTCGCGAAGGCGCAAAAGAAGCTATTGACCAACTTCGAAGCATGAACATTAAATCATTCCTGCTTACAGGTGATAACGAAAAGGTAGCGGCGGCGGTGTCAAAGCAGTTAGGAATGGACGGATATTTGGCAAATGTACTTCCGCACCACAAACAGGAAAAAGTAAAAGAATTTCAGGATAAAGGGGAAATCGTTGCGATGACAGGTGACGGCGTAAATGATGCACCGGCTTTGGCAGCAGCAGATGTAGGCATTGCAGTTGGCAGCGGAACTGATGTTGCTGCCGAAACCGCAGATATTATTCTGGTCAACAGTGACCCTCGAGACGTGGTGAAAATGATAGATTTTGGAAAGAAAACCTACAGCAAGATGATCCAGAATCTCGTATGGGCAGTGGGCTACAACGTCGTGGCTATTCCACTTGCTGCGGGTGTTCTGTATCCTACATTTGTCCTGAGTCCCGCCATGGGCGCAGTGCTGATGAGTGTAAGCACCATCGTGGTCGCACTTAATGCAAGTCTCCTTAAAATAGATTAGAAGTAACGTCCAAATCTAACAAAAGTCACACTTCTATTTATACATTAAAGGCGCAGCGATGCGTCTTTTTACATTTTGTACTTAAACCTCCCCGCTCTGCCGTAGCAAATAACATAATGCCTTCCTAGCAACATGCAAAGCCTTTATGGGCTACACCTTCCAATCGCTCATTAGGTCAAAATAAATACAAAAACCAAAAGTGATCTCTAAATCTCCCTACATACTCGCTCTTCAAAGTCTCTTATGTCTGAGTATATTAATAAACTCAACACGGTATCCAAAATATAGTTTATATAAAATATTTCAGATATATTAAAATTTATATCCGTTAAAATTCTAATTTACTGTTTTTGGGAATAGAAGGTAGCTTTTTATTTCTATTGTCAAGTTGGATTTATTTAATTCTACAACTCGCAGAACTATAATTAAAAAAATCAATTTCTAAATACTTAAAAAAGCAATATCTATCATAATTAATGTAATTAGAGTCTTAATCATAATATCTAATAATTTCTATAACTAATTATTAATATTGGAACTTTTTTTAAACTTATCATTATAGATAGAAATAGGTTTTTTAAGTTAAACTGTATCATTAACCAATACTATATAAAATAAGCATATCCATTACAATTACTAAAAAATAATATCTATCTTATTCATAAAATTCCTTCTTTCTGATTAAGTATTTTTTTTAAATTATTCATATCTTCACTTACTTTTTTATCCAATATTTTAGCATAATGTTGAGTAGTTTTAATGCTTTTATGACCAAGCATTTTACTTACGCTCTCCATTGAGACATTATTAGATAAAGTAACAGTAGTAGCAAATGTGTGTCTTGCACAATGAAAAGTAAGTTTTTTATTGATATTACAATTATCAGCTATTGTTTTTAAATATTCATTTACTTTTTGGTTTGAATAGACTGGAAGCAATTTTCCAGAATTGGAAACTAATGGATGATTTTCATACTTTTTAATAATTTCTTCTGCTATTGGTAACAAGGGAATATTTGAATTTATTCCTGTTTTTTGACGATTTGTTTTTATCCAAAGGTTTCCATCAACACCTATAGTAATTTGTTCTTTTGTAAGGTTAAAAATATCTATGTAAGCTAATCCTGTGTAACAACTGAAAATAAAAATATCTCTAACTATATTTAACCCACTACCAATAAAATCTTTATTTTTAATTGTTTTTATTTCTTCCTCCGTAAGAAAATTAACATTTACTTCATGGAATCTACCTTTGTAAAAAATTACCAAATCTTTTTCAATCCAATTATTCTGATAACACAATTTTAATATTTTACTTAAATTTTTGGTGTGTTTTACTGCTGAATTATTATTGATATTGGGTTTGGTTCGCAAGAAAAAATCAAAATCGTTTAGAAATGATGGTTCCAGTTTCTGAATATCAATGTCGGATTTTTTATGAAACTTCCACAAAAATTCTTTCAAATGAGCCAAACAAGTTTTAAAATTCTTAAGTGTAGCTGGTGCGTATTCCTTACCTAAAAGTTTTTCTATTTTGGAGTTGTGTTTTTCAAAAATTGGAATGAGGTATCTTTGAGTAGTATTTGCACCTGTTAATAGGTTTTTAATATCTATTGCATCAAAACTTTCCCTTGATAGCGCTAATTTGTTTTCCAAAACTAGAACATTAGATTTCAAGATGTCTAAATACTTATTTATAGCTCTCGCTTCTTCAGAATTACCTTTTAAACGATTTTGAGCGGAACTCCATTTGGAAATCTCTACATCTTTTCCAGTAGAAAATTCTGCGCGCTTTCCATTCACGGTAATTCGCAAATAAATAGGAACGCGTAAATTAGATTTTGTTTTGGATTTTTTCGCATAGAATAATACCGAAATTTTTGCATTCATACTGGTGACTTTAAAAGTTAAAATAAATTTAAAGTGCCCTTTTTCACAAGATGTTCAAAAATGAAACAAGCTTATACATGGGCTTTTCCAGAGAATTCGGTTACCTATATGCTAAAAAATTTAGAGGTAACCGAATAGGTCACCTCACGAATTGAGAAAAAATGATATTATTTGATATCTAATAAAAACAAAAAGCCCCTAAATCTTACGATTTAAGGGCAATTGCTTGAAATTGAACATTTCAACGTGGTTTCTCCAGGAATCGAACCAGGGACACACGGATTTTCAATCCGTTGCTCTACCAACTGAGCTAAGAAACCTTTTTTGTTTCATCACTGTGTTAAAGTGGTGCAAAAGTAAGCACTTTATCTATATGACGCAAGTCTTTTCAAAAGAATTTTACATTTTTTTTTGAACTCCTTGATTTTCAAGTTCATTTTTTTTAACTTTCTTTTAATTGTTCGCTCATTTCTTCTAAAACGGGCTTAATCGTGCTTTCTGGAAGGTCACTTATTCTGATATACATGAGTCCATCTATCGCATCATTGAAATTAGGGTCTACATTAAATGCGATAACCTTAGCATTTTGCTTGATATATTTTTTTATTAAAACCGGCATTCTCATTTCTGGCTCTAAATCATCAATGAGCTTATCAAACTTGTTCAAATCATTGTCTAAACCTTCAAAAAATAGGTGTTTTTCCTTTACCTTAAGCTTTACCTTAAAATCGTTTTTAGGATGCACGTATTGCGCCACCACAGAATCATAATAATGCGAACGCATAAATTCAATCATCAAAGACTTAGAAAAATCTGAGAATTTATTACTGATGCTTACTCCACCCATTAAGAATTTATGTTCTGGATTTTTGAGGCAAACATGCACAATTCCTCTCCATAACAAGAATAGTGGTAATGGTTTTTGCTGATATTCTAAGTTCACATAAGCACGACCCATTTCTATCACTTTTCTAAAGAAAGGCTGTATTTCTTGGTCAAACTCAAATAACGAACTGGTATAAAAGCCACTAATTCCATATTTTTTCATGACTTGACAACCTAATGCCATTCTATATGCTCCAGCGATTTTTTGAGCACTATTATCCCAAAGAATGAGGTGATGGTAATGCTTATCATACTCATCTAAATCAAAAGGCAGATTGGTTCCCTCTCCTATTGCTCGGAAGGTTAATTCACGCTGTCTGCCGATTTCTCTCATCATTGAAGGAATTTCGTCATATTCGGTGAAATAAACTTCGTAATTAGAGTTGGAAAATAAGAGTTTATCTTTCTTTTTAAGATTTTCTATATCTTTTAGAATGTCTTCATGAGGTGTTTCGTCTATGATATTCTGAATCACTTCTTGTCCAGACTTCAGCGGAAATTTAATCGGCAAATTAGACAGTTTAAAGAGCTCCGCAATGGATTTTCTCCTTTCATAGTAAGATTTCATCATGTAGACTTTCTTTCTCAAGAAATCGCCTAATTCTTTCACCGATTCATATTCTTCTTGAATTTTTGGCGAAACAGGCTTTCCTATTCTAATTCTAATCGGCTTGTCTCTTTTCTTCATCATTTCAGACGGAAGCAAGAGCGTTTGTAAATCTGCATGAATTTTGGCAATGCTATAAAACTTGCTCGAATTCTTGGTATGAAAATACATCGGAACCACCGGAACCTTAGCTTTTTTTATCAATTTAAGCGCTGGAATTTCCCATTCTTTATCCAAAACCTCATCAAAAACATTGTTACGATTCGACACTTCTCCCGCAGGAAAAATCCCGATACAACCGCCTTCCTGAAGGTGTTTCAAGGTATCACGCATTCCAGAAATACTGCTGTATGCTTCTTTTCTGGTTTCAAAAGGATTCACAGGAATCACGTAATCTTTCATAGGCTCTATTTTCTGCAAAAGAAAATTGCCCATGATTTTAAAATCAGGTCTAATTTCTGTAAGGATTTTACACATCAGAATCCCATCAATCGCTCCTAGAGGATGATTGGCTACCAAAATAAAAGGCCCTGTTTTAGGGATTTTAGCCAAATCTTCTTCGAAGGCTACATATTGGATTTCTAATTTTTTGAGAAAAGCATCAAAAAAAGCTACTCCTTCATGGTGTTTTATGCTGTCATACAATCTATTGACATCATTCAACTTGGTAAGTCCCATAATGGTAGAAGCAATCGGACTTTTAATAAATCCGAATTTCTGCAATCCTGCTGCTTTAATAAAATCTTGTTTAGAAATGAGGCTCATGGTTGGTTATTGCGTAACGATTTGTACTGTGTTTTTTGAAATTTGTTCTAAAAGGATTTTTTTGTCAGCATAGAAAGTAGAAAGTTCATCCATATTGGCATTTCTTACCGTGTATAATGAAACATTTTTTACTACATCTGTGCTGAATTGTTGAGTTAAAGTTTGATTTACCTCATCAATTTTCCCAAATTTATCTTCCAGACAAAGCGCCAAAGAAATCGCAGAGTTCTGCATCATAGAAACTTTGATTTTATGTTTTGCCAAAAGATTAAAAATTTGACTGATATGGTCTTCTGCAATGAAAGAAAAGTCTCTCGTAGAAATATTCATTAGCACTTGATTTTCTTTCAGGATATAACTTTCTTCGCTTTGGTTTACATCAGAATTCCCTACTTTGGTTCCAGGTTTTTCTGGCTCTACAAAAGATTTCACATAAAAAGGAATGTGCTTTTGTTTCAGCGGTTGTAAGGTTTTCGGGTGAATTACCGAAGCTCCGTAATATGCCATCTCAATAGCTTCTTCGTAAGAAATATTAGAAAGCAAGGTTACGTTTTCAAATTTTCTAGGGTCACCTGTCATCACACCCGGAACATCTTTCCAAATGGTCATGGCTTCTGCATTTAAACAATATGCAAATATCGCCGCAGAGTAATCTGAACCTTCTCTACCCAAAGTTACGGTAAAGTTATTGGCTTCTGAACCGATGAAACCCTGTGTAACATACGATTGATTCTGGTCTAGATTGCTGATGTTTTTCTCGGTCTCTTGCCAGTTGACTACGCCTTCTCTGTACGTGTCATCCGTTTTGATGTAATCTCTTGCATCTAGCCAAGCATTGCTAAAATTGATATCATTAAGATACTCACTGAGAATTTTAGACGAAATCATTTCACCACAACTCACCACTTGATCATACACAAAATTGTAATTTGGCGATTTATTTCTTCTCAAAAAAGCTTCTAAATCATCAAAAAACAAAGCTACTTCTCCAAAAATTTTATGATTTTCGGCAAAAAGACCTTTGGTAATTTCTAAATGAGATTGTTTTATTTTTTCTACCTCATTTTGGTAATCTTCCTTCTTAAAATAGTATTCTACTACTTTTTCTAATGCATTGGTAGTTTTTCCCATGGCAGAAACTACTAATAGGCATTTTTCGAAACCTTGCGAATTTAAAACTTTCGCTACATTCTTTACACTCTCTGCATCTTTTACTGATGCTCCTCCGAATTTAAAAATTTTCATCTTCTTTTATCTAAAATCAATTCAAACCTTCAAATTTATTAAATTATTTCCATATGAATCAATTGAATATTTTTTGGGAAATATGACTAAAAATTACGAAATTTACAAACAAGCAAATACCAAAAAAATGTCTGAACAAACTTTTCAAACTTTAGGCGAATTTATCATTGACAAACAAGACGATTTTAAATATTCCACAGGGGAACTCTCTAGACTTTTGAGCGCCATCAGATTGGCTTCTAAAGTAGTGAATAGAGAAGTAAACAAGGCGGGAATCGCAGAAATCATCGGTCATGCCGGAAACCAGAATGTACAAGGTGAAGACCAACAAAAACTAGATGTTTTAGCCAATAATCTTTTTATAGAAGCACTTTCTCAGCGCGAAGTAGTCTGCGGAATTGCCTCTGAAGAAAGTGATGATTTTATAGAAATTAAAGCGACAAGTAACGCTCACCTTAATAAATATGTGGTTTTAATAGATCCTTTAGATGGTTCATCTAATATTGATGTAAATGTTTCAGTAGGAACCATTTTCTCTATCTACAGACGTGTTACGGAACCTGGAACACCTGTTCAACTGAAAGATTTTTTACAAAAAGGCGTAAAACAAGTTGCAGCTGGCTATGTAGTTTACGGAAGTTCTACCATGATTGTTTATACCACAGGAAATGGTGTGAATGGATTCACTTTAGACCCATCTATTGGTACGTATTACCTTTCTCACCCGAATATGAAATTCCCAACTACGGGAAAAATTTATTCCATTAACGAAGGAAATTACATTAAATTTCCTCAAGGTGTGAAAGATTACATTAAATATTGTCAGTTAGAAGAAGGTGACAGACCTTATACTTCTCGATATATTGGTTCATTGGTTTCAGATTTTCACAGAAATATGATTAAAGGAGGAATTTACATCTATCCTTCTACATCACAATCTCCAAAAGGAAAACTGAGATTATTATACGAATGCAACCCAATGGCTTTATTGGCAGAACAAGCTGGTGGAAAAGCGAGTGATGGCTACAGAAGAATTCTGGAAATAGAACCTACAGAATTGCACCAAAGAGTTCCTTTCTTCTGCGGAAGTGCTGCAATGGTAACCAAAGCCGAAGAATTTATGGCAAAAGCTTTAAAACCTTAGAAATTTATAAAATTGCTGATTATAAAATCGTAAAGTCTCTCTTGATTTTACGATTTTTTTATTATTTTTATATCAAAATATTATCATGATTCTCACTTTTTTGTCCTTGTCTATTCTGCACTTGGTTTTCGTTTTGTTCATTATTCTTTTACCTTCTGTTTTATGGATTTTTGCCCTTATTGACATTTTAAAAAACAACTTTAAGGATTCTACCAATAAAATTATTTGGGTTTTAATTGTACTTTTGTTGCCCGTTTTAGGCTCTATTCTGTATTTTATTTTTGGAGGCCAACAAAAAACAAATTAAATGAACGCTCAATTTACCAAACACGAACTCATCTTTAAACAAGCGAGTGGAACTTCTAGAGGAGTTCTTACCACTAAGGAAACTTATCTTTTAGAAATTTCTAAAAATGGACAAAAAGGAATTGGCGAATGTGCCATTTTCAGAGGATTGAGTTATGATGACGTTCCTGATTATGAAGAAAAACTCACTTGGCTTTGCGAAAACATCCATTTAGATTTTGAAGTTTTAAAAAAAGAACTGCTGCATTATCCTTCTGTTATTTTTGGATTAGAACAAGCGCTTCTTAACCTAGAACATTGCAAAGATTTGTATTTTCCGAGTGATTTTACTGATGGTAAAGATTCTATAAAAATCAATGGACTCATCTGGATGGGAAATGCAGATTTTATGCAATCTCAAATTGAAGAAAAATTAGCAAAAGGTTTTGACTGTATTAAATTAAAAATCGGGGTAGATTGGAAATCTGAAAAAGAAATCATCAAAAAACTCAGAGAAAAATTCCCGAAAGAACAATTAGAACTTAGAGTAGATGCGAATGGTGCTTTTTCTTATGAAGAAGCTAGAATTGTTTTACAAGAATTGGCTGATTTAGGAATTCATTCGATTGAACAACCGATAAAAAAGAGCCAAGTAAAAAGTAAAAAGAGCCAAGAAACTGATGAAATAAATTCAACGGATTGCTGTGCTCCTTGGAATGAAATGGCTAAATTATGCGCAGAAACACTTACTCCTATTGCTTTAGATGAGGAACTTATCGGCGTGATAGATTTTGAAGAAAAAAAGAAACTTTTAGAGACGATTAAACCACAATATATTATTCTAAAACCAGCTTTAGTGGGTGGATTTTCGGGTTCTGATGAATGGATTGTCCTTGCTGAAAGTTTAGGCATAGATTGGTGGATTACTTCTGCTTTAGAAAGCAATATTGGCCTGAATGCGATTTGCCAGTACACTTATACTAAGAAAAATCCGTTACCTCAAGGATTGGGAACAGGCGCACTTTTCACGAATAATTTTGAAACTCATTTGCAATTAGAAGGCGACCAAATGTGGCATAAAAAATAAAACCTTGAAATAATTTTCAAGGTTTCTACATAGTAGTTTTAATAGTCATGGAAAGATTAAACTGTATCTATAAAAAGTTCATCTATCCATTTTTTAATGATTAATAGTAATTTCCTCTTAGCGTTTTTCATTTTAGTCAGGACTGCCTTCTTTCTGTAATTTTTTATTATCTCTTAAATATTTTATCAATTTATCTACAATTTGTTTAGAATCATCTGAATATTCATTTTTAAGCCTTTGAACTTTGTCTGCTTTTACTTTTGAAGCGCTGGTTTCCTGAACACTTACAAAAACTTCTAACAAAACAAAGTCTTCTGGAATGACGAATAAATCCGTAATGTATTTATAGTCATTATTCTCATCCAAAACATTAAATTGCTCTGCATTTCCTATTTCCACGAGCGGAACTTTTACATTTTGGAAAGCGAAGATTTCTTTTTTACCTCCAGATTGATAAGCAATATTGATTTTGATTTCGTAATTATTAAAATTTGTTTTTTCCCAGACTTTAGCACCACTTGCATTGCATTCTATATGATGAAGTTGATACACCAAGGCATTTCCTTTGATGATTTCAGGAATAAATTGTGCAGAGAATGCTGTCAATCTTTCTTTTTGATTTTTGGTAACGATTTCTCTTTTTACTTTAAAAGCAGGAATTCTTTGGTCAAAAAGGTAGGTTCTTTTTGCAGAAAAGGAATCGGTATATTTAAGCACATCTCTATCAATTTGATTTTTAATGATTTTGTAGCTTAAATTCACAAACGTATTAAGATTGGTATCGAAAAAACGGAGAAAACTTGGACCAATACTTTTTTCAGCATTCAATTCTTCGTATTTATTTACGGGAGGTTTTTCAAAAATCACAAGGGATTCTTCGCCTACAATGGGAATGGATGAAGCGTCTTTTTTATAAAAAAAATCTTGTGCAAAACTTATTTGTACAACAAAAATTAAAAAAAGAAAATAGAATTTTTTCATTTTTATTGTTTTACTATTCAAAGTTAGTATTATTGCTTGTAGCTTTTTTTTAATTGACCGTGATAATTGTCATAAAACCAAAAAAAGCTTCTGCCAAAGACAGAAGCTAAAATGAATTCTTTGCTATACAATAGTGTTAATTAAAAATACAGAAATAAGAATTCATATTTATCAGTACAAAAATCATGCTAAATACATAAAAAAAACGTCTTATTACTAAGACGTTTGGTTGTTAGTTTTTGCATTTGTGTTTTTAGAATGTTTTCATGATTGTTTTTACCGTGACAAAAGTAGTGAACCATGATAAACAAGTCAATTACACTTTTGTGTAATATCACAATTTTATTTCAAAGACTAAATGCAGTCCTTTTTCACTTGGTTTTATGACAAAAAGACCACACAAATTCTGAATTCTGCGCTGCATATTATTAAGACCATTTCCTGAAGTTAAACTCTCTTCTAATCCTACTCCATCGTCTATAATTTCCATGGTAAAAAGATGATCATTCAGTGTAAAAAGAATATCTACATTTTGAGCTTTACTGTGTTTATAGACATTATTTAGCGCTTCTTTAGCACAGAGGAAGAAATTTCTTCTGATTTCTGCATTCAATTTAGTATCAGGAAGTTCTACTTTTCTGGTAATATTGATTTTAACATCTGTTTTCTTGAAAAAATTCTCTGCATATAGCGATACATATTGCATAAAATTTCCCAGATTGTCATTACTAGAATTAAGGCTCCAAAGCATTTCTCTCATTGAGAGATTCATTTCTTCTGAAGTCTTAAGTAAATCATCTATATCTTCTTTGAGATGCTGTTCTCCTACTTTTTGTTTTAAAAATTCTGCTTGAAGTTTCAGCGCTGAAATTCCTGCACCCAAATCATCATGCATATCGTGAGAAATTCTCTCTCTTTCTTCTTGAATTTTTTTCTGAATTTCTAATTCTTTTTCTAGAATTACGTTACGATGTTCTATCTCCTGAAGCAGTTTTTCATTAATGAATGCTGCTTGTTTTTTTTTGTACACCATCACTACCAAAATAATAAACCCTACAAACATTAATAGAATAATGATTGCAAAAATAAGTACCAATAATACTGGGTCTGGTAGAATTTGAGTCAAAATTTATTTTTTAAAGGAGTTAAACGTACGTAAAACATTATAATCTACACATCTTAAACCTTTTATAAAAAAGGAATACATCATGATATTACAAATACTAAATAAAAAATTAATCACATTAAAAATATCTTGATTATAATTATATAACCATGTTCCAAGATACATTCTGAACAAAGCAAAAATACTCCAAAAAAGTAGAGCAAAACTTACCCAAAATGATTGTTTTACTGTGATATTCTGCTCATCTACAAATCTAATAATGTATAAAAACCACTGTAAACTCGCTAATAAGAAAAACAGAATCATCATGAGAAATACATTATTATTGAATTTTGGAAAACCAATAGAAAATTGGAAATACAATGACATTCCTACAGAAATAGCCGCAATAGCATTTAAAAAATAATGGTCTTTTTTTGTTTTATAATCTTGGATATAAAAATACCTGAAATACAGTATGGAAAATATGATAAATGGGAAAAACAAATAAGTCTGATGAATCTTAAAAGCTTTTCTTATAAATACAACCCCTAAAACATCTACTATAAATACAGCCACTAAATAGAGGAAAAAATATTTTTGTTTGGCAGTATATCCTTTTTTCACCCATAAATAAATAGAGTATATCATTGCTATGGCCACAACAATGTCATACGTATAATCTAAAATTTTATCTATCAATAGCATCATTATGGGCAATCATTAGGACAAAAAGTATTCAAATCAAAACCAGACAAACTTTCTACATCACTCCCTTGAGCGTTTTGACAGTCTGTAATAAAAGTCATTTGACCAACACTTTCTTCATTATACAATTTTAATTTTTTTCTCAAAATATTAGCTTCGGTTGAGGTGAGCAAGGTTTCATAATTTACCCACTGTGCAAGTGTAATTTTAAAATTTTTGACATTTGCCTTAGCTGTTACTTTATTTTTGTAAGCTAACAATTCATCTTTGGTAATTTTTACTCTTAGCGTATTTCCTTGAGCACCTTGTACTACTGCATCTATTTGAGGTTTAATATTTTGGATATAATCATTTTCCATGATTTGATAATCAGCAGCTGAAATCTCTACCGTATTATTTACATCTAACATTGCATAGGCTTTATTACCTACATTATTGCCAGATTTATCCATATAGTAATACAGCAGATAAAGAGAACCATCAAATTTAGTTAATTCCTGATATTTATTCGGGAACTTCGCCTTATTAAATTGAACAAAACTGAATGCTACTCTGTCTGCATTCACAGGAATTTGATCAATCATTTTTAAATAATTTTCTTTGCTTACTTTAAATGATTTTACATTTTTAGAATTCAGTCTTTTAAGGATTTTATACGTTACCGTATCAAAACTGTGTCTCATTGCAGAATCTAATTTTACTGGCATAGGTACATGCGCCAATAGTAAATCTTCTTTAGACAAATTTTTCTTGTCTCCACAGGAAAACAACAAGAAAAATACTACAATATACCCTAATAAAGAGAGAGTAGTCTTCTTTTTCATAATTCGATTTTTAGTTATTAATTATTGATTTTTAAACAGGTTTATGGCTTCTACTTTATTATTCACATGTAGCTTTTTATAGATATTTCCTACATGTTTTTTTACAGTATCTAGTGTAACTTCTTTTATATCTGCTATTTCCTTATAAAGATGACCTTTCGCTAAAAGATCCAGAATATCATGCTCTGTTTTAGAAAGTTCATTCAGATGATTATTGAAATTGGTTTTTTCTTCTCTAAAATATTGCAGAACTCTTTTTGCCACCCCGAAACTCATCGGCGCACCTCCTTGGTAAACATCTTTAATGGAAGCGATGATTTTGTCCATGCTTTCTCCTTTAATCAGATAACCTGTAGCACCTACTTTTAGAGCTTCATAAATATGTAAATCATCTTCGAAACTCGTACACATCATAAATCGAGTAGCAGGCAATGTATCTAATATTTGGGCGATGACTTCTATCCCGCTCATATCAGGAAGTTTAATATCCATTAAAACCACATCAGGATGAATCTCTTGTAAGGAAACAAGAGCTGCTTTACCAGAATAAAATTGACCTATACAATGCAAATCTGCATCGTAATCAATTATCTTTTTGAGCGCATTATTATAATGCTTCTCGTCTTCTACGATAGCTACTGAAATAGACATATATTTTCATCGTTTGTTCATTACAAATTTCAATAGAAATATTGTAATAACCAATTACACTTTTGTGTAATTTTGTTTGTGTAAATAAAAATACTCTTTTTTTCAATACAAAATAAAAATAAATCACATTTTTTAAAAAATGTGATTTATTATTTTCAATTTAGCAGAGATATGCTATTTATTTTGAATTATTGATACTGGTAATACCATCCCCATCTTTTCCCCTCGAAATCAGTACCATAAGCAAACATTGTTTCTTTTTGCACCACTACTCCATCTACTTTTTTAACTACTACGGCATGAGCTGTAATACAGAATCCATTTTCTGGTAAAGAAGAGATAGGAATCTGATAAGTGTAAGTTGTTATATTCCCATCATGAGTGGTTTGATATGGAAAACTTCCTACTACAGGATTACCTTGACTATTCACAGGTAACTGGTCACATTGCCCAACCCAAAGGTGTGTTTCTGTAAGATACCAATTCCCAGTCAAAGTATATGTAATATTTAAGTATTGCGAATCCATAGTAGCAGAAACCTTACCTACTTCTATGGTCTGCCCTGCAAATGCTGGAGTAGAGAAAATTTCTCCATCTGAACCTGTTCCGTCAGAAATACCTGTTGTTTTTTCAAGATCAAGACCTGTTGTGGATCTATCAGTTGAACAAGAAATTACAATTGCTAAAATAGCAACTGCTAAAATAGTAATGATTTTTTTCATTTTTCTTTTTTTTAGATTAGGTTTCAAATATATATATATTTTTTGAATCTCTTATGTTTTAACGCATTAAAATAATCATAATCTCAAAATTTTAACATTTTTTATATAAATATTTATTAACATAATCGATTATCAGAACATTTTTTAATTTATAAAAGAATTTAATTTTTCTTAAATTTGCAAGATTCAAGAACTGATTATGGAAGAAGAAAAAAAACCGCTCAATTTTATTGAACAAATCATCGAAAATGATTTAGAAAATGGTTTAGATAAATCTAAATTGCGTTTTAGATTTCCACCAGAACCTAATGGTTATTTACACGTAGGACATACCAAAGCGATTTGTATCAACTTCGGTTTAGGAGAAAAATATGGTGCTCCTGTTAATTTAAGATTTGACGACACCAATCCCGAAAAAGAAGAACAAGAATTCGTAGATGCCATCAAAGAAGATATTAAATGGCTTGGCTTCAAATACGACCAAGAGTTATACGCTTCTGATTACTTCCAGCAGTTGTATGATTGGGCTGTAGAAATGATTAAACAAGGAAAAGCCTATGTAGATGAGCAACCTTCTGAAGTAATTACAGAACAAAGAAAAAATCCTACAGAAGCAGGAATAGAATCTCCATACAGAAACAGACCTATAGAAGAATCTCTAGATTTATTCGAAAGAATGAAAAATGGAGAGTTCGAAGAAGGTACAATGTCTCTAAGAGCTAAAATAGACATGACTTCACCGAATATGAACATGCGTGACCCTGTGATGTACAGAATTCTGAAAAGACCGCACCACAGAACTGGTGAAAAATGGAAAATCTATCCTATGTATGATTGGGCTCATGGTGAATCTGATTATTTAGAGCAAATCTCACATTCCCTTTGTTCATTAGAATTCGAAAATCACAGACCTCTTTATGATTGGTATTTAGACCAAGTTTATGAAGAAGGAAAAGTAAGAAATAAACAAAGAGAATTTGCGAGAATGAACGTTACTTACATGGTAACTTCTAAACGTAAATTACAAAGATTAGTAGCAGAAGGTGTAGTTACAGGCTGGGATGACCCTAGAATGCCTACCATTTCTGGAATGAGAAGATTGGGTTACACTCCGAAAGCCATCAGAGAATTTATTGACAGAGTAGGTGTAGCAAAACGCGAAAACCTCATCAATATTCAGTTGCTAGAATTCTGCGTAAGAGAAGACCTCAACAAAGTTTCTACACGAGTAATGTCTGTAGTCAATCCTGTAAAACTCATCATTGAAAATTATCCTGAAGATAAAGAAGAATGGCTAGAAACAGAAAATAATCCTGAAGATGAAAATGCAGGAACTAGAGAAGTGCCATTCAGCAGAGAGCTTTACATCGAGAGAGAAGATTTCATGGAAGAAGCTCCGAAAAAATTCTTCAGATTAACGATTGGTGGAGAAGTAAGATTAAAATCTGCTTACATTATTAAAGCGAACAGAGTAGAAAAAGACGAAAATGGCGAAATCACTACTATCTACGCTAGTTATGATGAAGAATCTAAATCTGGAAGCGGAACTGAAGCAAGTATGAGAAAAGTAAAAGGAACGCTTCACTGGGTTTCTGCAAAACATGCTTTGCCAATTGAAGTAAGAATTTACGACAGATTATTTACTCACGAACAACCAGATGCAGAAAAGGAAACAGATTTCATGGAATTCGTGAATAAAGATTCTCTGAAAAAAGTTCAAGGTTTTGCTGAACCAAGCCTTAAAAATGCAAAAGTGGGAGACCATTATCAGTTCCAAAGAATTGGTTATTTTACTCCTGACAAAGATTCTACAGCAGACCAACTTATTTTCAACCGAACAGTTACGTTGAAAGACAGTTTTAAAATTGATTAAAAATTTTAAGTTATAAAGAAAAAAGCTTCACGATGGTGAAGCTTTTTTTAATTTCTATTTTTGAGGAGAACCCAACCTTTAAAATCTCTACCATCTGGTAACGCGATGTGAAACCAATAAGAAGCTGTAGGTAATTTTCTGCCATTAGATAAACCATCCCAACTCAAAATTCCTGCTTTATCTTGTCTGAAAACCAAATTTCCGTAGCGGTCATAAATACTCAAAACACTCTTCTCTGCACCGAAAAACGCCACATCTGTAATCATCCAAACATCATTAATTCCATCACCATTTGGCGTAAAAGAATTAGGAAATTGAAGAACCAAACCATCCTTAGTTTCGCCGATGCAGTTATCATCTTCAAATCTAACATAAAAAGTAACTTTTCCTTTCGGTAAATTGGTAAAGAGATTGCTTTCTTGCCAAGAAATTCCGTCTATAGAATATAAAATTTTCTTACTTCCTGTCGCAATTACGGTATAATCATTTCCATTGGTTTCTAATTTTGTGATTACAGGAATTTCCTTTTCTAGCACTTCAAAATCATCTGTAAAAGAGCAGCCTTTATCATCTGTAATGGTAAGTGTATATTTACCCGCAGCTATATTAATAACCGCATTACTGCTTGAAATAACTGTTCCTGTAGCGTTTTTCCATTCATAAGTGACGACATTAAAAGGATAAGAAGAAAAATCTGGTTGTAAAAACGGCAAAACATCTTTCGGGCAAATCCAGAAATTCTCTATATCAAATGCTGGAACTTTATTTAAAACCAGATTGATTTCTGCATAATTCGGACAAGTTGTACTTGAAATAATTTTGACAAAAAATTTAAAAATTCCTGAATTTTCATCAAACGAATAAGCATTTGGATTCAAGATTTTCTTTGTGGAACCCGCTTTTAAATCAGAGAAAGAAAGATAATATTCGAAAGTTTCATCACTGGTTTTCAATTGATTTTCAAAAACGGTAAGATTAATGGTTTCTTTGCCATCATTTGCAATATCACAAACTAAAAGCGTGAAACTCCCTTTATTTAGAAAAGGTTGCAATACAAAATTCACCATGGTAGTCTCTGCGCAATTTCCATTAATTTCTGCTTTCAAAGTAATATTTGGTTGCGCATTATTAATGGTATAATTCATCGCTTGAGCAGAAGTAAGCGCTACTCCATTTTCATAAAAGGTATAAGTTGCATATTGTGCTGCTTCAGAATTAGTAAGAATGTCATTATTAGGATTGCTATCAAAATTCAAACCATTGACCCAATCTAAAAGATTAATGGTATAAACTCCATCTAAATTATCATCGCAAACTGAAATATCTTCAATGACATTAAATTTTATATTTCCAATAATTTTCAAAACAACTTCGCCCACATAAAAACAACCATTGATGGATTGATATCTTGCATAAATTGTTTTAAAAGGTGTAGTAGCTGGCAATAAATAATTTTGCACGTCTGCATCGCTTAAATAATTAGTATTCGCAATGTCAAAAGCGTCATTTTGATTTTCAAAAAATCGAACTTCTCTTATAAAATCTGCAAAATTAGGATTTCCTTGATTTTCGTATAGTTTAGGAATCGCTTCTCTTAAATCAAAACTCATGGTTTGCGTTCCAGTCGCATCACACCTCAAAATGGTGGTAGATGGAGCTAACTTCACTTGAGTATACGCTGAAAAATCAAACACAAAACGCAATTCTACTTTTTTAAGACAACTGCTTCCATCTAAAGTAGAAATTCTCAAATAAAAAGTGGTATTTCCAGTAATGGTAATCGGTTGAGACGGGTCTGCAATCAGTGAATTAAACACGCCAGAAACTGGGAAATAATTTCTAAACCATTCGAATTTATAATTGGCTAAGTTTCCATTAAAAAACTGTGAATAATAATCGGTAAGTTTTATTTTTTCTTCATTATTGTTAAAATGGTCACACTTCAAACTGACGACCAAATTATCCGTAATTATTCCCTGAATTTCTGACAATTGAAACGTGAGCTCTTCCACATTAGAGCAAGAAGGCGCTAAAGAAGAATTAATCACGGAGTAAACAGAAACAGGAGTATTGGTAACATTAAGCGTAGTAATCACATTGGTAAGTGCTGCATCATTGTAATAGGTAACAGTAGGTTTTGGATTTTGATTCCACTGTGTTCCTAAAATTTCTATATCATAATTACTTAACGTAATATTTGCATTACCAGGACTATTGGTGGCACAGACAAATAGCTTTTTCTTCTCTGCAATAGGTTTGAGAATATGATAATTTAATTTTTTTACCACATAACAACTGTCGTGAACCAAATATCTTACAAAAAACTCTTTTGTGGTGATGTTATCTGGTAAGATTTGGTCTAATTCTGCGGTGGTCAATCCAGAATTGGTTACATCATTAGCTGTACTCGTATTATCATGAAAAGTTTGAGTGATTCCAGAAGTAGCTGTAATCACTTTGATGACTGCGTCAGCATCATTTTTCAAATTCACGAGTTCATCTCTATTTTTTTCGCAGAGATAAATATCTGCATCTTCCGTATCATAAACCGTTGGAGAATCTGGGACAACATCAGTATCTGCATCAGTTACATTTAAAATAATTCTGTCAAAAATCACTTTAACGGTAAATTTCAATACCGAAAAACAAGTTCCTTTACAAGCATCAGTCTCTTGATATTCTATTCTCGCAAACAAATCATAGGTGTAATCTTGTAATTCTAAGCCTTCTCTTATGAAATCTAAAGGATTTACATTTTGTAAAGCATTTTCTTCTGTTTCAAAAACGCTAATTTTAAAAACATTTGGGTCATTAGAAAAGACAATTCCCCGATTTTTAAGTTCTTTTTCCCATTCGAAATTCTCAATATAAATAGGATTGTTGCTAGAAATAATATCACAAATTTCATGAATAGAATTCATCTGAACTGGCGTAGAAACTACTGATGGAGCACTCGTGAAAACCACTGAAATAGGCCCAAAAATCTGTGTACCGCATTGAGCAGTATTATATTTTACATAAATTTTAGTCGCCGAAGTGAGGTCTGCACTGGTTACTTCTGCAGGATTATTGTCTGTGGTAAAACTTATTGATCCTGCGAAATTGGCATCAAACAATTGACAGTTCAGTCTAGACAACTGAAAATTTCTCTCTATTCCATCATTGTTTGAATCACAAATTTCTACCGTGTTTTTGAGCAAAATATTATTGAGCAATAAAAAACTCAAATTAGAAATGGTAAAACAACTTGCATTGGTTGCGCTTTCTACTCGTACAAAATATTTCTGCGTAACGTCTAAAGGCAAACTAGCATCTAAAAAATTAGCATTTCCAGCAAAAGCATCGGCTCCATCGAGATAATATTTAAAAACAAATGGAGAAATTGCTGCGCCATGAATGGTTAAATCTTGATTAAGATCTGCTTGATAAAAAGTATTCGTAGAAGAATTACAAACAGGTTTTTCAAAATCTTTGGCTTGAGGATAACTCGGATCAAAAGTAATCCGAATATCATCTGAATGCGTAATCACTACACCATTAGAAAGCGTATAATAAGCAGTAGCAGTAATGGTTTCGTTCTGCACAGAGCATAAATCTATTGAACTATAATTAGTATTAAAAGCAGTAGGTAAAGCTTGTGTAGCAGAACCGCTCCAAATAATACGTTGTGGTTTGATAACATTTCCCGAAGGTGAAAATCTGTAGGCTTCTTGAGTAGCTGACCAAATTCCTGTATTTCTATTAATGGGCGCAATTCCGTTTCCTGAAGCATTATTAATCCCAATAAGTGATTCTCTAACCGTCGCTGAAACATCTGGCAAAGGTTTTTCTGCAACATAAACATCTATTTCATTCGTCAATTCATATAACACAATCTGCGTAGTGCTTCTCTGTGTAGTTCTGGTAATTTCTCCGTTGTTAAAATTGATAATTAATTTTCTACACGGCGAAACACCTTCTACTCGATAACTTACATTTCCTACTCTGTCTGTAAAATCTAAATCTTGATAGACTCCAAAAATAGATTTTGTAGGCAAATAGGTATTGGGAATTTGTTTTCCCGTAATATCTGCAGCACTGTAATCACCAACTGAATAGTTTTCATTAAAACTAACAAAACCATTACTACTAATGATTAAGGACTGTACATTTTCGCCATAATAATTAAAAGAAAAAGGCTTATTTCCAAAAATAGAAGCATCATTAAAAGCGATTTTGGCTAAATATTCATCGTCTTTATAGCCTAAAATCGTTCCTGTATTGGTATCAATTGCTGGAAAAGGGATGGCAGAAACCGAATATTGATTGGTGTCTCTAATATCGGGAAAAGTAATATTCAGCGGAAAACATTTAGAAGAATTGAGCGGATAGCTACATGTAATGGTAACATCAGAATTTCCTAAAGCATCTTTAATCGATGGACATGACTGAGATTTTATTACTGCATAAGGTAATAACACCAATAAGAATAGTATAATCTTATTCAGTCTCATTTTCACTTTTTATTCCTATCAAATTTAAATAATTATAACGAAATAACCACTACAATATTTTGCGTAAAAAAAGCCGAGAAAATTCTCGGCTCGTTTTTTATCTTCTTTCGTAATATCTTGCTCCAACTAAAACTGGGCTTTCTTTTTCTACTTTTACCAATCCAAATCCTTTCCAATCTGGATTTACAGAAGTATTGAGTTTTTTTCGGTGGAGATTTTCATACGTATCAAAATCTATTGCTCTGCGCTGATTCAATACTTCGAAAATATTCCATTTTTCTACCACAGATTTCCATTCGCGCCCTATTTTCCCAGCAAAAACTTTAGATTTACTTCCACTTCCATAGGCTAAAAATCCTAGTTCTTTTCCTGCTAATTCTTCCCCATTTTCATAAGAAACTTGGAAAGCAGAAAGTAGCGCCATAAAAATAGAAGCGGTGTACATATTCCCAATTTCTGAACTTGCACGTTGCGTAATTTCTATTTTTTCAGCAACTAAATTTTTATATTCATCGGTTTGAGCGATGGCTTTTATATCTTCAGAAGTGGTGGCATTCATTCCGTTTTCTAAGCCAAAAATTTCAGTAAATAATCTTTTCCCATGAAAAGCATAAGGAAGGTGGAAAATCAGAAATCGCCAATTTTCATAAGGTTTTTCTTTTCCGCTTTCTTCTTTGTAATGTTGGTAGGCTTCTCTAATTCTATCTTGGTAACATTGATTAGAATATTGACCATCAAAAACAGGTTCATCTGTAAAAATTTCTACTTTTTCAGCGAAATTTTCTGGTAAATTCTGCACCAAATCTTTAGTGGTTTCTCTTCTTGGTTTAAAGAAATCAAAAACGCTTTCTGTCGCGACTCCAAATTTATTTTCAATTTCCAACAATGTAGGATTTGCCGAAACCAAAACTGCAACTGCACCACCACCTTGCGTATATTCTCCAGTAGAAGCCAATTCATATTTTGCATAATCAGAAGCAATTACAATGGCTTTTTTCTCAGGATTCGCCCTTACAAAATCAAGAGAATTGTGCAGCGCATCTACAGCACCTACACATGCGAAAGTCATATCTACTACATCACAATTTTTGAAACATCTTGCTCCAAATTCTTTTTCTATCTCTTTTTCTACCATTTGCATGGCATAAGTAGCAGTAGGTTTTGCAGCATCTAGTGCAGATTCTGTTCCTAGATAAATTCTAGAAATTTCTTTGGGATTTATTTTATAATCTTGTATGAGTTTTAAAAGTGCTTCTGCGGCAAAAGTGGCTGCGTCTTCGTGTACATCGGGAAAAGCCATCCTCTTCAGTCCTAAACCTTTTTCTAATTTTGCAGGTTCTATTCCCCTTTTTTCGGCTAAATCCTTAATTTCTAAATATAAACTTGGCACAAAAAAACTTGCCGCTTCGATTCCGATTTTCATCATAATTCCTCAATTTTTGTACGAATTTAACGAGTTGAAATTTCCTGACAAAAGAATTATGCTAAGAATTTTGTTTTTTATTTTAAATCTAAATAATTTTAAAGTAAACTAAAGATTAAATGGTTAATTGTTTATAATTAATAAGAGGTTAATTGTTTATACTAGAGAGGAGAATGCCAGTTCTCCTCTTATCTATTTAAGGAAATTCTTTCAAATCTATAGTAGATGTATTAATATCAAATCTACCATTGGTAATTTCTATGGTCTCTTTGCCATCGGCTGTTCTTAATTTACCTGAAAATGTACCCGATACTATTGGTTGACCGCCATATTTAGTAATCACCGTTTTACCAGAATTCTCATAAGAAGTGTACCATTTCCAAGTATTGGTAGTGTAATCAAAAGCTCTTACGTAAAGGTAATTTTGCATCAATCCATCTATCCCTTTATTGAAATTAGATTCCTTCCAAACATATTCTCCTACTCCTTTTGTGGGTAAATCATGGATATGAAAATACATGTAATTTAATGGTTTTCCATCTTTGAAGTTTGCCACAAGAATCTCATCAAATTTATTATTTCCAGAATATACAACTGCTTTATTGGCTCCCATAATATCAAAAGTACCATCTCTAGGATAAAATAATCTGCCGTTTACCAAACAGCCAAAAGTATTTGCACCTGTTTGTGTTTCTGGCGGTAATTTAGGAGAATTGTCATCTGAACTGTCTCTGCATCCTACAATAAGAAATGCGATGAGAATAAAAAGTAGGTTTTTCATTTTTTAATATTTTAGGATTTAAGTAAAATTAAAATATGTAGTTGATAAAAAGATTGATACAAATCAAAAAATGCAAATTCAGGTAGAATTTGCATTTTTAACAATAGAATAAAAATATTATCTCTTTGATTTTATTCTGCTTAATGTTTCAGGAGACATCCCAAGATACTTAGCTATATCATGATTAGAAACTCGTAAAAAGAGTTTTGGAAATATTTTCATTAATGTTTTATACCGCTCTACAGAATCCATAAGCATTACACTTTCTATTCTCCATGTCATAAATGTAAGATAATCTTCTAATATTTTCACATAAATATCTTTATAAACAGGATATCTATTGATCAATTCTTTAAAATCAGAAAAAGAAATTGTAATAAGAATGGTGTCTTCTAAAGCCTCAATAATTTCAGAAGATGGTGTTTGATTCACAAAGCTAGACACTGATGTACAAAAATTATTATCTATAGCAATTCCGTTGATAGCTTCTTTATTATTTTCATCTATAAAATATGTTTTCAAAACTCCTCTATCAATAAAAAATATATCATTACATACTTGATTCTTCTTTACTACTATTTCATTTTTAGAATATTTTTTTTCTGTGAATACACTATCTAAAAAATAGATTTCATCATCGGTAATTGGTTTTCTTTTACTAAAATAATTAACAATAGAAGATGTTTTGGGGCTCATGATTTTATTAGTTTGTTTCTTCTAAGATATGAAAATGTATAAAATATACAAATTAAAAATTATGCTCAAAATACAAAAAGCCCTTTTTACATTTTTTGTAAAAAGGGCTTCAATTTATTAGAACAAATTAATTAGTTGCTGTAAGAAGTAATCGCTTTATTCAACATTTCTATTTGTGTATTTAGACTGGTGCTTGAAGGATTCTCTCTGAATAGTTTCATCTTTCTTTCTAAGCCTTTTTTCAGCATTTGTACAATCATCATTTTGGCTTGTACATTATCGCCAATTTGACTTTTGGCTTGTCCTAAAACTTTCGTAAGATTATGTACTGCCTTTGTATTATCAGAATCCATAATCCAATTGAAACCTTCTTCTGCAGGTGCTGCTAGTTTAGGATTTTGAAACCCAATAAAAGGATAAAACGCTACAAGAGAGGCAATATTTGGCATTTGAGCAGTGATTTTATTTTTTACAATCACCGGCAAAAGCGTCATCACTAAATCTTCCGAAGCGCTTTCCAAATCTATTGTTTCGGCATAATTTACTACTTTTTCAGGAGCAACTTGAGCAATTCCAGAAAGTGAATTTCCTTTCACAGAATTAGAAATTGCATTGATTCCTTTTTCAAATAATGGTAAATATTTAGGGTTTTTAGTTTTTGCTAAAACGCCAATTGCAGCTCCTTTCACCAAATTTTTCTCATCATTTTGCGCTAATTTTTCTACATCTGCCAAAAATGATTTCGGATCTTCTGGTAAACCTTCCAATGCTAATAATCTATTTCTGTAAAACTTATCTTTCAAAGCTGCTGCATATAATTTGTCTGCAAATGGATTTTTAGAAACTTGGTCTTTTGCTTCTTCTATAGCCGTGTATTTGCTGTACAAATCTTTAGCAGTGGTGTATTGTAGATATAATTGTTCTGGGGTTTTGTCTTGTTTAATATCGCTGAGTAATAAACCTTCAGGATTTGCATTAATCAATTCAGGATTTTTAGTCACATCAAAAATGAAGTCATTTTTCGCTTTTGCCGTTACCCAAACTTCTTTTCTAGAAATTTTACCATTTTCTAAAACATCAATAGACAATGGAAACTCAAATTTTTCTTCTTGTGTCTGAGCAACATTTACGGTGACTTGTTTTTTCATCGGGTCAAAAGTAGATTTTACTTCTAACTTAGGATAACCTTTCCCGAAATACCATTGATTAAAGAACCAATTTAAATCTTTACCTGAAACTTTTTCTAGAGAAAGTCTCAGTTGATGCGCTTCTCCAGTTCCATATTCATTGGTTTTAAGATAATCTGAAAGTCCAGCGAAAAACGCTTCATCTCCCAAATAATTTCTTAGCATGTGCAGAATGCCGCCTCCTTTATTATAAGAAACGCCATCAAACATGTCCTCTCTGCTTTCATAATTGAATCTCACTAAATCTTTACCAAAATTTCTTGGGTCTGCTTTAGAATTTCTTAGAGATTTTAATCTTTTATAATCGGCTTCGTCTTTTCCGTACTTGTATTCGTTCCAAAGATATTCTGAATAATCTGCAAAACTCTCATTTACCGTAAGATTACTCCAACTTTCTGCGGTTACCAAATCTCCGAACCAATGGTGGAATAATTCGTGAGCGATTACATCTTCCCATTTGTTTTCGTCTGCTAAATCACCCGCTTTTTGTTGTGCAGATTCTTCGTGAATTACTGCGGTAGTATTTTCCATAGCACCAGAAACGTAATCTCTGCCTACAATCTGTGCGTATTTTTGCCAAGGAAAATCATAGTTTAATTTTTTAGAAAAGAACTCTATCATTTCTGGAGTATTCCCAAAAATTTGTTTTGCATACGGTTCGTATTCTTTTTCTACATAATAATCTACATCTATATTTCTCCATTTATCTTTAATCACGGCATATTCTCCTACTCCCATGAAAAATAAATACGGAGCGTGTTTTTTGTCCATTACCCAATGATCCGTTCTCAGGTTTTCGCCTAAATTTTCAGAACTTTTTAAAATTCCGTTAGAAAGGGTTACATATTGTTTAGGAACCGTCATGTAAATTTCCTGCGTGGTTTTCTGATTGGGCTTATCTATCGTAGGAAACCAACAAGAAGAAGATTCCGTTTCACCTTGAGTCCAGATTTGTGTAGGTTTATCTGCATCCTTTCCTTGAGCATTAATGAAATAAAGTCCTTTTGCATCGTTAATGGCAGCAGAACCTTTTTGTTTTACTTCATTAGGTCTCGCTACATATTTGATATAAACGGTATAATCTTGATTTTTTTGGTAAGTTTTATCCAAAGAAATTTTTAGAATATCTTCTTTGTAATCATATTTCAAAGGAGTTCTTGCACCATTTTTTTCTAATGCCACCTCATTAATAATCATTCCTTTAGCATCTAAAACCAATTCATTAGAAGCATAAAAAAATGGAGAAGCGGTAATCCAAGCTTCGCCGTTCATTTGTTCTTTTTCAAAATTGAAATTCACACGCAATTTGGTGTGTTTCAACTCTGTAGATTTGGTATGAGTAGCTCTGTAAACTCCGGCTCTACCAGAAGTCTCGGTTTGCGCAAAAGTGAAATTGTCAGTAGAAAAAAGCCCTAAAAATAAGGCTGCAATGAGTAGTTTCTTCATTTTAAAATTTTGTATTTCGGTTAATTAGTCCCATTTATGTACTCTTTGTTACGTATAAAAACTTTGCCAAAGTTAAAATTATTCTCAAATTAACTTTGGCAAAATCCTAAAAAAATCAAAATTTACTCCCTAAATTTTAGAGAAAATAAATTTTGATTCTCAAATATTTAATGAATTATCTTTTAAATCGCTACTGGCGCTTTAATTCCAGGATGTGGATTATAATTTTCTAACGTAAAATCTTCAAAATCGAAATCAAATAAATCTTTAATTTCTGGATTGAGTTTCATGGTTGGCAATGCTCTAGGTTCACGAGAAAGTTGCAATTTTACCTGCTCAAAATGGTTGTTGTAAATATGAACATCTCCAAAAGTATGCACATAATCTCCTACTTCTAAACCACAAACTTGCGCCACCATCATACACAACAATGCATAACTCGCAATGTTAAAAGGAACGCCTAAAAATACATCAGCACTTCTTTGATACAGTTGTAAAGACAATTTTCCATCTGCTACATAAAACTGAAATAATGCGTGACAAGGCGCTAAAGCCATATTGGGAATTTCTGCTGCATTCCAAGCAGAAACGATGAGTCTTCTAGAATCTGGATTTTTCTTGATTTGCTCTACTACTTCTACGATTTGGTCTACTACTTTTCCATCTTTGCCTTCCCAAGTTCTCCATTGTGCTCCGTAAACTGGACCAAGATTTCCGTTTTCGTCTGCCCATTCATTCCAAATGGAAACACCATTATCTGTGAGATATTTAATATTGGTGTCGCCTTTTAAAAACCAAAGCAATTCATAAATAATAGACTTCAAATGCACTTTTTTGGTTGTTACCAAAGGAAAACCTTTAGACAAATCATATCGCAATTGGTAACCAAAAACGCTTCTGGTTCCCGTTCCTGTTCTGTCGGTTTTATCGGTTCCGTGGTCTAAAATATGTTGGAGTAAATCTAAGTAGTTTTGCATAATGGTTTCAATATTCTTGGTTCTAAGTTCTGAGTTGACTTCTACAAATTAATGAAATTTTTACCAAATATTTTTGATGAATTGAGTTAAGTTATTCACAATGAATGCGTCGCCTTCTTTTTTACCATTCATGGCTTTTGCTAATGTCGATTCTGCTGAAATGATGAATATTTTTTCTTGGTTAAAACTCAATTCGCCTAAAGAAACGGCAATGAAAAATTTGCCTTTATCTGTTTCCACTAAACTTCCTAAATTGACGGCTTTATGAGAAATAGGCTGAATATTTTTAAGAATCTGTTGAGATTTCAGTTGTTCATTCAGTTGAAGCTGAAGGTTATTAATTTCTTGCTGAAGCATTTCTCGGGAAGTTTCATACTTGTCTCCCATAGAACTTTTGGTATCATTATTAGAAGCTCTGGTTTCGGCAATGAGTTGTTCTAATTTCTGAATTTTTTCAGAAATTTTTTGTTTTACCAGTTCTAAAAGTTCAGCTTTGTTCATAATATAATTTTTGACTAAAGTCTAAATGAATTATTTATTAAAAAGTCGGGCTAAAGCCCGACTCTATTGATTATTTTTAACATCAAACCCTATTATCTAAGATTTTATATTTTATTTATTTCTCAAAAACAATATGTTCCCACTTGTACATTTCTATGGTAGGTTTTGCATCAAAATCTGTAGTTAATCCAGAGAAAATACTTTTGAATTTTCCTTTTACCGTTTCGTCTAAAATCTGCACTTTCAAATGTTGAGCATCTGATAAATTAAGGATTACCAAAACTTCGTCATTTCCATTTTTTCTAAGATAAGCCAGAACTTGATCTGGAGCGCTGGTTTTCAAAATTTGGGTAGTTGCTTGGTCATCGCCACCTCTCAATGCAGGATTTTTAGATTTAAGTTCGAATAATTTTTTGTAGAAATTTTCTAATTTATTTTCGCCATTCCAAGGAATTGGGTCTTTCTCGAAAAATTCTAATCTCTTATTTAACAATGGCAGTTCTTGACCGTTGTACATCAATGGAACACCGTTCCAAGTTGCAGAAAATACGGCTAGAGTTTTCGCCATTTCTCCATACTTTTCATATTCTGTTCCGTTCCAAGTATTTTCGTCATGATTAGTGGTAAACCAAGCTCTCATGCTTTTGTTTCCGATGGCAGAATATTGTGACAAAAGATTTGTTAAATCCGTAATTGGTAATTTTTTCTGATAAAATTCTTTGGTAAGGTGCATCCATTTCCAACTGTAACTTGCATCAAAAACTGTAGCATAATCTGGATTGTCTAATTCATCATATTCTCCTAACCAAAAAAGTGGTTTTATGGTTTCTACTTCTGGTTTTGCTTGTTGCCAGAAATCTACTTCTACCCAAGAAGCTAAATCACATCTGAATCCGTCAATGTCCGTTTCTCTTACCCAATATTTCATGGCTTCGATCATGGCTTCACGCATTTTTGGATTCTTGTAATCAAGTTCTATAATGTCATCCATTCCAGAAGCGATTTGGAAATCATTGGTTTTAGGATCCATCAAATAAAAATCTGGATGCGTTTTGGTCCAAACATGATCCCAACCAGTATGATTCGCCACCCAATCGATGATGACTTTAAAACCCATTTTATGAGCTTCATTTACCACACTTTTGAAATCTTCTAAAGTCCCAAATTCTGGATTGATAGAGGTATAATCTTGTGCAGCATATTGACTACCAAGTGTTCCTTTTTTATTTTTTTGAGCAATAGGTGTAATTGGCATAAACCAAAGTGTTTCTACGCCCATTCTTTTAAGTCTTGGCAATTCTTTTTCTACAGCTTTGAAGGTTCCTTCTTTAGAAAATTGTCTTACGTTTACTTCATAAATGTTGGTGGTGTGTTTCCAGTCAGTTGTCATTGTTTTCTGATTTTGTAAAGCGCTGCAAGAGATTAGTGACAAGCCTAACATTGCAGATAAAAATAGCTTTTTCATAGTTGAAATTTTAGCGAAACAAATGTAGTGATTGTATGCTAAAACCAATAAAAAATCCGGAAAACTTTTCCGGATTTTTATCATAAATTTCAATATTATTTAATCATCTTCCCCTCCATCATCGATGAAATCATCGCCAAAACCATCATCTTCGTCTTCGTCTTCCGTAGCAAACTCGTCATCAAAATCATCTTTAAAATCTCCATCTAAATCTCCAAAATCATCATCCATGAAAGCAGCAGCAACTGATGCTTTACCAGAAGCGCCACCAGATTTTCCTGGAGCCTTTAATGGAACATTACCAAATCTAAAAACGGTAATAGGATAATTTACAGCAGGTTTCTCGTCTATAATCTCTACCAATTCACAGAAAAATTCCCATAAATCGATTAGACCATACTGAAACTGCACTTTGTCTCCTACTTCTTCGAAGGCTTCCATCAGGTAAACATCTGACATAATTTCTCCGTCACCATCATCGCTCATGTCTTCTAGTGGAACGGTTTTTACTTCCATTCCTTCTTCGTCTAGAATAGTGAACATAGACAATTCGTCACCTTGCAAACTGAAAGCACTTTTAATCCCGTTATGTAAATTCCAAAGGGTTTGCTTTTCTTTAATTTCAATATCTCTAAAAATATTGTCTTTTGAATCTAGAATTACTCTAATTTTATAAACCATATTTTACTTTTTACTAATATTTAGAAGCTAATTGTATTAAAGTATTTTTATTGATTTTGATGTTTAAAATTTCGGTTACAAAGATAAAACAAAAGAAACTTGACTTTCTAAAAAAATAAATTTTTATTCAAAAAAGTTTTTATTAAATTCCCAGCGTTTTCTGGTGCCAATATACAGAAATTATTAATACTACAAAGCTTTTTCTAGATAAAAAGTAAAGAGCGTTCCTTCTAGATATTTGCTTTCTACAGTAATGCTTTGATGGTGAGCTTCTAGAATATGTTTTACGATGGCAAGACCTAGCCCAGAACCGCCGTCTTTACGGTTTCTGCTGGTTTCTACTCTATAAAATCTTTCGAAAATTCTAGGCAAGACTTCTGGCTTGATTCCCATTCCGTTATCTTGCACGATAATTTTCACTTTTTCTTGCTCAGTTTTGGTAATTACTTTAATCAAAGCTTCTTCCCTATTAGAATAATGAATGGCGTTTGAAATAAGATTGGTAAGTACCTGAGAAATTTTTTGCTTATCTGCTCTTACCATAATAGCAGTTTGCGAGGTCTGCAAAACTAATTTTGCAGATTTTTTATGCGCTTCGATTTCTAATAAATCGAAGATTTCTTTTGTCAAAGCATTGATATCAAAAACAGAATAGTTGATAGAAATTTCTGCGGCTTCGTATTTAGAAATCTGGTCTAAATCGGTGACGATGTTCAATAATCGTTCTACAGAATTCCCGATGCGTTCTAGATATTTATCTCTGATGTTGAGATTTTCTACGGCGCCATCTCTCAGCGTTTCTACATAACCTTGAATGGAAAAAAGTGGGGTTTTAAGCTCGTGAGAAACATTCCCGATGTATTCTTTTCGGTAATCTTCCATTTCCTTCATCATATCAATTTCTGAAACGTTTTTTTGGATTCTCTCACCTAATTGTTGGAAATTTACATTTTCCTCTTCTTGAAGAATATTTTCGGGGAGAATATCAGAAATTCGCTTAATTTGTTTCTTCCCATAAGAATTAAAGAGTAATTCTAACACGAAATAATTAAGCAATGCAATAAAAACGAGACTGATGCTTAGATAAAAGTAAAAAGAATGAGTATCTGCAATCACTTTTTGTTGCACATAATTGAAAGCCAAGGCTACAATTGCCATAGCGCAAGTAAGAATACATGCTGCAAAAAGTGAAAGTCTATTGATTTTCATATTACATTTTCTGAGAAAAAGGTAGAATTACACTACTAATTTGTAGCCAATTCCTTTGAGGGTTTGGATAGAATTATCTCCTAATTTTTCTCTCAATCTTCGGATGTGTACATCTATGGTTCTTTCTCCTACAATCACATCATTTCCCCAAACTTTGTCTAAAATTTCTTCTCTTTTAAAAACTTTTTGAGTATTAGAAGCTAGAAGATATAACAAATCAAATTCTTTTTTCGGGAGTAGGAAATGTTCACCGTTTTTGGTGACTTTAAAATTATCTTTATCAATCACCAAGTCGCCTAGTTCTATTAATTTAGACTGTTCTGCAACTTGAGTAGTGAGTTGTAAAAGTGCATTAACTTTAGAAATAAGAACTTTTGGCTTGATAATTTTTACAATGTAATCATTAGCTCCTGCATCAAAACCTGCTAACTGAGAAAATTCTTCGCTTCTCGCAGACAAGAAAACAATTAATGTTTTCTGAAGCTCTTTTATTTGACGCATTTCTTGGCACGTTTCTATCCCATCTTTTTCTGGCATCATTACATCTAGTAAGATTAAATCTGGGATAATTTCTTTGGCTTTTACGATGCCTTCATTGCCATTATTAGCTGTAAAAACCTGATATCCTTCTTTTTCGAGGTTGTATGACAAGATTTCTAAAATATCTTGTTCATCATCTATTAAAAGAATCTTTTTTCCTTTCATCTATACATTTTAACCTCTCAAAATTAATGAAAATTTACATTGGAAACACGAATATTTAAAACTTCACAATAATTTAACATAAAATAATTTTTGGTAAAGATTTATTAAAACAAAATTAATTTTTGCTAAACCAGACTTGCACGTGTTTCTTTATTTCTTTGCGCCAAATAAGAAGTAAAAAAATGAATTATAGAAAAATAAGTTTAGCAGCCCTATTTTTATTGACTTCGCAACAAGTGGTTTTCGCTCAAGTTACCAAAACAGATTCGGTAAAAACCAAAGACGAAAAAGTAATAGAAGGAGTTCAACTGAGAGGAAATGCCAATAAAAAATCTGAAAGCGCAATTTTAGTAGAACAGAAAAAAGCAATCATCCAAAAGCAAAGTATGGGAACAGAAGAAATTTCTAGAAAAGGAATTTCAAATGTAGAACAAGGTCTTACTAAAGTGACGGGAATAAACACTGTAGACGGAAGAGGAATTTTTGTACGCGGCTTAGAAGAAAGATACAATACGCTACTTATCAATAATTTAGGCTCTCCTTCTAATAACCCTTTCCAAAAAATTATTGCCCTAAAACAATTTCCTACAGATGTGGTAGGTAAATTAAATATCTATAAAACATTCAATGCTAACTTATACGCAGATTTTGCAGGAGCAACATTTGACATTGAAACTCTTACTTACGAAAAGCCTTTCAGCAAAGTAGAATTTTCGGTAGGAGTAAACTCGGTGAGTAGTTTTAGAAATTTCAGAATTTCTGAAAACGCTAATACCATGAAAGGTTATGTAGGTCTCAATTCAGAAGATCGTAAATTACCATCAGAAGTTAGAGGTTACATCCCAGAAAACTATCAATTTACTAAGGATGAATCTATTCATTCTTTTAAAGATTCTTGGAATGTAGATGTGGTAAAATCTTTACCTAATACCAGCATTGGTTTTACTACTGCTCAAAAATTTAAAGTTAATGATACTTCTAGCCTTGGTTTACTATTTTCTATTAACCAAGGAAGCAGTTATGAATACAGAAATGGTAAAAAGAACCAGTTTGTGTATAACGGGAACTCTATTATTCTGAACAATAACTTAAATAAAACCCAATATAATTACGAAATAGAATCTTCGGCTTTACTTGGTTTAGGATTTAAATCTCAAAAAACAGAAATCAACTTGAATGCAATTTTCTTACAGAATGCAGACAATATGATTCAGGATTTTAGTGGATATAGAAACAACCAGAATCAAGCGCCAGAATTCTTCCGTGTAAATCAGTTAGATATTTCTAGATTTACAGATGTGCAGCTTTTTGCTTCTCACAAAATCAATGAAAGAAACCAAATTAGAGGTGGAGCAAGTTGGGTAAATAACCATTTTTCTCAGCCAGATAGAAAAATCTTTAACGGAACTCCTGTTAATGCAAATAATGAAACCGAAATTTCTTATGGTGGCAATAACTTCATCAGACAATATCTAGATGTAAACGGTAAAAACTATTTTTCTGGATATGCAGAATATGTGCTAAATCTTGGTGAAAAATCTGGTAAAGAATATCCTTACACTTTTACTGTAGGTTACAACGGATTTTTTGACAAAAGGTCTAATTCTTACCGTTTCATCTTCGGAAGAAATAATACCAATGCTGCAGGAATTATGGTGGATATTGATAGAATACAAGACACTCTTAATCAATCCATTCAAAACAATGAAATCTATTTCCAAGAAAGTGCTTGGAATTTTGAATACAGAAGTTTTATGTATCAATTGGTGAATGCTGGTTATCTTACGTTCAACTATAAACCTAATCAAAATTGGGATATTTTACTAGGAATGAGAGCAGAAAGCAATACGAATCTTACCCGTTATAAAAACTCAGATTCATTGCCTAATTCGCCATTCATAAACCTAGAAAGAAACCAAACCTTCATTCTCCCAAGTTTATCGGTAAAGAAAACCTTAAACAATTCTTCTAATATTAGATTTTCTGCAAGTAAAACCATTACCAGACCTATCTTGATTGAATACATGCCGATTACATACATCAATCCAGACAACGAAAATATTATCGGTAACAAAGATTTAAAAAACTCAGAAAACTACAATATAGATTTAAAATATGAAGTTTTCCCTACATCTAAAGAACTTTTTGCAGTAAACCTTTTTGCCAAAAAAATAGACAACGCTATTGAGAGATCTTTCGTAGCTTCTGGAAACTCTAACGGACAAACCATTACCTTCTACAATGCAAAACACGCCATTCTTGCAGGAATAGAATTAGAAGGAATTTTTGCCCTGAAAAGAATTCACGAAAATTTAGAAAAATTCTCTTTGGGAGCTAATGCTACTTTAATGTATTCCGAAGTAAAAAGAAGTGCAGCACAATCTGGTGAAACAGATGCAGAAGCTAATAGAAAAAGAACTCTACAAGGTGCAGCTCCTTTTACCATCAATGCAGATATAAAATACGAAACCAAAAACAGAAACAATTTCTCTAGAACGGCTTCATTAGTATATAACGTTACAGGGAAAAAAATCTATGGGGTAGGTTTCAGTAAATTAGATAACATCTACGAAAAACCATTCCATCAATTAGATTTTGTGTACAGCAATCAAATTAATAAAAACTGGAACTACAAATTCTCTGTACAGAATATCTTAAATGATACGTACAAACTAGATTTAGGCGAAAACAGCTTAGTTACTGTAGACAGTAATTCATTAATCATGACCGATTTCAAACGCGGAACTACTTATAGCTTAACCGTAGGATACAGTTTTTAATCCTTAAACCAACACAATTATTCGTAACTCAATAAAAATAATAAAATGAAAAACAAATTTCTAGCAATCGCATCTCTTACTTTATTTTTAAGCATTACTTCTTGTACGATAGAAGTAAGAGAAGATAATGACATCCCGAAATCTGACAATGTTTTCACAGGAAATACCATTTCTGGAACCATTACTAAAAATACTACCATCAAAAAAGGAAATTATACATTAGAAGGAATTGTAAAAGTAGCAGACGGAATTACCTTAACCATAGAACCAGGCGCAGTTTTTACAGCTAAATCTAGCGTAGGTACAAGTTTAGTTGTTCTAAAAGGTGGCAAAATTGATGCTCAAGGAACTGCTACGGAACCCATTATTTTTACCTCAGATAATAAAAAACCAGGAGATTGGGGCGGAATTACCATCTACGGAAATGCGCCTATAAAAGCTGCAAACGGTGCTTCTACTGCATTATCTGAAGACGGAAACAACCAAACTTATGGCGGAAATGATGCCAATGATAACTCTGGCGTAATGAAATACGTAAGAGTAGAATACGGAGGAAGAAAAATTGGAGATGGAACCTCTGAAACCAATACCATGACTTTCTATGCAGTAGGTGCAGGTACAATTTTAGAAAATCTAGTGGCTTACAAAGGAACTGATGATGGTTATGAATTTTTCGGAGGTACGGTTTCTGCAAGCAATTTAGTATCTTACGGAAATTATGATGATGCTTTTGACTGGCAAGATTCATGGAGCGGACAAAACAATAGCAACTGGTTTGCGTATCAAACTTCTATTGGTAACTTCGGGATGGAAATAGAATCTTCTTCTAATGCAGACAATACTGCTCCTAAAATCTCTGGAATTACCTTAATTAGAGAAGCAGGAACCAACCCAGAAGTTGCAGGTTCTGCAGAAATTTCTGCCATCCAATTCAAGAAACAGGGCTCAGGAATTTTCACCAATGTATTTATTGATGGTTATAAAAACTTAGGCGGTAAAAATGCATTTGCAGTTCTTATTCAAGATGCAGGAACAGAAACGGCTCAAGTTTTAACCAATAAGGTAAAAGTTTCTCCAATTTTTGTTCAGAATTCAGACAACTTAGGAAATTGGGGCTATGCGTTTACTTCTACTCAGCCAAAAACGTACACTAATGATAACACTGTTAAGAAAATCTCTTTAACTTCAGGAGCTTGGGCTACTGTAAATGGTGTAGATTTATTAACAGCGCTTAAATAATTTCTTCTTATTTAAAAACCGTTTTTTGATTTTAACGAATGCGCCCCGAAAATTTTCGGGGCGCTTTTTTATCTAAATTTTTAAATCGTAAATCTAAAATCTTAATTCGTAAATCAAAATTATTCCTCATCTTCATATTGCTCCAGATAATAGGCAAAAGTAAAATCTTCTACCTCATCTTCCGCATCTTCTAAAGTAGTGAGTAAATCTTCGAAAATTTCTAATTGCTCTACACTCATATTAACAAATTCTAAATGTAGAGGCATTTCTAATTCGCCTGTAATCACATCAAAAAGCGCATCGAGATTATCCCCAAAATGCTCTGGTAAAGTCAATTTTTCTTTGAGTTGAGCATAAAAATCCTCGTAATCACCAATTTCTAAAAAATCTATATATACTTCCATAATTTTATTTCAAGTTTCAAAGTTAGTAAACTTTTATTTATCAAATTTCCAATGTTTACTTATTAATACTATTTTACAATTTTTGCAGAAATCTGTTTCTTCATCTGTATGGTTTTCACCTTCTGCATCTCTCATAAAACAGGTTTTCTCTGGACAATGTTTTAAACCTTGTGTATGTCCCAATTCATGAATGGCAATCTTGTAAAATTGTTCATTCCTATTGTTAGAATTCAACCTAAAACTTGAAGCTACACAAGCTGAACCAGGTCTGTAACCAAGTCCCATAATTCCAAAGTCGGCAATTTTGCCTTTGGTTGCACTAATATCTTTATTGGTTAAACCAATAGTGACAGAATTTTCAGGTGTTCTCAATTTTAAAAATTTAATAATAGAATCAGCTCTGTATCTGTTTCTTGGTTCATAATAACTATTTTTAGGAAAATCAATCGGTTCTAAAACTTTAACATTAGGATATATTTTTCTTATATTTTCAGAAATTTCTGTTAATTGTTTTGGACTAATATCTTTAAAAGGCTGAACTAAAACAGTTACTGCTTCTTCATTTTTCACCAAATTTTTCTTTGACTTTTCACATGAAATAACCAATAAAATCAACAGAATATAAAAATTATATTTTTTAAAAACTTCCATCTTCCAGCATCTAACTTCCAGCAAAATTATCTTTCCTCAAAACTTTTATAATGGTTATGCGTAACCCAAACTCTTCCACTTTTGGTGAAAACAATTCGTTCTGCGTTTCTATGTCCGCATTCGTAATTTACATCTGCTTCAAAATATTGTTCTCCTTTCGGAAAATTACCTTCTCTATTGCTGAAATGATCACCACCAATTGCTTTTCCTGGAACTGCATCACACAAACTTTCACCAGGATTCCAGCCGTTTCTTTTCGCCTCACTTTTCGTAATGTAATAATCTGGCAACTCATGGTGCTCTTTCACGTAATTTATCACTACATTTTCATTGGTAAGTTCAGCAATATTAGAACTAGAACCATTATCATCAGATTTCTTTTCATCAAAATTTTCTGAATTTTTTCTTGAAGGTTTTTGATAAGAATATGAATTATCTTGATTTTGGTTTTCAGATTTTTGGTAAGAAATTTCTGTATTTTCTGATGTATTTTTTTTCTCAATTTTATAGTTATTGAAAAGATACATCAATAACATTCCTCCCAAAAAGGCAAGAAAAATATAAAGAAAAGATTTTTTGTTTTGCATAATTTATTTTTAGTTCTCTATTTTAAGTTTTTAGTTCTGAATTTTCTTTATTTGAAATATAAATGAGAAATAATGAATACACTAAAAAAACATATAATCCATATTTCACATCTGCAAATTCATCAATAAGTTTAGATTTGACAAATAAAATTGTGGAAATGGTAAGCAAAATAATATTAACAATTGCGAAATTTCTCACTAAAAAATATCTTTTTTTCCAAGAAAAGACTATCATTAAAATTGAGAAAACAATGATGAAAGTATATGAAATAATTGAGAAAAAATCTTTGTCATTCGAAAAATCTTTTAATTGAAACTCATTATTATAAATACTTTTTACAAATCCAAATCCTATTTGATAAGCACTTAAATTTACATCTTCTTTATTTTCAAAATCATTTGATTTAGAAAAACTGTTTTGTGTTTCGTCAGGTAAAGTAATTTTTGCTGAATTATCTAAATTAACAGTTTTTAGTGTATCAATATTAATTGCTACAGAATCTATTTCTGCTTCAACTTCTGTTGCCTCATATTTTGTTAACGGTTCACAAAATCTCAAAAAAGGCATAAAGAAAATCAATAAAGCAAAAGGTGTAAGATATTTAGTTTTGAGAAATTTCATGAGTTTTGTTTATTAATTCAATATCAAATTTCAAACCAATTTCATAATTACACTATCACTCCAACTCTCCCACTCTCTAATTCTCCCACTCAATCTCTCCATTCTTCCGAAATATCACAAACAGGAATCGGGTTCATTTTATGTTGAGCTGCTTTGTGCATTTTTGAGAAAATTCGGTAAACTTCCAAATCTCTTCCGCTGTAATCTGCTTCGGTTTTCGTTCCCCATTCTTTTTGAATTTTCTCCAATTCAGGATACGTTGCACCAATTTGTTGTTCATCAGTTCTATCTACATCCCAAAGTCCGTCTGTAGGAATCGCATTTTTTATAGATTCTGGCAAATCTAAAGCTCTTGCCAAAGCGTAAACTTCGGTTTTATACAAATCTGCAATCGGCGAAACATCTACTCCACCATCACCATATTTGGTATAAAAACCAATCCCGAAATCTTCTACTTTATTGCCAGTTCCGCAAACTAAAAGTCCGTTAATTTGTCCGTAATAATACAAAGTGAGCATTCTCAATCTGCTTCTAGTATTGGCAAAAGCGAGTTTTTCGGCAGGAAATTCGTCATCTTTTACATCAAAAGTTTTGTACAATGCTTCGAAAGGTTCATTCAAATCTACAGTGAAACCATCAACATTGTCAAACTTCTTTTTTAGAAATTCTATATGCTCCAAAGCTCGAGAAATTTGGTCTTTTTGTTGACGAATCGGCATTTCCAATGCTAAAACTTTCAATCCAGTCATGGCACAAAGCGTAGAAACCACACCAGAATCTACACCTCCCGAAACTCCAATTACATAACCTTTTACACCTGCTTTTTCAGCGTAATCTTTTAGCCAAGAAACTATTCTTTCAATTATTTTTTCTGATTGCATTTTATTGTATTTTTGCGAAACTAATTTTTTGTAAAAATAATTAAATTTTTGCCGAACTCACAGATTAGTTTGGTCAAATGTTTTTAACCCATGAAAAAATATATTGTATACACTCTTCTTTGCAGCTTTTCCCTACTTCTTTTTTCTTGTAATAAAGAGGCAGAAAATCGTTGGAATGTAGAAATCAAAACTACAGAACCTGTAAAAATCACTGATATTTCTGCAGCTTTTTATAATGATAGAATTCCGTTTCAGAATTTCAAGAAAGATTTCGGTTTTTTCTTGGCACCACAAGTTCCAGATGCTACCTACGAAAAAAAACGTTCAGATGCCATCGAAAAAAGAGTCTATAAAGACGCTTTAAATAAAAATAATCTGGCAAATTTAGAAAAACAATTGGCTGCACTTTTTGCACATATAAAATACTATTTTCCTGAATTTCAAAACCCACAAGTTTACGTGTTTTCTTCGGCTACAGAATTGTATGAAGAACCTATTTTATATGTTCCAAATGAAGGTGTACTGTTCATAGATTTATCTGCATTTTTAGGCGAAAAATCAGAATTTTATGAAGGAATAGATGTTTACATGAGAAAAGAAATGACGCCTCAAAACGTTTTGCCAAAAGTAGCAGAAACCATCGCTGCAGATTATGTTCCTGCAACTCCAGACCACAATAAATTTTTGGAC